>JGI12635J15846_10001692_pt1 | contig 19244 bp, 16 predicted proteins | sample BlaSpr_A8_OM2_M2_FD_15846 | JGI IMG/M metagenome (IMG submission 15846) | reverse complement strand
CGCCGTTTCCACGGTGAAACCCAGCCATCGCGGCAGCAGCCAGAACCACAAGCCAAGGAACGCCGCGCCTACTAACAGCGATACCGCCGCAGTTAGCCGGCGATAGCCGTGCTCGACTTGCGGACTCCGCACGGAATCTGCCTCGGCCATAAGTCCTCCTGTCGTTGCTGCCAATATGCACGTCGCAAGCGCGGCGTTTTGCTCCGATTTCACTTCGCCGCCGAAGGCGACCTCCGAGCCAACTCCATTTCAATACCTTCCGGGGACACTACCGTCCCCACTGGTGGCGTCTTTGGTTGAGTGGTTAGTAAAGTCACGCTTAAGACACGGGCTGTATGTGCCGCATCCAAAACCTTTACCACGCTTGCGTAAGGTGCCCTGGCGTCCGCTTTAATGTAAAGAGTCTGTGAGTCATTAGACGGACGGGCCCTAAGCTTTTCCGCCAGCGCATCGGGCGTGACCGGATCGATTCCGAAATAAATTCCTCCGCTGTCCGTCACAGTGATCATTAATGCTTTCTGATTGTCTGCATCTGGTACGGGCACCGCGCTGCTGGTGCGGGCCAACTGTACGCTGATCCCTTTTTGCATTGCCTGTGCTGTGCTTCGCGGAGCAAATGACATCGTAGTTACAACTGCCAGTAACGCCGCTCTCCACATTATGTTGTTCAGACTTCCGGGATTATTTGTTTTAAGGCAACTCATCGATTTTCTCCTCTTCTTGCCGTTTCCGGCAGTGTTATTCGTTCCATTCATTTATTACTGCGCCTTTGCTCCGCCCAGTGATGCGGTTGCGAGTGTTCCGCCTAGCCCCATGGTTTCGACCGCCGAGGACGGCACAATCACCATCGAGCCTTTTTCCTTAATCGCTTCGTAGAGCATGTTCATGGCGCGCAGGTGCAAGGCCACGGGGTTCTCCGCGTAGGACGCCGCAGCCTGCACAAAGCTGTCGGCGATTTCCTTTTCCGCCTGGCCGAGAATGATTCGCGCCTGACGCTCACGCTCGGCTTGCGCCTGCCGCGACATGGCGTCTTCCAGCCCTTGCGGAATTCTTACGTCGCGAATTTCCACCGACTGGACCGTGATGCCCCAGGGATTCGTTTTCTCATCGAGGATGCGCTGCAGTTCGCGGCCGAGCGTCTCGCGCTCGGTAATCATCTGCGCCAGTTCGTGACGGCCGATCGACTCGCGGAGCGCCGTCTGGGCACTCATGTTGATCGCTTCAATGAAGTTCTCGACTTCCAGGATGGATTTCTCTGCGTTCCACACCAGCCAGAACACGATGGCGTCTACATTGACGGGCACGGTGTCGCGGGTGAGCGTGGATTCCGCGGACACGCTGGCCACGCGGACGCGCTGATCCACGTAGGCGCTCAATGTCTCGACGATGGGTACGATGTGGAAGATCCCCGGCCCGCGCAGGCCGACATAACGCCCGAGGCGCAGAACTGCCACCTTCTCCCATTGGCGCACGACCTTGATGGCGAACAGGAGGTAGATACCCAGCGCGGCGCCGGCGATGATCCCGGCGGGATGATGAATGGCGGCGGTGACGATTGCGCCCGCCAGCAGGCAGATGACGAACAGTGATCTTCCGATGCCGCTGATCTGACCGATTTCGATTTTCGTCATGGTCTTATCTCCTTGTCGTGGAATGAGGCACTAACTCGCGCAGGCGATCGAGCAGTTCTTCAACCGTGAACCCGGCAGCCCCGGCGCGGGAGGCGAATTCACCCGCGAGTTGGACGAGTTGCCGCTCGCGCTCCGCATTGTTCCTGGTGATTTTTTTCTCGCTGATGAATGTGCCGGTTCCCTGGTGGGTTTCGAGCATGCCGCCAAGCTCAAGCTCGCGGTAGGCCCGCAGAACGGTGTTGGGGTTGATGGCGAGGTCGACCGCCAGTTGCCGCACGGTGGGAAGCTGATCGCCGGCGCAGAGCGTCCCGGACGCCATGCCGCCTCGAACCTGGTCGATGATCTGGCGGTAGACGGGAACTCCGCTGCGCAAGTCCAGTTTAAGCTGGAAAACCTGGACGGGAATGGAATTTCGTGCCATGTGATTCAGTGTACTACACTACTAGTACACTGAGTCAAGAAGAAAATTACAGGATGTTCGTTGCGTAGAAAGGCAGTCGAACTCCAAGAAAAGACAAGGCCCCGGCGAAATGCCGGGGCCTTGTCTCGTTCCGGTGAATTATCTCCACCGAAGCTGCGGAAGCTTACGCGCGTTAGTAGTTGGCTGCCTGGACGATCAGGTGATCGACGATGCGGTGCGCTTCGTCGATGTGGTGAAGAGCGCGATCGCGCAGACCACGTACTGCCGGATCATCTTCTTCGTGTGCGATATCGTTGTGCGCTTTGTCGAGCAGCTCCAGCGCGCGGTGATAGCGGCCGGCCCGGTCCATGTGCGCATCGACCGGAGGATGATCGTTCAGGTTCTTGCCATCGTCAATAGCAGCATTCTTGATCTCTCCAATGGCTTTGTCGATCTCGTCAATGGCATGCTCCTCTTCTTTGTCCATGTGATGAGTAGGAGCCAGGTTCTCCAGGTGAGCGCGCGCATGACGCAGATCGGTGAGTGCGTGCAGGTATGCCGGATGCCTTCCCGGTTCGTCGGCGAAGGATAACGCGGCGCAAAGAGCAACAATAAACGCGAGTACGGCGCAATGTCGTACAGTCTTCATAGTCTCCTCAAATGCCATGTTGGCAGAATGAACTTCGCTAGTAATGAACCCGGACCTGGAAGCTTTGACTCGCTGGATTCTAGGGCGCGGCCTTCAGAAGCGGAAGTTACCTCCGGACATGACCCGCTTTAAAGCCTGATTTTCGGGACACTTGCAGCTCCCGATGGTCTTTCATAGGCTGTCTTTCATCTAGGGTGCGGAAGGGCGTAGTCCGGATCAGTGCTTTTCCGGCGCCTTGAAGCCTTTGCGGCGTTGTTCGCTGTAGCGGCGCAGCGCATCGACGATGATGGGAGAGGCCTCGCCGGCTGGCCGTATCTCGTCCACCTCGACGGCCTTGCCCTCGAGCTGCTTGTAATCCTGGAAGAAGCGCCGCAGCATGAGCAGGCGGTGCGGCGGCATTTCCGCCGCCTCGTGGTAGGGATTGAATTCAGGATCTTCCGTGGCGATGGCAATGATTTTGTGATCCTGCTTGCCAGCATCGATCATGGTCATCAGCCCGATCGCGCGGGCGTGGATGATGGTAAGAGGCACAACCGGTTCCTGGCATAGGACGAGAACATCGAGCGGGTCATCGTCCTCGGCCAGCGTCTGTGGAATGAAACCATAGTTCGCGGGATAGTAAACCGCGGAATACAAGATGCGATCGAGCTTGATCAGGCCGCTGGCTTTATCCAGCTCATACTTCACGCTCGACCCGAAAGGAATCTCGATTACGCAATCGAATTCCTGCGGGAGCTTGTCGCCGGGAGTTACGTCGTGCCAGGGATGAATCATGGGATTTTCTACTCAGAGCTATTCTATCGGAGGATTGAGCCGTACTAGCGCGTCCTTCCAGAATCTTGATTTCCGGGCGCGGCGTCGCGTATGGTCTTAGCTAATGGGGAGTTTTGCTCCATCAGGTGGTTGCTAATGTCGAGCCAAGCCAAGACCTATCTAAAATTCGGCGGGGCCACGCTGTTAATTTTTTTCCTGCTCGGCTACCTCGCTTATACCGGTGTGCAGGACAGCAAGAGCTACTACGTCACCATCAGCGAGCTGCACAAAATGGGGAACGGCGCTTACTCCAAGCGCCTGCGGGTCGCGGGGAATGTGCAGCCGGGCTCGATCAAGCGCACCGGAACCCATCTTGAATTTGTGCTGATGGAGCAGAATCAGCTGCTCTCGGTGGATTACACCGGAACCGAAGCGCCTCCCGACACTTTTAAGGACGATTCCCAGGCGCTGGCCGACGGCAGCTTTGGCCGCGATGGCATCTTCCATGCCAAGGGCCTGCAGGCGAAATGCGCATCGAAGTATGCGCCGCAACAGCCTGGCACTCCCGCCAATGGGGCGCTGTCGCCGTCCAACGAAGGGGGCAAGAGTATGACGCAGGTGCAAACCGGCTCTCAACCCGCCACGGCCTCGAACTAGCAAGACACACTTGTCATCCCGAGCGGAGCGAGGGATCTTGGTGCGTGCCGGCAGCTTCCACAGCGGTGGTGCAGGGAAGAACCAAGATCCCTCGCTCCGCTCGGGATGACAATTTGCTGATGATGATAGTTCGCTGATGATGATAGTTCGCTGATGATGGCTGGCTGTTTAGGATGCGGCCCTACCGGTGTCCTCGACTTCGCCGCGGGCTTTCGCTATCTTCTACCTTTCAACTTGTCCAGTTGATCACTTGACCCCATGAATGTGAGCGCGTCCGAAATTCCGCCGGCCGGAATCGTCTCCGTCAGGAATCTGGTCAAACAGTTCGGACGATTCGCCGCATTGCGCGGAGTGAACGCCGAGTTTGAGGCTGGCAAGTTCCACGTGATTCTCGGCGACAACGGGGCGGGGAAGACGACTCTGCTGCGCGCGCTGGCGGGATTGGCGCATCCCACGCGTGGGGCGGTTTCTATCCTGGGCAAAGCTCCGCACGAGGTCAGCCGTGAGATCGGTTACATGGCTCACCCGTCGCTGCTTTACGACGAGATGAGCGGCATGGAAAACCTGCGCTACTTCGCGCGCCTCTACGGCGTTGCCGGCGACAGCCGCTGCCAGCAGGTAATTCAAACCGTCGGGCTCGATCCCGAATTGTCGCGGCCGGTGGGGAAATATTCGCAAGGCATGCGGCAGCGCATGTCGCTGGCGCGGGCCCTTCTGCACGATCCGAAGATTCTGTTGCTGGATGAGCCGTTTTCCAACGTGGACGTGCACTCGGCGCGGGAGATGGTCGGCCTGCTCACGGGCATGCGCGATGCCGGCAAAACTGTTTTCGTGGTCACGCACCAGGCTGCGCTGCTCGAAGGCGTAGCTGACGAATTTGTCTGGATGCAAGCCGGGCAGATCGTAGACCGCGCGAATCGCCTCACCCGCGATCTGCACCAACGCGATCTGAACCAACGTAGTGTGAACCAACGTGATCTGAACCAGGCGGAGGAACCATGAAGTCGTTCTGGTCGATCACGCTAGGCACTCTGGCCAAGGACATCCGATTGGAGTGGCGCTCCAAGGATGCGCTCAACGCCATGCTGTTCTTTTCTCTGCTCGTGGTCGTGATCTTTGTTTTTTCCTTCGATCCCCTGGCCGAAGAATCGCGCCACATTGTTGGCGGCCTGGTTTGGGTGGCGTTTCTGTTTGCGGCGGTCGTTGCGCTCAACCAGACCTGGGCNCGAGAACTGCGCAACCAGGTGCTCGATGCCTACCGCGTCTCTCCGGCCCCAGCGAATGCATTGTTCCTGGCCAAAGTGCTGGGCAACTTCATCATGGTCAGCATTCTGGAAGCGCTGATGGCGCCTCTGTTTGTGATCTTTTACAACTTGCGCGTCCTCGGCCCCGCCTGGCAGTTGATTCCCGTGGCGCTTCTGGGAACCTGGGCGCTGGTGGTGAACGGAACATTTTTTGCAGCCATGTCGCTGCGTACACGCAGCCGCGAGCTGATGCTCCCTCTGCTTTTATTTCCGGTTTCCATTCCGGCGGTGATAAGCATGGTCGCCGCTACCACCAACATTCTCACCGGAGAAGATTCCGCCCACTTCTTCATCGTATTGCTTCTCACCTACGATGTGGTGTTTACTACAGCCTGTCTGGCCTTGTTTGAGACGGTGTTGCAAGCGGAATGAAAAAGGCCTTCCCCATCCTGGCAGTTCTGACGGCGGTTTTGCTCGCCTACGCTTTTTATGAGGCCTGGTGGGTTGCGCCTGTGGACGCTCTGCAGGGCCAGGTTTACCGCATTATTTATTATCACGTGCCTTCGGCGTGGACCGCCTTCCTGCTGTTCTTCATCAATTTCATCGCTTCGGTCGAATACCTGGCCAATGCGAGACCGTCGACGCAGCGCGCCGCGAAGTGGATCGTGATTGCAATCGGGACTCTCGGCTTCATCGCGCCGTTTATTCCGCAGGTGCGGCAGCAGTTGCCAGTCGGGATGTATCCGAGTTCAGTAGCCACCACAGCGCTGATCATTGCCGGTCTTTATTTCCTGACCGGAAAGTATTTCCCCGGGCAGGATCTTGACCTGCTCGCCGTGACCGCGGCGGAAGTGGGCGTGGTTTTCTGCACGATCGTTCTGGTTACCGGGCCCATCTGGGCGCGGCCGGTATGGGGCATCTGGTGGGCTCCGGGGGACATCCGGCTCACCTCGACGCTGGTGTTGTGGCTGATCTACGTGAGCTATCTGGTGCTGCGGCGGTTCTCTGATAGCGCGCAGACACAGAAGCTGGCCGCGGTGCTGGCGGTTTTTGGCGCGCTTGATGTTCCACTGGTTTATTTTTCGATCTGGTTTTTCCGTACCCAGCATCCTCAACCGGTGATCGGCGGGGGCGGCTCGATTGATCCGCGGATGCTGCACGTTCTGCTGATCAACTGGACGGCGTTTCTGTGTTTCGCGTATCTGGTCTGCTGGTCGCGATATCGCCTGGAGAAGCTGCGCCGCGAAGTGGAAGAAGCTGAAGTTCTCGAGTCGCTGCTGGAGCCTGCGGGGCCTGTCGCACCATCTTCGAAAGCTAAAGGTGCTCTAAACCGGGGGCCCCAATGAATTCCATCAGGTTTCTCTACGCTGCTTACATTGCCACATGGACGATCCATGCTCTCTATCTCGGCAGCCTGGTGCGCCGCTACGGCCGCTTGCGGCAGCAGATGAAAGATTTGGGAAAAGGGAAGTAGCCGGGCTTCAGTTCGGAGTTTTCATCTCGCGCTGCAGGGCACTGAGGAAGTCCGCGCTACCGCTGGTGCGGAGGAATTCGTAGTCCTCGATCATGGCGGCGGTTCCGATGCGCAAAGAGGGCAGAGGCGACTCCACGCGGATGACGCGAGCCGTAAAGCGCACGCGCACAGCGTCGGTCAGCGTGATATGAGGCGGGAAGGTGAGAGTGACCTCGCAGCGGGTTCCTGCCGCGACCGGACGGTCGAGGTAGAAAAAGACTCCGCGGGCGCTCACGTTCTGGGTTTCGGTTTGGAATTCGCTGTTCTGGTCGTTTTCCTGAACGAGGCGAACCACCGCCGGCAGGCGCATGTCAAAGCGCCGCATCATCCGCCGTTCCTGAGATTCCGGTTGCATCCGTCGCGCGTATTCCGAAAGCATGTTTTTCTTAACGAAGACCCCAAATGCTGTGCGGAAATCGATCTTCAGGCTGGGATGACAAGGCCGCCCTTCGACAGGCCCCTGACTACCACCAATGTATAGAAATGCCAGCACTTTGCAAGAGCAAAAAGGCTCCGGAACTGATTCGGTAAATGCTCGCACATCGGGGCCGGGAAACGGCCTGGGGGATGGCGAAGACAAATCCGGCCAGCTGATTCTCCGCAGTCCCGTTTCGTATTGCGGTTTTTCCTGCGTCGGCCCGGCATCTTTCCATGTCTCCAGACGCATCTGACAAATCGGGAGCGGGGTGGGCGTGCGGGGCCTCGTTTGACTTGGTCCGGCTTGGCTTGACTTGGCTGGCTTGACTTCGCTATCCATCAGATGTTTAAGTAGTTGTTTGTTTTCCGCCAGTTCCAAGTGACAGTTCAGCAGCGGGCGGTTTCGCCGGTGCCGGGTAAGTACTGACTCGCGCCGTTTCTATTCTCTCCAAATCTATTTGAAATGGTCTGGTTGCACCGGAGGAAAAACGTGATGGGTAATGGCCGTCGTTCGGGAGAAAGTTCGGGGAAATGCTCGGGAGAAAGCTTGGGACAAACTTTGGAGAAAGATTCCGGAAAAAGCCTGTTATGGGTTCGCGCTCTTGGGGGGCTCGTGGTGCTGCTGGTGGCGGGTTCGGTGTTGCTTGGATTGGGTTCCCGTCGCAATACTCAGAAGTCCGTGGCTCAGGATCCCGCTTCTCCGGTTCCGGCATTGTCCAGATTGTCCCTGAAGTCGAAGCCCGAGGCGCGCGCCATCCTTGGACAGTTGCCGCTCATCTTCGAGCCTAACCAGGGCCAGGCCGATCCGGGGGTGAAGTTTCTCGCGCACGGCGCGGGATACAGTCTCTTCCTCGACGCGAACACCGCGGTGCTGGCCATGCAGACAGCGCCCGCGCCGTCATCACGGTCAAAAGCAGCAGCACAGCCCAGCCAACAATTCGTGCGGATGAAGCTGGTGGGCTCTAACCCTGCAGCAGCCCTCTCCGGAGCCGATCCATTGCCGGGCAAGAGCAATTACATGATCGGCAACGACCCGCACAAATGGCACACGGGCATTCCGCAGTTTGGCGGGGTGCACTACGCGAGCGTTTATCCCGGAATCGATCTCGTTTTTTATGGAAACCAGGGTCATCTGGAGTATGACTTCCGGGTCGCTCCCGGTGCCGACGCGTCACAAGCGGAACTGGAATTTGATGGAGCGAGCAAACTGAAACTGAAGGTGAGCGGCGGCGATCTGATCCTCACAAGCAAGGATCATGGCGGCTTGCGCCTGAAAGCGCCTAACCTGTACCAGCGGGACGGAAATCGGCATGTGCCGGCAACTGGACGCTTTGTTCTGCGCGCCGCGAACCGCGTCGGTTTCGAGGTTGGGCCTTATGACCGCAGCCGCGAGTTGATCATCGACCCGTTGCTTGATTTTTCGACGTACTTCGGTGGCACCGGCACGGAAACTTCGCCTTCGGTGGCAGTCAACGGCGACGGCAGCATCTATATCGTCGGTTCGACCCAGGGTTCGCCGGCGAGCACTTTTCCTGATGCTGCTACTACGACGCAGACGTTAATTGGTCCACTGTCTCTGACAGGGGCGAGTCCCAGCCACGTCTTCGTCGCCGAAATCAATCCCTCGCAGCCGCCCTCGGTAGCGTATGAAACCTTCCTGGGCGGCACTGGATCAGACACCAGCGTCGGCATCGGCGTCGATAACGGCGGCAATGCCTACATCGTAGGCAACACCAGTTCCACCGACTTCCCGACCTTCGGCATTCCTTACCAGACTGCGCCTGAACCCAAGACGCAATGCGCACTCTCGCCTACTTGCACGTCGGTGTTTGTGAGCGTGCTCAACCCGGCGGGCGCCGCACTGATCTACTCCTCTTATCTCTCGGGCCATGGCGACGACCAGGCCAGCGGGATGACAATCGACACCAAGGGCGACGTCTTCCTCACCGGCACCACGACCTCTACGACCCCGGAAGACGCGCCGTCCTCCACCGTCGCTTTTCCGGCGACCTACTTGCCGGTGCCGTACCAACAGCACCCGAACGCGAGCCTCCAGTTTTTCGTTACTGAGGTAAATACCAGAATCCCGAGCGTGGGCAGCATTGCGTATTCCACGTACTTCGGCGGCGCCACGCCAGTGCCTGTCGCCGCAAACTGCGGCGCGCCGCCTTGCAACGTTGGCGGCGGCATCGCAGTCGATGCGACCGGCAATATGTACTTCAGCGGAACCACGAATTTCTACAACAGCGGCCTGGGCGCGTTCGGCGATAGCGGTCAGTCGAGTGACTTTCCCATCCAAAATGCGTATCAGCCCTGCCTGGATACGGTTCCGCCGCTGGTCCTCACAAATCCCAACCCGTGTGCGCCTCCGCTCACCACGCCGTATCCCACCGATGGCTTCATGGCCAAAATTAATCCCCTCGGGGCCGGAGGAGGCTTGCAGCTGCTTTTCTCAACCTATCTCGGAGGCACGGGTAACGATACCGCCCCGGGAATTGCAATTGATTCCGGCGCTGCCAACATTTACCTGACCGGAGAGACGAACTCGAGTGACATCGTCATTCCCACGGGCATCACGCCCTTCCAGTTGTGCCTGGATACTCCACCCGTCACCCCGCCCAACGTACCACCCTGTCCAACGCTTGCATCTCCGGCAGCCTTTGATGCTTATGTGGCGCGGATGAGCAACCCCACGCAGAACACTTCGGGCACACCAGTCGATGTGGCCTTGACTTATTACACGTATCTGGGCGGAGGAGGAAACGATAGCGCCTCAGCCATCGCTGTACTGGATTCGCAGAGTACTACCCTGAACGACGTAGTGCTCACGGGAACGACTGCGTCCACAAATTTCCCCACCACCAGAGGTGCGTTCCAGACTACGCTCAACGGCGCGCAGAACGCTTTCTTTTCCCAGATTAATACGACTACGGTTGTGGCCACGAATGCCGGTTCTTTTTCCACTTATCTTGGTGGCAATGGCGTGGATCGCGGCACCGGCATCGCGGTCGATCCCAATCTGAATTCCTATTTTGTCGGCGATACCACCTCCGGCAATGTCACGGTCGACGGCACATTAGAAGGCACCTTCGAAACCCAGAATGCCCTGCAGACCACGCTCAATGGAACCCGCAACGCGTTCGTCGTCAAGCTGGGAACAGGAGCCGATCTGTGCATCACCTGCGTGGCGCCGGTCTTATCCCCGCTGGGAGAAGTGAGCGCCGGCAGCCAAATCACGATAACCTTTACGGTCGCCAACGAGGGACCAGACCCGGCGACCAACATCCAGGTGAGCGGCAATGTTCCGCTTGCCGAGGGTGTGACGTTCAACAGCGCCACGGTGAGTTCGGGTACGTGCAGCGCACCCAGCAGCAACGGCGTGGTTTGCCAGATTCCGACGCTGCAATCTGGCTCGCTCTCGACCGCCACCTTTACAGTGACTCCGAACGGCATCTGCACCTCCTGTTCGGTGACGGCAATGGTATCGAGCGCTAACGATACGAACACCAGCAACACGGCTACGGCCTCGTTCCAGGCCGGCGGCTATAACGTATCCATTAGCCCGCCTTCTCGAACTGTGGCCGCGGGCAACCCCGCCGTATATGCCGTAAATTTGTCGCCGCAAGGGTCATTCCCGGCTAATGTCACGCTCAGTTGCAGTGCTCTTCCCTCTGGGGCGGGTTGCAGCTTTACCTCAAGCACGGTCGCGTTTAGCGGTGGCACTGGCGCTGCTTCGGTGGGTCTGAACCTCACCACGACCGCTCAGCCCGAGACGACAATCAGTTCGACCGGATGGCGCCACCCGATTTACGCCTTCTGGCTGATGGCCCCAGGGATGGCTCTGTTGGGGCTGGGTTCCGGCGGCAAACGTGGCGGGAAGAAGATCAGCCGCCTGCTGGGGCTGCTCTCTCTTTCGGTGCTCTTTGCGTTGGTTCTGCTTCAGCCCTCTTGCAGTACGGGAAAGACGCAGCCGACGGTGAGCGGAACTCCTTCGGGCACCTACTCGCTCACCATCACCGCAACTTCAGGCTCGTTCACCGAAAGCGTGCCGTTCAGTCTGACGGTGATACCGTAAACGGCAGGAGCAGCCGCCTTTGAAGAGAAGGATTGTGCAGGGTGGGTCTGGTTCTGGGTCTAGGCCCCGGCGGAAAGCTTGTGGTGGCTCTTGGCCTCGGCGATTCCGTACTGCCGGATCTTGTAAAGCAGGGCTTTGTAGCTGATCTGCAGCAGGGCCGCAGCCTGTTTGCGATTCCAGTTGGTCTGCTCCAGCGCTTGCCGGATCGCTTCCCCTTCGGCTTCGTCTTTGGCGGAGCGCGCCAGAGATTTCANCCCGCCGCTCGCCTCGCCTCTTGTCGCGGAATCTCCCCGCGCACCACCGTTGCCGTCGTTGCGGGGCTGCAATTCCGCTACTGCCAGATCTTCGTCCCCCAAGATCAGGTAGCGCTTTAGAAAGTTATTCAGCTCGCGCAAATTCCCCGGCCAGGAATGTGCCTGGCAGGCCTCAAGCATCGCGGGAGAAAGTGGCAGCTGGGGCCGCGCGTAGCGTTCGGCCATGCGCGTCATAAAGTGCTTCAGCAGAACCGGAATTTCTTCTTTCCGCTCGCGCAGCGGCGGCAGTTGCAGCGTGAACGCGTTGAGACGGTAGTAAAGATCTTCGCGCAGCCGCTTGGCAGCGAGAGCCTGTGGGATGTCAATGTTGGTGGCGGCCAGAATGCGCACATCCACGCGAATAACCGACCGGCTGCCCAGCCGCGAGAATTGCTGGTCCTGCAGCACGTGGAGCAGCTTGGCTTGCAGCGCCGGTGGCATCTCGCCGATTTCATCGAGGAGGATGGTGCCTTTGTTGCACAGTTCGAACTTGCCCGGCTTGGCGTGAGTCGCCCCGGTGAAGGCTCCGGGCTCGTAACCGAACAACTCGCTTTCCAGAAGATCGGCGGGGACGGCCGCACAATTCACTTTCAGGAACGTGCGGTGAGCCCGCGGCGAGAGCTTGTGCACCAGCCGAGCCAGAACTTCCTTGCCCGTGCCGCTCTCGCCCAAAAGCAATACCGGAATATCTACATTCGCGACCAGCGCGGCTTGCGAGCGGATCTTCCGCATGACGGGGCTGGCCGCGATGAAGAATGTATCTTCGCCGACTTCCTCGACTTCGCCTCCCAGCGGCGTCTTGCCCTGACCCAGGCACTGGTTGACCACCGCATCCAATTCCGCTTTCTGGAATGGTTTGGTGAGGTAGTCCTGTGCCCCCAGGCGCATGGCCTGCACAACTTTCTTGGTATCATTGACGCAGGAAAGCATCACGACTTTTATTCCAGGCCGCTTCTGCCGGAGTTGCTCGAGCGTCTCCAGTCCGTCGATGCCGGGCATCAGAACGTCCAGCAGCACAAGATCGGGCTCCATGCCTTTGTCCACGCGTTGCAGAGCCTCTTCGCCGGTCGACGCGGTCTCCACTTTGTAGTCGTCGACCTCGAGCAGCGTCCGGATATAGCGCAGCATGGCCGGTTCGTCATCCACCAGCAGAATCTTGGCCTTCTCGCTAATCGCCTTCTCGCTCATCGAGTCTTTCCTTTGCCCGCAGCGCTCGGAACAGGCTTGAAGGGAATGAGGAAGGAGAATTTGCAGCCCGCCCCAGGATCGCTTTCCACCCAGATTTTTCCACCCATGCCCAGCACCAGGCGCCGCACGATCGCCAAGCCCAGTCCCATACCCTCCTGGTTTTCTGTGCCCGGCAGGCGGAAGAAATCATCAAAAACTTCCTGTTGATACTCCGCCGGAATTCCCGGACCCGTATCGGACACGCTGACCTTCACGGCATTCGGTTGTGGATTGTCCTGTCGTCGCCGCTCGCCGGATGACGCCGGCTGGGCCGCGGCGCGCCGCTCCCACATGTGAGGTTCCGCGTGCAGCCAAACTGTCCCGCCCCGCGGAACAAACTTAAAAGAGTTCTCCAGCAGGTTCGAGATTACGCGCTCCAGCTTGGGAGAATCAAAAGGAAAAACCGGAAGCTTGTCGTTCGCCAGAAAATAAAGAGCCAAGCCCTTTTCCTGAAAGCGGGTTGACCATAAACGGCAAACCTCGGAGAGGCACTCGTTGATGTTGCCCGCCGCAAACTGCATCTTGAGCGCGCCGGTTTCCAGAGCGCTGTAAGTCAAAAAATCCTGGATGAACTGCTGCAGCCGCTTGCCGCTCGACTGCATGTCGCGCAGCACGTCGCGCTGCCGGTCGTTCAACGATCCCAGCTTTTCGCTCTGCAGCAATTCGACGTAGCCGTTCAAAATTGCGAGCGGCGTTTTCAGGTCGTGAGCTGCGGAGCCGAGAGCATTCGTGGTGCGCTGAAATCGCTCCTGCAACTCGGAATGCGCTTGCAGCAACTCCTCCGCATTGAGAATTCCTTCCCCTTGCGCGAGGAGCAGGGGCGTACCCGTCTTTGCTTCGCCGGGATCGGAGACAGAAATATTCTTTGCGGTGGCCATAGCCATAAAGGACGGCGGTCTAACACAGAGGGAGGATCGACTCGACGCGCTAACGCAGAACCCTGTACAAAAATCGTATGCTACGCCAGTTTTCCCTGTCAACGAAAAATGCAACCTGATTACCCAAGTGTGGCAAAACCTTGCACTCAACGGCCGGATAGGCCCTTTTAGGATGCAATGTGAAGGCGCCGGCCAAGGGACGCCTGGAGCAGCGCAAACGCCCCACTTTGACGGCGTTACCGCTCCCAGCGCCCGGAGTTGGCCGGGCAGCTCCGGGTTTCACCCCAGTTGCTTCTTGGATTTGCCTCGTAACTCAGGATTTGGCCCCTAAGATGCTGGAAATGCTGGGTTAAACGAGGTTGGAAGGGGTATGCGTGAACGGTAAAAGGGCAGTGGCAGAACGCCGGCGGTGGCCTCGCCTACCTTTGGCTATTCCGGTTTTTGTTAGAAGTGGGGCCGAGACGGAGAAGGAATTCCTGGAGTTTGCCACCGCTCTCAATGTTTCCGCCGGGGGCATGCTGGTTGCGGTTCGCCGCTCTATCCCGTCCACAGCACAGGTTTTGCTGGAAATCCCTAGCGCCCCGCTGGCAGCCTTGGCGGCTCTGCCCCGGGTCGCACGTAGTCTGCGCGCCAAGGTCTTGCGTATGCAGCATGGCGAGGGCTACAACCTGGTCGGACTGAAGTTCTCCCGCCCGCTGCTCGACTCGCAGAGTGCGGTAAGGCCACTCCGACGGAAACTGGCTCCTTCGGTGTGAAAATCTTTTCCCTCGCCTAAAACCCATCAAAACCCATTCCCCGCCGTGTTCCCGTCCCACCGATTACCCGCCGTTTCCCCTGGCAATCTTTGGTAAGTTGCTTTTCATCAATCACATAGAGTAGGCTCCCAGCATAGGTGTCGGCTCCCCGGGGGTTTGGTTCTCCGGATGCACACTACCCCATAAGCCTGTGCCGCCGTAGTTGAGCCTACGCAGCTTGGAACACTTATGAGCACTTCAAATCCAGTCAGCGCACTAATCCAGCCCCTCGGCGAGATGCCCCCCGACTCCGTTGTGTTCGGCGGCACCGAAGCCATGCGGGCGCTGCGCGAGCGGCTGGCCAAAATAGCCGGTGCCAACGTCCCCGTGTTGATCCAGGGAGAGAGCGGCACGGGCAAAGACATTATCGCCCGGATGATTCACGCCGGTTCGCCGTGGAAGACGGGCCCGTGGGTGAAGGTGAATTGCCCGGCGATTCCCGGGACGCTTCTCGAAAGCGAACTGTTCGGCTACGAGAAGGGAGCCTTTACCGGCGCCTATGGCATGAAGCCCGGCCGCGTCGAGATGGCGCACCGCGGCACTTTGTTTCTTGACGAGATTTCAGAACTCGACATGGCCTTGCAGTCGAAGCTGCTGCAGTTGCTGCAGGACGGCCAGTTCTGCCGCATCGGGGCGCAGGAAGACAAGAAAGTGGAAGTCCGGGTAGTGTGTGCGACCAATCGAAAGCTGGAAGAAGAAATCGCCGCAGGTGCTTTCCGCGCAGACCTTTTCTACCGCATCAATGTCGTGAATCTGCACATGCCGCCGCTGCGCGAGCGCGCCTCTGACATTCCGCAGCTGGTCGGCTACTTCCTCGAATACTACAACCACAAGTTCAACGCGCGCGCCAACCCGCTCTCCGCCGATTTGATGAACGCGCTGAAGAAATATTACTGGCCGGGCAACGTCCGCGAGCTGGAAAATCTGATGAAGCGGTATGTGATCCTGGGAACCGAAGAGTCCATCTCCGGCGACCTGCGTCCGCAGCCTCAGGATTTCTTCACCGCCGACATTTCCGTCGACGGCCCCATTTCCCTGAAAAAGATTACCCGGCAGGCAGTGCGGGAACTGGAACGCAAGATCATCCTCAAAGTTCTGCAGCATCACCACTGGAACCGCAAACAGGCCGCCCGCGCTTTGAGCATCAGCTACCGTGCATTGCTTTACAAGATTCGCGACGCCGGCTTGCCCTCGAACCGCGCTCCCCGCCCCGCCCAACGGGAAGAAGTAAACCTGCCCATCGCCGCCGACTGATCGCGATGCTGCCGCAGCCGCGATTCTTACCGCAGCAACGTCCGTTCCGAGGGCTGTTGCCTCATCATCGCGCGACAATGAAAAGCAATTTGCTGCTCCTCCTGCGTGGGCACAACCTGAATCTTGTCTGCCGGGAGGCCGAGGACTTCGAGACCTGCTGTCGCGCGGGAGCGAATGTAATTGCTATGCTCTCCGATGCCTCCGGTGAAAACCAGAAGGTCGATTCCGCCCAGCAGAGCAACGTAGGCTCCGATTGCTTTGCGTATCGACGTGGCGAAAACATCCAGGGCAAGAACGGCACGCGGATCGTTGCGCAGGGTGCGTTCTTCCAGTGCCTTCACGTCGCTCTCGCCGGATGAGAGCGCGAACAGGCCGCTTTGGTGGTTCACCAAATCCTCAAGCTCATCGGCACCCAGCTTCTTATTGCGCATGAAGTAGAGAAAAACGCCGGGGTCGAGATCACCCGAGCGCGTCCCCATAGGAATGCCCCCCGTAGGAGTGAGGCCCATCGTGGTGTCGATGGATCGTCCGTTTCGCAGAGCGCAGAGGCTGGCTCCGTTGCCGAGGTGCGCGAAAATGGCTCGCTCGGGAACCTGCGAGCCCAACCGACGCACCAGCGACTCGTAGGAGAGACCGTGGAAGCCATAGCGGCGAATCCCCGCGTCGAAGTAGTGCTGGGGAAGCGGCAGATGCGATGCCACTTCCGGCATGGTTTGATGAAAGGCGTCATCGAAGCAGGCGTACTGTGCCGCTGAAGGAAAAATCGTCTCCGCGGAAGTGATAAGTGTAAGCGCCTGCGGAATATGCAGCGGCGCGAAATGTACGGCGGCGCGCAGCTGGCCGAGGACCTTCGGGGTGATGAGCTGGTGCGTGAGAAGGTTCGGTCCGCCGTGAACTACGCGATGCCCCACCGCCACCGGCGCGGTCTGAATATGCTCCCGGATTGCCTCAGCCAGAGCGGTGAGGGCGTCGCTCTGCGACTCGTGAATACTCTCTTTTGCGACGATTGTTTTTCCATCGGAAGAGCGGATATTTAAAGTGCCATTGCCCCGTCCAATGCCCTCAGCACTTCCCGTCAGCACTGGTTCTTCATCACTCGCGCCGCGCCGATAGATGCTGAACTTCAGCGAAGAAGAGCCGCTGTTGAGAACGAGGATCAGATCGTCTTTTCCCGCCAGCCTTTCCGCCATCGCTATCCCGGCCATTTCCAGTTGCGAATCTCTTCCTTATCGATGCCTTCGGCGTGCGCGTAGTTGATGCTGTCGATGATCTGGTCCTTCAGCCATTCCTTGACATGCGCTCCGACGGAGCTGAGGCGCGGGACACGGTCGATAACATCAATCGCCAGGTCAAAACGATCGACTTGGTTGAGAATGGCGAGTTCCAGCGGAGTGTTGATGTTTCCTTTTTCCTTATATCCCCGCACGTGAAAGTTGTCATGATTCGTGCGGCGGTAGCTGAGTTTGTGGATCAGCGCCGCGTAAGAGTGGAAGTTGAAGATGACGGGCTTGTCGACGGTGAAAAGCGAATCGAAGTCACGATCGGAGAGTCCGTGCGGATGTTCGCTCTCCGGCATGAGGCGGAAAAGATCGACCACATTAACGAAACGGATCTTTAAATCAGAAAAGTGCTCCTTCAGGATCGCAACTGCCGCGACCGCTTCCATGGTTGCGATGTCGCCCGCGCAAGCCAGCACCACATCGGGCTCCGTGCCGTCGTCGGTCGAAGCCCAGTCCCAGATGCCGATGCCCTTCGTGCAGTGGGTTACCGCGTCGTCCATGGCAAGGTACTGAAGGTGGTTCTGCTTGTCGGCGACGATCACGTTGACATAATCGCGTGAGCGCAGGCAATGATCCGCCACACTGAGCAGGCAGTTCGCGTCCGGAGGCAAATAAATGCGCACGACATCCGGACTCTTGTTTGTGACCACGTCAAGGAACCCAGGATCTTGATGAGTGAATCCGTTGTGATCCTGCCGCCACACCAGCGATGTAATGAGGATGTTGATCGACGGTACGGGCGCGCGCCAGTCGAGTTCCTTCTTCGATTTCTCCAGCCATTTGGCATGCTGGTTAAACATGGAATCGATCACATGCACGAAGGCCTCGTAAGTCGAGAAAAGCCCGTGGCGGCCGGTAAGAACGTAGCCTTCGAACCAGCCTTCTAACGTGTGTTCGCTAAGCATTTCCATGACCCGCCCCGAAACATCGAGCTCGCCCCCGTCGGCGTCTTCCGGTTTGTATTCAGCGAGCCACGTCTTCTTCGAAGCCTCGTAGATGGCCGTGAGCCGGTTGGACGCCGTTTCATCCGGACCAAAAATACGGAACGAATTCATGTTGCGGCGCATCACCTCGGCAAGAAAGTGCGCCAGCACATCGGTCGGCGGAGCATAAATCACAGCCGGCGTTTTTACCTTGACGGCATAGTCGCGAAAGTCGGGCAGCTCGAGTTCCTTGCGCAGCAGACCACCATTCGCGTGCGGGTTGGCCGAGATGCGGCGTGCGCCCGTGGGCGCAAGCTCCTGCAGTTGCGGCACGAGTGTTCCCTTGGCGTCGAAGAGTTCTTCCGGCTTGTAGCTGTGCATCCAGTCTTCAACAATTTTGAGATGCGGCTTATTCGTGGCCGGGTCGACCACAGGAACCTGATGCGCACGCCAGAAATCTTCCACCTTGTGGCCGTCCACTTCTTTCGGACATGTCCATCCTTTGGGGGAACGAAGCACGATCATCGGCCAGCGCGGACGCGCGGTATCGCCGGTAGTCCGCGCACGCTGCTGGATCGATCGAATCTCGAGAATGCAGTGCTCGAGCGTCGAAGCCATCTGCTGATGCATCGCCAACGGGTCGCTACCTTCCACGAAATAAGGCTTGTGCCCGTAGCCGGTCAGCAGCGCTTCCAACTCGTCATGCGGGATGCGCGCAAGGATCGTGGGATTCGCAATCTTGTAGCCGTTAAGGTGCAGCACGGGCAAGACAGCTCCATCGCGAATCGGGTTCAGGAATTTGTTCGAATGCCACGAGGTCGCAAGCGGACCCGTTTCGGCTTCGCCGTCACCAACTACGACCGCGACAATGAGATCGGGATTATCAAACGCCGCGCCATACCCGTGCGAGAGGGAATACCCAAGCTCCCCGCCTTCGTGAATCGATCCCGGCGTCTCGGGCGTGCAGTGCGAGCCGATTCCTCCGGGAAAAGAAAACTGCCGGAAGAACTTGAGCATGCCCGCTTCGTCGCGGCTTTTATCCGGATAAATCTCGGAGTAGTAGCCTTCGAGATAGCAGTTGGCGAGCGTGGCTGGGGCGCCGTGACCGGGGCCGGCGACGTACATCACATTTAAATCGTACTTCTTGATCAGCCGATTCAGGTGCACCCAAACCAGCGACTGGCCGGGATCCGATCCCCAGTGACCCAGCAGCCGATGCTTGAAGTGCTCAGGCTTCAGAGGCTCGCGGAGCAGAG
>JGI12635J15846_10001688_pt1 | contig 19251 bp, 16 predicted proteins | sample BlaSpr_A8_OM2_M2_FD_15846 | JGI IMG/M metagenome (IMG submission 15846) | reverse complement strand
ACCGAGGAGGTTTCGTATGGCAATTCAGGCGCATCTCGTTGAACTGGAACGGAAACACAAGGTTCTCGAAAACGAATTGCATGAAGCTCTCGTGCACCTTTCAACGGACGACCTGCAAATAGTCGAACTGAAGCGCCGGAAATTGATGGTCAAGGACGCAATCGAGCGGTTGAGGCATACCGCCGAGGATACGCTGCACTAGGCAGCGCTCGCACATAGCGCATTTTTCCCCGGGATGGGCGCGGCGGCGCTCTCCCGGTCGCTCGGCTTTTTATAGCCCTGCCAGCTCGCCGACATGGTCCGCGATCGCCAACGATGACGTCAGTCCCGGCGATTCGATCCCGAACAGATTGATCAGCCCATCGACGCCATGATCCGGCGGCCCCTGGATCAGGAAGTCCTGCGAGGCCACCTTCGGCGGCACGATCTTCGGGCGAATTCCGGAATAGCTCGGCATCAGCGCGCCGTCCGGCAGCGCCGGCCAATAGCGCCGGATTGCCGGATAAAACCGCTCCGCCCGCACCGGATCGACGGCGTAATCGATTCGATCGACCCATTCGACGTCGGGACCGAACCGGGCCTGTCCGGCCATGTCGAGCGTGAGGTGAACGCCGAGCCCGCCGGGCTCCGGCACCGGATAGATCAGGTGCGAAAACGGCGCCCGCGCGCTGCAGCTGAAATAGTTTCCCTTCGCCAGATAGGCCGGCGGTATCAGTTCGAGCGGCATGCCGTCGATGCCGCGTGCGACGGCGGGTGCGCTTAGCCCAGCGGCGTTGACGAGAAGCCGGCATTCGAGCGACATCGGCGCGCTGCCGCCGGCGTCGAGTTCGATACGGCCCTCCGCCGCCCTGGCGCGCAACAGCGGCGTATGAAACGCACAGGCAGCACCGGCATCTTCGGCGTCACCGCGCAGCGCCAGCATGAAGGCATGGCTGTCGATGATGCCGGTGGATGGCGACAATAAAGCGGCGTCGCAGTTCAGCGCCGGCTCCAGCGCACGGGCTTCAGTGCCGGAGAGGGTTTGCAGATCGTCGACGCCATTGGCTTCGGCGTGCGCCCGGATCGACTGCAGTTTTTCGGTTTCCTGCGGCGTGGTCGCGACGATCAGTTTGCCGCAATTGCGATGCGGGATGCCGTGTTCGCCGCAGTATCGGTAGAGCGCCCGCTTGCCGTCGACGCACATCCGCGCCATCAGGCTGCCCGCCTTGTAATAGATGCCGGCGTGGATCACCTCGCTGTTGCGCGAGGAGGTGACGGTGCCGATGCCCTCGGCCGCCTCCAGCACGATCACCTCGCGGCCGGCCTGCGCCAGCCGCCGCGCGACGGCAAGACCGATCACCCCCGCTCCGATAACGACGCACTCAACCTTGTCCATCCATGCCTTCAGATCGATTCGGGTTTGTGACGATGTCCCGCTTAGGTGGGCGCCCGGCCGGGGGTCAATCATGCGCCCGGAAGTTTGGCTCTCCGAGGCGCTGATTTTCCCGAACAACCCGTTGAATTCGTTTCGGAACGCTTTCAGAACCCGGTGCGCGTTAGGAAAGCATTAATCACGTCAGGGCAATTGCCGTAATTTAAGACACATTTTTGGGTTGCACGGGTACGCGTTTACCTGATCCAAACCCGTCAAGCCAGACACTCCGCCCCGGAAATCCGCGGGTGACTGATGGCTGGCAAGAATTGGCAGGCAGGCTGCAAGAATCTGATTCCTGCGCAGGCCGTCGCGTGCCTGGTCGCCAGCGCTGTGCCGTTTCAGGCCGCCTGGGGCTTGCCGGACAATTTCGCGCCGGCGAGTTATGTCGGCTCCGCCGACCCCAACTTGCTCTGGGAATTGCTGATCGGCGGCATCGTCGTCTGCTCTTTCCTTGCGGCGATCGCGCTTTGGATCCACTCCGCCTTGCGCAAGGTCCGGCGCTCGCAGTTGCGCCGAAATGCGTTCGTCAGCTCCGCCCTGAACAACCTCAGCCACGGCGTTGTCATGACCGATGCCAGGCAGCGGATCGTGTACTGCAACGATCGCTATCTCGAGATCTACGGCCTGGTCCGTTCGGATATCCCCGAAGGCATGACCGGACCGGAAATCCTGAAATTGCGATCAGAGCGCGGCCTGCTCGACTGCAGTGTCGAGGATTTCTACCAACTGGCCGACCGGCCGGAAGGCCTCGTCACCGAACTGCCCAACGGGCGGTCGGTGCTGACCAAATTCTTCGCACTGCCGAACGGCGGTTCGGTGGCGACGCATGAGGATTGCACCGAGCAGCGCAAGCTTTCCAAGCAGCTTGCGTCGACCAAGCAGTTCCTGGAATCGGTGCTCGACAACGTGCCGGTCTGCGTGGCCGCCAAGAGCATCGAAAACGGCCGCTATATTTTCGCCAACCGCGCGTTCGAGCGCTTCTCTCGGTTTTCCCGCGACACCATCGTTGGCCAGCGCGCCGACGAGATCTTCCGGCCCGATACGGCAGCCAGCATCGAGGCGGCCGACCGCGCGGCGCTGGATTCGCCCGATGGCCACTTCCGCAACGAATTCGTGGTGGAGCGCGGCTCCCAGAAGCGCGTTCTCTCCAGCATGCGGGTGATCGCGCGCGACGAAAGAAACCAGCCGGAATTCCTGATCGCGCTGTTCGACGACATTACCGAACGCCGGTCGCTTTCCGAGGAACTCGAGAACACCAAGAAGTTCCTCGAGCTGATCGTCGACAACATACCGGTCTCGCTGATCGTCGAGCGCGTCAGCGACGGACGCTATCTGCTCGCCAACCGCAGCGCCGAGACCATCCTCAACCGGCGGCGCGAAGACGTCACGGGTCTGACTGCCACCGATATCTTCAATCCGAGAGAAGCCAGGCTGATCGTCGCGCGCGACGAGGCGGCGATCAAGAAGCGCGGGCTGCTCACCGAGGAACATCCGATCAGCACCAAGGACGGGCTGCGGCTGTTCCTGACGCGCCGCATGACCGTGCTGGATGACGCCGGCCAGCCGCAATATCTGATCAAGACCCACGAGGACGTCACCGATCGTCGCCAGACCGAATCGCGCATGGCCCACATGGCGTATCATGACGGCCTGACCGACCTGCCGAACCGCGCCGCCTTCCTGCAGGCGCTGGCGCAGATGATCGAGGCCTGCCAGGGCACCGATGAGGAATTCGCGGTGCTGTCGCTCGACCTCGACGGCTTGAAGGAAATCAACGACGTGTTCGGCCATGCCACCGGCGACAAGCTCCTGATCGAGGTGGCGCGCCGCCTGCAGGCCTCCTCGCGCGGCGGCGTCGTGGCGCGGCTCTCGGGCGACGAGTTCGGACTGATCATCGACGGCAAGCAGCCGGTGGCCGGAATGCTGCTGGCGGAAAAGCTCGCCGAAGCGATCTCGAACGAGTTCCTGATCGACGGCAAATCGGTTCGCACCGGCGTCACCGCCGGCATCTCGGTATTTCCGCACAACGGCGCCGACGCCGCCTCGCTGCTCGCCAATGCCGGCGCCGCCTTGTTCCGCGCCAAGGCGAAGTCGCGCGGCACCATCAGCATCTATGAGCCGGAGATGGACCAGCAGATCCGCGACCGCCGCGTGCTGCACCAGGATCTTTCGCTGGCGATCAAGAACGGCGAGCTGTCGCTGCATTATCAGCCGCAGGCGATGTCGCGCCAGACCGTTGCCGCCAGCGAAGTCGTCGGTTTCGAGGCGCTGGCGCGCTGGATGCACCCGGTGCGCGGCTTCGTTCCGCCGAGCGATTTCATCCCGATTGCGGAGGAGAGCGGCCTGATCGTCGCGATGGGTGAATGGATCCTGCGCGAAGCCTGCCGGGAGGCGGCCTCATGGCCGCTGCCGCTGCAGGTCGCGGTCAACCTGTCGCCGGCGCAGTTCATGCACGGCGATCTGGTCGGGCTGGTTCACTCGATCCTGCTCGAAACCGGCCTGTCGCCGGGCCGGCTCGAGCTCGAGATCACCGAAGGCGTGCTGATCGAGGATTTCGATCGCGGCCTGGCGCTGCTGCGCCGGCTCAAGGCGCTCGGCGTGCGCATCTCGATGGATGATTTCGGCTCAGGCTATTCCTCGCTGAGCTATCTGCAGGCGTTCCCGTTCGACAAGATCAAGATCGACCGCGCTTTTGTCATGAATCTCGGGCGCAACCCGCAATCGGCGGCGATCGTTCGCGCCGTGATCGGCCTTGGCCACGGCCTGGAAATGTCGATCGTGGCGGAGGGGGTGGAAACCCAGGAGCAACTCGGCTTTCTCTCCGAGGAGGGCTGCGACGCGGTGCAGGGCTATTTCATCGGCAAACCGCTGCCGATCGGGCAGTACGCGACGGTGGTCGGGCGCAGTGGCGGCAATACAGCAGCGCCCGCGCGCAAGACCGGCTAGCCATCGATCCGGTCGGGTTAAAGCAATCTTCCGCCTCATTCCTGTTGCGCCTGATCTTCCGGCAAACGCTCCGCGTCATCCCAAGGAAAAACCGGTTTCCTCTTTTCCGCTTCCTGCTCTAAGTCTCTGCGCATGGCGGACTACGATCTTGCGATCATCGGCGGCGGCTTGAACGGCGTCAGCGTTGCGCGCGACGCCGCGGGGCGCGGCCTGCGTGTGATCCTGCTGGAGCAGGGCGACCTCGGTTCGGCCGCATCCTCGGCCTCGCCGCGGCTGATCCATGGCGATCTCGGCCGCTTGGAGCGCCGGGCGTTGCTTCGCGTGCGCGCGGCGCTGGCCGAGCGCGACACCTGGCTGCGGATCGCGCCGCACCTGGTGCGCCCGATGCGCTTCGTGATCCCTGCCCATTCCGACGAGCGTCCGCCATGGCTGTTGCGATCGGGGCTGTTGCTCTACGACCGGCTTGCCCCCGGCAACGGCCTGTCGCCGTCGGTGACCGTCGATGTCACGCACCATCCGATTGGCAATGCGCTGAAGCGGCCGTTCGGCACCGCCTTCGAATATTCCGACTGTTTGGCCGACGATTCGCGGCTGGTGATCGCCAACGCGGTCGACGCCGCGGAGCGGGGTGCGGTGATCCGCACCGGCGCGCGCTGCGTTCGCGCCGACCGGCTCGATGTCTGGCGGCTCGCGGTGATCGACCGTGGTCATCGCCAGGTGATCACGGCCCGCGCGCTCGCCAACGCCTCCGGCGCCTGGACCGCCTCGGTCGCGGAAACCGTCCTGCGCATGCCGCCGCCGCGGGTGGGCGCGGTCCAGATCAGCCAGATCATCGTCCGCCGCCTGTTCGAAACCGACAACGTCTATGTCTTCCAGAACACCGACCGGCGGTTGATTTTCGCCAGTCCCTATGAGCGCGATTTCACGATGATCGGCACCGTCGGCCACGCCTTCAAGGGCGATCCCGCCGCGGTGTCGATGGCAGCTGCCGACGTCGCCTATCTCTGCGATGCCGCCAACCGGTATTTCCGCGAGCGGGTCGAACCCTCCGATGCCGTCAGAATGATTTGCGGCGTCAACATGAGCGTGGATCCTCACACCAGGCACGGCGCGCGCGATGGCGTCTTGACGTTCGAGGCGAGGCGCGGCAAGGCGCCGCTGCTGACGATCTTCGGCGGTGGCGTCACCACCTCGCGGCTGCGCGCGGAGCGGGCGGTCACTCGTCTCACGCCGTTCTATCCGATGTCGCCGCGCTGGACCGCGAAGACGCCGCTGCCCGGCGGCGATTTTTCGTGGACGCAGTTTGACGCGCAGGTCGATCGCGCGCGGGAGCGCTGGCGGTTCCTCGATGAGGCCCAGGCGCAGCGCCTGGTCGGAGCCTACGGCTCGCGCCTGGCTGCCGTGCTCGGCGACGCCAGAAAGCGGACCGATCTCGGTCCGGCCTTCGGCGAGGGGCTTTCGGGCGCCGAGGTGCGTTATCTCATGGCCAAGGAATGGGCGCGGTTCCCCGACGACATTTTGTGGCGGCGCACGAAACTCGGCCTCACCATGCCAGCCGCCGATCGCGAGGCGCTGGCGGCGTTCATGGCGACGCAAGCGCCGTGAACTCCGAGCCACGCGCGGCTTGCATGAACTTCGCTTCGATCAGGGGGCAATACCGAGGGCTTTAAGTTCGGCGTTGGCGCCGTCCCCCGAGGTGCGATCCTTTGAGCAGCCGGTCGCTGCGAGCCGGAACAGGCGGGAGGCTTCTTCTTTCGAGCCCTGCTGCAGCGCAAGTTCCCCGATGAAAAAGTTGGCGTCACAAAGCCGGCGCTGCTTGACGTCGGCGTCGGAATCGTCGGCGCCGGCAAGTACGGCCGCGGAGGTCAGCTGGCCAAGATATAAACGGATCACCGGCGCTGGCCATTTGGTCATATCGATCTGCGTCATTGCCTGCGCGAGCTTGCTCGGCAGACTGCTGCGCTTGTTCACAATATCGACCCACAGCGCGTAATACGCATCTTTGGGATCAAGCTCGCTTGCCGGGTTGATATCGGCAAGGGCTCGGTCTTGCTTGCCGCCATAAAGATACATGAGGCCGCGGTTGAAGCAAAGGCAAGCAACCCTTTGGCTTTCTCTGCAACATTGCGGGATCCGGACCGATGCCGACTAAATTTATGACCGCGCGACGCCGAGACGGTTGAGCCGATGCCGTTCCGCCGCTAGCGTGCGGTGCTGATTGGGCTGGCGAGGGTCATGGCGGACGAATTACCGAAAGCAGAACCGCAGGCGGAGGCGGCCGACATGCCGCTACTGCGCATCGAAGCCGTGGTGAAGAAGTTCGGCGTGTTCCGGGCGGTGGACCGGTTGTCGCTCGACATCAGGGCCGGCGAGTTTTTCGCTCTGCTCGGGCCGAGCGGCTGCGGCAAGACCACGCTGCTGCGGATGCTCGCAGGCTTCGAGACGCCGGACGAAGGCCGCATCCTGCTCGCCGGCAGCGATATCGCGCAGGTCCTGCCGCACCAGCGCCCGGTCAACATGATGTTCCAGAACTACGCGCTGTTTCCGCACCTCACCGTGCGCGACAACATCGCCTTCGGCCTCAGGCGTGCCGGCATGCAGCGGCCCGAGATCGACGCCCGGGTGGCGGAGATGGTGGCGCTGGTCAAGCTCGAGGGCTTTGAGATGCGCAAGCCGGATCAGCTCTCCGGCGGCCAGAAGCAGCGCGTGGCGCTGGCGCGCTCGCTGGCGCGCCGCCCGCAGGTATTGCTGCTCGACGAGCCCCTGGCGGCGCTCGACAAGAAGCTGCGCGAAAGCACCCAGTTCGAATTGATGGAACTGCAGCGCCGGCTCGGCACGACCTTCATCATCGTCACCCACGATCAGGAAGAAGCGATGACGGTGGCCGACCGCATCGGCGTGATGGATGGCGGCCGTCTTGAACAGGTGGCAAGCCCGCGCGAGCTGTACGAGGCGCCAGGCTCACGCTGGATCGCCGAGTTCGTCGGCGACGTCAACATCTTCGAGGGGCAGCTCGCCTCGCAGGAAGCGGGCCGCCTGCTGGTGTCGACCAGGGACGCCGGCACGATTTCGGTCGCCGAGCCGCGCCAGCCGATCGGCAAGACGATCCTCTGCGTCGCGATCCGCCCCGAAAAGGTGAAACTGTCGCGCCGCGGCCCGGCATCGGACGGGGCAAGCGCCCATGCGATCAACCGGCTGGAAGGCATCGTCACCGACGTCAGCTATCTCGGCGGCGTCACCAGCTACAAGGTGAAGCTCGACAGCGGCGCGACCATCCGCTCGGCGATGGCCAACACGGCGCGGATCGATATCGACGCCTATAGCGCCAGCCAGCGCGTGGTGGCGTGGTTCACGCCCGACGATTGCGTGGTGCTGGAGCAATGAGTACGCGAAACATTTTCACCCGCCCGGCGCGGCTCGCCGCGATCGCGCCCTCACTGTGGATGCTGCTGTTCTTCCTGGTGCCGTTCGGTTTCGTGCTCAAGATCAGCCTGTCGCAGACCGCGATCGCGCAGCCGCCTTATTTGCCGGTATTCGACCTGTCGCAAGGCATCGACGCCATCAAGGCGGCTCTCGCGGCACTGTCGCCGGACAATTTCAAACTGTTGATCTCCGACGATCTCTATATCCTTTCCTATCTGCGCAGCCTGGTGGTTGCCGCGGTTTCGACCTCGATCCTGCTTCTGATCGGCTATCCCATCGCCTACGGCATGGCGCGGCTGCCGAAGCGCTGGCAGGCGATCGCGATGATGCTGGTGATCATTCCGTTCTGGACCTCGTTCCTGATCCGCATCTATGCCTGGATCAATATCCTGCAGCACGACGGCCTGCTCAACAAAGTCCTGCTGGCGCTGCATCTGGTCTCGGCGCCGGTGGTGTGGCTCTCCACCGACAGCGCGATGTATCTCGGCATCGTTTATTCCTATCTGCCGTTCATGATCCTGCCGCTGTATGCGACGCTGGCCAAGATGGAGCCGGCGCTGCTCGAGGCCGCAAGCGATCTCGGCTCATCGCCGGGGAGTGCGTTCTGGCTGGTGACGTTTCCGCTGTCGCTGCCCGGCGTCGCCGCCGGCGTGCTGTTGTGCTTCATCCCGATCGTCGGCGAGTTCGTGATTCCCGATCTGCTGGCGGGTTCCAACTCGCTGATGATCGGGCAGACGCTGTGGCTGGAGTTCTTCACCAACAAGGACTGGCCGGTGGCGTCCGCCGCCGCGGTGGTGTTGCTCTTGCTGCTGGTGGGGCCGCTGATCCTGTACGACCGGCTGCAGCGCCGCCAGCTGGAACGCGCATGATGGCGTCTCGCGCGGTCAACAGGTTCTCGCCCTTCAACGCCGTGTCGCTGGCGCTGGGTTTTGCCTTTCTCTATCTGCCGATCGTGATCCTGGTGATCTATTCGTTCAACGCCTCGCGGCTGGTGACGGTGTGGGGCGGCTGGTCGCTGCGCTGGTATGACGAATTCTTCCACGACGGCGCCATGATCGAGGCGGCGTGGATGAGTTTTCGGGTGGCGGCGACCTCGGCCACGATCGCGACCCTGCTCGGCACGCTCGCCGCCGTGGCGCTGTCGCGCGGCGAACGTTTTTTCGGCCGCACGCTGTTCTCCGGCATGCTCTATGCGCCGCTGGTGATGCCGGAAGTCATCACCGGGCTTTCGCTCTTGCTGCTGTTCGTCGCGCTCAACGCCGAGCGCGGCTTCTGGACCGTGACCATCGCCCATACCACGCTGACGATGTGCTTCGTCGCCGTAGTGGTGCAGTCGCGGCTCGCCTCGCTCGACCGCAGCCTCGAGGAGGCGGCGATGGACCTCGGCTGCAATCCGCGGCGCGCCTTCGTGGCGGTGACGCTGCCGCTGATTTTGCCCGCGATCGCAGCGGGGTGGATGCTGGCCTTCACGCTGTCGCTCGACGATCTCGTGATCGCCAGTTTCACCACCGGCCCCGGTTCGGCGACGCTGCCGATCCGGATCTATTCGGAGGTGCGGCTCGGGGTAAAACCGGAAATCAACGCGATCTGCACGCTGGTGGTCGCTTTGATCGCGGTGGTGATCGTGGTGGCCTCGCTGGTCTCGAAATTGTCGAACGGCCGCGGCGAGAGCGCGGCGCCGCTGTGAGCCGTCATACTCCCTGTCATGCTCCGCGAAAGCGGGGCATCCAGTACGCCGCGGCTTCACGGCTCTATCGCCGGTCTCTGGAATACTGGGTCGCCCGATCAAGTCGGGCGATGACAGCGGTGTTGATTTCGTCATCCCGTACGGCTTCGCTTACGACTTCACCGCGCCTGCCGTCAGCCCGCCGACCATGTAGCGCTTGAAGACGTAGTAGATCGCAGCCGGCGGCAGCGCGTAGATGAAGCCGGTGGTCATCAACAGTTCCCATGGCGAATCGTCGGCGGCGAGGAAATTGCCGAGCGCGACGGGGAGCGTGATGTCGGTGTCCCTGGACAAAAGCAGGAACGCGTAGAGATATTCGTTCCACGCCAGCAACAGCGCGTAGGTGCCGATCGCGACCAGCGAGGGCATCATCAGGGGCACGTAGACCAGGCGAAAGATCTGCAGCGTGGTGGCGCCGTCCATGATCGCCGCCTCGTCGAGCTCGACCGGCAGCTTGTCGGAGGCCTGCTTCAGCACCCAGATCGCGTAGGGCGAGGCGATCGTCACCATCGCGAGGATCAAGGCCCAGTGATTGTTGAGCAGGCCGTAATTGCCCATGGTGCGGTACATCGGCACGGCGAGGAACGCCGCCGGGATGAAGTAGGTGAACAGCGCCAGGTTCATGACCCAGCGGCCGCCGGGCACGCGCAGCCGCGAGATCGAAAATGCCGCGGCGGTGGCGACGAACAGCGTCAGCGCGCCGGTAGCGACCGCGATCACGGTCGAGTTCCACAGCTGCAGCCAGAAATGGCTGAGGAAATAATGCTGCTGGTAAAACACGATGTGGAAATTGTGCAGCGTCGGATGCGCGGGCCAGATTTTACCCGAGAACGCGTCTTCCTTGGGCGAGATCGCGAACAGGAACATGTGGTAGATCGGCACCATGGTCCAGATCAGCACGGGGATGCCGATCAGCAAGAGCCGCGCCTCGGTGCCGGCTTCGCGCAGGGTTGGCAGTCTGGGCGCCGGCAGCTTCATCGCGACAACCGTTTCATCATGAAATAGATCAGCGGCGACACAAAAGGCAGCGCGCAGACGATCGACGCCATCGCGAGGCTGAGCTGATCGAGCCGCAGGTAGCGGATGCCCAGCGTGGCGAGCACATGGGTGAGATCGGCGGGCCCGCCGCCGGTCAACAGATAGACGCTGTTGAAGTCGCCGAGCGTCCAGATCATCGACAGCAGGGTGCAGGTCAGGTACAGCGCCTGCATCGACGGCCAGGTGATGAAGCGGAATTTCTGCCACCAGCTGGCGCCGTCGACATCGGCGGCCTCGAACAGGTCGGCGGAGATCGCGAGCCGCCCGGTCATCAGGATCAGGGTCCAGAACGGCAGCGATTTCCAGATGTGGACGCCGATCGCCATCGACAGCGCTACCGTCGGATCGTTGAGCCAGTTTGGGCCGTCATCGCCGGTGAACCTGAAGATCAGCTGGTTGATCACGCCCCATTCCGGATTGAACATGAAGCGCACCGACAGGATGGTCGGGATCGACGGCACCGCCCAGGGCAGGATGAACAGCACCGACAGCCATTTGATCCAGCGCCGCTCCTGGATGAAGAAGCCGGACAGAAACAGCGCGATCAGCATTTTGATGTTGATGCCGATGACGAGGAAGATCAGCGTATTGACCGCCGCCCGCGCGAACACCGGATCGTTGTACAGCGTGACATAGCTCGCCGGATGCCGCGCCAGCCACAGCCCGTAGCCGACCGGATAGACCACGAAGGCGAGGAACACGAGGATGTAGGGCGCCAGCAGCACGATGCCCCAGACCTGCGGCACCGTCAGCCGCGCCGCCAGCGGCGCGGCGGGGAGGGCATGATCGGCGCTGGAGATCGTGATCGCCATGGTTTCCGTTACTCTACTCCCGGCCGCAGCTTTCCACTACATCGTCGTCTCTGCGAAAGCAGGGACCCATACGCCGCGGCCGTTGTGTTGAGAGACGCTGGTCGACGGCTTTCGTGCAACAACTCCGCCTTGTGGTTATGGGTCCCTGCTTTCGCAGGGACGACGGTGAGTTTTGGGCTGCCATCATTGCCATCTTAAACGCTCGCTTGAATTTCTAGACCTCTCCCCGCTCTTCGCGAGGAGAGGGGGAAGCACTTACCCCGCCACCTGCTTGATGCGCGCGATCAGCTCGTCGACGGCCTTGTCGACCGGCACCTTTTCGCTCACCACGCGGTTCATCGCCTTGGCCCAGACGTTCTCGTTGTTCAGGATCGTGAACTTGTAGTTCTTGGTGAAGTCGAACGGGATGGTGCCGCCGGTGAACTGGGCATAGACCGTCTTGCGATGCTTGTCGGCCTGCCAGAACGGGCTCTTCTGCCCGGCGATCGTGGCCGGGAACCAGCGGCCGAGGCCGCCTTCGACGTAAGGCTGCAGGTTTTCCTCCTGCAGCACGAATTTGACGAACTCTTTCGCCTTCTCCTTGTTCTTCGAGGCCGTGAAGATCACGCCGGTCTTGACGTCGGAGCGGTATTTCATCGGCGAGCCGTCCGGCTTGTTGGGGAAGCCCGCGGTGATGATGTCCTCCTCATAGGCCTTCTTGCCGGCGGCGCGCTGCTCGTCGGTCAGCGCCGGGTTGTTTTCGTCGTCGAGCCACTTCGCCGCGATCGAGATCGTGAAGTTGTGCGTCATCACGATGGTCTTGTTGTGGAAGGCGACGTTGTTGTCCGGATCCTTCCAGGTGGTGGAGGAAGGCGGCGTGCAGCCGCGGGTGTAGGTGTCGGTGTAATCCTTCAGCGCCGAGATCAGGCCGGCCCGCACCTTGGGATCGTCGACCAAGAGCTTGCCGTTGTCGTCGACCAGCTTGACGTTCCAGGCATCCATGAAGGTGTAGAACGACTGGAAGCTGTCGGTGGATTCCACGCCCATCGGCTGGCCGACGGCGTAGATGCGCTGGCCGGTCGCTTTCCGGATCGCGGGCTGCACCTTGTCGCACCAGAACGACCAGTAGTCCGCCCATTTGGTCGGGATGTCCTCCTGCTTGAAGCCGGCCTTTTCCAGCATGTCCTTCCAGATATTGACGTGCATGGTCTGCTGCTTCAGCGGGAAGCCGTAATAGGCCTTCTTCTTGGTGACGTCGTTATAGAGCGAGGCGGTTTCCAGCGTGTTCGGCGCGAACGCCGCCTTCATCGGACTCAGGATATCGGTGAGATCCTCGAGCTTGCCCTCGAACGCCCATTTGCCGGCCGCCTGCACGTCGTAGGAGTCGGCATAGGCGACATCCGGCGGCGTGCCAGAATCCAGCGCCGCCACCGTCTTCGGGATCATGTCCTGCACGGCGTATTGCGACAGCTCGACCTTGACCCCGGTCTTGGCCTCGAACTTCCTGATCATTTCGAGCAGCGCGTCGTCCTCGGACTTGTAGAAGCCCTTCACCCACCAGACCGTGAGCTTCTCCTGCGCCATCGCCGGCGGAGCCGCGTAAGCGATGCCGATCGCGGCGGAGACCGCCAATGCGAGTGTGCGTAATCCCTTTGGTGTCACGTCGTTCTCCCTGTGGTCGCGCGGTCTTTTAACCGGTTGGATAAAACACTAGCCCATCACCGCGGCGTGATCCAGATGCGGCGGTTAGGTCTTGCGTAGGGGGACGGCGGTGTGGGGGGGGCCGCCGTTTTGGGAGCGGAGGTGTTCGCAACCCCACAAGTCGTCATACCCCGCGAAAGCGGGGTATCCAGTATGCCGCAGCTTTTCGATTCTAGCACCGGCGTCTCTGGAATACTGGATCACCCGCTTTCGCGGGTGATGACAATTTGGGACATGCGTCCGCATTCCCGCGGCACGTTTTTGCCCGAGTCTTGCAAATCATCCGCCCCTAAAGGGCGTGGGGAATGCCGGGCGCCCAATGCACCCGCAGCCTCGTGTGGGTAAAAAACCACACGAGTTAGTCACCACGAGTCCACCGGAATCACCCGGCATTCCCGCACGCGATGGTGTTAACGGCCTATTTCGCGCTCTCCCCGGAGATCGGGCTTTTTTGTCTCCGTCGCCGGCGGGGTTACCCCCGCCAACTTGACACCGGCGTCGAGGTGCCAGGACCACACGACTTGGCCGTCCGCAGGATGATGCTTCGTCTCCAGCACCACCCGCGTCCACCGCATCCCGCCCCGCGTTTCGTGACGTTGCGCAACGCCCCTTTGTGGGACGGGACGGGGTGAATGTAGAAGTGATTTGGTTTCTGGAAAACAGAAATATTTTTGCGAGAGGGACTGGACAGGGCAAATCACGTTGATTCCGAACGAGAATTTTCTCTCCAGGCGCACGCCCTATCACCGTCATTGCGAGGAGCGTAAGCGACGAAGCAATCCAGCTTTGTCGCAGCGAAGCAGAGGCTGGGTCGCTTCGTCGCGGAGCCTGTCATCGGGCGCGTATTCGCGCGATCCGTTGGGCTCCCAGCAATGACGTTCTGGTGCTGCGGCCCGATGACGCGCTCCGCGAGTCCCGGTAACCCATCACCACGACTGAAAAGTTTTGCCGAGCGGCTGTGGATAGCCGGTGGAAAACCCCGCCGTCGCCACATCGTCACCAGGTCGCGCCACACCGCCACCACGGTGCGCCGCGACTATGCACGCCAGCGGGAATTTGGAAGCCTCGGGGGCCAACCAACCCGGCGCGGTCGAGTGGCCGGGCGCGCGTCCTTCCCTTACCCCAAAGGGCGTGGCGCCCGGCCGCTTCGACGCGTGGCAGGAGGCCGTTTCGGGCCACGCTTGCTGAGCAACTCGGCGGCAATCTCGAACTCCGGCGCCAGCGCGTCATACTCGGCCTTGACCTTGGGATCGGCGAGCAGGCGGGCCTTGAGCTTTTCGAACTGGATCGTCATGCGGTGTCCTTCAGGCAACTTCCAGCGTCGGAATTTTCTTGATCTTCTCGCTAAGCTCCTGCTGCGCCCGATGCAGATCGTACCGCTTCTGCAAATTGAGCCAGAGATCGGGACCGTTGCTGCACAGTTTTCCAAGCCGCAACGCCATGCCGGGGGTGACCGGCTGCCTTTCCTGCAAAACGTCGTAGAGCGTCTGACGCGATACGCCGAGCAGTTTGGCGATTTCCGTCTTGGGCCGGTCGAGCGCCGGCAAGATTTCGTCGCGCAGAAGTTCGCCGGGATGCATCGGCGGCAAGCCTCGCTTCGGGAGGTTTTTGGTCATGAATCCGTCCTCAGTGATAATCTTCCAGATCGACGTCGATGGCACAATCTCTACCGAATGCGAGCCTTATCCGTGCTCTACTCTCGTGATCTTGAACCCGACTCTAAGAAAATTAAGACGACTGAGTTTGTCGACAAGAGCGCTACACTGACCATCCGGAATATCGCACGAGATCTGGGCTTTTACGTCAATGCCATCTTACTGATTTCCAAAGAGGAGCAAGGGATTATTGCTTCAGGCCGCAAACTAACCATCAAGATAGACGGGAAGAGCTATTTCGTCGAAGCTGAAAAGACGCGGGTGTCGAAGAAAATCGGCGAACTCGTGTGCAGGTCACTTGAGCCTGGCGGAGCCCTCAAACAAGATGAGGCAACTGTTGCTGGCCCTGATTCATATTTGGGCGCACTCATCCGCATCAGTAGAAGGCCAGCACTCGCCTCTGCTTACGGCATCGAAGATAATGTGCTCAAAATACTCGGTGGCAATGGCTGGGTTTCTTTAAGCCGATCAACAGAACAAGCGACAGACCTCGACAAGTCGGGCAGCGTGCACCTCGTATCCTTAAGGAAACATTGCAAGTCTCGATATCGATGGTCGGTCGGTGATCGGTCGTCCAATCGATGGGTACAATGCCTTCGGTGAATTCACTGGAAGCTTTGAAAGTTCCACAAAGCTGCGGTTTTCAGGACGAGCCAAGGCATTATGGAAGAACGCAGCGCGCGTAAATCCGACGAAATGGGAGCGATTGAGTTGGGAGCAACGCCTTGCAATCGTGACAGCTATCTTCAGCATACTGGGTTCGATCGCCGGATACATTGTGATACAGATACGAAACGACGCCGACATCGATTGGCGGCCTAGCCTCGGAAAGCCTGTAGCTCCGGCGGCTTAGCCTCGGGCCTAACCCGTCTCGTTATGCGCAATGAACGGCGGATTACGATCTCGCTAATTCGCTCCACGAACTTCTTCCTTCAACAGCGCCACGTGGCCGGCTCGGCCGAGCCGCTTCGCAAAGTGCCGCTTCATCTTGCGAACTTCCCCCCGCTTGAAGCGGGTCAGGCGTCGGGCGCGGCGTGAGAACACGTCGTTTTCCGTCCCGGCATACTTGATGCGAAGATCGATCGTGAACTTACCTTAGCAAGCTCAGGCCTGTTCGCCGCCCGAGCGCCGCCGGATCACCACGCCGTCCAATGCGCCGGCTGCGCGTGTTCGGCTGGCGCGCCCTTGAGACATTGCCGTGCCGCCTCGATCTCGGCGTCGGTGGCGCCGTGGCTTCGCGCCCACGTCTCGGCGGCGGATGCCGAGAATCTGGCGACGTAGAACCGCACGACCGAACAGGAGGCGCGGTGAACCAGTCCGGAGCGCCCGGCGGCTTCCGCCGATGGCGCCAGCCCAAGGCACACGGCGACGACGCATCCCATGCGTAACAACATTTTCGGCCCCCTCGTTCCGGACTCGAATAAGCCGGTTCCATCGAGGGAACATGCATCGAGCGCGCGCAATGAACTGAAATCGAATCTGACCGAATCGCGCGTCGAAACCAAGTTACGAATTTACGCGGACGGATTTCTCCACGTTGTTTAGCGGATACACGCGGAACTTTCGCGCGAGCTGCATTTTGCCGCCCACGTCCCGTCACTTCCCGCTGACGATCTTCTCCCATCCATCCGGCTGCGATTTTGCAAGCCCCTTTCTCTCTTCCTGCAAATCCGCGACGCGCCTGGCGGCAACGACCATGGCGTGGGCGGCGGAATTGTAGCGGTCCACGGTGCCCTGAAGCTGGAATATGAACTGGCCGTTGACGACCTGGTAGGCGCCGAATTCCTTTGCCAGCACCGCGACGTAATTTTCGTAGGCGCGGTAATATTCGGCGCGCGCCGGCAACAGTTTTGCGGTCAGGGCCGTCAGTTGCGCGTGCCGCTGGTCGACGCTGTCCAGGAGACGGCCGACGGCGTCTTTTTCCACATGCAGCGCGAGCGCTTGTTTCTCAACCTTGTCGCGCTCGGTCTTGAGGAGGGCGGCGTAGCGCGGCATCAGGGTTGGGGCGTTGGCTGCCGCCGAATTCAAATCGCGGCGCAGCGCCTCGAGGTCGCTGCGGCTCGCGGTGCCCAGGTTGATATTCTTTCCAATCGCCGGCGGCTCGATCTCGCTCGACGCCCTGTCGAAGGCCGCGTCGGTTTCATTCGCGGCCCTGGTCGCCATCGCGATCATCTGCAGGAATTTATTGGAGGGGTGTTGCTTGAGCGCCTCGTCCAACTGCTTGGCATCGGCGACGCCTTGCAACGCCGACCGGCTTTCACCCGCGGCAAGACTGTCCTGCAGTCTTGTCAGTTTGGCCGTGTAATAGACTCCGGCCGAACCGGCGGCCAGAAATACCAACAGGAACAGGAAAGCGACGCGCACGCGCGTCTTCTCCTTCAGATCGCGCTTCCACGCATTCAGATCTGAAGGTGCTTCCATCGGCCCTCCGCGCGCGAACCGTGACCGCTACTTCGCCGCCCCCACCGCGGCCGGCGCCGCCTCCGCCGCATCCGGCACTGTTGCCGGCTTCACGCCGCCGGTAAACCGCTCGATCACCGAGCGCACCGCGTCGCGCGTCTTGCGATCCTTCACCGCTTCGAGCAGCGGCGCCGACGCCGGCGAGCGTTTGATGAGGATTTCCGGGTCGGGGAAGATCAGGGGATCGTCCCACGGGCCCTGGATCACGAACGGCAGGTCGAAGCCGGGCGCGCCGCCGGCCGGCGCGTTCAGGCTGGCGACGCCCTTGAGGTCGTATTCGCGGGTCGGCACCGAGGCGGTGCCGGTCACGGTGAGATGCGTGGCGGGGCCCTCGGCGTGGACGTCCTCGGCGGTGGCGATGCCGTCGGAAAATTTCAGTGATACCGTCATGGTGTCGAACGGCGTGGAGCCGGAGCGGAAATTGCCGGCGCCGGACAATGGCCGCCGCTCCAGCCGCCTCAACAGCTGCTCGGCGTTGAAGCCGGAGATCGCGCCGTCATGGCCGGTCAGGCTGGCGCTGCCGTTGAGCGATTGCACCAGCCCGAACGGGCTCGAGCCCGAGGCCACCAGCGAGACGTTGAGATTGCCGCGGCCGGAAAGTTTCGTCACCCCGAACAATTCGCTGGCCATCGCCTGCAAATCGACGTCGGTGAACTGGAACTGGGCCTTGACGTCGGCGGCCGCATCCGAACGCGCGACGCCGAACGAGCCGCGCGCGATGCCGCCATACATCTGCGCCTCGCCGACCGAGAGCGCCAGCGCGCCGCCGCGCAGATTGGCGCCTAGCGCGGTGCGGCCGAGGCTCGTCCGGCCGACCGTCACCTGTGCCGCCGACAGCCGCATGTCGAGATCGGTCGATGACAGCGCGTGCAGGTCGAACAGCTGCCGGTTCCAGTCGCGCGCGCCGCTCGCCAGCAGGCGGAAGGTCGAGATATAGGGCGTGAAGTCGAGATTGCCGGCGGCGAGCGTCGCCTGCAGCGTCTGCCTTCCGTTATTGGCATAGGTCATCACGCCCTCGGCGACGTTGTCGTCAAGCTCGACGTTGACATTGGTGAGCGCGATCGAGGGACCGACCAGATTGGCGCGCGCCTTCAGCGCAAAACGCCCAAAACCACCGGAGCCCGGCGGCTCTCGGCCGGTCCAGCTCAAGGCGCTGCGCAGCGACGGGCTGTCGATGGTCAGCGTGCCCTCCATCATCATGCTGGTGCGGTCGGCCACCGTGCCGTCGAACGCCAGTTTGAGCGGCGCGCTGGCGAGGCGGGCTTTCAGGCCGCTTCGGTCGCCGGTGAGGGCTGCGACAAAATCGCTGACCGAGATCGAGCCGTCGACGCGCTCGCCGCGCCAGTCGAATTGCCCGGTGGCGGCAAACGAACGCGAGATCGACGGCCAGGCCAGCGACAAATTAATGTCGCCGAGCGTTTCCGAGGCGTGGTTGACGGCGTCCTCATAACCGAGCTTGCCGTCCTGGATGCGGATTTCCGAGAACGACAGCTGGTTGTCGGCGCCGGGCTTCATGGCGCGGACGATGGTGTCGATGAACGGCGTCCAGTTGCTCTCGCCGTCGGCGCTGCGGACGACATGGATCTGCGGCCGCAGCATCATCACGTCGGCGATCTCGAACCGCTGCAAGAGCAGCGGCAGCAGGTGCAGGTTCGCGGTCAGCACGTCGACGGAAAGCGCGGGGTCGGAGGTGCCCTGGCCCTTCAGCCCGACGTCATGGAAGGAGACGTAGCTGCCGGGGAATACCGAGACGTCGATGGCGCCCTTGATGACGAGATCGAGCCCGGTGACGGCGCGGATCTGCGCCTCGACCGCCTGGCGCAGCGCATCCCGGTTGATGAACCAGGAGGTCGCGACCAGGGCGACCAACACCACGCCCAGCAACGCCGCAATCGGCGTCCCCNGGCGCTTCATTCCTTGGGCCATCGTCAATGACATATCCTGATCGGGTTTTGTCGTGCCTGCTGTTGAAAGGGGCGGGCAGGGCTGCGCCCTTGCCAACGGCGGCAACTTGAGCGGTTTTCTTGACCCTTTCAAGGCCGCTTGGGGTGGTCTGGGGCGTATGGGCGCGAGCCGAAGGTGATGGTTTCTCGTCAT
>JGI12635J15846_10001687_pt1 | contig 19253 bp, 20 predicted proteins | sample BlaSpr_A8_OM2_M2_FD_15846 | JGI IMG/M metagenome (IMG submission 15846) | reverse complement strand
TGTTCCGCGAACACCCCGAGGCCGAAGCGATGTTCCGGCGCGAGGGCGGCGATCTCGTCAGGGGCTCGATGCTGGCGCTGACCATCGATGCCATGCTGGATTTTGCCGGCGACCGCAGCGGCCATTTTCGCATGATCGAATGCGAGGTGGTCTCGCATGACGCCTATGGCACGCCGCGCGAACTGTTCGGCACATTCTTCCGCGTCATCGCCGACACGCTGCGCGAGCTTCTGGGACCCGACTGGTCGCCCGAAATCGATGCGGCGTGGCAGAAGTTGCTCGGCGAGATCGACCGGGTCGTTGCCCGAGTCGAAGCGTAATCCGGGCTGGTTTGCCCTAATCCCGCTCCAGGAAGTTCGAGCCGATGTCGGCCTTCTTCCTGACGGGGTCGTAGTCGCAGAACACGCCGTCGGCCACCAGCGTGTAGCTGGCGATCACCGTGTACTTGTCGAGCTTGACCGAGTTCAACCCGACCACCGAGGTGTTCGCGCCGGTATTCCATTTGAACGGGGTCGAACTCTTCGCCTGCTCGCAGGCCGCCACCGCTTCGGCGAACACCTGACCTTCCACGAACGCCTTCACCGTGCGGAGCTGAACGGCCAGCTTCCAGTCGATGTAGAAAGCCGCGGCAAGGCCTGCGATCGTTAAGACCAGAAGCCCTGTAATGATTCTTTGAAACGTCATTGGCCCTCCCCCCGCAATCGATCAGAACGGAAATCCCATCAGCTTCGACAGCCGCTCGATATTCAACAGTCCGGCGTTATAGGCCAGCAGGGAGGCGGCGAAAACAACCGCCGAGATCACCGTGGTCCAGATCAGCTTGCGGCCCATCCCGGTTGTAATCGGCGCGCCGGGATCGGTACCGGGAGCGCCGACGCCGTCCTCGTGCTGGCTTCGCACGCCGAACGGCAGCGTGACGAACAGCACGATCCACCACATTACGAAGTAGATCGCAAACCCCGTCGAGATTGTGTAGACCATCTTGCGACCTCAGGCCTGCTCGATTTCGACCAGCGCGCCGGAAAAATCCTTCGGGTGCAGAAACAGCACCGGCTTGCCGTGGGCGCCGATCCTGGGCGTGCCGTCGCCAAGCACCCGCGCGCCTTCTCTTATCAGGGTATCGCGTGCGGCGATGATGTCGGGCACGTCGTAGCAGATGTGGTGGATGCCGCCGTCGGCATTGCGCTCGAGGAATTTCGCGATCGGCGAGGCGTCTCCGAGCGGCTGGATGAATTCGATCTTGGTGTTGGGCAGTGTCACGAACACGGTGATGACGCCGTGCTCGGGCAGCGGCACCGCCTTCGAGATATCGGCGCCGAACGCCGCGCCATAGATCCTTGCCGCCTTCTCCGCGTCCTTGACCGCGATCGCGACATGATTGAGCCGGCCCAGCATGGAAGCCTCCAATAGAACCTCAGACCGTCAGGATGTGTACGTAGCACAGCGGCTTCTTGCCCCAATGCTCGTTGATGGTCGCACGTACGGCGCGGCGCACCGATTCCGCGGTCGCATCCGGATCGCGCCGCCGCGCCCGCGGCAGGCCTTCGACCGTCGACACCACGACGTCGAACACGATCTCGTCGATGACCTCGCCAGCGGTATTCTTCTCGGGGATGCCGACCAGATCAACCTCGGGATCGTCGGCGAGTTCGCCTTTTTCGGTCATGGCGACGGCGACGAAGGCACAGCCGGCAAACGCCAGCCGGCGGCGCTCCACCACGGCGCGCGACTTGGAATCCTCCAGGATCGAGCCGTCCTTGTAGAGCCGCCCCGACGGCAGTTGCTCGATGATGCCGGGATCGCCGGGCCCGAGCTTCACCAGATCGCCATTGCGGCAGATCAGGGTCTTCGGCACGCCGGCGGCCCGCGCCAGCTTGGCGTGCTCGAACAGATGTAGCGCCTCGCCATGCACGGGGATCAGCAATTGCGGCCGCACCCATGAAATCATGTCGCGCAGTTCGTCGCGGCGCGGATGGCCGGAGACATGCACGAGATGGGTGCGATCGGTGATGACCTCGACGCCCTGGCCGATCAGGCCATTGATGATGGCGCCGACCGCCTTCTCGTTGCCGGGGATGGTGCGCGAGGAAAAGATCACGCAGTCGCCCTTGTTCAGCGTCACTTCCGGATGATCGTCATTGGCGATCCGCGCCAGCGCCGCGCGCGGCTCGCCCTGGCTGCCGGTGCACAGCGCGAGCACCTTGTCAGGCGGAAAATGGCCGTAGAGGTCGGCGCCCCGGAAATTCTGCACGCCGTCGAGAAAGCCGGTCTCGCGCGCCACCTGCACGACGCGTTCCATGGCGCGGCCGACCACCACCACCTCCCGGCCGGCGGCCTTGGCCGCGTCCGCGACCGCGCGCAGCCGGGCCACGTTGGAGGCAAAGGTGGTCACCGCCACGCGCCCCTTGGCACCCTTCACCAGCTCGATGATGGTCTTGGCCACCTCGGCTTCGGAGGGCGAGCGCCCTTCCCGCACCGCATTGGTGGAATCGCCGATCAGCGCCAGCACGCCGGCGTCGCCAAGCTCGCGTAGCCGCCGCTCGTCGGTTGGCTGGCCGATGATCGGCGTCGGGTCGATCTTCCAGTCGCCGGTGTGCAGCACGGTGCCGGCGGAAGTCTGGATCGCCAGCGCGTGCGACTCGGGAATCGAATGCGCGACCGGGATGAATTCGACATTGAACGGCCCGAGATCGATGCGGCCGCCGGATCGTACCACCGTGACCGGAATTTTCGGCGGGTTGCGCTCGGAGGCGCATTTGGCCGCGAACAGGGCCGCGCTGAATTGGGTGGCGTAGATCGGGCACTTCAGCTTCGGCCAGAGGTCGATGATGGCGCCGAAATGATCTTCGTGGGCGTGGGTGAGTACCAGCCCGATCAGGTTCTTGCGCTCTTTTTCGAGGAAGCTGATGTCGGGCATGATCAAATCGATGCCGGGCAGATGCTCCTCGTCGCCAAAGGACACCCCGAGGTCGACCGCGAGCCACGCGCGCTGGTGGCGGTTGCCGAGCCCATAGATCGACAGGTTCATGCCGATCTCGCCGACGCCGCCGAGCGGCGCAAAGGTCAGTTCGTCCGGGCGCGCCATCAGGCCGCCCCCGCCGACTTGGCCGAGCCGAAATAGACGTCGCCGGCCGAGATCGGAACCCGCGCTCCGGCCGCCGTCCTGACGATCATGCAGCCGGCCTCATCGATACCGTCGAATGTGCCCTCGACGCTGGCGCCGCCGGTGTGAATTGCGACCGGCTGACCAAGCCCGGCGGCGCGCTCCAGCCAGAGCCTGCGGATTTCGCCAAAGCCGCGTCCCCGGTCCCAGATGCCGCGGAAATCCGCCCAGGCGTCCGAAAGCTCGGCGAACAACTCTTCCGCGCCGATTTCGACGCCCAACGCCCTCAGCGAGGTCGCAGGCGTCGGCGTACCCTCCGGCGCGGCCACCACATTGGTGCCGATGCCGACCACCACGGCCAGCCGATCCTCGGCCACCGCTTCCGCTTCCAGCAGGATGCCGGCGAGCTTTTGCCTTCCTGCCAGCACGTCGTTGGGCCATTTCAGCGAAAAAATCATCTCATCCGATCCCGCCGCTCGCAGCGATGCTTCCAGGCTCACCCGGCGCAATGCCGTCTCCAGGGCCAAGCCTGCGGCAAAGCCCAGCGTCGCCGCGACCGCGGGCGACACGTCGATGACTTCGAGGATGCTGCTGGCGAGATTACCACGCGGCGCGATCCAGGGGCGATGCCGACGCCCGCGTCCCGCGGTCTGCTCCGAGGTGACAAACCAGATCGGTCCGCCCTCGCCGGCTCGCGCGCGCGCCAGCGCTTCCGCGTTGGTCGAGCCGATCTGGTCGAAGGCAGCGAGCCGGTACCCGGCCGAGTTGGCTCGTGGACCGAGCGTGAATGCCATTTAAAAAAGCGACTTGGCGGCTGCGGTCGCGACACTGACCAGCGGCCCCGGATGAACGAAGAAGAAGATGTTGAAGAGGCCCGCGACGGCCAGCACCGTCCGCAGTTCCATGCGCATCGGATCGAGTTTCGCCAGCGGCTCGTCGAAATACATCACCTTGATGATGGTGAGATAGTAGTAGGCCCCCACCACGCTGGTCACCACGCCGACGACGGCGAGCGTGAACAATCCGGCCTTGATCGCCGCCACGAACACATACCATTTTGCGAAGAAGCCGGCGAGCGGCGGAATGCCGGCCAGCGAAAACAGCAGCATCGCGAAAAAGAACGCCAAAAGCGGATTGGTGCGCGACAACCCGGAGAAGTCGCTGATGTTTTCGAAATGCTGGCCATTGCGCTTCATGGTCAGGATGACCGCGAAGGAGCCGAGCGTCATCGCGACATAGATGGAGATATAGACCAGAACGCCCTGCGCGCCCTCCGCCGTGCCGGCGGCGAGCCCGACCAGCGCAAAACCCATATGGCCGATCGAGGAATAGGCCATCAGCCGCTTGATGTTCTTCTGCCCGATGGCGGCGAACGAGCCCAGCGCCATCGAGGCGATCGCCACGAACACCACGATCTGCTGCCACTGCGAGACAACGCCGGGGAATGCAGTCAGCGCCACGCGGGTAAACACCGCCAGCGCCGCGACTTTCGGCGCGGAGGCAAAGAACGCGGTGACCGGCGTCGGCGCGCCCTCATAGACGTCGGGCGTCCACATGTGGAACGGCACCGCCGAAATCTTGAAGCAAAGCCCGGCGAGCAGGAACACGATCCCGAACACGATCCCGACGCTGCCGGTCTTCACCGCCGCCGCGACGCCGGCGAAGCTGACGGTTCCGGTAAACCCGTAGATCAGGGAGGCGCCGTACAGCAGCATCCCCGACGACAACGCGCCCAGTACAAAATATTTCAGGCCGGCCTCGGTCGATTTGGCGTTGTCGCGATTGCTCGCCGCGACCACGTAAAGCGCGAGGCTCATCAGCTCGAGCCCGAGATAGAGCATGATCAGGTCGCCGGCCGAGATCAGCACCATCATGCCGAGCGTCGAAAGCAGCACCAGGATCGAATATTCAAAGATGCGCCGCGACGGATCGGCGAGGTATTCGGCCGACAGAACCAGCGTCGCGGCCGAGCCGATCAAGGCCAGTATCTTCAGGAAGCGGGCAAAATCGTCGACAATAAAACTGCCGCCGAAGGTCATGAGCTTGCCGGCCGGCAGCCACAGCTCCAATGCGCCGGTCAGTACCAGCAGGCCAACCGCCAGCGCCGTGACGAGCCCGGTGGCGGTCTCCGCCCCTCGATAGGCCCCGATCATCAGGAGCACCATTGCGCCCGCCGCCAGCACCAGCTCCGGCAGCACGGGCAGCAACTGATAACCTGCACTCTCAAAGCTCATCGTCTTGCTTTCACTGCAGCAGTGCGGCGGCCTTAACGGCCGTCACTGCGGTATTGTAATTGTTGACGAGTTGCTGCACCGACGAAGCCGACATGTCGAGCACTGGTTTCGGGTAGAACCCGAACAGGATGGTAAGCGCGACCAGCGGAATCAGCGTCACACATTCGCGCAAGGTCAGATCCTTGATCCCCGCCAGCGATGGCTTCAGCACGCCGAAGATCACCTTGCGATAGAGCCACAGCGCATAGGCCGCCGACAGGATCACGCCCGTGGTAGCAAAGGTGGCGGTCGGGATCGACACCTTGAAGGTGCCGATCAGCGTCATGAACTCGCCGATGAAACCGGAAGTGCCGGGCAGCCCGATATTGGCCATGGTGAAGACCATGAACACCAGCGCGTAAAGCGGCATGCGGTTGACCAGCCCGCCATAGGCGGCGATCTCTCGCGTATGCATGCGGTCGTAGACGATGCCGACGCAGAGGAACAGCGCGCCCGACACGATGCCGTGCGACACCATCTGGAACACGCCGCCGGCGACGCCCTGGGTGGTGCCGGCGAAGATGCCCATGGTGACAAAACCCATATGGGCGACCGACGAATAGGCGATCAGCTTCTTGATGTCTTCCTGCATCAAGGCCACCAGCGAGGTGTAGATGATGGCGATGACCGAGAGCGAGAAGATCAGCGGCGCGAAATCGTGCGAGGCCATCGGGAACATCGGCAGCGAGAAGCGCAGGAAGCCGTATCCGCCCATCTTCAGCAGGATCGCGGCCAGGATCACCGACCCCGCGGTCGGCGCCTCGACATGCGCGTCCGGCAGCCAGGTATGGACCGGCCACATCGGCAACTTCACCGCAAACGAGGCGAAGAACGCCAGCCATGCCCAGGTTTGCAGGCTGCGCGGCACGGCGGTGTGCATCAGCGTCGGGATGTCGGTGGTGCCGGCATTCCAGTACAGCGCCATGATCGCCAGCAGCATCAGGACCGAGCCGAGCAGCGTATAGAGGAAGAACTTGAAACTCGCATAGACCCGGCGCGGGCCGCCCCATACCCCGATGATCAGGAACATCGGGATCAGCCCGCCCTCGAAGAACAAATAGAACAGCACGAGGTCGAGCGCCGAGAAAGTGCCGACCATCAGCGTTTCCAAAAGCAGGAACGCCATCATGTATTCGCTCACGCGCGAGGTGACGGACTTCCAGCTCGCGATGATGCAGAACGGCAACAGGGCCGTGGTCAGGATCACGAACGGCAGCGAAATGCCGTCGACGCCCATGTGGTAGGTGATACCGCTGGCGAGCCACGACGCCTTTTCGACGAACTGGAAGTCCGCCTGCGCGGGATCGAAGCGCCAGACCAGGATCAGCGACACGACGAAGGTGATCAACGTGGTCCACAGCGCGATCCAGCGCGCCGTGCGATTGGCGGCCTCGTCGTTGCCTCGCGCCAGTGCATAGATCAGGACCGTGCCGAACACCGGCAGGAAGGTGACGAGGGAAAGAATGGGCCAGGTCGTCATCACTGAGCTCCCAGGCCGAACATGAACCAGGTGATCAGCCCGGCAACTCCGATCAGCATCGCGAACGCATAGTGATAGAGATAGCCGGTCTGCAGCTTGACGACGTTGCGGGTGACGTCGAGCACCCACCTCGACACGCCATCGGGGCCGAAGCCGTCGATGATAGTGCCGTCGCCGACCTTCCACAGGAAGCGGCCGATCCACTTCGCCGGACGGACGAAGATCAGCTCGTACAGCTCGTCGAAATACCACTTGTTGAGCAGGAACTGGTAGAGCAGCGGTTGCTGCTGGGCCAGTTCGACCGGCAGATAGGGCCGGCGGATATAGAAGATGTAGGCTACGTAGGCGCCTGCCGCCATCATCACGGTCGGCAGGATCTTGATCCACTCCGAGACGCCTTCCATGTCCTCGATGATGTGCGGATGCATTTTCACCGACTCGCGGAAGAAATCCTCGACGCTGTTGCCGGCGAACAGTTCCTTGAACGGGAATCCGGCGAAGATCGATCCGACCGCGAGAATGCCGATCGGGATCAGCATCCACAACGGGCTCTCATGCGCGGCTTCGTAATGCTCGGGGTCATGCGGCTCGCCGAAGAAGGTCTTGAAGATCAGCCGCCACGAGTAGAACGAGGTCAGGCCTGCCGCGACCACCGTCATCAGGAAGCCGTAGAACGCCAGCGGATTATGTGACGCATAGGCGGATTCGATGATGGCGTCCTTGGAGAAATAGCCGGCGGTGAGCGGAAAACCGGTCAGCGCAAGCGTGCCGACGCACATCACGGTGAAGGTGTAGGGAATCTTCCGCCACAGCCCGCCCATGTTGCGGATGTCCTGCTCGTGATGCATCGCGTAGATCACCGAGCCCGAGCCCAGGAACAACAGCGCCTTGAAGAAGGCGTGCGTGAACAGATGGAACATGCCGACCGAATAGGCCCCTGCCCCCATCGCCACAAACATGTAGCCGAGCTGCGAACAGGTCGAATAGGCGACGATGCGCTTGATGTCGTTCTGCACCAGGCCGACGGTCGCCGCGAAGAACGCGGTGGTCGCGCCGAACAACATCACCACGGCCTGCGCGTTCGGCGCCAGCTCGAACAGCGGCGACAGCCGCGCCACCATGAACACGCCGGCGGTGACCATGGTCGCGGCGTGGATCAGCGCCGAGACCGGGGTCGGGCCTTCCATGGCGTCCGGCAACCAGGTGTGCAGCAGGAACTGGGCGGACTTGCCCATCGCCCCCATGAACAGCAGGCAGCAGGTCAGCGTCAGCGCGTCGGCGTGCCAGCCGAAGAAGTCGATGGTCTTGCCGGTCAGCGCCGGCGCGCCGGCGAAGATGGTTTCGAGGTCGATCGAGCCGATCAGCATGAAGATCGAGAAAATGCCGAGCAAGAAGCCGAAATCGCCGACCCGATTGACGATGAAGGCCTTGATCGCCGCCGCATTCGCCGACGGCTTCTGGTACCAGAAACCGATCAGCAGGTAGCTCATGAGGCCGACGCCCTCCCAACCGAAGAACAGCTGCACCAGGTTGTCGGCGGTCACCAGCATCAGCATCGCGAAGGTGAACAGCGACAAATAGCTGAAGAAGCGCGGCCGGTACGGATCCTCGTCCATGTAGCCGATCGAATAGAGATGCACCAGCGAGGAAATGGTGGTGACCACCACCAGCATCACCGCGGTGAGCGTATCGACCCTCAGCGCCCACATCACCTGCAGGTCGCCGGAGGTGATCCATGGGAACAGCGCGATGCGCACGTCGTGATGCATGAAGCCGACATCGACCAGCGCCATCCAGGACAGGCCTGCCGCGACCAGCAGCAGTCCGGTGGTGGTCAGTTCGGCCACGCGCGAGCCGGCCGCCGCCGGCTCGACCGCATGATCGTCGTGACCGTGATCGTCGGTGTCCTCGTCATGGGCATCCGAGGCATGGGCATCGGCGCCATGCGCGGCGTCATGATGCTCCACCGTGTCGCCGCCCGGATTGCGCGCATGCGCACCGAAAATAGAGATCAGGCCGGCGAGGATCGCGCCGATCAGCGGCAGAAAGACGATTGCCTGGATCATTCGCCCTTAGCCCTTCATCAGATTAACGTTTTCGACTTCGATCGAGCCGCGGTTGCGGTAGTACACCACCAGCACCGCAAGCCCGATCGCCGCCTCCGCCGCGGCCACCGTCAGCACCAGCAGCGCAAACACCTGGCCAACGATATCGCCGAGGAAAGTCGAGAACGCCACCAGGTTGATATTGACCGCGAGCAGGATCAATTCGATCGACATCAGGATGACGATGATGTTCTTGCGGTTGAGAAAGATGCCGAGGATGCCGAGCGTGAACAGGATCGCGCCGACCGACAGATAATGTCCAAGACCGATCGTCATTGCACCCACTCCGCCGCATCCGCGTCCTGCAGGCCCTGGCCGGAGGCGATCTTGCGCACGCTCATGGCGAGTTCCGGCGTGCGCGCGTTCTGCACATTGATGTCCTGCCGCTTGACGCTCGCCTTGTGACGCAAGGTCAGCACGATGGCGCCGATCATCGCCACCAGCAGCACCAGGCCGGCGATCTGGAAGTAATGAATGTATTTGGTGTACAGCACGAGCCCGAGCGCTTCGGTGTTGCTGACATTGGCCGGGATCGCCGCGGTGATGGATTTGGCGGTGCCGGCATTGATGACCCAGCCGCCGCCCACCAGCAGCAATTCGGCGAGAAACACCGCGCCGATCACCAGTCCGATCGGCAAATATTCCAGGAAACCCTCGCGCAGTTCGGTGAAATCGACGTCGAGCATCATGATCACGAACAGGAACAGCACTGCGACCGCGCCGACATAGACCACGACCAGGATCATCGCCAGGAATTCGGCGCCCATCAGCATGAACAGGCCGGAAGCGTTGACGAAGGCCAGGATCAAAAACAGCACGGAGTGCACGGGATTGCGCGACACAATCACCATCACTGCCGAGGCCACGCAGATGCCGGCGAACAAGTAGAAGAACAGGGCTGGAAGGATCATGCCCTCACCTCACCGGTACGGCGCGTCGAGTTCGATCGATTTCGCAAGCTCGCGCTCCCAGCGGTCGCCATTGGCGAGCAGTTTCGCCTTGTCATAAAAGAGTTCCTCGCGCGTCTCGGTCGCGAATTCGAAATTCGGTCCCTCGACGATGGCATCGACCGGGCAGGCTTCCTGGCACAGGCCGCAATAGATGCATTTCACCATGTCGATGTCGTAGCGCACGGTGCGGCGGGTGCCGTCGTTGCGGCGCGGGCCGGCCTCGATGGTGATGGCCTGCGCCGGACAGATCGCCTCGCACAGCTTGCAGGCGATGCAGCGCTCCTCGCCATTGGGATAACGGCGCAGCGCGTGCTCGCCGCGGAAGCGCGGCGAGATCGGCCCCTTCTCGAACGGATAGTTCAGCGTCGGCTTCGGCTTGAAGAAATAGCGCATGGCGAGGAAGAACGCCGATACGAATTCGGACAGCAGAAGCGAGCGGGCGGTGGCGTTGACATTGACACTCATGGCGACCTCATTGCGGGGCGATCCCCGCGAAATGCAGCACGCCGGCGACGACAACCACCATCGCCAGCGACAACGGCAGGAACACCTTCCAGCCGAGCCGCATCAACTGATCGTAGCGGTAGCGCGGCACGATCGCCTTCGCCATCGCAAACATGAAGAACATGAAAAATACCTTGAGCACGAACCAGATCACGCCGGGCACCCAGGTGAACGGCGGCAGCGCGATCGGCGGCAGCCAGCCACCGAGGAACATGATCGTCGCCATCGCGCACATCGTGGTGATCGCGACATATTCCCCGAGCATGAACAAAAGATAGGGCGTCGAGCCGTACTCGACCATGAAGCCCGCCACCAGCTCGGATTCGGCTTCCACCAGATCGAACGGCGGACGGTTGGTTTCCGCCAGCGCCGAGACGTAGAACACCACGAACATCGGAAACAGCGGCAGGAAGTACCAGTTCAGGATGGTCAGCTTCGGCAGGCCGATCAAACTGCCAAGCCCGTGGGTATTCTGCGCCTCGACCACCGCCGACAGATTGAGCGAGCCGGCGCACAGCAAGACGGTGATGATGACAAAGCCGATCGAGACTTCGTAGCTGACCATTTGTGCCGCCGAGCGAAGCGCGGCGAGAAACGGATATTTCGAGTTCGAGGACCAGCCCGCCATGATGATGCCGTAGATCGACAGCGAGGAGATCGCAAAGATGTAGAGGACGCCGACATTGATGTCGGAGATCACCCAGCCGAGATCCATCGGGATCACCGCCCAGGCCGCCAGCGCCAGCACGCAACTGACCAGCGGCGCCAGCAGGAACACGCCCTTGTTGGCGCCGGAGGGAATGATCGGCTCCTTCAGGACGAATTTCAGGAGGTCGGCGAACGACTGCAGCAGGCCCCAGGGTCCGACCACATTGGGTCCGCGCCGGATCTGCACCGCCGCCCAGATCTTGCGGTCGGCGAGCAGGATGTAGGCGATCGCGATCAAGAGCACGACGAGCAGCAGCACGCTCTGCGCGACCATGACGATCAGCGGCCAGAGAAAGCCGGTCCAGAATGCGCTTGCGAAAAATCCATCCATCAGGTCACGCTCACTCCGCCGCCGTCAGCATCTGCCCGGAGGCCAGCCGGGAACATTCCGCCATCACCGCCGAGGCGCGCGCGATCGGGTTGGTCAGGTAGAAATCCTCGACCGAGGACTTGAATGCCGTCTTCTCGACGCTGCCGCCCTTGCCGGCCAAGGTCTTGATGTCGGCGGCGTTGCCGGCCGCGATATGGTCCATCCGCATCAGATGCGGTGCGGCCTTGAACAGCGCCTGCCGCAGCGCCGCCAGCGAATCGTAGGACAGCTTCTTGCCGATCGCCTCCGACAGCGCGCGGATGATCGCCCAGTCCTCGCGCGCCTCGCCCGGCGGAAACGCCGCGCGGTTGGCCATCTGCACCCGGCCTTCGGTGTTGACGTAGATGCCGGATTTCTCGGTGTAGGCAGCGCCCGGCAGGATCACGTCGGCGCGATGCGCGCCACGATCGCCATGGGTGCCGATATATACCACGAAAGTGCCATCCGCCGCCTTGGTCTCGTCGGCGCCGAGCAGAAACAACAGGTCGAGCGTGCCGAAAGTCGTCATCTGTGCGGCGTTCAGTCCGCCCGCACCGCCGGCAAAGCCGATATCCAGCGCGCCGACCCGCGAGGCGGTGTCGTGCAGCACCGCAAAACCGTTCCAGCTCTCCTTGACCATGCCGAAATCGGCGGCGAGCTTGGCCGCAAGCGCCAGAACCGCCGGCCCGTCATGCCGCGCCGCCGCGCCAGTTCCAACGAGCACCATCGGGTTTTTCGCACTCTTCAAAACGTCCGCGAAGGAATGCTTGCCGGCGGCGAGATCGGCCAGCGAATCCGTGCCGGCGCCGAGATAGTCGTAAGTGTAGGTCAGGTCGGCCTTGGCGCCGACCACGGCGATCTTGAGCTGGCCCGAGCGCCAGCGCTTGCGGATGCGCGCGTTGAGAACGGCGGCTTCCTTGCGCGGATTGGAGCCCACGATCAGAAGCGCATCGGCCTGATCGATGCCGGCGATGGTTGGGTTGAACATGTAGGAGGCGCGACCAGCCTTGGGATCGAAACCATCGCCGCCCTGGACCGCGAGATTGACCGAGCCATATTTCGCCAGCAGGTCCTTCAGCGCGAACATTTCCTCCACCGCGGCGAGATCGCCGGCGATGGCCCCGATCCGCTTGCCGTCGCTCATCCTGGCCTTGGCCGCGATCGCGGCAAACGCCTCGGACCACGACGCCGCACGGAGCTTGCCGTTTTCCCTGATATAGGGCCGGTCGAGCCGCTGGGTGCGCAGGCCATCGACGATGTGGCGGGTCTTGTCGGAAATCCATTCCTCGTTGACCACCTCGTTGACGCGCGGCAGGACCCGCATCACTTCGCGGCCGCGGGTATCGACCCGGATTGCCGAGCCGACACCATCCATCACGTCGATCGACTGGGTCTTGCCGAGCTCCCATGGCCGAGCCGCGAACGCGTAGGGTTTTGAAGTGAGCGCACCCACAGGGCAGATATCGACCAGATTGCCCTGCAGTTCCGAGGTCAGCGCCGACTCGAGATAGGTGGTGATCTCCATATCCTCGCCGCGGCCGGTAGCGCCCATCTCGGGCGCGCCGCAGACTTCGGCGGAAAAGCGGACGCAGCGCGTGCACTGGATGCAGCGGTTCATCGAGGTCTTGACCAGCGCGCCCAGATATTTGTCCTCGACCGCGCGCTTGTTTTCGGCGAAGCGCGAGGTGTCGACGCCATAGCCCATCGCCTGATCCTGCAGATCGCACTCCCCGCCCTGATCGCAGATCGGGCAATCCAGCGGATGGTTGATCAGCAGGAACTCCATCACGCCTTCGCGCGCCTTCTTTACCATCGGCGAGCGGGTGGAGATTTCCGGAGGTTCGCCCTTGGGACCCGGACGGCAATCGCGCACGCCCCAGGCGCAGCTCGCGACCGGCTTGGGGCCGCCCTTGATCTCGACCAGGCACATCCGGCAATTGCCGGCGATCGACAGCCGCTCGTGGTAGCAGAAGCGCGGAATTTCGGCGCCCGCGGCCTCGCACGCCTGCAGCAGCGTGTATTCCGGGGGAACATCGATCTCTTTGCCGTCGACGATGAGTTTGGTCATAGCGCTCTCAGATCTTTCCGAGCTTGCAGTCGGGTGGTGTGACGCTGGCGGTCTTCATGGACGCCTTCACCCATTGCTGGGTGTCAGTCGAATAGGTCTCCAGATAGGCCGGCTCGGCCCTCGACTTCTCGCACAGGAACGGCAGATGCGGCTTCAGGTCGTAATCGCACGAAGCAGTCCACTCCCGCTTGTCGGCGAACGCCGTGGTCGCCTCCTCGCAGGCATAGAGGAAGTAGGAGACGAAGCTTTCGTATTGCACTCGCTGGTCGCGGCTGCCGGCCTTGATCAAATCGTAGTCGGGCTGCGAGAATTTCGGATTCTTGAACGCCAGATCGGTGTAGCCGAGAAACGCCTGCCGGGCGCTGGCCGCGCGATTGCTGGTGCGGATTTCATTGATCTGAAACAGGATCGCAACGAAGCCGAGCAGCGCCACGGTCGCCTGCGCCATCTGCGCCAGCGTCCCGTATTTCTGCCACCAGAGGATGCTCGGTTGCGACATCGGTCTCACTCCGCCGCGACCATATGCGCGGGATCGAGAATGCCTGCGTCATCGACATCGGCCTTGCGCGAATATTCGTCGATGCGTGCCTCAATCTCGTGACGGAAATGCGCGATCAGGCCCTGGATCGGCCACGCCGCGGCGTCGCCGAGCGCGCAGATGGTGTGGCCCTCGACCTGTTTTGTCACCTCCAGCAGCATGTCGATCTCGCGCTTGTGAGCGCGGCCTTCGGCCATCCGCGTCAGCACCCGCCACATCCACCCGGTGCCCTCGCGGCACGGCGTGCACTGGCCGCAGCTCTCGTGCTTGTAGAAATAGGAAATCCGCGCGATCGCCCGGATCAGGTCGGTCGATTTGTCCATCACGATGACCGCCGCCGTGCCGAGACCGGAGCGCAGCTTGCCGAGGCTGTCGAAATCCATTGGCGTATCGATGATCAGTCCCGCCGGCACCATGCGCACCGAGGAGCCGCCGGGGATCACCGCCTTGAGATTGTCCCAGCCGCCGCGGATGCCGCCGCAATGGCGCTCGATCAGTTCGCGGAACGGAATCCCCATCGCCTCTTCGACGTTGCAGGGACGCTCGACATGGCCGGAAATACAAAACAGTTTGGTGCCGACATTGTTGGGCCGACCGATTGCCGCAAACCATGCAGCGCCACGCCGCAGGATATCCGGCGCAACCGCGATCGATTCGACATTGTTGACGGTGGTCGGGCAGCCATAGAGCCCGACATTGGCGGGGAATGGCGGTTTCAGCCGCGGCTGGCCCTTCTTGCCCTCGAGGCTTTCCAGGAGCGCGGTCTCTTCGCCGCAGATATAGGCGCCGGCGCCATGCGTGACGTAGAGGTCGAACGGCCAGCCGTTGACATTCTCCTTGCCGATCAGTTTCGTCTCATAGGCCTGATCGACCGCGGCCTGCAGATGCTCGCGCTCCCGGATGAATTCGCCGCGGACATAGATGTAGCAGGCATGGGCGCCCATCGCGAAGCTGGCAAGCAGGCAACCCTCGACCAGAAGATGCGGATCGTGCCGCATGATCTCGCGGTCCTTGCAGGTGCCGGGTTCGGACTCATCGGCGTTGACCACGAGGTAGCTGGGCCGGCCGTCGGTCGACTCCTTCGGCATGAACGACCATTTCAGCCCGGTCGGGAAACCCGCCCCGCCGCGGCCGCGAAGGCCCGAGGCCTTCATCTCATTGATGATCCAGTCGCGGCCCTTGTCGATGATCGCCTTGGTGCCGTCCCAGGCCCCGCGGCGGCGTGCCCCTTCGAGGCCCCAGTCCTGCAGGCCGTAGAGGTTCTTGAAGATGCGGTCCTTGTCGTCGAGCATGAAGCTTCCCTTGGGGGTCAGCGATTGGATTGCTTGTAGGCGAGGCCCGCGGCGCATCCGCCGAACACCACCGCCCATAACAGGCTTGATTCAAGCGAGGCATTCAGCGCGTAACGCTGCAGAAGGAAGATGAAGGCAGCAGCAGCCACCGTATGCAAAGCGATATAGCGCCAACTGGTCATCGCCGCGATACTCCCTGGCCCGACCGCCTGCCCTGTGCGGTCACGCTTCATGTGGTTTCCTTCAGCGTGGTCGGCCCGCCGACGGGGGCAGAAAATTGCCGCGCGACCTGCGGTCCCGGCTTCGGAGGATTGCCGGAGGCAAAGCCGTCCAGCACCTTGCCAAAACTTTCCTTGGTCAGATCCTCGTAGGTGTCCTTCCAGATCAGCACCATCGGCGCGTTCACGCAGGCGCCGAGGCACTCGACTTCCTCCCAGGAGAAATTGCCGTCTTTGGACAGCTGGAAGGGATCGTGATGAATGCGGCTCTGGCACACCTCGATGATATCGGCGGCGCCGCGCAGCCGGCATGGCGTGGTGCCGCAGACCTGAATATGGGCCTTCTTGCCGACCGGCTGCAGCTGGAACATCGTGTAGAAGGTCGCGATCTCCAGCATCCGGATATAGGGCATATCGAGCAAATCGGCGACGGTCCGGATCGCCGCTTCCGAAACCCAGCCCTCGTGCTGTTCCTGGACCCGCCACAGGATCGCGATTGCCGCGGAGGCCTGGCGGCCGGGTGGGTATTTCGCCATCTGCTCCTTCGCCCAGGCGAGGTTTTCCGCCGTGAACGTGAAGTTCGCGGGCTGCAGTTCCTTGGGCGCGAGGCGGCGGACGGACATTGTCGTTCAGTCTCTCATTGCATGCGGCGCGCGGCATTGGCGTTGAGCGCGTTGATCCGGTTTTGCCAGAATGCGCTTGCGGTGCCGAACACGTTGTAACCGACGTGGGTTGAAACCTTGATGCGGTCGAGGATCGAAAGCTCGGTCACCGTCTCCAGCCGGTTGGAGCGGGGATCGTGGACGATCAGCTTGAGCGGGGTCTGTTCGAGGATATAGCGCGACACCGTATGATGGGGATCGTTGCCGTGTTCCTCGCACAGCAACACGCTGTCGCTCTGCAGAAGCCGCGTGCCGCCCTGAATAGCCTGCACCTCCACGCCTTCGACGTCGAGCTTGATCAGGTATTTTCCTGCCGGCGAAATCGTGCCGTCATCGAGCAGGTTGTCGAGCGCGATCACCGGCACGTCCTCGCCGCCGCCGCTCGAATTGCCTGCGATGCTGAACGCCTCGTGCTTGGTGCCCGACAGCCGCGCGGTGCCGCGCGCCGCGCCGATCGCGCATTTCAACAGGTCGAAGCGGTTACCGTTGATCTCGGCATTGTTTTGCAGCTTGGTAAAATTCTGCGTCGACGGCTCGATCGCGAGCGCCTTGTGCGAACCGTAAGGCCCGCTCGAGACCAGCACCGACCAGTAGCCGAAATTGGCGCCGCAATCGAGCAGCGTGTAGTCGACGTCGGCGGAATTCCGGAACAACAGTTCCAACTCGTCCTCGTAATGGTAGGAGCGATTGAGCAGCTTGCTCCAGTAACCGTCGCCGTATGGAAATTCGAAGGTCGCGTCGGGATTGAGCTTGATCGCGATGTTGCGCTCGGGCAGCGTCTTGCGCAGCAGGTTCGCGCAGCCGATATAACCGCGGTGCGAAAAGTGCGACGATATTTTCGAGCCTGTCGCCAGCGCCAGCGCCGCCGTCCGCTCCCACAGGTTGGCTCCCTCGAGAGCCCCCGAAGCCCGGTCGAACTGTATGGGCGGCAGCGCGATCACCGATCGACCTCTCCGAACACGATATCGAGCGAGCCGAGGATGGCCGAGACGTCGGCCAAGAGATGGCCCTTGCAAATGAAATCCATCGCCTGCAGATGCGCGAAACCGGGCGCGCGGATCTTGCATTTGTAGGGCTTGTTGCTGCCGTCGGCGACGAGGTAGACGCCGAACTCGCCTTTCGGCGCCTCGACCGCGACATAGACTTCACCCTCCGGCACGTGAAAGCCTTCGGTGTAAAGCTTGAAGTGATGGATCAGCGCTTCCATCGAGCGCTTCATCTCGGCGCGGCGCGGCGGGAAAATCTTGTTGTCGGCGACCGCGACCGGGCCCTGCCCATCGGCGGCGCGCAGCTTGGCGATGCACTGTTTCATGATGCGCACGGACTGGCGCATTTCCTCCATGCGGATGCAGTAGCGATCGTAGCAATCGCCGTTCTTGCCGACCGGAATGTCGAAATCCATCTCGGCGTAGCATTCGTAAGGCTGCGCCTTGCGCAGGTCCCACGCCGCACCGGAGCCGCGCACCATCACGCCGGAGAAGCCCCATTCCCACGCCTGCTTCAGCGAGACCACGCCGATGTCGACGTTGCGCTGCTTGAAGATGCGATTTCCCGTGAGCAGCCGTTCGAGATCGGCGACCACGCCCAGGAACGGATCGCACCAGGCCTCGATATCGTCGATCAGTTTTGGCGGCAGGTCCTGGTGCACGCCGCCGATGCGGAAATAGGCCGCGTGCATGCGCGAGCCCGAGGCGCGCTCATAGAACACCATCAGCTTTTCGCGCTCTTCAAAACCCCACAGCGGCGGGGTCAGCGCGCCGACGTCCATCGCCTGCGTAGTGACGTTGAGCAGATGCGACAGGATGCGCCCGATCTCGCAATAGAGCACGCGGATCAACTGGCCACGGCGCGGCACCTCGATGCCAAGCAGCTTTTCCGCCGCCAGGCAGAAGGCGTGCTCCTGATTCATCGGCGCGACATAATCGAGCCGGTCGAAATAGGGGATCGCCTGCAGGTAGGTCTTGTGTTCGATCAGCTTCTCGGTGCCGCGATGAAGCAGGCCGATATGCGGATCGACGCGAGCGACGACTTCGCCGTCGAGCTCGAGCACCAGGCGGAGGACGCCGTGGGCTGCAGGATGCTGCGGCCCGAAATTAATCGTAAAATTACGCAGTGCTGCTGCTTCGGTCATGCTCAGACTTTCGGCCCCGCCTTCTCATCGCCGGGCAGCACCGGATAGTCCGCGCCTTCCCATGGCGAGAGAAAATCGAATTTGCGGAACTCCTGATTGAGGCGGACGGGTTCGTAGAGCACCCGCTTCTCCTGGTCGTCGTAGCGCACCTCGACGAAGCCGGTGAGCGGGAAATCCTTGCGCAGCGGATGGCCGTCGAAACCGTAGTCCGTCAACAGCCGCCGCATGTCCGGATGCCCGGTGAAAATCACCCCGTAGAGGTCGTAGGTTTCGCGCTCGAACCAGTCGGCGCCGGGGAATACGTCGATGATCGAGGGCACCTGCGTGGTCTCATCGGCCGCCACGCGCAGGCGGATGCGTGCATTCAGCGTCGGCGACAGCAGGTGATAGATCACCTCGAAGCGCTTTTCGCGGCCGGGGTAATCAACCGCCGTCACGTCGGTGAAGTTGACGAAGCGGCAGTTGGGATCGTCGCGCAGGAATTTTACGACATCGACGATCTTGTCGGCGAGCACGGCCACCGTGAGCTGCCCGAACGCGACGGTGTGATCGGTCGCGGCACCCGGAAGCGCGCTAACAATCGTCTGCCCCAGGGCGTCGAGCCTGCCGTCATCCATTCCATAACCCTTAGCGTTCGATGGTTCCGGTGCGCCGGATCTTCTTCTGCAGCAGCATCACGCCGTAAAGCAGCGCTTCCGCCGTCGGCGGGCAGCCGGGCACGTAGATGTCGACGGGAACGATGCGGTCGCAGCCGCGCACCACCGAGTACGAGTAGTGATAGTAGCCGCCGCCATTGGCGCACGACCCCATCGAGATCACGTAGCGCGGCTCCGGCATCTGGTCGTAGACCTTGCGCAGCGCCGGCGCCATCT
>JGI12635J15846_10001686_pt1 | contig 19259 bp, 13 predicted proteins | sample BlaSpr_A8_OM2_M2_FD_15846 | JGI IMG/M metagenome (IMG submission 15846) | reverse complement strand
GCCCAGGGCATGGCGACGGTCAGCATCAAGACTCAGCCCAAAGGCGCTCAGGTGGCGGTGAACCAGCACATGCTGGAGAAGAGCTCGCCGGTCGATGTGATGCTCGACCCGGGCAACTACATTGTGGACATTACTCTCTCAGGCTACGCGCCTATTCACAAGGTCGTTACCGTGGATAAGGGCGGGAAGGCCGTTATTGATGAGGTGATGCAGCACGACTAGAGAGCGGGCAGGTATTACTTCCTTCTCAACCATGCTCTGTGGCACCATGTCCGACGGGGATTAGAGATAGCTCACCAGTCGCGCCGTGTGGCTTTGACTTTTGCAAACCATCGGCAGACGGGATAGAGAAACAGCACCGTCAGCATCCACACCCCATACCCAACCCACAAGCTGTAACCAAACTGCTCCGGAAATAATCGTTGAGGTTGGCGCATCGAGGGCAGTGGATTAAAGATGAACTTCGCGGCCGGCGTGCCCTAGCGGAGCCACGCTGCGAGCACCGCCAGGTCGTGTATCAGATAGAAATGCAGAAGGAAGTAAAACATCGGGACACGCCCGAAAACGATCAATGGGTTGGAAATCTTGAAGCTGCGCGGATCGAGGTAGGCCAGCATGAGGAGTGAGGGGCCGAGCGTCATTCGCAGGAAATCAACTGACCCTGGATATTTCGTGCAATTGAGAAAAGAGAGCACGGTGAATACGGCTGATTTCTGATGGGACCACAGCCTAGGATCTCGGTAGAGGTTGACCGCCCCGATCACGACGAAGGCAGCGGTCAGCGCGAGTCCGGTCCTGAGCTTGATCCGGCGCCGCTGCGCGGGCTCCAGCAGAAATACTTGAGCGAAACAGTAGACCGCGGAGATTACCGCGATCCGCGGCAAAAAGGTATAGCTCACCCATACCGGCGTGCCCGCAACCGAGACAACGTCAGGCCGATGCGGCAGGTTCCAGACCCATGCGCCAGAGCCGAACTGCGATGCCTGCTTGCCATCCAGCAAATTGTGAAACAGTATGACGGCCACGCTCAGGGCGGCCAGCCAGCGAACCGGCACCTAGATCAGCACCGCTCCAACCGAATGAACCAGAGCCCACGCGTCCACAGGAAGCGGGAGAGACGGTCTCTGGTGTGGTTGCGCTCGAAGAGAAAAGCGCCGCCCATGCCGGCGGTGAACATGAATACGGGTAAACAAAAATGCGTGATCCAGCGGGGGAAGAAGAGGACCGGGGTGGTTTGAGTGAGGTCAGGACGTGATCCAGAGCCATGAGGCTCATTACGGCGCCCGGAAGAGCGTCAATCGACGACAGGCGCGTTCCGGACTTCGGGGGCGAATCCATCGGAGTGTCCCATTGTCCCGCATTCTCTTGAAAATGTGAGATTAAGTGAGACTGGGACAATACGGATTTGCGTGTCGGAGGACCGCTGGCGTCTCAGCCAGCTTGCCCAGGGCTGCTGAAATTAGTCTCGCCTAGCGCGGGAGCTTGAAGTTCACTGTGATTTGCGTCTGGATCTCGACGGGTGAACCGTCGAGCAAGTAAGGTTTGTACTGCCATTGCTTCACGGCCTCGGCGGCGGCCCGCGCCAGGCCGGGGTCTCCGCTGAGAATTTTTACCGAGGCAATGTCGCCCTTTTTGGAAATGGTCGCCAGCAGTTCCACGGGACCTTCAATCCGCATGCGCAAAGCGTTCTTGGGATAGGAAGGTGCGACCTTTTTGATCACCAGTCCCTGCGAAACTCCCTGCGAGACGTTCGTCGTTTGCAGCACTGGCGCAGGCGCGCTGTTGGTGCCGTTCATCAGGTTCGGAAGCGATCCACCGTTTCCGGCGGGAGCAATGCTGGCAATGCTTGGCACGGGTTCATCGTTCGACGCCTCTGTGTCAGATTGCGCGTGCCCTTTCTTGATGACGAGGGCCTTTGCATCGACTGCCGATGCCGGAGCCTTGTTCACGGTCACGTCGTCATTGGCTGACTCGGAATCTCCTGCGTCAGATTTAGCTTTAGCTTGGCGTGCCTGCACATTTTTCGCGGCGGGAGCTGTTGAGATCGTCGGCGAAGCCTTCATCGTTGCGTCCGGTTGTGGCCCTGCGGGGCTCGGCGCTGCCGCCGTGGCAGATGACGGAACCGATGCAACAGAGGAGAGCGGAGCGACCGGCGTTTGCGGAGCTGCGGTTGCCGCCGTTATGGGCCGCGCAGGCGCCGCCGCAGGAGCATTCGCCGGCTCCCTCGGTGATCCCAACTGCGTCCACGCGAAATAACCAGCTGCCCCGATCAGAATAATCGCAGCCACTGCGATTAAAGCTTTCTTGCTGCCGCTTGCGGGTTTTGTGCCGCTCTCGACCGCACCGCCAAAGGTAAATTCAGGAGCAGGTGCAGCAGCCTTCTCGACAGGAAGGCCGGCAGCATTGGCCGCCACTGTTTCAACGGGATTGTGAATCTCGGGAATTGGCGCAGAAGTTTTCTCCGTGATCGAAATGCTCGGAGTTGCTTCTCGCGCCGGAGCCGGTGCGCTGGCAGAGCCCGTGGATGTTGCACCGGAGAAGCCGGCCGGCGACGGCGCAGCGACTTCAGGCTTGGCGAGTGGTATCTCTCGCGTAGGCTTGGCGCTGACGGGGGCCGGAGCAATTGTTGGCGAAGCTGGTTGTGCTTTTGATGGCGTGAACAAGGGTGCGGGAACTTGTTTTAGAGCTGCGTTCGCCGATGCTTTGGATTCCGCGACCTCGGCAATCTCGCTGGAGGCGGAGGCAACAAAGGCCTTCTGCGGCACTGGTTTGGGCGCCGGGATGGTGGTTGCTGCCGGACGAGCGACCGGCGCAGGCGGTCGCGATGGGACAACCTGGAGTGGCGTCGCGGGTGGGGCGGAAGCTGCGGGCTTTGCGGTTTCCGGCGTTGCGGGTTTGGCGCCTTCGTTCTTGCGTAGAAGTCCGCGGGCGACACGTAACGTGCCTTTTGCCTGTTCAACATTAATCGGCTTGGTGAGAACGAGGTTTGCGCCGATACGGAAAGCTTTTGCCACTCCCGCCTGACCCTCAACCACGGCAACAGCCAGGGCAGACTGATTGTTCGGAGCATTGCGCGCGCTTTTGAAAAGCAGCGTCGCGTTCTGCTCGTTGTCGCAGTCCACGACGACGGCATCGAAGTGCTCGCCCATTAACTTCTTCACTGCGGCGAAGGGTTCGGTGCAGGCGACAACGGCGAAGTCCAACTCGCTAAGAACCTGTGTAACGGTGCGAGCCGTCTTCTCATCGGGACAGAAGAGGAGTGCTTGGTAACCCATATTAAGTTCATCGTAGGTACACCCGTAAGCTGCATCAAGTTACGGTAGTAATTGCGCCAGGGCCGCTTTGGGCTTACCCAGACAAGGGTTTTCGGGCTCTGCCGTTTTTGGTTGCACCGCGCCTACAATACGGTGTCATGCGCGTTCCGTTGGGGATCAAGGTGCTATGGACCGGGTGCGTGATGGCGTGGATCCCTTTGTACTGGCATGCGTACGGCGCGCAGAATTTTCTTTTTTTCTGCGATCTGGGCAATCTGTTGATTGCCGCGGCGTTGTGGCTGGAAAGTCCGCTGATATTTTCCTGGCAGGCATGCGGACTGCTGTTGTTCCAGGCTTTATTCAGCGTCGATCTTGCCGGGGCGCTGGTGAGCGGACGGCACATCATTGGCGGTACGGAGTTTATGTTCGACGCGCAGGTCCCGTTGCCGATTCGTCTGCTGAGTCTGTTTCACGTGGTCACACCGCCGTTGTTGCTGTGGGCGCTTTGGCGGTTAGGGTATGACCGGCGGGGCTGGAAGTATCAAACGCTGACCGCGTGGATCGTGGTTCCGATCAATTATTTCTGGCGTCCGCAATACGATGTGAATTGGGCTCGCGGCCCTTTCTTTCGCGATCAGCATGCGATGCCGGGATTTCTCTATTTATTGATTTATTTAATTGTTGTTCCTGCTGTTGTTTATTATCCGACGCACCGGTTTCTGGTCTGGCTGACTCGGCGAGGGAGTGCGGAGGTTATCTCGCGTTAATCTCGTTTTTACGCTAGCCTCTTTTTGCGTTAGCCTCACCACGAGGAGATCGTATGCCGCGACGAGCTTCCGCGCCCACTCCTGAGCTGGATCTGTGCCAAGGCATCCAGGAGACCTACGCGGTGAACGACCGCATTAACCAGCTCCTGCTCGAGTATCTCGACTCTCGGGCATGGCGAGCGCAACTCCCCCGAACCGACGGATGCGGCAGCAAGGGACGAACGATCGCCGCCATTTTTACCCACATCCACAACATTCGCTGCAAGTGGCTTCGCCTATCGGCGCCGCACCTGAAGCCGCCGCCCCGGCTGGACAGCGCCCGCTGCACGCAGCCGCAGGCCATGCTCGCCCTGGCGAAGAGCGCGGCGCTTTGCTCGCGGATGCTGACCGAGGCTCTCGCGCCACGGGGCCGGGTCAAAAGGTTTCATCGCGATGGCTGGGCCCGGCCGTGGCCTCCGGGCGCCGCCATGTTCGCTTATATGATCGTGCACGAAGCCCACCACCGTGGGCAGGTGTGCATGCTGGCTCATCAGCTAGGCTTTCGGCTGCCGGACAAGGCTACGTACGAAATGTGGGGCTGGGAAAAACTCTGGAAGGAGTGCGGTTTCGGCCCTCCGCAGTGAGCCACGGGCCGCATCAGGAAAAATTTTCCGGCTTCTATCGCCGTCACGGTTCATCGTTTATCGCTCTGTTTTTTCCGGCGCCCTGCCTTTGATTGTTGCTGTCGACGGGAGCTGAGCGATTGCCTGAACTCGAGTCATTTATTTGTGCGAGCGCCGCCTTGACTTTGTCGGAGGCCGGGTTGGAACTTAAGTAAAGAGTCTGCGAGGAAGGCGCGAGGCTGGTCCCGGAGTCCTCGACGAACGTCATGATTTGCAGCAGCAACTCTTCGCGCACTGCGGCGTATTCGTTGAAGTCGCGGGTCATTACGTAACAAACCAACTCAATGTTAAGGGCGCTCGAGGTCAGATCNGTGAGCCTCACGCGGATCGTGTTGTTTTCAACTTTCTTATGGCTCCTCAAGACTCCCCAGATTTCAGAGAGCACAAAGCGCAGATGCTGCTGTGGAGTATCGAGGTGCAGGCCGAGAACCGTCTTGAAAAGCATTTTGTCGCGGCGGCTCAGATTCTCGACATTGATAGTCGCAACGGTGCCGTTGGGGATTGCCAAAAGGGTTCGCTCTTCGGTGCGGACGCGAGTGGACCGGAGGCCGATATCCTCGACCGTTCCGGTGCGATCGCCGAACTTGCAAACATCTCCGACGCGAATGACTTCATCCCCCAATACCGAAACGCCGCCGAATAAATTCGCGATGGTCTGCTGCGCGCCGAAGCCGATGGCCAGAGTTCCGATGCCAACGCCGGCGAGCGCGGTGGTCAAGTTGAAACCGAGCACGCTGAGAATAAAAAACACCGCCATCACGGAAATGAAAACTTTGATGAGGCGCTCACCGAGCAACATCAGGGAGCCGGTGCCGCCGTGGCCGTGGGCCAGCGCCCGGGTCCGCACCCGCCGCAAGAACCAGCGAACCACTCGCCAGAGAATCCAGTTGCTGCCGATGATGATCGCGACCGCCGTGACCTGTTCGTAGTAGTGGCGTTGCAGCAGCGGCATGCCAAGATAGCCGGCGAGAATCCGGTGGATGGCCGTGCCGACGAGAAGCCATGCGGGGCCCGAGACCGAGCCCGATTCCAGTTCGGCGTGGCCGTGCCTATGGGCCCACCAGCGCATGGGAATTTGCAGGATCACCAACACCAGCCATGCGGCAGCCGCTGCTACAGGAATCAGCAGGATTAGGGCAAACCATTGCCACAGCGGCATACCCGCAAACTGATGCTTCACCACCCACTTGGGCAGTCGTGATTCCATCTGGCGGGCCTGGACCTGTTCGTAGAGCTCGGGAATTTTGCTTAGAGTGTCGGAAGAGATCAGCCAGATGTTTCCCGCGTTTGGATCGGAAACTCGGACCAGTTCCAGCTGCGCTTCCACGTCGCCGGAGGACATGATGCCAAGTTCCTGGCGGTCAGCGGGAACTCCCTCCTGAGGCATGCCCTCAGGCTGCGTGCTTACATGTTTCAGGCTGCCGGCGAAGGCGCTGTCCATCACGGCCTTCAACTTCTCCGCCAGCGCCTCGCCCTGGGCCTGGCGATGAGCTGGACTCATCCGCAGATATTGGGCGGCGATGGCATAGTTACCTGCCTGACCCGCTTCCAGAAATCCAAAGACGGTTCCGTACGGAGTTCCGCGGCCGAGAGAATCGGTGGATGCTTTGGAGGAATTTGCGGAGGGAGCTGGTTGCAGCAGTTGCCCGAGCGCGCCCTGCGCCGAGAGCGGCAGGCGGGCTGCGAGAGTAAGGGCAATAAAAATTATTCCTTGAAAGAGATTGGACATGAGTTTCTTTCGATCATTTCTTTGATCCCAGCCCTATAAAAGCAGCCGAGTGCGGCGGACGCGCGACTCCGGCGAAAAGAGATTTTATTGTAGCGGAAGTGGCAGCGGCGGATGCGTTAATGCAACCGGCGCTAGTGCGACTATCCGCGCTTTGGGCGGTACACGTGGGTGCTGGTGCCGAGGAATACTTCGGCAGACTCCATCACGGTTTCCGAAAGCGTGGGGTGAGGATGGATCGTCATGGCAACATCGCTGGCAAGCGCCGCCATTTCGATGGCCAGCACTCCTTCGGAGATCAGTTCGCCGGCGCCGGCGCCAACCATTCCAACGCCCAGCACGCGTTCAGTCTTGGGATCGACAATCAGCTTGGTCATGCCCTCGGGACGATCGATGGTGATGGCGCGTCCCGAAGCGGCCCAGGGGAATCGAGCAACGTTGATTTCGCGATTTTCTTTCTCCGCCTGAGTTTCGGTGAGGCCGCACCAGGCTACTTCCGGATCGGTGAAGACGACGGCTGGAATCGCGTGAGGTTCGAAGGCGACCTTATGTCCGGCGATGGACTCGGCTGCGACACGGCCTTGATGCGAGGCCTTGTGCGCCAGCATGGGCTCGCCGACCACGTCGCCGATGGCGTAGATTGCCGGGTCGGCGGTTTGCAGTTGATGGTTCACTTCGATGAAGCCGCGCGGGTTCACATGCACCTGCGTGGTGTCGAGTCCGGGTATTTCCGAGTTCGGTTTCCGTCCTACAGAAACCAGCACGCGATCAAAAAGCTTTTCGCGATTTTTTTCCTGGACGGAAGCTCCTTCGAACGCGGCGCGGATACCGGCGCCTTCTTCTTCGAGGGAGGCGACAGTGGTGTTCAGCAGAATGGTTTCGAACATCTTCTCCAGACGTTTGTGCAGGGGAAGAACGAGATCGCGATCGGCGCCGGGAAGCAGACCGGGGAGCATCTCGACTACGGTTACGCGCGTGCCCAGAGCGGCGTAGACCGAACCGAGTTCCAGGCCGATGTATCCGCCGCCAACCACCAAAAGGCTGCCGGGAATATCTTCAAGATTCAGGGCGCCGGTGGAATCCATCATGCGAGGCGAGTCTATCTTCAACGCGGGAATGATTGCGGGGCGCGAGCCGGTGGCAAGAATGACGCGGTCAAAGCTGCGAACCACTTCGGTGGAATCTGTTTGGGTGATGCGCAAGGTTGTGGAATTGTTGAATGCGGCGCGCCCCTGGATGTATTCCACATGGCGCGCCCTGGAAAGCTGGCCCACGCCTCCCGTGAGCTTGTTGACGACGCTCTCTTTCCATGTGCGCAAATGCGCGAGATCGATTTTGGGAGCGGGAAATTCGATTCCCCAATTTTTGGCCTGCTGGGATTCCTCAATCAGTTTGGCGACGTGCAGAAGCGCCTTGGAAGGGATGCATCCGCGGTAGAGGCATACTCCGCCGGGATTGGTTTCGGGGTCGACGAGCGTGACTTGCAAACCGAGATCGGCCGCGAGGAAGGCGGCAGCGTATCCGCCGGGTCCAGCGCCGACTACGGCGACGCGAAGCTTTTGTGCGGGTTGAGGATTTTTACCGGGAGTTTGATCGGGAGTTTGGTTCATGACTTTCCTTGGATTTCGTTCGCGCGCCGCAGCTGTCTTTATCGTTAGATCTTCACACTGGAGTCCCTATCCTTGAACCGAGAGCAGGAAGGGTTGCTCGAAGGCTTCCGCGACCCAGCGCAGGAAGCGCGCGGCGTCCGCGCCATCGATGAGGCGATGATCGTAGGACAGCGAAAGCGGCAGAATCAGCCGCGGCTCGAACTTTCCGCCGATCCATTCCGGTTCCATGCGCGAACGCGAAAGGCCGAGAATGGCGACCTCGGGATGATTCACGATCGGCGTGAACGCCGTGCCGCCGATGCCCCCGAGATTGGTGATGGTGAAGGTGCCGCCTTCCATATCGGCGAGGGTAATTTTCTTATCGCGCGCTTTCTGCGACAGTTGCGACAGCTCCACCGCCAGTTCGACGATATTTTTCTTGTCCACGTCGCGAATCACGGGAACCAGCAAGCCACGGTCGGTATCGGCCGCGACCCCGATATGGATGTACTGCTTGTAGATGATTTCTTCCTTCTCCATATCGATGGTGGCATTGAATTGCGGGAAAACCTTCAAGGCAGCGGCGCAAACTTTTAAGGCAATCGCGGTGATCGTCATCTTGCCGCCGGCCTGTTCGGCCTTGGGAGCGAAACGCGCGCGCAAGTGCTCAAGTTCGGTGATGTCGGCGCGGTCGTGCTGGGTGACGTGAGGGATTGTGTTCCAGGATTCGGTGAGATGTTCCGCGGTTTTGCGGCGAACTCCGCGCATGGAAACGCGCTCGATTTTTCCCCACTTGGCGAAGTCGGGCAGCTTGGGCGCGATGAAATGTCCGGCGCGCGGGGAAGCCTGCGATGTGGTAGCGAGGGAGGTGAGCGCGGTTTTGGCGTGAGCTTTTACATCGTCTTCACTGATGCGTCCGCTGGGACCCGTGCCTTTGACTTCGTAAATGTCGACGCCGATTTCGCGCGCGAGGCGACGGGTGTGCGGAGCGGCTGGAACGGCTTCGCGGTGTTCGGTTCCGGCGACCTTGCCGAGCTGGGTCGGCATCGAGAAGGCCGCTGGACGCGGCATGGGCTGATCGGGAGGCAGCGCCTGTTCTTCGGTTTTGCCCTCCGCGCGAATTGCCGCCTGGAATGCGAGGCGCGCGCCGTGCTGTCCGGAGACATGCTCGACGGGTTGGCTTTGCGGACGAGGCGCGTCGGCCTGTGCTGGGGCAGCGCCCTGCAGGGTGAAAATCAGCTGGCCAACTTTGATCTTCTCGCCTTCTTTTACTTTTACTTCATTCACCACCCCGCTTACTGTGGAGGGAACCTCTACGACGGCTTTGTCGGTTTCGAGTTCCAGCACCGGCTGGCCTTCGGAAACTTTGGTGCCGGGGGCGATCATCAAGCGCACGAGGTCGCCTTGCGAGATGTTTTCTCCCAGCTCCTGGAGGCGGAATTCTGTCGCGGTGGCAACGCCGGTCGGTTGGGGTTTCCGCGGAGCGGGCTGAGATTGGGGTTGCTGAGACTGGGGCTGTGGAGGTTCGGGTTGCGATTGCGGTGGAGCAGGCGGTTGCGGTTTCTCAGCTTTGGCGGCTGGCGGCTCAGCCGGGCGTAGAGCTTCCTTCACAGGTGCAGCGGCAGATCCATTATTGTCGGCGGTGAAAACTACCTGGCCAACTTTTACCTTCTCGCCTTCCTTGACCAGAATTTCCTTCACCGTTCCAGTCACTGACGAAGGTACTTCGACGACGGCCTTGTCGGTTTCGAGTTCCATCACCGCCTGGCCCTCGGAGATCTTAGCGCCGGGGACGATCATCAAACGCACGAGGTCGCCCTGTTCAATATTTTCACCGAGTGCGGGGAGTTTGAATTCGATCACTGAGTTCATTCATTCCTTAATTTTGTCGAGTGGGGTCGCGACTCCGTTAGCTTATGGCCGGGTTCAATTTCTCCGGATTGATTCCCAGATCTCGAATCGCCTTCTTCATAACATCGACTCCGATTTTCTTTTCCCGCATCAGGGCGCCCAGCGTGGCCAGGACGATGTGTTTGGCATCGACTTCAAAAAAATCGCGCAGGGCCCCGCGGTTTTCGCTGCGGCCAAAGCCATCAGTTCCGAGCGAGACGAGCTGTCCCGGCACCCACTTCGCCAGGGATTCCGGCAGCACCTTCATATAATCAGATGCGGCAATGAAGGGTCCGGGCGCATCTTTCAAAGTCTGAGTGACGAAGGGAACTTTCGCGGATTCGCCGGGATGCAGCATGTTCCAGCGCTCGCAATCGTTGGCGTCGCGGTAAAGCTCCTTGTAACTGGTTACGCTCCACACGTCCGCCGCCACGCCGTATTTTTCCTGGAGAATGGTTTGCGCCTTCAATACCTCGTACATAATGGTTCCGCTGCCGAGCAGTTGCACGCGCAGTTTGGTGCCGGGTGCGTCCGCCGCCTTGAAGCGGTAAAGGCCGCGCAACACGCCTTCGCGGATGTTGCCATGCTTCGGCATCTCGGGCATGGGCAGCGGCTCATTGGTGACGGTGAGGTAGTAGAAAATCGATTCCTGATCGACGTACATGCGCTTGATGCCATCCTGAATGATGATGGCAATTTCGTAGGCAAATGCGGGATCGTACGCCAGCAAGTTGGGAACGGGCAGAGCGAGTACGTGGCTGTGGCCATCCTGATGTTGCAGGCCTTCGCCGGCCAGCGTGGTTCTTCCAGCGGTGCCACCGACTAAAAATCCGCGGCAGCGCATATCGGCAGCAGCCCAGATCAAATCGCCGATACGCTGGAAGCCAAACATCGAGTAATAAATAAAAAAGGGAATCGTGTTGATGCCGTGATTGGCGTAGGCCGTGCCCGCCGCGATGAACGAACACATTGACCCGGCTTCCGTGATTCCTTCCTCCAGAATCTGTCCATTTTTTGCCTCCTTGTAATACAGGAGCGTGTCCATATCGACGGGTTCGTACAACTGCCCCACGCTGGAGTAAATGCCCACCTGTCGGAACAAGGCTTCCATGCCGAAGGTGCGAGCTTCGTCAGGGATAATGGGAACGACCAGCTTGCCTAACTCGGGATCGCGCAGAAGCTTGGAAAGCAGCCGCACGAAGACCATAGTGGTGGAAGCTTCGCGGCCATCGGTGCCTTTGTAGAATTCCTCGAAGTAGGATTCCGGCACCGGCTTCAGCGGAGTGGCGCGCACCGTACGCTTCGGCATGTATCCGCCAAGTTGTTGCCGGCGCGCCTGCATGTACTTGATTTCCGCGCTGTCATCGGAGGGCCGGTAGAACGGGGCGTTGTGCAGTTCATCGTCCGGAATCGGAATGCCGAAACGCGAACGGAACAACTGCAGCTCTTCCTCGTTCAATTTTTTCTGCTGGTGGGTGATGTTCTTGCCTTCACCGGCTTCGCCCAGGCCGTAACCCTTGATTGTTTTGGCGAGAATGATGGTGGGAGATCCGGTGTGGTCGACGGCGGCGCGGTAGGCGGCGTGAACTTTGATGGGATCGTGGCCGCCGAGACGCATGCGGGCCAGTTGTTCATCCGAAAGATGCTCCACCATTTTCAGGAGGCGAGGATCGGTGCCGAACAAATTCTGGCGGAAATACGCGCCGCTCTCCACAAAATACTTCTGATACTGGCCGTCGCTGACCTCTCCTAGGCGCCTTACCAGCAGGCCATCGCGATCGGCGCGAATCAGGCTGTCCCAGTCCGATCCCCAGATGCACTTGATGACATTCCATCCCGCACCGCGGAAGATGGCTTCGAGCTCCTGAATAATTTTTCCATTGCCGCGCACGGGTCCATCGAGGCGCTGGAGGTTGCAGTTCACGACGAAGATGAGGTTGTCCAGATTCTCGCGCGAGGCCAGGGTGATCGAGCCGAGCGATTCAGGCTCGTCCATTTCGCCATCGCCCATGAAGGCCCACACCTTGCCGCCGGTCGATTGTTTGAGGCCGCGATTCTCCAGATAGCGGATGAAACGCGCATGATAGATCGCCTGGATCGGCCCCAATCCCATGGAGACGGTGGGAAACTCCCAGAAATTCGGCATGAGCCAGGGGTGAGGATAGGAGCTCAATCCGCCGCCGGGCTTCAGTTCGCGGCGAAAGTTCTCCAGCTTCTCCGTCGGAATGCGGCCTTCGAGATAGGCGCGAGAGTAAATCCCTGGGGCGGCGTGGCCTTGAAAATAGACGACATCGCGATCGCCGCTTTCGGTCTGCGCCTGGAAAAAATGGTTGAATGCGACCTCATACAACGTCGCAGCCGAAGCGAAGGTGGAGATGTGGCCGCCGATGCCTTCTTGAATCTTATTGGCCCGCACTACCATGGCCAACGCATTCCAGCGCACCAGGCTCTTGATGCGGCGTTCCATCTCCTGACTTCCGGGGAACGGCGCTTGTTGCGGAGCGGGAATGGTGTTCTGGTAAGGAGTGGTTGCGGAAAAGGGAAGGTTCACTCCGGCGGCACGGCGCGCGTGCAGCGACAGTTGCTGCAATAATCGTCCCGCGCGCACGGGGCCGCCCTTGGATAATACGTAGTCGAGCGAGTCAACCCACTCGCGAGTTTCCAATACCTCTTGACCGTCAGTTTCCGTCTGAGCCACGTCTCATCTCTCCGTCTGATTATGCTGGGTGACGATGCTGAACCATTTATGCGAAACGATTTAAGCTAACCATCTATGATATTCAATTATGAGAAATCGTGCTGGACAAAGGTCTTGCTGCAAAACCGTCTACAATGCTGAACGTCGCGCTGAGCGCCATGGGAATTCACGCTGAACTTACACTGAAAGAGCGGGATGAATAGGGGAGCCAGCGTCTCCAAGTTCGATGCCGGATGTTCTGGAGGACTTGAATGTTGAAGATTGTACTGCTTGTGCTGACCGTTGTGCTCATCATATTCGTTGTTCCCCGCATATTGTCGAGTTCGAAGTCATTTGTTCCTACGCCGGGAAGCACCGCGCCCGATTTCACGTTGCCTTCGCAGGAAGGTACTTCAGTTAGCCTGAAGGATTATCGCGGAAAGTGGGTAGTGCTTTACTTCTACCCCAAGGACCAGACCGCCGGTTGCACGCGCGAAGCCCACAACTTTCAGGTTGATCAGGCAAAATACGACGCGCGGGACTCGGTGGTTCTCGGCGTGAGCGTGGACAGCGTTGGATCGCACAAGAAATTCTGCGCGAAGGAAGGGTTGAACTTCAAACTGTTGTCAGATACCGGCGGCAGAGTGAGCAAGGAATATGGTTCACTCACCAACTTGGGCGTGGCGAAATTCGCGACACGGCATACGTTCCTGATTGATCCCAATGGGAAAGTTGCAAGAGCTTATACCAACGTTGACCCGGGCCGGCACAGCGAAGATGTTCTGGCTGCGCTCGATCAATTTCAAAAGCGATAGGTGCAAACGCGGCTTCGCTGCCTCGCAGCGTAAACTGTCAGGATGGCAACGCCGGCGCGGGATTCGCAGGTGAAATCTTCCGGGGAGCGCAGCGACTATCGTTTTCCGCCCGGCATGCAGCGGAATCTCCTGTGGTTTGCGTTGCGCAAGTTCCGGCCAGCCAATCCTATCTTTCTATTTCAACAGCTCGCCGAGACCTACGGCGATATCGCGCACTACAAGATTGGTCCTCATCACATTGTTTTTCTGAACCATCCGGAGTACATCCGCGAAGTGCTGGTGGTGCAGAACGACAACTTCATCAAAGAGCGGACGGTGCGGCGCACCAAGATGCTGCTGGGCGAAGGCATGATCACGAGCGAAGGCGCAAAACACCGGGCGCAGCGGATGGCCGCGCAACCGGCATTTCACCGGCAGCGCGTTGGTGAATATGGCGCCATCATCGTGGAAGAGGCGACGCGTATCCGCGATTTGTGGAGGGCGGGCGAGAGCCGCGATATCGCCATCGACATGATGCATCTGACGCTGAACGTTGTGGCGCGAACATTATTCGCGACCGACCTGCGTGAGGAGACCGCCGAACTGGCGGAGGCCATCAACCACATCATGGGTCTTTACAATTTTCTGGTGATGCTGCCGGCCGCGGAATGGCTGGTGCATCTGCGCCCGCCGGGCCTGGCAGCATTCGTGAGAGCGCGAAAGCGAATCGATGCCGTGGTCTACCGGATGATCGACGCACGAAGGATCGACGCGCACCGGCGCAACGGGGTTGATCGAGGAAGCCTGCTCGACCTTATACTCGCCGCTTCGCCGGGCAATGATGAGGGGTCCCGGCAATCGTTGCGCGACCAGGTGGTTACCATTTTTCTTGCAGGCTACGAAACCGTTGCCAATGCGCTGTCTTGGACGTGGTACTTGCTCTCGCAGAATCCCGATTGTGAGGCCAGGTTGCACGGTGAACTCGACGAAGTGCTGGCGGAGAGGCTTCCGGTTGTCGAGGATATTCCGCGTCTACGTTACACAGAAAACGTGTTGGCGGAGTCCCTACGTCTCTATCCGCCGGCGTGGGCGATGGGCCGTTATGCTCGTCAAGACTTTGCTCTCGGCGACTTTTTTCTTCCGGCGAAAACCACGATGCTGATCAGCCAGTTCATTACGCATCGCGATCCGCGATTCTTCCCCGATCCTCTGCGCTTCGATCCTGATCGATTTACGGCGGAGGGTAAAGCGCGGCGAATCAAGTTCACTTATTTTCCGTTTGGAGCGGGGACGCGGCAGTGCGTTGGAGAATCGTTTGCCTGGATGGAAGGCGTGCTGATTTTGGCCACGCTGGCGCAAAAGTGGAAGCTGCGGCTGGTTCCCGGTCATCGAGTGGAGCCGCAACCACTGATTACTTTGCGACCGAAGTATGGGATGGTGATGCGGGTTGAGGCGCAGAAGTAGAGCGTCGGACGCTCTCTTTGGGAGATTGACCGGCGATGGCCCATGCAACAATCAGGATTACGAAGGGCGGTCGCTGGGATTGAAAAATCAAGTTTCCCGCCCTGGCCCTGACCCGTGACCGCCCCAGTAGGAGAAATCGCCGCTGCTATTCAAGCCGAACTTTGGCACGAGGGTCGATACGGCAAATCCTGTATTGTCAGCTAAAGACCACGGCCCGCGCCCGTTGCGCCAAACACGTTGACAATCCTGTGGTGTTCCGAATCCGGATCCGGCGAGCAGCAAAGATTCCAAGGAGTGTTCAAAATTGCACAGACTGTCTTTGTTCAACTCGGTACCCTGCGGCCATCATGGAAAAGCCTGCGTTCCCTATCACCGTCGAAGAGGCAATCGAGATGTGGCAGCGGCAAGCCGACAAGCCCAAACCTAAACATAATCGAAGATGGACGGATGATCTGATTGCTCTACCCCCATTGCAAGCGCCCAGAGAAGCAAAATCCGAATTCGACTCCTAGCTCGCACAATCCTCAGGCATCATGTTGGGACTCAAGCCCTGAGCCGCTTCACGTATCACCTACCTGTTTTATTCCAACCTCTTGATGGGGGAATTTGAACGCTCGGGGATGGGGCAGAATAGGGGCATTGTGTGGGCAATCGGAGATGTTTTTACCGGCGTTAATTTTGCAATTGCCATAATGGCGGCGCTCATCGGCTATATCCTTTTTGCATTTCTTGGGAAGAGATTCTAAACTTCGTATTTTGGCCATGAAAAAGAAAAAATCCGATGAGAAAAAGCCTCTTGCCATCCTTTGTCCCACTTGCGATGCTGCTCCAGGCGAGAGATGTAAGCTCACTGCGGGCCAACCACGCACCAAGCCACATCGGGACCGCCGCATGATAGCGAAAGACCCATCCTAAATAGCTTGGGTTTCCACGAAGTCGAAAAAGGATTTTTGCTATCTCTGTCCGGCCCGTCTAGCCGTTCCTGCGTTCCTCTCCGGTGGCTGGAGGCGTGGCAAATGGCGGCTTGGGGTCTGCGATGGGAGGCTGAGGGCGGGCCTGTGTAAGATCCTTGACCATAGAAACAGCGTAGCTCAGTGGCGTGGATGTCAGAGCAATTCTCAACGCTGCTTGAACATACGCGCTTACCCAGTTCTGACGGAGTTCGGTCATGGCCAAGGTAATCGTAATGCGAGACCACGAAACGGTCTGATCACAATTGATCAAAGAAGACGATCAATGATCAATTCAATCCATCTTCTCTAGTCTATAAGTGTAAGAATAACGCCGAATCGACACCGAAATGGAGCCGCATGAGAGTCGAACCCATCGACACCGTAGCCTCAGTACTTGAGCGCGATAGCGACATGCCAATCCAGCACTGGCTCACACTTGTGCTTAACGAGCCTGAATTGACTTCTATCCCCTTGAGCGCGGACGAACGCACACATCACCTATCCTTGGCTCATCCGCGACCTGGTTGATCGGCTCCGCCGACCTCACAAGCAACGCGCAGCGGTCTCGCCTTCTGCGCGTGGGCATGGAGTGGCTCGAAGGAAGCAAAGATACCGTTCCGATGCTGGTCGAGGAGTCGCGAATCTTGCAAGTCAGCATCTTTACCATCCTGCACCGTAGTCTCCCCACACTAGATTCCAGCAGGGTGTTGCTGGACGTAATTGAGATCGCGGACGAAGTCGATTCACAGTTGAAACAGTCCACACTTTGCTACGCGTGAGTACGATGGGGTCTGATGCCGCGCCAAAAGGGTGCGCGTTCTCCGCACACCCCTCAAGATTATTCAACGGAACTCATGGCAGCACAAAACGGGGGAGGGCACGTCCTTGCAGAATCCTTCTACGCCGAATCGTAACCTCAAGACCAGGAAATAATCTGGTCAGAATTGACCATACATGCCCGATGCAGTTGCGGCACTCTATTTCGGCCATGCAGAACAAATTCGATGAGAAAAAGCCTCACGCCGTGCGTTGTCCCACTTGCGGTGCTGCTCCAGGGGAGAGATGCGAACTCACCAGCGGCCAACCGCGCATTACGCTTCATCGTGATCGCCGCGTGATCGCGAAAGACACGACGTTAGTAGCTTGGTTTTCCAAGAAGCCACCCGAGTCTGTTCGCTAGCTTTGCAGACAAGGTTTGTATCAAATTGATAGTGTGCGGTTGCGTTGCAGACAGGTTTTTCCTTCCCCTGATAGGCTTTTGTAGTCAAGTCCCACATCCATCCGTCGCGCCTTTTGGCGTCGGTTCTTTTGTGCAACCTGATGGCATAGGAGCCCAGTGACGGCGAAAAATTCCGTTATAAACAATCCGCTATCGAAAACGTGTTGGATGTGCGGGAACTCTATCCGACTGGACGATTGAACGATTGCACAGTTGACGAACACGGGGCGTGCACGTAGCCATGCATTTGGGCAGGAAAACGGCGGTCGTGAGGGGTCAGACGTCTGTGATCGGCTGACACTAACCCATAACCGCCAATAGGTTTACGCTTGGACCCCAACGCTACCACTCAGGCAAGCGGCAGGTCTGCTCAAAATTGCTCACTTTTCTAAGATTCTGGATAGGGCAAGGCTACCACTTTTTGGCCCACGTAGCGGGAACGAGATTGTCTAGCCAAACAGAATGTGACAAATTGCGGGGTCGGTCTGGCGTTTTACTAGTGGTGCATATAAACGGCGGTCGTGAGATTAGAAATCAGGTTCCCGCTCTGACCCCGCACCACGACCGCCACTATTTGGAGAAAAACCCGGCCACAAGTAAAGCCGACTTTTGCGCTGAGCACCATACCCCAAATGTCGTAGCCGCGTACTGCGATTGCTTCCTGTGCCACGTAGCGGTAACGAGAATGTCTAGCCGGTCCTGCCGCTCTCGGCAGACCCGATTTGGCCCGGAGACCCCATGAGCGGGTATGATGTCGCAGTGGTTGGCAAAGTAAGAACCAGAGACAGCAGACTCCTCCAATCGCACGCACTCACGCGGTTGCTGTTCGCTTTCAGCGAAGGACTCTTAAGTTCAGCGCAAGAATGTTGTAGAGGATCTGCACGAAAAACATCGTTTTTCCGACAGACGTAATTTGAAGCAGAATCAAGAACGCGCCACGTCACACCGTGCTGCCTTCATGCAGAAATTTTGGTCGGGAGTGTAAGACTTTATGACCCACCTGTTCAATCCGCTTGCGATTCGGGACGTTGCGTTTGCGAACCGTGTAGTTGTTTCGCCCATGTGTCAGTACTCCAGTACTGAGGGATACGCTAACGATTGGCATTTCTTGCATCTCGGCAGCCGGGCAGTAGGCGGCGCTGGGTTGGTGCTCACAGAAGCGACTGCTGTTCTCCCGGAGGGCCGAATTACTCCGCAGGACTTGGGCATCTGGAAGGACGATCACATTGAGCCGCTTGCCCGGATCGTGCGGTTTATTCACGAACAGGGCGGCGTGGCTGGGATGCAGTTGGCACACGCCGGTCGCAAGGCTAGCACCTACCGGCCGTGGGAAGGTAATGGCGCAATCCCCGAAAGTGAAGGGGGCTGGAGCAATGTGGTCGCCCCGAGCGCATTACCCTTCGCGGATCACTACCCTATGCCGCGAGAGCTTTCTCTCGATGGTATTAAGAACATCGTTTCTGCCTTTGCCGCCGCGGCGCGCCGCGCCTGCGAATCGGGCTTCGACGTCATCGAGATTCATGCTGCTCATGGATACTTGATTCACGAATTTCTGTCGCCCATCAGCAATCGAAGAGCAGATGCTTACGGAGGCTCATTCGAGAATCGCACTCGAATAGTGCGCGAGATTGTTACTGCCATTCGACGCTCGTGGCCCGAGCGAGCGCCGCTGTTCGTTCGGATCTCGGCTACCGATTGGATCGATGGCGGCTGGGATATTCAGCAGTCAGCTGAACTCGCCCGCCAAGTTAAGGAATTAGGAGTGGACCTGATCGATTGCTCCTCGGGCGGCAATGTGCATAATGCCAAGATTCCATTGGGTCCAGGGTATCAAACACGATTTGCCGAGCAGATCCGTCGGGAAAGCAAGATCATGACAGGCGCGGTCGGGATAATCACCTCTTCGTTTCAGGCCGAGCACATCATCAATACCGGACAGGCAGATGTAGTCATTATGGCCCGCGAGCTCCTGCGGGATCCCTATTGGCCATTGCGAGCCGCGCGCGAGCTAGGGCAGGCAATGTCCTGGCCTGCGCAATATCTCAGGGCTGCCCCCGAAGGCGCAAAGGCCCGTGTTCCCGTAAACCTCAACAATCTGGAGCCTTGCTTTGAGGAACTCCCCGCAGTCCCGTAACTCTTACTTTGCCGGGGGCCCCGGGGCGCTGGCTCGGTTTCCGAACTCCGGTACGCGCCTTGCGATCTCGTCGAGTCTGGCACACGCCTGGCAAAGGCCCGCCGGCGCCAGAAGGCTTTTTTTGCCTAAG
>JGI12635J15846_10001685_pt1 | contig 19261 bp, 16 predicted proteins | sample BlaSpr_A8_OM2_M2_FD_15846 | JGI IMG/M metagenome (IMG submission 15846) | reverse complement strand
ACGCACAATCCGACTCCGAAAATCGGTGCGGCGGGCGGGACGGGCCCCGTGGGCCAGGTCGGCTATCAACCGGAGCTCGGGACCAACAAGTCGGTTCTTGGATATCACGGCGCCATCCCGATCGGAACCAGCTCCACCGATTTCATATTCCAGATCGAGACACAGCCTTCGATCACCTCCTCTCCCGGTCTCTACACGTCCTATACGCAGCAATCGAACGTCGTGAAGGCTTCCATCGGCTACGGCGACAACTTCGTGGGTCTGGGAGCCGCCGACCCGATGAACGACTGGGGCAAGATCAAGTTCGGCACGACCTACGCGCCTTACAAGAGGTCCACCGACCGGATGAATCCCTTCTCGGGAATGCTCGGAGACTATGCAGCCATCATGGGCAACACCGGCGGCGACAACCGGGTGGAGTTCGGCACCCGCCTGAACAACTCGATCTGGTACGAATCGCCGCACTTGATGCATGGGATTTTCAGCTTCGACCTGTTGTTCGCGCCAGGCCAGAACCGCACCTACGACAACGTGGTGCAATCGGCGGGCTCGCCGGACTGCAACGGCGGCAACTCGCCGGGCAGCGGCAATCTTCCGCTCAATTGCGACGACGGATCCTTCGGCACCGCCTATAGCGCGGACCTCAAGTTCGAGTATGGCGGCTTCTACGCGACGGTCGCCTGGGAGGAGCACAAGGATGTGAACCGAAACAGCGATGGCATCGGTTCGAACAGCCCGTATTACGGCGCGTTGTTCGCCGCTTCCAACAATTGCACGATCCCCTCACCACTCCTCGATTGCAACGACTACAACGCCTACGTCGCCGAGTACGGACAGCAATTCGTAAACGCCAACGGCTTCACGCCGGAATTCGCCACCGACGTAGCGAACGAGTCGGCATTCAAGGTTGGAACGGAGTACACCTTCGATTTCGGTCTGTCCATCGGGACGATCTACGAATATATGAGACGAGCCGTGCCGGCTGATCTGGAATGGCAGAACGAGCGCACCAGAGACGGCTGGTGGTTCTTCGCGAGCCAGGACATCGGGCAAGCCGATAACTTCAGCATCGGCTACGCACATGCGGGCGCCACGCCGGGCGATCCGGCCGGTCAGCACAACTACGATCCGGTCGCCGGACCCGACTATGCTTATATGATGACGGCGGCGTGGAAGCATCGCTTCGACAAGCATTTCTACGCCTACCTCAATTGGGCCGATACGCTCAATCATGGTAATTCGCACTACGATCTAGGTGCCGGCGGCCGGTCGCTCACGACCGACTGTCACGACGGTACCAACACTGTCGTCAACGACTATAGCAGCGCCGGCCCTACCACCTGGGGTGGCGACAAGTGTCATCCGGAGGGCACGTCCCTGGGCATGAACTACAAGTTCTGAGTGCGACGCGAAGGTTGGGCGCGACACGAAGGTTGAGCGCGATGCGAAGGTTGAGCGCGATGCGATAGGAAGTGATGCCCCTCGTGCCCCAGCGGCACGAGGGGCGCGCAGGACCGTTTGCGTCCGGCGCCGCTTGCCGTAAGATCGAACCATCAGAGGCGCGCGCATTCCTTGCGCGCCGTGGACGAGTGCAATTGAAGATAGCGATCATCGGTGTGGGCGCCATCGGCGGCTACCTGGGTGCGCGGCTCGCGCACGCCGGAGAAGACGTGACTTTCATCGCGCGGGGCACAAATCTCGAGGCGCTCCAGACCCGTGGTATCCGGCTCGTGATGGGCGACGGCAGCGAGCTGTCGGTGCCGCGAGTCAAGGCAACCGCGGACTATGCCGCCGCGGGGCCGCAGGACCTGGTGATACTTGCCTTGAAGGCGCATCAAGTGGCGGCGGTGGCGCTGGACGTTCCCAAGCTATTCGGGCCGGATACCGCCGTCGTGCCCATGCAGAACGGAATACCGTATTGGTACTTTCATGCGCACGGCGGTGCTCTGTCGGGGACGCGTGTTCGCACCGTCGATCCCGACGGTGTGATCGCTGAACATATTCCCGGCGATCGGGTGGTCGGGTGCGTCGTCTACCCGGCGACCGAGCTACTCTCCCCGGGCGTGATCAAACATGTCGAAGGCAACCGATTTCCCGTCGGCGAGCTCGATGGCTCCTCGAGCGAGCGGGTCCAACGGATATCGGAATGCTTCGCCAGATGCGGACTGCAGGCGCCGGTGCTCGGCGACATCCGCGCGGAGATTTGGCTGAAGCTCTGGGGCAACATGACGTTCAACCCCATCAGCGCGCTCGCTCGTGCGACGCTTGCCGGCATTTGCCAGTATCCGCCGAGCCGCGAGCTCGCTCATGCCATGATGACCGAGGCGCAGAGCATCGCGGGCAAGCTCGGCATCACCTTCCGGGTTCCCATCGAGAAGCGCATCGCGGGCGCGGAACGCGTCGGTCACCACAAGACTTCCATGCTGCAAGACGTCGAGGCGGGCCGTCCCCTCGAGACCGATGCGCTGCTCGGGTCCGTGATCGAATTGGCGCGACTGACCGACACGCCGACGCCGCACTTGGACACGGTGTACGCGTTGACCAAGCTTCTGGAAAAGAGCCTCGAGGAGGCTCGGCCGCAGTTGGGCAGTGCACGCTAGCGCTGCCGCCTGCATAATTCCGTTTTTTAGGTGCGCACGATCGGTGCGCTCGAGAGGGTTGTCGTCATGAATGTTCACGAGTACCAAGGCAAAGAGATCCTGCGCAAATTCGGCGTCGCGACACCGCGCGGAATTCCCTGTTTTTCCGTGCCCGAGGCGGATGCCGCCGCGCGCGCGCTAGGCGGGAAGGTATGGGTCGTCAAGGCGCAGATCCATGCGGGCGGGCGCGGCAAGGGCGGCGGCGTCAAGGTGGCGAAGTCGCTCGAGGAAGTGCACGAGTATGCGTCGAAGATTCTCGGCATGACGCTGGTGACGCACCAGACCGGCCCGCAGGGCCGATTGGTGAAGCGTCTGTTGGTGGAAGAGGGCGCCGACATCCGCAAGGAGCTCTATGTAGGCATGGTCGTCGATCGCGCGGCGCAGCGCGTCACGCTGATGGCGAGCTCCGAAGGCGGCATGGAAATCGAGGAGGTGGCGGCCCACGCGCCCGAGAAGATACACCGGGTGGCGATCGACCCCGTGGCGGGGTTGACCGACGCCCAGGCGGACGAGGTCGCGAAGAAAATTGGCGTCCCCCAAGCCTCGATCGTACAGGCACGCCAGTTCATGCAGGCTTTGTACCGCGCATTCGACGAATGCGATGCGTCGCTCGCCGAGATCAATCCTCTGATATTGACCGGCGACGGGAAGGTTCTGGCGCTCGACGCCAAGCTCAATTTCGACGACAACGCGCTGTTCCGTCATCCGGAAATCGTCGCCCTTCGCGACATCGACGAAGAGGATCCCGCGGAGGTCGAGGCTTCCAAATTCGATCTTTCGTACATCTCGCTCAACGGCAATATCGGCTGTCTGGTGAACGGCGCGGGGCTCGCCATGGCGACGATGGATGCGATCAAGCTGTTCGGCGCAGAGCCGGCGAACTTCCTCGACGTAGGCGGCGGCGCCACGGCGCAAAAGGTCACCGAAGCGTTCAAGCTGATGCTGAAGAATCCCGCCGTGAAGGGCATCCTGGTGAATATCTTCGGCGGAATCATGCGGTGCGACACGATCGCCGAGGGCGTCATTGCCGCGGCGAAGGAAGTGAAGCTGAGTGTGCCCCTGGTCGTGCGCATGAAGGGCACGAACGAGGAGCTCGGCAGAAAGCTGCTCAAGGAGTCGGGACTTCCCATCGTCTCCGCCGACAACATCGCGGATGCAGCGCAGAAGATCGTCGCTGCCGTGGCCGGTAAATAGGAGAGCTTCATGAGCATACTGATCGACCGAAACACCCGGGTGATCACGCAGGGCATCACCGGCAAGACCGGCGCGTTCCATACGCGGCTGTGCCGCGACTATGCCAACGGGAAGAATTGCTTCGTCGCCGGCGTCAATCCGAACAAGGCGGGGGAGAATTTCGAGGGCATTCCGATTTTCAGCAGCGTGAAAGAGGCGAAGCAGCGCACCGGTGCGACCGCATCCGTCATCTACGTGCCGCCCCCCCATGCCGCTGGCGCCATCGACGAAGCCGTGGACGCCGAGCTGGACCTCGTGATTTGCATCACCGAAGGGGTGCCGGTGCGCGACATGATCGCCACCCGCTATCGAATGGCCGGCAAGAAGACTATTCTCGTCGGACCGAACTGCCCCGGGGTGATCACGCCCGATGAAATCAAGATCGGCATCATGCCGGGGCACATTCACAAGAAGGGGCGCATCGGTGTGGTTTCGCGCTCCGGGACGCTCACCTACGAGGCCGTCGGGCAATTGATGGAACTCGGCTTGGGACAATCGACCTGCGTGGGGATCGGCGGCGACCCCGTCAATGGACTCAAGCACATCGACGTCATGCGCTTGTTCAACGCCGACCCCGGGACCGACGCGGTCATCATGGTCGGCGAGATCGGCGGGAACGACGAAGAGACTTGTGCGTACTGGATCAAGGAAAACATGAAGAAGCCGGTAGTCGGCTTCATTGCCGGCGTCACCGCGCCGCCGGGGAAACGCATGGGCCACGCGGGCGCGATCATTTCCGGCGGAAAGGGAACCGCGGCGGAGAAGCTGGCGGTCATGGAGGAGTGCGGCATCAAGATCACGCGCAATCCCGCCGACATGGGCAGATTGCTCAAGTCGGTCCTCTAGCGAGGCTGCGGATCGGGCGTTCATGAGCAGAGCAGCGCCCCCACGAACGCCTCGCGCACTGTTGGAGCAAATGTTCCGGGCCGCGATCGCCTCGGCGCAGCCGGCCGTGTGCATCCCGCATCATTTACCCGCGCCCCCGCGCGGCAGGCTCATCGTCGTCGGCGCCGGCAAGGGTTCGGCGGCGATGGCGCATACGGTGGAGCAGCATTGGCCGGGACCGCTGTCGGGTCTGGTGGTGACGCGCTACGGCTATGGGGTCCCGTGCGAACGCATCGAAGTCGTGGAAGCCGCACATCCGGTGCCGGACGCGGCGGGGATGGGCGCTGCACAGCGGATGCTCGAGCTCGTCCGCGGCCTGAGTGAGAACGACCTCGTGCTATGTCTCGTCTCGGGCGGCGGCTCGGCGCTTGCACCGCTCCCTGCCCCCGGATTGACGCTCGATTCGAAACAAGCGGTGAACCGGGCGCTGCTCGCCTCCGGCGCGACCATCAGTGAGATGAACTGCGTGCGCCGTCACCTGTCGGCCATCAAGGGCGGCCGGCTCGGCGCCGCGAGCTTCCCGGCGAGCGTGTTGACCCTGCTGATCTCCGATGTTCCGGGTGATCGGCCCATCGACATCGCATCCGGACCGACCGTCGCCGACCCGACCACCTGCGCCGATGCGCTGGACATCGTGCGCCGCTACGGCATCGAACTGCCCCAGGCGGCGCGCGAATTGCTGGAAAGCGGCCGCGGTGAATCGATAAAGCCGGGCGATCCCCGGCTGGCGCGCAGCGTGGTACGGACCATCGCCACGCCGCAGATGGCGCTCGAGGCGGCCGCGGAGGTCGCGCGCCGGGCCGGCATAACCCCTCACATTCTCGGCGATGCGCTCGAAGGCGAGGCCCGCGACGTGGGCAAGGTGCTGGCCGGGATCGCCGCCCAGGTCGCCGTGCGTGGCCAGCCGTTCGTCGCGCCTTGCGTGCTGTTGTCGGGCGGCGAAACCACGGTGACGGTTCGCGGTGGCGGCCGCGGCGGGCGCAATGTCGAGTTCCTGCTCTCGCTCGCAATCGCTCTGGATGGCCGGCCGCGCGTTCATGCGCTTGCCGGCGATACCGACGGTGTCGACGGACAGGAGGAGATCGCGGGAGCCTATATGGCGCCGGACACGCTCGCTCGGGCCTGGGCGCGAGGGCTCAAGCCGCAGGACATGCTGGCCGACAACGACGGCCATGGCTTCTTCTCGGCGCTCGGCGATTCCGTGATTACCGGACCCACGCTCACCAATGTGAACGACTTTCGGGCGATCCTCATCGAGGGCTGAACATCGTCATCGAGGGCTGAACCGTTACCGGCGGACGGCGCGTTCCTACGGCTGGGCGCCGATGGTGAGTTGATTGACCACGCGCTTCACCCCGGCGACGTGCTTGCTGAGACGGACGGCGGTTCGCATATCCCAATCGTCGAAAACCAGACCCCGCAACACGACGACCCCATTCCGGGTCATGGCCGACACGTGGTAATTATAGAAATAGCGATTCGATTCCATGGCCGATTCAACCTGCTTGTTGAGCTCCGCGTCGGCCGGGGTCTCGGGAATCTTGCTCGCCTCGACCACGATTTCCTTCAAGGTGAGGAGTGGAAATCCTCCGGCGCCCACCACGGGTTCCGCCGCTTGGGCGCCCGCGCACAAACCAAAGGTTCCCACCAGCCCTAGAAGAAGAAGCACTCTGCCGCTAGCCAGCTTAGCGATTTGAAGTGACATGCATCCACCCTCGTTCGAGTTTTCGATTACAGGCTCTTCGGCCCAATATTACTCAAACTCTCGCATATATGATATATGAGAAGTGTCAAGTCGAGGCCACAGGGCGCGAAATCAAAGCTTGCCGCGCACCAGAGCGTATACCGCCTCGCTCTCGGCGGCGCAGGAAGTCATGATTCCCTCGAGTTCGGCGAGCGCGCGCTCCGCGAACGCGCGATCCTTGAGCGAGGGTGCGTTGATGTACACATTGAGGGCGGCGCTGCGCGCCGCCGCATAGGCGGCCGATACTCCAACGCCCGCGTCGCTGATCACTCCGAGATAGCCGTACTCACCGGCGCGGCGCGACAGGCGAATGACCTCGGCGCAGTCGCGGGCGCAGGCGAGCGGGACCTCAGTGGCGCGTTTGAGACTGGCTTGAATGGCGAGCGACCTCCGCTCCTTGTCCTCGTCCGTGTTTTTCGGCAGCTTGTACGCGGCCATCAATTCATCGAAGGCCGAGACATCGTCGGCCACCATCCCCGTCAGCCGCTTTCGCAGCGCCTCGGATTGCGCGCACACCTCGCGAAGCTCGGGCTCCGCGGCTTCACAGCCCTTCTTGCCGTAGGACACGTTGCATACCATGGAGACCAGAGCCGCACCCATGGCGCCCATGATGGCCGCCGCACCGCCGCCGCCCGGCGTGGGATCCTTGCTGGCCAGGCGATCCAGGAAATCGTCGATGGATATGCCGGTGATCGCTTGGGTGGAGCTTTGGGCGGTCACGACGCCGTCTTCCCGACCATGGTTTTGGCGAGTGCGTAGATTTGCTCCGCATCGAGGAGCAGGTCGTTCTGGTCGAACAGCCGGGCGATGCAAGCGCGGTGCAAGGCGAGCTTCAACGCCCCGAATCCCAATGGCCCGAACAGTATCTTGCCGTGGCTCTCGGTGCCGCGGTCGGCCATCGCCACGCCCTCGATACCGGCGGGCGGCGACGCATTCGCATCCGCCACCAGTTCCAGGGTGGGATGCTCCTGCCATTGTTTGGCCTCGAGAAGCGTGATGCCTGCGGCGCCCGTGGCGAGCACCACGTGTGCGCGCGCGACCGCCGCGCCGCGCTCCTCGTTCGTCGTCGCGGCGATTGCTTCCACGTCGGAGCCGAAGCGGGACTTGATGGAGGCAGTGGCCGCTTGCACCGCGTCGAGCTTGCGGCCGGTGATGGCCACGGCCGCGCCCTCGCTCGAGAGGAGCGCCGCCGCACGTTGGCCCACGGGTCCAGTGCCGGCGAGAACCACGGCACGCTTCCCGCGCAGGGATCGCCCGTGCGCGAGCCACGCCACGGCGGCCGCGGCGGTGGTGTTGGATCCGTTGCAGTCGAACATGACCGAGACGCGGAATTTGCCGAAGAACTTGGCCTGGACCGCGTCGAGCAGTGCCTGGCCGGCGGTCATGTTGCCCCCGCCGATGAATAGGGCAGTGTTCTTCTTGTCTTTCGGGCCGCGCGTGAAGATCGCGCCCTCAACCAGCCCGCCGACGTTGGCGGCGGTCACACCGCCGTAGGCCGTGATGTGATCGGCGCCGCCGTCGTATCCCACTACATTGTCGAAAACCGCGGGCAATGGATCCGTATCGAATTGGTAGAGTAGCTTTTTGGTCATCTTTCTTCGGTCTTGTCGGACACGCACCCCCGGCGCGCCGGGTCAAGTCACGAGGTGTTGCGGCTTGCCGGCGGCCCAATGCTCGATATTATCGATCAATTGGTCCGCGAGGAACTGCATGGCGCCATCGGAGGCCCAGGCGATGTGGGGTGTGAGGATAAAATTCGGCCTGCGTACGTCGAGGAGCGGATGCCCATTCTTCGGCGGCTCGACCGTCAGCACGTCGAATCCTGCGCCGCCGATGAGCCCTTCGTCGAGCGCCTGGATCAGCGCCGCCTCATCGACCAATCCGCCGCGCGCGGTATTGATGAGGATCGCGGTGCGCTTCATTTTGCGGAACGCCGCCAGGTCGATCAGATTTCGGGTCGACGGCATGAGCGGGCAGTGAAGCGAGATCACGTCCGACTCGGCCAGTACCTGTTCATGCGGAGTAAACGTCACGCCGTCCATCTTGGGCGGCGGGTGATCCGCGAACAGCACCCGCATGCCGAAGGCGCGGCCGATCGCCGCGGTCGCTTGGCCGATCGCTCCCTCGCCGATGACGCCGAGCGTCGCGCCGTGCAGGTCGCCGATCGGATGAGTGAAGAAGCAGAATTGGTCCGACTTGTTCCAGACGCCGCTCTCCACATCCTGCCGATACGCGAGAAGGCTCCGGCGCAGCGCCAGGATCATCATGAAAGCGTGCTCGGGCACCGTGTGGACGGCATAGTTGCGGATGTTGGCGACGGCGATGCCATGCGCCTTGCAGTACGCCACATCGACGACGTCGTAGCCGGTCGCCGCGACCGCGATCAGCTTGAGCTTCGGCAGTTTCTCCAGCGTGGGTGCGCGCATCGGAACCTTGTTCACGATGGCGACCTCGGCCTCGGCAAGCCGCGGCACGATCTCATCGACCGCGGTCTTCTCGTACTCGACGTACTCGGTCGCGCTCTTGGGCTTGCGCACCGTCGCCTTGAGCGAGGCGCGATCCAGGAAGACGACGCGCTGGGTCACGCGGCTTTGCCTTTCGCGGCCTCGGTCTTCGATTGGGAGGCGGGCACGTGCTTGCGCCAGTAGTTCTGCGCGGCAGCCACACCGCTCCCCGGCTCAATCTTGACGCCGACGTCGAGCATCGCCAGTTCGGAGCCGGCGATCGCACCCAGCAGCATGAGCTCGTTGAGATCGCCCAGGTGGCCGATGCGGAACAGCTTGCCCGCCACTTTCGAAAGTCCCGCGCCGAGCGCCAGGTTATAGCGTTTGAAAGCCCGCGAGATAACCTCGGCGCCGTTGATGCCTTCGGGGACCATGATCGCCGAGACCGTATCGGAGTACCACTTCGGGGCGACCGCGCAGAGCTTGAGCTTCCAGCCGTCGATCACGGCGGCGCGGGTGCCTGCCGCGAGATATGCATGGCGCTGGAAGACGTTTTCCAAGCCTTCCTCGGCCAGCATCGCGAGTGATTCGCGCAGACCGTAGAGCATGGGCAGGGCAGGCGTGTAAGGGAAATAGCCCGACGCGTTGGCTTGAACCATGTCGGCGTAATCGAAGTAGCAGCGCCGTGAGTTCGCCGTCTTGGCAGCCTCGAGCGCCTTCTGGCTGACGCAGGTGACGCCGAGGCCGGCCGGCAGCATCAGCCCCTTTTGCGAGCCGCTGACGCACACGTCGACACCCCACTCGTCCATGCGGAAGTCGATGCTCGCGAGCGCGCTCACCGAATCCACGAACAAAAGCGCGGGGTGTTTTGCGCTGTCGAGGGCTTGGCGCACGGCGGCCACGTCGCTGGTCACGCCCGTCGCGGTCTCGTTCTGGCACACGAGAACGGCCTTGATCCGGTGCTGCTTGTCGGCGGAGAGCGAGGCGAGATAACGCTCGACCGGCGCGCCCTCGCCCCACGGCGTCTCCAGAATCTCGACGTCAAAACCCAGGCGCTGGCACATATCGATCCACAGATGGCTGAACTGGCCGAAGCGCGAGGCCAGGATTTTGTCGCCGACGCTCAGGCAATTGGTCAGCGCGGCTTCCCAGCATCCGGTGCCGGAAGACGGGAAAATGAAAGGAGTTCCGCTGCTGGTCTTGAATATCGGCTTCAAGCCCGACAGGCATGCCTTGGCGAGTTCGGGGAAGACCGGCGAGCGGTGATCTTCCATGGAGATCACCATCGACCGCAGCACGCGATCGGGAACATTGGTCGGGCCAGGCACGAAGAGGAAATTACGACCAGCCATTGGAAACTCCTTGCGCGGGGGCTGCTATGAATCGATGGGTATATTACCGGCCAGGGCTCTGGGCCACGATTTGAATTCTACCGCCAGACTTTGGACTATGATATATGAGATATCTGGTGGGAGGTTGGCGACCCCGCCCCTTGAGCGAGGGGTCTACGACCTGTTTTTGGGGCGTCTGGAGGTCGGATCGACCTGGGGAGTGAATAAGCAATGCGAATTGCCATTATTGGCCAGCAAAAGTTCGGCAAGGCGGTGCTGGACGCGTTCTTGGACCGGGGCGATACCGTCGCAGGCGTATTCTGCACGCCCGACAAGCCCGGTACCCCGCCGGACCCGCTGCGGGCGGGCGCCGGGGAGCGGGGGGTGCGGCTGTTTCAATTGCCGTCACTCAAGGCACCCGAGGCCCTCGACGCCCTACGCTCCCTCGATGTGGATCTGGGAGTCATGGCTTATGTCCTGCAGTTCGCGCCGCAGGACTTCACCCGCATCCCGCGGCAGGGGATGATTCAATATCACCCCTCGCTCCTGCCCAAATACCGCGGGCCGAGCTCGATCAACTGGCCAATCATTCATGGCGACACGCGCACCGGCCTCACCATCTTCCGTCCGAGCGACGGCCTGGACGAGGGGCCGGTGATCCTGCAGAAGGACACGCCGATCGGACCCGACGATACGCTGGGAAGCGTCTATTTCGACCGCCTGTTTCCTCTGGGAGTCGAGGCGATCAAGGAAGCCGCCGATCTCGTGATGAGCGGACGGGCCAAGGAAACCATTCAGGACGAGTCACAGGCGAGCTACGAGGGCTGGTGCCGCGACCCCGAAGCCAAGATCAACTGGCACAACCACATCGATCAGGTTTACAACCTGATTCGAGGCTGCATCCCCGCTCCGGGTGCATGGACCATGCACAACGGCAAGAAGCTCAGAATCCTGGAAGCGCGCAAGCATCTTGCGCGTACCTTCTCGGCCGTCAAAGGCAAGATCGGCGCGGTCACGGACATCGGCGAGCGCAGCATCTTCGTGAGCACTCAGGGCGGCCAGATCGAAGTGCTGACGCTCAAGCCGGACGACGGCAAGAAGCTCTCGGGGCCCGAATTCTGCGCCCAAGCGGGCTTGACCACCGGGACCATTCTCGGTGCCTGATCGGCGCCGCGCTCACGCGCGCGTGGAAGCCGCCGACGCGTGTTCTTACGCGTGTTATATTGCGCGCCGCCATTTTACCGGGCGGCGCCCATCGTCTGCCGTGCAGCGCGCGGCACCCATTAATCAGTGTCAATCGGGGAGTTAAACGTGCGTTCCGACATAGAGATTGCCCAAAGCGCGACCATGAAGCCGATTTCCGAGATCGCGGCCCGGCTCGGCATTCCGGCCTCGAGCGTCGAGAATTACGGTCACTACAAGGCCAAGATCGCGCTCGATTACATCGACAGCCTGAAGGACAAACCGGACGGCAAGCTGATCCTGGTGACCGCGCTGAGTCCGACGCCGGCGGGAGAGGGCAAGACCACCACCACCGTGGGCCTGGGCGATGCCTTGAACAAGATCGGCAAGAAGGCCGTCATCTGTCTGCGCGAGCCGAGCCTCGGTCCGGTTTTCGGCATGAAGGGCGGCGCCGCCGGGGGTGGCTTCGCGCAGGTCGTGCCGATGGAGGACATCAATCTTCACTTCACCGGCGATTTCGGCGCCATCGGGCTCGCACACAACCTGCTCTCCGCACTGATCGACAATCACATTCATCATGGCAACGAGCTCGGGTTCGACGTGCGCCGGATCGCGTGGAAACGCGTGATGGACATGAATGATCGGGCGTTGCGCGATATCACCGTCGGGCTGGGCGGACCCGGCAACGGCTTCCCGCGGCAGGACGGCTTCGACATCGTGGTCGCCTCCGAGGTCATGGCGATCTTCTGCCTCGCGCGCAATCTCGAGGACCTGAAGGCGAGGCTCGGCAATATCGTGATCGGCTACCGCCGCGATCTCTCGCCGATCCGTGCCAAGGATCTGAACGCGCAGGGCGCGATGACGGTGCTGCTCAAGGAGGCCCTCAAGCCGAATCTGGTGCAGACCCTGGAGAACAACCCGGCGTTCATTCACGGCGGTCCGTTCGCGAACATCGCCCACGGCTGCAATTCCGTGCTCGCCACCTCGACCGCCTTGAAGCTCGCCGATTACGTGGTCACCGAGGCGGGCTTCGGCGCCGATCTCGGTGCCGAGAAGTTCATCGACATCAAGTGCCGCAAGTCGGGACTGCGTCCCTCGGCGGTGGTGATCGTCGCCACCATCCGCGCTCTGAAGTACCACGGCGGCTGCGACCTGAAGCAGATCAATACCGAGAATCTGGCCGCGCTCGACAAGGGCATCGCCAATCTCGAGCGCCACGTGAACAACGTGCGCAACCACTACGGCCTGCCGTGCGTGGTGTCGGTGAATCACTTCACGGCCGATACCGATGCCGAACATGCGTCGCTCGCCAAGAGGATGTCCGCGCTCAACGTGCCGCTGGTGCTCGCGAGGCACTGGGCGCAGGGGGGAGCCGGGGCGACCGATGTCGCGAAGAAGGTTGTGGAGCTCATCGAGACCGGAAAATCGAATTTCAGCTTCGTCTACGACGAGAAACAAACGCTCTGGGACAAGATCAAGACCGTCGCATCGAAGATCTACGGCGCCGCCGACATCTCCGGGGATTCCAAGATCCGTGCGCAGATCGAGAAGCTGCAGGCCGACGGTTACGGGCACTACCCGATATGCATCGCGAAAACTCAGTACTCGTTCTCGACGGATCCGAGCCTTCGCGGCGCACCCAGCGGCCACATGGTCAATGTCCGCGAGGTGCGGCTCGCCGCCGGCGCGGAGTTCATCGTGGTGATCTGCGGCGACGTCATGACCATGCCGGGACTGCCGAAAGTCCCGTCTGCCGACAAGATCGACATCGACGCGCAGGGGCGCATCGTGGGTCTGTTCTAGGTCGTCAGTACGATCTTGCCGATATGCTGCGAGCTCTCCATCAACCGATGGGCCTCGCTGGCCTGATCGAGCGCAAACGTCGCATGGATGACGGGCTTGACGCGGCCCTCGGCGAGGAGCGGCCACACGTTGCGGCGCACGGCCTCGGCGACGAGCGCCTTTTGAGCGACGCTGCGTATACGCAGCGTCGAGCCGGTCAGCGTCAAGCGCTTGCTCAGAATGGTGTTCAGGTTGATCTCGGTGCGTGCCCCGCTGATCAGCGAAATGACCACGAGGCGGCCTTCGACCGCGGCGGCCTCGAAATTTCGCGCGAGATAGTTCGCGCCCACGATATCGAGGATCACGTCCACGCCCTTGCCCCCGGTGGCCTCGCGCACCACGGCGACGAAATCCTCGCTGTGGTAATCGATACCGCGCACCGCGCCGAGACGCTCGCAGAAGCGCGCCTTGCCGGCGCTGCCCGCCGTGGCATAGACCGTCGCTCCCCAGGCCGCGGCGAGCTGTATCGCGGTCGTTCCGATACCGCTGGTGCCGCCGTGAATCAAAACCGTGTCGCCGGCCTTGCAGCCGCCGCGGTCGAACAGGTTGGTCCACACCGTGAAGAACGTCTCCGGCACTGCCGCCGCTTCGACCATGCTGAAATTCTTGGGCACGGGCAGGCAGAGCGGCGCGGCCGCCACCGCGTATTCGGCATAACCGCCGCCCGGCAACAAGGCCGTGATTTCATCGCCGAGCGCGACGCCCGAAGCGCCGGGACCGATCGCGACGATTTCGCCCGCGACCTCGAGTCCGGGGATGTCGGACGCTCCGGCCGGCGGCGGGTAGCGGCCCTGGCGCTGCATGACGTCCGGACGATTGACGCCGGCCGCGGCGACGCGCACCAGGACTTCGCCTTCACCGGGCTTGGGCGTAGCACGACGGGCAGGCTTCAATTGTTCCGGGCCGCCCGGTGCGGCGATCTCGATCACGGTCATTTCAGCGGGCACGCTCGACATCGGCTCGATCCTCGTTATCGGTTGCAGCTCATCGTACCGCATCCACGAGCGCCAAATGGTTCCCACGCCGTGTTTCGCGTAGACTTTTGCGACCATTGAGGACTCGTCATGACGACAGCCTACATCACCCACGCTGAATGCCTGCGGCACGAGATGGGGGCCGGCCATCCGGAGAATCCGGAGCGGCTGAATTCGGTGAACGAGCACATGCGCACCAGCGGCATCCTGCCGGAGCTTCGCTGCCTGGAAGCGCCGCTCGCCGACCGGCAGGATCTGAAGCGCGTGCATCGGGCGGCATACGTCGATTTGATTTTCGAGCACGCACCCAAAGAGGGGTACGTGCAACTCGATCCCGACACGGCCATGAATCCGTCGAGCCTCGACGCTGCGCGGCGGGCGGCGGGCGCAGGCGTGCTCGCGGTCGATGAGGTGATGGCGGGCCGCGCGCAAAATGCCTTCTGTGCGGTGCGGCCTTGCGGACATCATGCCACCCCGTCGCGCTCCATGGGTTTCTGCATCTTCAACAACGTGGCCGTCGCGGCCGCTTACGCGCTCGAGGCCAAGGGGCTCGAGCGTGTGGCCATCGTCGATTTCGACGTGCATCACGGCAACGGCACGGAAGACATTTTCAGCGCCCCCGAGTGGCAGGAAAAGGTCGTGATGGCCGGGTTCTTCCAGCATCCGTTCTATCCGGGGAGCGGTGCGGACGATCCCGCGCCCAACATGTTCAATGTGCCCCTGGCGGCCGGCAGCGACGGCGCGGCCGCGCGGCGCGCGCTCAAGGAGAAATGGGTGCCGGCGCTCGATGAATTCAAGCCGCAGATGATCCTGATCTCGGCCGGGTTCGATGCGCACCGCGAGGACCTGCTGGGCGGGCTCGCGTTGATCGAGGCGGACTATGAATGGATGACGCATGAGCTCATGTCGCTGGCCGGGCGTCATTCCGAGGGCCGCATCGTATCGATGCTGGAGGGCGGTTATAACTTGGGAGCGTTGGGGCGAAGCGCCGCCGTGCACGTGAGGACTCTCGCGGGCCGCTGAGCGAGCCGGAAGCGCACGCCGGCTACGGCCTGCCCCAGCGGGGCGTCCCGGATCCAGATCGCTCTGCAGCAAGCGTCCTGGCAATCGTTTACGGCCTCGCNTTCGCCGAAACCGAGCGCCAGGTCGTGCGCCGCGACGAGCCAGCGCGTATAAGATAGGGGCGCCGGAATTCCGCATCAGGACTTCGGGGGAGGCGCCACGCCATGAGCGACGGACCAGAGCCGACGAGCCCTTCACATCGAGCGAGGGCGCTCGCGACGGCAACGCTCGTCGCGCTCACCTTCGGTTTATCTCCGCAGAAAGCCCCGGGAACGGTGCAGGCGGTTCCCCCGGCGGTGGGTTCCCCCACGGCCGCCCCTGCGGCTGCGACGGCGGAGGCAGTCGATCAGCTCGCCGAGATCATGGTGCAGACGCGCGAGCCGCGGTACGTCGCGCCCACCCGCCGCGATCAGATCGGCCGGATCTGGGCCCCGGTACTCATCAACGGCCGCGGGCCGTTCAGATTGGTTCTCGATACGGGTGCCAGCAGCTCGGGTGTCACCGCAATGGTCGCCATGGCGCTGGGGATCCCCACGGATGAATCGCCGCACGTCATGCTGCGCGGAGTGACGGGCACTGCGGACGTGCCCACGATCAAAGTCGATACGCTGACCGTCGGTGATCTCGCCGTGGACTCGCCGCTCCTGCCCATCGTGCCCGACGCCCTGGGCGGAGCGGAAGGCGTGCTGGGTTCGGAGGGTCTCAAGAATAAGCGCATTTTCATCGATTTCCGGCACGATCAGATTTCCATCACCTATTCACGCGACGAGCGTTCGGCACGGGACTTCTTGACGGTGCCGTTCAGGCTGGTACACGGTCAGTTGATCGTGATCGACTGCATGGTCGGGCATGTCGCCGCCAAAGCGATCATCGACACCGGCGGGCAGACCACGATCGGGAACGTCGCGCTTCGCAACGCGTTGTTGGACCACAATCTGGCGTTTCACGGCAGGCCCGACGAAATCGTGGGCGCCACATTGGCCGTGGAGAAAGGCGAGCTCATCGACACGCCGGCGATCGTCATGGGCCAGCTCCAGATCCACGACTCCGGCGTGACGTACGCGGACGTCTACATCTTCAGGCATTGGCGCTACACCAGCGAGCCCGCCATCATGATCGGCATGGACGCGCTTGGTACGCTGGATACGCTGATCATCGACTACCGACGCAAGGAGCTTCAGATCCGTATGGCGAAGGCCGGCTGATCGCGCCGGGCGCGCCGATTCAGGCGCGGAACGCCCATCAGCGGCCGCTGACGCTGCTTTTTTCACGGGATTGGGTGAGAATGGAGCAGCACTGAAGCGTCGGAGAGTCGATGGTCAACAAGCCGGTGATCGGGGTCGCGGCGGCGGTGGTGGTGGTGGGATTGGGCGCCGCCTACTACTTCCACAAGCGCCACGCGGAGCTTTCGCGTCCGGCGACCGCCCTGAGTGCTGCGCCGTCTGCGGCCTCTTCGCCGCCCGCGATCGAGAATCCCGTGCCAAGCTCGCCGTCCGCCGCGCCGGCACCTCTGCCGGCGTTGAACGACAGCGATCCCGCCATCAAGGATGCACTCGGCGAAGCGCTGGGTAACGACGCCATGCAGTACCTGGTGCCCGAAAGCATCGTGCGCCATCTCGTGGTGACCATCGATAATTTGCCCCGGCAAAAGGCGCCCGCGGCGAAGCGGCCGACCGTGTCGCTCGGAGGGCCGTTTCTGGCGCAGGGCGATGAGCTTCACGCTACGCTCGATCCCAAGAATTATGCGCGTTACGAGCCCATGGTGAATGCCGTGCGCAAGCTCGACATGCAGCGGGTGGCCGACGTTTATCTGCGTTTCTATCCGCTGTTCCAGAGCGCCTACCAGGATCTCGGATATCCGAACGGATATTTCAACGACCGCCTGGTCGCGGTGATCGATTCGTTGCTGGCGGCGCCGGAACCCGCCGGGCCCATCGAGTTGACGCGGCCCAACGTGATGTACACGTTCGCGGATCCGACGCTCGAGGCGCTGCCGGCGGGTCAGAAATTGCTGATTCGCATGGGACCGGACAACGCGGCTGTGATCAAGGCGAAGCTCAAGGAGCTACGCGCGATCGTGACCGCCGGACGGCCCGCTGCGAGCGCTCCGCGGAGCACCGCGGGGCCGCCCAAGCACTGATCGAATCGACTCAAGCGCAGGATCGAGGGGGATGGCATGAACGAAACGGCTGCGATCGCGGGATCACCGCGCGTCGGGGACAAACCGGCACAGAACCAATGGCTGGTGATCGGCGCTTCATCGCTTGGTACCGTGTTCGAGTGGTACGACTTCTACCTGTACGGACTGCTGGCGAGCGTCATCACCGCGCAGTTCTTCTCCGGAGTCAACGAGGTCACCGGATTCATATTCGCGCTGGCGGCATTTGCCGCGGGGTTCGCGGTGCGTCCCTTCGGGGCACTCGTGTTCGGGCGGCTGGGGGATCTGGTCGGCCGCAAGCATACTTTCCTCATCACCATGAGCATCATGGGCGGCGCGACCTTCCTGGTGGGACTTCTGCCGAGCTACGCATCCGTGGGGGTCGCAGCTCCGATCGCCCTCGTGGCGCTGCGTTTGCTGCAGGGCCTGGCTCTGGGCGGAGAGTACGGCGGTGCCGCCACGTACGTCGCGGAGCATGCGCCTCAAGGAAAGCGCGGCCTCTATACCAGCTGGATCCAAACGACCGCTACGCTCGGACTGTTCGCCGCCCTTCTGGTCGTCATCGGTACACGGACGGCGATGGGCGAGGACGCCTTCAAGACGTGGGGATGGCGCATTCCGTTCCTGGTCTCCTTGCTGCTATTGATCGTCTCGCTCTGGATTCGCATGCAGCTCGACGAAAGCCCGGTCTTCCTCAACATGAAAAGAACGGGCACGACTTCCAAGGCGCCGCTCTCGGAGGCCTTCGGCCGGTGGAGCAATTTGAAGATCGTGCTGATCGCGCTGCTCGGAGCCGTCATGGGGCAAGCGGTGGTGTGGTACACAGGTCAGTTCTACGCACTGTTCTTCCTGGAGCGCGTGCTGCGCGTCGACGGTGCCACCACCAACATATTGACCGCGATCGCACTCGTACTCGCCACGCCGGCATTCATCTTGTTCGGTTGGATGTCCGATCGAATCGGCCGGAAGCCGATCATCCTCGCGGGATGTCTGCTCGCGATGTTCACCTACTCGCCGCTGTTTCACGCCTTGACGCACTATGCGAATCCCGCGTTGTTCGCGGCGCAAGCCACCGCGCCCGTGGCCGTGATCGCCGATCCGGCGCAGTGCTCGTTTCAATTCGATCCCGTCGGCAAGAACAAATTCGATTCGACCTCCTGCGATATCGCGAAGAGCTTCCTGGCCAAGGCGGGCGTCTCCTATCAACGAATCGACGCTCCCGCCGGAGCGGTCGCTCAAATTCGAGCCGGCAGCACGACGCTCACCGCGCCCGATCCTCGATCCGTGCAAGGCGCCGAGCGCAAGACCGCGATCGCCGCGTTCCAGTCTTCCGCGAAGACTGCCCTATCCGCGGTGGGCTATCCGGACAAGGCGGACCCGGCGAACATCGACAAGCCCATGGTGGTTCTCATCCTGTTCATTCTCGTGCTGTACGTCACCATGGTGTATGGGCCGATCGCCGCATTGCTGGTCGAGTTGTTCCCCGCGCGTATCCGCTACAGCGCGATGTCGTTGCCTTATCACATCGGCAACGGTTGGTTCGGCGGATTTCTGCCGACCACAGCCTTCGCGATGGTCGCGGCCACCGGCGACATCTACTACGGACTTTGGTATCCGATCGTGGTCGCCGGCATCACCGTCGTGGTCGGGCTTTTATTCCTTCCCGAAACGGTGAATCGCCACATCGACGAGTAGGCATCGGCGCGCTGCGACGTCGATCGCCTGTCGTCGTATGGCGACATGGAGGCTCGAGCGCCCGCGCTCGGC
>JGI12635J15846_10001684_pt1 | contig 19274 bp, 16 predicted proteins | sample BlaSpr_A8_OM2_M2_FD_15846 | JGI IMG/M metagenome (IMG submission 15846) | reverse complement strand
TTGAAACTTTCTGGTTTCAGAGGCAGCGAGTGGCACCGTCGCCTGAAGGCCGGCTCCGTGCTCCGGTTGATTCGGCAAACCGAGCAAGCGTGGCGGCGCGAGCAACGCCAATACTGCAGCACATGTAATGATAGTGCCGAGCCGCCCGACCGTATGTCGAGCCCTTTCGGGCGCGTCCGCCATTAGTGCCCTCGCAAAGTGCAATCCCAGATTCAAGCACAGTCGCTTGACCACACAATAGAATTTGCTATTGCCCGCGTCGCTGCGGCACGCACGCCGCAACTCAAGATGGCGGTTCGTTACGAGCCTGCTTACACGCGCGGCGGTTTGTGCTAACGCGTTAGTCTCTTTCCCGATCCGCGCACGCGTCGTCGGGCCTGCGGTAGCAGGCGCCACAAAAGATCCGCTCGCAGCGCAAGCTTTTCGTGCTGCATCGCTGGGCGATGTGTGGCTTGCGGCACTATGCTACAGCCTTCGCTGTATTGTTCGCGGCTATCACGTTCTCGATACTCTGCCAGCAGTTAATCTCCGAAAGGCAGGTGCTTTATGTCCACTCCAGCCCGTTCACCGCGAGCAAGCCCGCCCGCTTCGAAGCTCGAGCTTGTTCCGGATCGTCAAAAGTTAAGTTTTTTCGATCAGTTTTATGCTTTGGTGTCGGATCGAGCGTATTCGCTGTTTGAACAATCAGGTGGTTTTCACGGTGACGATGTTTCGCACTGGCTTCAGGCCGAAAGAGAACTGGCCGCGTTGCCCGACGTGCAGGAATCCGGAGACGCTTACGCCGTGATCATGCGTATGCCGGGTATTTCGCCCGACCAGATCAAGGTGGGCGTCACGGATGAAAGGGCCATCGTCTCCGCCAAGAGCAGCTTGCCTCAAGAAAATGCGACTCAAGGCACCGACAACTTCATAGAAGAGCAGCGATCCTTGTATTACGTGGTTCGCTGGCCGGAGCCGATAGATCCCGAAACGTGCAAAGCCAACTTCGATCGCGGGAAACTCACTTTGTCCGCGCGTAAGGCGCGACGGGAGGCCGGCAGACCTTCCGAGGATTCTTCTGCGAGCGAAGCGAGTTCGGCCACGTCGCGGGATGGCGCTAGTCAAGTTTAAATGTTTAACTAGCTTACTCATGCCTGACACCGCCGTTGAATTTGGCACAACGCCGCTGCCAGACCATCGGTCTCGTTTTGTAGTTTGGGCTCCCGGTAAATCAGGCGTCTCCGTTGTCGTTTTCTCCGGCACCTCCGGCATCGGAAGCTACTTTGAGCCTGGAGCGGCGGCGGTCAAACAGCCTCTAGGAGAAAATGTGCTTCATCGAAACAGGTTCGCAGTACTCGCGCTAACAATGAGCCCGAAACCATGAAATACGTCTGTATCCACGGGCATTTCTATCAGCCCCCCAGAGAAAATCCCTCGCTTGAAGCGATAGAGCTTCAAGATTCCGCATACCCTTACCACGATTGGAACGAGCGAATCACTGCCGAATGCTACGCGCCCAATGGAACTTCGCGTCTGCTCGATGATCAGCAGCGCATCGTGAAGCTTGTGAATAATTACGGGCAAATCAGCTTCAATTTCGGGCCCACGCTGTTGCTGTGGATGGAGCAGAAATCGCCGGAAGTCCTGGAATTGATCAAGCAAGCCGACAAAGAAAGTCAGCAGCAGTTCGGCGGCCACGGATCGGCAATGGCTCAAGTTTACAACCACATGATCATGCCGCTGGCGCATCCCCGCGACAAAGAAACGCAAGTGATTTGGGGAATTCGCGATTTCGTTTATCGTTTCGGCCGTCGTCCGGAGGGCATGTGGCTGCCCGAAACGGCGGTGGACATTCCCACGCTTGAAGTCCTTGCGGCCAGGGAATCCGCTTCACAATCCTCGCACCGCGACAGGCGAAGCGTGTCCGTGCGCAGTCAGGACGTAGTTGGAAAGATGTTTCCGGCGATCGCATCGATCCCAGCCGCGCATATCAGATTCGGTTGCCTTCAAAGAAAACGATGGCGCTTTTTTTTTACGATGGGCCGATTTCTCAAGGAGTAGCTTTCGAAGGTTTGCTAAGCGACGGCAAAAAATTCGCAGACCGCCTGATGAGCGGATTCTCCGATGAGCGCACCTGGCCGCAGCTTGCGCATATCGCGACGGACGGCGAGAGCTACGGCCACCATCATCACTACGGCGAAATGGCGTTGACGTATGCCTTGAATAGCATTGAAAACGGCGGAGTCGCCAAGCTGATTAATTACGGACAATTCCTTGAGCTGCATCCGCCGGATCACTGGGTCGAAATTTTCGAAAATACTTCCTGGAGCTGCGCGCACGGTACCGAACGCTGGAAATCGAATTGCGGATGTAATTCCGGCGGGCATGCCGACTGGAATCAGGAGTGGCGTGCCCCCCTAAGATCGGCGTTGGACTGGTTGCGCGACACCCTGGCCGAAACATTCGAGAAGGAGGCCAAGTCGCTGCTGCGCGAACCGTGGGCGGCGCGCAATGATTTCATTGATGTGGTCTTGAACCGCGCGAATGAAAATTTAGCTATGTTCCTTCAGAAACACGCGACCCATGAACTCGATGCATCGGAGCGAGTCCGCGCCCTAAAACTTCTCGAACTGCAGCGCCATGCAATGCTCATGTACACCAGCTGCGGGTGGTTCTTCGATGAGCTTTCCGGTCTCGAAACCGTTCAGGTGTTGCGCTACGCAGGCCGGGCGATTCAATTGGCGCGCGAAGCCTCGGGACAGGATGTTGAGGCGGCGTTTTGCGAACGCCTACGCAATGCGAAAAGCAATATTCCAGAGTACGGAGACGGCGAGCAGATTTACAAGAAATGGGTCGCTCCGGCGATCATCACAGTGGACAAAGTCGCAGGCCACTACGCCGTTAGCTCGCTCTTTGAAACGTACGGCGAAAAAACGCGCATCTATTGCTACACAGTGGAGCGCCAGGCATATGATGTGGAAACGGAGGGCCGCGTACGCCTTGCCATCGGCCGCGGCCTCGTTCGCTCGGAGATTACAACTGAAGAGATTGTGCTCAGCTTTGCCGTTTTGCATCTCGGCGACCACAACATTACCGGCGGCGTCCGTGAGTTTCTGGACGAGCAGCATTTCAGTGAGCTGCGAACCAAATTAAACGATGCGTTCACGAAGGCCGACACTGCCGCGGTTATCCGCATTCTCGATGAACAATTCCATCGCGGCACCTTCTCGCTCAGTTCACTCTTCCGCGACGAACAGAGGCGCATCATCGGCATCATTCTCAATGATACGGTCGCATCTGTTTCGGGCGACTTTCGAAAGATGTATGAAAATCAGGCGTCACTGATTCGGTTCTTGAATTCTCTCGCAGTCCCGGTTCCAGACACGCTGCGATCCGTTGCGGCCATCGCGCTAAATAGCCAGCTGCAACAGGCGCTGGAAAAGCCCGATATAGATGTTGCTGGCATCCGTTGCCTGCTGCGCGAAACCAGGTTGAACAACGTCCATCTCGACGCCACGACTCTGGAATTCATCATGCGGCACCGGCTGGAAATACAAGCCACTGCGTTTCACGACCACCCGGAAGATTTGGATTCGCTGAAGCGTCTGCATGTGCTTCTCGATGTTGCAGGCCGACCTGCCGTTTCCTGTGGGAATGTGGACCGCTCAGAACCTTGCGTTCCAGCGCCTGACGACGAATCACAACGGCGCTAACGGCAAGGCGATCGACGATCCCGTCCATCAGGAATGGGTTCGGGAGCTCGCGGCCGTTTCCGAAAAGCTCCATATTCGCTGACCGCACCTCTCGAAAGGCGCGGCTTCGGACTGATATTGGACATCGTGCCCAGTCACACGAAGTGAATTCTGGAAGAATGCGTTATTGCGTTTGCCATTTCGGAGATTCCCGGTAGCCTCGCTTCGCCCCGGACGTGAGCGGCGCTGCTACCGTCATTTCTGTAAGCCGTTTGCGGCGGTCGTTTCCTTGGAAGTGATCTCGTACTTGAAGTTGTCTGGGTCAAGGCTGTCGAGCCGGCCCTCGGAAGTTTCCGCCTGCGGATACATCAGGAAGCCGACCGGTGCGCCGTTTGATCCGGGCAGAGCGACGTCGTGCGCGAAGTTATACGCCATCCAGTTCATCTCCCAGGAGCCGAATAGCCGCTTTCGAGCATTCTTCACCATGTCGTCGTCCAGAGGGCGATTTCCAGGCGGTTCTTCCAGCACAACTTTCCGGACGTCGGCTGGATCAACGGGCACCCAACCAAAGTCGCTGAGGTAAACTTCCGCACGGCAGTGCTGGGATTTTGTAACGGTCTCCGTTGAAGCGCCCAGGCTCTTGTATCCCAGTTCTGATTTGCCGACGCGGATGCCGTACACGTCGCGCGCGGGGAGGCCGGCCGCCATTGCCAATCCCACGTAGAGAGCGTTCAGATCCGCGCACTTGCCACCGAGATCGCGAGACTCCAGCATGAATCGAATATCGCCGACGCCACAGCCGCGTGTTTTCGGATTGCGAAAAGTGTTGTCAACAATCCATTCGTAGATGGCGCGCGCTTTCTCGACATCCGTTTTTGCGTCGCGCGTGATTTCGAGCGCAGTGGTTTTCACGATGCCATCGGTGGGCAGGAGCTTCGTCGGCTGCAAGAAATGCTGCACATCCGCGCGGTCTATTTTTGGCGCGTTGCCCGGCGCGGAGAGATCAACCACATAGTCTTTAGTCGCGATGCGGGTGGTGAAGGTGAGGACTGGCTTCACGCCCGATGGATATTCTGCGGCGATGATTCCGAGCGAGTCAGGCTTGCTTTCTATCATCTTCGCGGTGCCGGCGTCAGCTTGGAAAGTAGCGGAGACCGTTTTCTGAAAGGGCGATTCGCTGATGAGCGGTGCGGGGAGCCAAATTCGGGTGGCGCCGGAAGGCTTCAGGACTTCGGCGCGCGTGGTGACTTCAAACGTGCGCCACTGGCCAGGCGTTGTGTCCGGCGCAAAGATTCGCCCAGGATTCGCGAACGCGAGACTTGCTGAAAAAATTCCGGTGGATCGCAGAAAATCGCGCCGCTTCATACCACATCCTTTGAACCAGGAATTCTGCTCTTACTCACCAGGCAATGCATAGCGTACACTCGACTCACTTGGCAGGCAACGTGCGAGGCGGATCCTTGGAGTCTGAGATCGGATTACGGGATACTGTGCGCTTCCAAGACGCGGAGAAATACGCGGCTTACTTGAAGACGCCTTCGGGCAGGCTGCGCTCCGAGCTGGCATGGGAGAACTTGCGGCGTTTCCTGCCGCGCGATGCAGCGAAACACCGTGCGCTCGATGTGGGCGGCGGCACCGGCTCTGCGAGTCTGCAGCTCGCTGGACTGGGCCATGACGTCGTGTTGCTTGATAGTTCCGAGCAGATGCTCTGGATCGCACGCCAGGACGCGGACGCCTCCGGTGTGATGCCGCGGATTTCTTTCTGCCATGCCGAGACCGGCCAATTGCGTGAACTCTTCGCTGCCGAGTCCTTTGACGTCGTCGTTTGCCACAACCTGCTGGAGTATTCTGGGGATCCTGCCACGACCGTTTGCGATATCGCTCGTGCCCTGCGAACGGACGGTGTGCTTTCTATATTGGTGCGCAATCGTGCTGGAGAAGTGCTGAAGGACGCCGTTAAATCAGCAGACTGGAAACTTGCAACCGCCAATCTCACCGCGGAAACGGTGGTGGATACCCTCTATGGCAACCGCATGAGGTTATTTGCGCCCGCGGATCTATACGGAATGCTTGCGCGCGCCGGACTGGAAATTGTCGCTGAACGTGGCGTCCGCGTTTTTTTTGATTACGCGGCTCTGCAGAGCCCGGCCGATGCAACATACTCTGAAATATTCGAGCTGGAATCGAAGCTGGGAGCGCGTCCGGAGTTTTTTGCGATCGCGCGCTACATTCAGCTAATCGCTCGCCGTTCTCGCGCGTCATCCAGCAAGGTAATAGGACCGTGACGCCGCAAAGCCCACATTCCACTTTAAACTCTCCTATCGTTCGTCCCACGGTGACGGGAAAATTTGCGCTGGGACTTGGGCTAACCAACGAGTGCAACTTGGCCTGTTCATTCTGTTACCGCGATCCGGCGCGGACGGATCGGCTTAGCCTCGAACAGGTTAGATCTGTGATGGAAAGCCTCCCCGTCCGTTCCGTCAATCTGGGAACGGGCGAGAATGGTATGCACCCGCAATTCCGCGAGATTTTGTCCTACCTCCGCTCTCTGCCCGTGAAGCTCACCATCACCTCGAATGGCCACAGCGCGGCCGTGCTCACTGACGACGAGCTCCGTGCCTTCCACGATGTCGAGTTCTCCCTGGATTACCCCACCGAAGCCGACCAGGACGCCCAGCGTGGCAGCGGCAATTGGGCTTTGATTCATGCGCAAGCTGCGCGCTGTGTCCGGCTCGGAATTCCCGTCAACTTCATCGCGGTAATGATGAAGTCGAACTACTTGCGACTGGCTGAAGTGGCGCGCGCGGTGAAGCGCTATGACTCGCCGTTGCGCATCAATGTTTATCAAGCCGTGCGTTCTGACATCTATGCGTTGAGTTACGACGAGTATTGGCGCGGTTTTCGAGCGTTGTTTGCGGAGACGGACGTGATTGCCATCAGCGAGCCGTTGGTTCGCGCCATGGCCGGACTTCCTCCCAGGACCGGCGGATGCGGAGTGAGCACGGTGCGGATTACGCCCCGGGCCACCACTCAGCCTTGCGTGTACTGGCCGGGAGCTGGCGAGCTGCTCTCGCTTTTGTGCTCCTTGGGCTCGTCAATCGTGGAAACTTCGCCGTTTGTAGAGGCGCGCAGCGTGCCGGAAGCCTGTCGCTCGTGCGCCTATCTCCAGAGTTGTTACGGCGGATGTGCCGGCCGCCGGCGGCTGCAGAACGCGCTCGATCAGCCGGACTTCTATTGTCCTGTCGTCAAAGGAAAAATAGAAAAGTTAGAGATTCGCANGGCTGCCGCNCGCGAACTTCCTAAGATGGAAAGCGCATGNACGACGATCGTGATCGCGCGAGACTAGAACACCGTNAGGTTATACGCGGCTAACGCCTCGGCTGGAACACGACGGCTNTGGCTTGTATAATGCCGCTCGCGCGGCCCGGAAACAAAACCGCGGCTTCGCTTGCGGGTCTGCTACAAAACGACTGCCACAACCGCGATCGCGATGAACGCAAGCGAATCGCAAGTGAGGGCTTCGTAAATGTCCGACCAAGCTTCTGCGGGAAACGGGCTGGCGATAGTTCGGGTGACGATTGGGGCGATGCTCGTGTGGGTCTTCTTCGAAAATTTAGGGAAGGGTCTCTACACGGCAAGCGGCTACGCCGGATTGATCAACTATTACATTCAACATGATCACGCTCCGGCCATTTGGAAGACGGTCATGGCGGCAGCGGCGAATCACGCTGCGATGGCGGCTCCGCTGCAAGCGGCAACCGAAATCGGCCTCGGGATATTGCTCGTTGTCGGTCTGCTGACGCGCCCGGCTGCCACGGTAGCGTTTCTGTATCTGGCGAGCCTTTGGGTGTCTGAATGGGGCACGGCCTGGATTTGGGAACTTCTGGTTCCGGTGATGGCGTCGCTTGCGCTCGCGGTGGGCCGAGGCGGTCGAACATGGGGAGTTGACGCCTTGCTGGCGCGGCGCTGGCCGTCCTCACCGTGGTTTTGAGTTGAGCGTAGATTCGGTGCGAGTTTCGGTAGTCATTCCTACGCACAACGAAGCGCAGTCCATCAGTCGCGTCCTAGCTGATCTACCGGCGGAGATCGTCACCGAAGTCCTGGTTGTAGATAGCAATTCGAGCGACGGGACTCCCGAGATCGCCTCAAAGTTGGGAGCCCGCGTTTTCCACGAACCTCGTCGCGGATACGGTCGCGCCTGCCTTACTGGTATCGCGAATGCGCAGAATCCAGACATCGTTGTATTTTTGGACGGCGACTACAGCGATCGCCCTTCCGAACTTCCGCTGTTACTCGCCCCAATCATTGAGGGCCGCGCGGACATTACATTAGGATCGCGCGTCTTCGCTGCAGGAAACCAGGCAGCTCTGCCGTGGCATCAAGTGTTTGGCAATCGCCTGGCTGCAACCTTAATAGGGCTGCTGTATCGTGTGCAAATCACGGATCTAGGTCCATTCCGGGCGGCGCGCATTGACGTGCTTCACGCGCTGGACCTGGAGCAAGCCACGTATGGCTGGGCCGTGGAAATGATTCTGAAAGGCGCCAAAGCCGGTTTCCGCATTGTGGAGGTTCCCGTGAGCTATTATCCGCGCCTCGGAACCTCTAAGATCGGCGGGACGGTTAGGGGCACGATTGGCGCAGGTTGGTCCATACTCACGTTGATAGCGCGCTACTATTTCTGGCGGAGACGGCCCGCCCCGCTGCACTCGGCGTGAACCTCCGCGGAGCCATGCAGATGCAAACTCCTCCTCACCGAAATGACGCCTGCACCCTGGTAATAATGGCCAAAGCACCTAGACCGGGTCTGGTCAAGACCCGCTTAGCTCAGAGACTTCCAGTTGCCGCAGTCACCGAACTCTACCGCTGCCTCTTGGACGACACGCTGGCGCTGGCGCGCTCGTTGGGCAATGTCGAAGTGGCGATTATGTGCCCAGCTTCGGACGTGGAAGAACTGACGAAGTTGGCGCACGGTGTGGCGCAAGTGGTAGCGCAGAAAGGGGAAGGCCTTGCAGCGGGACTCACCTCGGTGTTTGCGCACTTCACAGCGCGTGGAAAGCAACGCGTTGTTGCGTTCAATAGCGACAGCCCGCACCTGCCGGCTTCGATTCTATGGAGCGCGTTCGAAACGCTCGCCGAGCACGACGTCGTTGTCGGACCGACAAATGATGGCGGCTATTACCTTGTCGGGGCCAAGGACGCTCATGCAACACTTTTCGACGGCGACGGCATGGGCACGAAGAGCGCGCTGGAGGCGCTGCTGGCGCGCGCTCGCGGGCTGCAGCTCTCCGTCGGCCTCACAGATCTCTTTTACGACATTGACGTCGAAGGCGACCTAACTCGGCTTGCTGCGGAGCTGCGGATCGCTCCCGCCAGGGCGCCGCGAACAGCGATCTGGCTGAAGGAGTGGGGACAGGCGGTGGCAGAGTTGCGAACCGGTACGGAAGATCTGTGAAGCTTACGCCATCCCGCAGAATTTTCGGCCTGGCCGCGGTTTTGCTCGTGTCGCTGACGATCTGCGCACGCAAGTTCAGCACCGTTGGCGAACCGTCGTTCATCATTCCACTGGCAGTTGCCGGAACCGCGTACCTGCTTGCGATTCGCGAGTTCTTCTCCACGCCGAAATTCCCGCGCCACGTCATCATCATCGGGCTAGTGCTGGCTGCTTTGTGGCACGTTCCATTTTTGTTGCAGCCACCAGGTCCAGATGACGACGTTCATCGTTATCTCTGGGATGGCCGCGTGCAGCGGCTTGGCTATAACCCTTATATAGTGGTCCCCAATGACGCTGCGGTCAGCGGGTTGCACACGCCCGAGACTCGCACGCTGAACAATCCAGAAGTCCCGAGCCCATATCCAGCGGGCGCTGAACTTTTCTTCCGCGTGGTCACGGCGATTCATGAGTCCGTCTTTTCACTAAAAGTAGCGTTTGTACTTTGCGATGCGGCGATCGTTTTCGTTTTGCTCGATCTCCTGCGTCGGGGCGGGGAAGCAACACATTGGGTTTTGGCCTATGCCTGGAATCCACTGCTCGCGGTGGAAGTAGCGGGCAGCGGTCACATAGACATTGTCGGCGCGCTGCTGCTCTTGCTATCGGTCGCCGCGCTCGGGCGGCGCTGGCGTACGGTCGCCGCGGTAGCATTGGGGCTGTCTGTCGCCGTGAAATTGCTTCCCATCGTACTGCTGCCTCTGTATTGGAGGCGCGTTCGTGTGCACGACGGCGCGCTCGCGGCAATCGTTGTCGGACTCCTATACGTTCCGTTTCTAAACCACGGGCGGATTCCGATCGGCTCGCTCGGCACGTTCGTACAGCGGTTCCGTTTTAACGATCCGATGTTTGCAACGCTCGAGCATGTGGCCGCTCCGCAGCTGATCGTGGGGCTGGCAGTGCTCGTCGGCCTTCTGACCGCATTTTGGATCAGGCGCAAAGCCGCGGAATTATCTGCAGTCGCATTCGCGTGGCCCATGGCGGCATGCCTCTGTGCGCGCCGGTCGTATACCCGTGGTACCTGCTCTGGCTGCTTCCGTTCGCGCGGTCGGTCGCGACGGTGCCGCTCATCATCTGGACCGTTACCATCATTCCGACGTACTACGTTTGGCACTTGCGCACACTTGGCCGCGCGTGGGTGGTTCCTGATTGGATTATGATTTTGGAATACGGAGCCGTGGCAGCTGCCGGCGCAATTATCGCGTTCCGGAGATTCACACGATTGGGTGAACCTCCATCCTCGACGGAATAAGTGCCCTTTGCGATGCGATTTGCGAGCTTATGCGCCATCACGAATGTGGCCGCAGGAGCGTGCCAGCACACAATTATCCGAACTGTGCGGTATAATTCGCGGCGAAACTGCCAATGGACGCCGGTGGCTGGCGCGAGCCAAGGTTGCTGTTTCGACATAGAATCCATGCACCGCGATACCTCTGGCCGTCATCCAACCCCACATCAGTTCAATTCATAAAGGAGCGAACCTCATGACGAAAGTGAACCGCGTAACGATGATCGGTCTTCTGGTGTTAGGGGCGACAGTCGTTGTCGCAACTTCCCATGCACAGAGCCGCCCGCCAATTCTCGAACAGGTTGCCAAAGCCTATGGCCTTGATTCGTGGGACAACATCACGGCGATCCGTTACACATGGAATGCGCAGTTCCCTGGGGTGAGCGTCTCCCGAAAGTGGACTTGGGAGCCCAAAACCAACAAGGTTTCCTATGAAGGAAAAGACAAGGACGGTAAGCCGGTGACGGCTACCTACCTGCGTTCCGAGCTAAGCGGCCAGCCTGAAAACGTGCAGAAGGAAATTGATCCCGCTTTCAATAACGATAACTATTGGCTGTTGTTCCCCTTGCATGCTTACTGGGACACCAGTGCCACCGTAACTGATGAAGGGATGAAAAAACTTCCCATCGGCGCCGGTTCGGCCACCCTGGTCCCAGTAAAGTATGGCGGAGGCGGTTATACGCCTGGCGACACATGGGATCTCTACATCGGCAAAGACAACCGCGTCGTGCAATTTGTCTATCACCGCGGCGGTCCCGTGAAACCGAGCGTCGTAATCGCGACCTGGACAGGCTACAAAAAGGCTGGGGGTCTGGATATCTCAACGGAGCACCGCGGCACCGCCGATGGCAAGCCGCTGCACCTTTGGATTACAGACGTCGCCGTGAAGGTGGCNGGGTCAGACGCGTGGGTGAACGCGCAATAAACAGCGGATGCGCCTGTGCGGGAGATTGNTATACCGCTTTGCCGCGAACCCATTCAACAACTGGGTCGGATTGCTCCGTCCGACCCTNTAATGNTGCTTGTCGTTGCCGCCCGGCCGGGGCCGTACCGCTGAGCGAAGCGGTTGGCGCTCCACCGAAATTTTTCAATCGATGGACGGACGGCATCCGTCTGTCTCGTTTTAGGTCCACACTCGCCATGGTGTTCTCATCGAAATAAATACGACGATTCCGCTTACGCACCAAACCGCAAAAATCTACGGAAGAAAGTCTTCCTGACTGCTGATCAATCAAACGCCCTGAGCCGCCCGCCCGCGCGGGTAATTCTGAAACTTTCGCTGCGGAATCTCGTATAGTACGGTACCGGCTGGAAACTTGCTTCGTGGGGGATACACCCAACATGGAATTGCGAATCGAAGCTCTTTCGAAAGTCTATCCCAACGGCGTGAAGGCGCTGGACAATGTGAGCCTTACTATTCCGCGCGGAATGTACGGATTACTAGGCCCGAACGGCGCGGGAAAGTCCACGCTGATGCGCACCATCGCGACGCTACAGGAGCCGGATAGCGGCCGCATTGGCCTGGACGGAATCGATGTTCTCCGCCAGAAAGAAGAAGTCCGCAAGCTGCTTGGATACCTTCCTCAGGATTTCGGGGTGTACCCACGAATCTCGGCTCAGGACATGCTCGACCACCTCGCTCTGCTGAAAGGCTTTGTGAACGCCAAAGAGCGCAAAGAATTGGTGGAGTCGCTTCTGCACCGCATCAATCTCTATGCATACCGCAAGAAGGCACTGACGAGTTTTTCGGGCGGGATGCGCCAACGATTTGGAATCGGCCAGGCCTTGATCGGCAATCCGCAACTTCTAATTGTGGACGAACCGACCGCCGGCCTGGATCCCAGCGAACGCAACCGCTTCTACAACCTGCTTTCTGAAATCGGCGAAAACGTGATCGTAATTTTATCCACGCACATCGTGCAGGACGTGATGGAGCTGTGCACGAATATGGCCATCATTCATCAAGGCAAGGTGCTGTTTGCCGGAGTGCCGGACCAGGCGGTGAACAATCTGTCCGGGAAAATTTGGCAAAAATTCATCGCCAAGTCGGACGTTAAGGACGCGGAGCAAAAGTACCGCGTGATCTCCAGCAAACTGATCGGCGGGCGGCCGCTCATTCACATCTACGCTGATGAAAATCCGGGCAACGGGTTTGAGCCGGTGGCCGCGGATCTGGAAGACGTGTTTTTTACGAGCATTTCCAGACTGCAATGACGGAGCGTTCATGCTGAGGCATTTTCTTTGGTTCGAAATCCGCTACTGGCTGCGATCGTGGATGCTATGGATTTTTTTCGCCATCATCGCGCTCATGATCTTCGGAGCGGCCAGCACCGACCAGATCCAGGTGGGCGGCGCGCTGGAGAATACCTACCGCAACGCGCCATTCGTCATTGAGAACTACTATTCGATCATTGCCCTGCTGACCCTTCTGATGGGCACGGCCTTCGTAAATTCCGCAGCGTCGCGGGATTTTGCCTACAACACCTACCAGATTGTCTTCACCACTCCCATGCACAAGTCGGACTACCTGATCGGCCGCTATTTGGGCTCCGCGCTCATCTCGGTGATTCCGATGACGGGCGTGTCCGCCGGCATCCTTGCGGCCAAGTATATGCCCTGGGTGGAGGCGGAGCGCTGGGGACCGGTGGTGTGGTCCGCGCACCTGAAAGGAATTTTGGTTTTTGCGCTGCCGAACGGACTGTTTATCGCGGCCATCATTTTCGCCATCGCCGTGCTGACTCGCAGTACCGTGACGTCATTTATCGGCAGCCTGCTTCTCCTGGTGGGCTACGGAGTTTCGCAGGCGCTGACGACAAACCTGACGAATGAAACCCTAGCCGGCCTCATCGATCCCTTCGGCATTCGAACGTTCGCACTGGCGACGAAATACTGGACGGTCGCGGACAAAAACCACCTCACCATCGGTTTTTCGGGATTGCTGCTCTGGAATCGTCTGATTTGGCTGGCGGTCGGTTTGTTGATATTCGGTTTTGCCTACGTACGATTTACGTTCGAAGAAAAGAGCCGGAAGAAAAAGGGTGTGGCCGAAACCGAAGCCTTGGCATTGGCAGTCGCCGGGTCGCTACAGACGGCGGCGGCTACTCGCTCGTTCGGGACGGGCGCGCAGTGGGCTCAGTTTATCGGCGCAACCAGGCTCGAATTCAAAAAATTGATCAAAACCACATCGTTCATCGTCATTACTCTCGCGGCGCTCCTCAATTGCATCCCCGTGCTGATTTTCTCGGCTACCGAAGGATATGGGAACACTTCGCTGCCGGTCACCTATCGCATGCTCGAGCTGATAGCGGGAAGTCTGTATCTCTTCCTCATCGCGATGATCATCTATTATGCCGGGGTGCTGGTGTGGGAATCGCGCGACACGCGCATGGATGAAATTCAAGACGCGCTACCCCACCGCGACTGGCCTTTGTACGCAGCCAAGTTCGTGGCGCTGATTTCCAGCATCGTGATCATTCTCTGCGTGGCCATGAGCGCCGGGATTCTGGTGCAGTTCTTCCACGGTTATCATCGCTACCAGATCGGACTGTACGTCGAGACGATGCTCGGCATCGACTTGATCGGATTCGTATTTCTAGCAGTACTGGCGTTCTTCATTCACGTCATCTCGCCAAACAAATACATCGGTTACTTCGTTTACATAGCTTTCCTGATCTTGAATGTTTTTATATGGCGGCCGCTGCATATCGCGACGTATCTGGTGCGCTTCGGGTCACAGCCGGATATGACCTACTCGGATTTTTTCGGTTACGCGCCGTACATCAAAGCCTGGGGATGGTTCACGCTCTACTGGACAGCGTTTTGCGTTCTGCTGTTTGTAGCCAGCATCCTGCTGTGGCCGCGCGGACGTGAGACCGCCTGGCGCCATCGCTTCCGCGATGCCGCATTTCGCTGGCGGGGCGCTTTGCGAGGCGTGGCTGCTGCAGGGATCGTGGCCTTCGTCGTGCTCGGCGGGTGGATTTATTACAACACCAAAATCCTGAACAAGATTGTCCCCGAAGGCGACCGCGACACGCTTACGGCCGATTACGAAAAGACCTACAAGAAGTACGAGAGACAGCCGCAGCCGCGCATTACCGACGTCAAGTACGCTATCGATTTATTTCCGGAGACGCGCAACATGACCATGCGCGGCACGCAGACCATCAAGAACGAAACCGATGCTCCGCTGCGAGAAATCCATTTCACCCTGGACGATAATTACAACACTACGATTGAATTGGAAGGCGCGAAGCTGGCGACGGACGACAAGCGCCTGTCGTACCAGATTTATGAGCTCGCCACGCCGATGCAGCCCGGCGAATCGCGGACGATGAACTTCACCGTGACTACAAACACCCACGGCTTCGAGAATTCCGTAACGAACACCACCATCGTGCAGAACGGAACCTTTTTCAACAATACGATTGCGCCGCAAATCGGTTATCAGCCTGGCGCAGAACTTACGGACCGAAACAAAAGGAAAAAACACGGCTTGAAGGAAAAAGATTTGATGCCAGTGCTCGAACGGAATTGCACCGCCGATTGCATGAATACTTATCTCAGCAACAATTCGGATTGGGTGAATGTCGAGACGACCATCAGCACCTCACCCGATCAGATCGCGATTGCGCCCGGATCGCTGGAGCGCGAGTGGACCGAGAACGGCAGGCGTCACTTTCAGTACAAGCTGGACCACTTCTCGCTCAATTTCTATTCGTTTCTCTCGGCGAATTACGAAGTGGCGCGCGAGGATTGGAACGGGATCAAGATCGAAGTGTACTACCTGAAGGAACACCCGTGGAATGTCCCGAAGATGCTGAATTCGGTGCGCAAATCGTTTGAGTATTACACCGCGAATTTCGGCCCGTACCCGCACCAAGAAGCGCGCATTATCGAATTCCCCCGTGTCGCGCAGTTCGCGCAGGCTTTTCCCGGCACTATGCCGTACTCCGAATCGATCGGGTTCATCGCCAACCTTGAGCATCCGGACGATATCGACATGGTGTTCTACGTTGTGGCGCACGAGATGGGCCATCAATGGTGGGCGCATCAGGTGATTGGCGCGAACATGGAGGGCGCCACGTTGCTTTCCGAAACGCTCGCGCAGTATTCGGCGCTCATGGTGATGGAGAAGGAATACGGCCGCGACACCATGCGAAAGTTCCTCGAATACGAAATGGATAATTATTTGCGCTCGCGCGGCCGGGAATTGCTCAAGGAGCGGCCGCTCCTGACGGTGGAAGCGGACCAGGGATACATTCATTACAGGAAAGGCAGCGTGGTGATGTATTACCTGCGCGAAATGATCGGCGAAGATGGCGTGAATCGCGCCGTCCGAAATGTCCTTCAGCAGTACGGCTATGCGCCCCCGCCATATCCCACTTCGTACGCGCTGGTTGACGCGCTGCGCCAGGAAACGCCGCCGCAGTCGCAATACTTGTTCAAGGATTTGTTCGAAGACATCACGCTGTTTTCTAATCGAGCGCTATCGGCCAAGGCGCAGAAGCGCAGCGACGGGAAGTACGACGTGACGATCCAGGTGGAGGCGCGCAAATTCAAGGCGGATGATCAGGGCAACGAGCGCGAGGTTCCGGTGGACGATTGGATCGAGATCGGAGCTCTTGCCGCGCCGCCGAAAGGCAAGAAATACGGCAAAGTTCTCTATCGCGAGCGCGAGCACATGACCACCGGGCAGTCGAATTATACGTTTACCGTGGATGAACTGCCGGACAAGGCTGGAATTGATCCATTGTTACTCCTCATCGACCGCATCCCGAGTGACAACCTCAAGCAAGTCACTCTCGGCGACTGAAACAGATGCCACCCGAAGATAGCGCGCAAGCAGAGGCTTCCGCGCCATCTTTTGCAACGAGAGCGGCCCTTCTTTCCCGTGGTCCGAAGCTTCCGGGCGAACCAAGGTCCCGTACTCGCTTCTGGTAAATCGACGCTAGTTCCTCATAAGTTGCGCAACTAGACAATTAGAGCCTTGCTTCAAATATCCGGTAAGGGCGCTGGTCCACAGACAAGTGCTAATCACGAGCTGCGATTGGGTCGTTGTCTCTCAGAAATGCAACATGCGCACTACCAGGCCCGCGAGGCTCGCGCCGATAAAAGGGCCAACCACAGGGATACCCGCATATCCCCAATCGGAGCCTCCCTTTCCTGCAATCGGAAGAACCGCATGAGCAATGCGCGGACCAAGGTCGCGCGCTGGATTGATCGCATATCCAGTAGTACCGCCCAGCGAGAGTCCAATGGCCCAAACCACGACCCCTGCAAGGTAGGGGCCCAGACCCGCAGCGAGGCCATCCTTTGATACGGTCTTCGAGAAGATCGCGACGGTGACAAAGACCAAAAAGAATGTCCCGATAATTTCGCTGATTAAGTTGGCGCCAAAATTCCGAATTGCCGGCGCGGTGCAAAACACACCCAACTTGAAAGAGGCGTCCTGAGTTTCCTTCCAATGGGGCAAATAATGCACCCAAACTAGAACTGCGCCCACAAATGCTCCCGCCAGTTGAGCCACGGCGAAAGGAAGAAACTTCGAGTAGTCGCCTGAGGAGATTGCGATACCGAGGGTAAAGGCGGGATTGATGAAAGCGTCCTTGCTGCCACAGGCGATGGCGGCAAAGACTCCACCAACCACAGCGAAAGCCCAGCCCGTCGCGATCACCATCCAGCCGCTTGCTTCCGCCTTGGATCGTTTCAGGAGCACGCCGGCAACCACGCCGTCGCCGAGTACAATCAACACCATGGTTCCGATGAACTCTCCAAATATCGGCGAAGTCATGATCGTTCTTCCTCCAGGAAAAGGCTTCAGTCCACCCAGTCAAATGACCGCGTTACGGCCTTCTTCCAATCCTTGTAGAGACGCTCGCGCTGCGCGTCTTCCATCTGTGGCTTCCATGTGCAGGCCACTCCCCAGTTGGCGCAGAGTTCATCGAGATTTTTGTAATATCCGACCGCTAATCCGGCGGCATAGGCCGATCCCAGCGCCGTGGTTTCGATGGTTAGCGGGCGAATTACATTGCGATTGAGAATGTCGGCCTGGAATTGCATCAAGAGATCATCGTCAACCATTCCGCCGTCGGCGCGAACCTCGTCAAGATGGACTTTGGAGTCCATCTCCATCGCTTCGACGACTTCGCGGGTCTGGTAAGCCGTGGCCTCCAGAACCGCGCGCGCCAGGTGGCCCTTGTTGGCATAGCGCGTTAGGCCGGCGATCACACCGCGAGCACTCGTCTTCCAATACGGCGCGTACAAACCGGAAAACGCGGGAACAAAATAAACGCCGCCGTTATCATTTACGGTGCGCGCCAAAGTCTCGATATCGGCGCTTTTCTCGACCATGCCGAGGTTGTCCCGCATCCACTGCACCAGCGCACCGGTAATGGCGATACTTCCTTCCAGCGCGTACTGCGCGGGTTTGTCACCGAGCTTGAATGCAACCGTGGTGATCAATCCGTGCTCGGAGAGCACCGCCTCGGTGCCTGTGTTCATCAGCAGGAAGCAGCCGGTGCCGTAGGTGTTCTTCGCTTCGCCGGTATTGAAGCAGGTTTGACCGACCAGCGCTGCTTGCTGGTCGCCAAGAATTCCGGCGACAGGCACTCCTTCCACGGCGGGGATCGCGGTCACCTTGCCGTACACTTCGCTGCTGGAAACGATCCGCGGTAGCACTCCCTTGGGAATGCCGAACAATTTCAGCTGCTCTTCATCCCAATTCAGCTTATGCAGGTCAATCAATTGCGTGCGGCTGGCATTGGTCACGTCCGTGATGTGAATGCCTCCATTCGTCCCGCCGGTCAGCTTCCAGACCAGATAGGAATCGATGTTGCCGAAAAGCAGGTCGCCTGACTCCGCGATTTCCCGCGCGCCCCTGACATTGTTGAGAATCCAGCGAATCTTGAGTCCGCTAAAGTAAGCCGCCAGGGGCAGGCCGGTCTTTGCTCGAAAGCGGTCTTGCCCTCCGTCACGGGAAAATTCCGCCACATAATCCTCCACGCGCGTGTCCTGCCAGACGATGGCGTTGTAAACGGCAGTTCCAGTTTTGCGGTTCCACATAATTGTGGTCTCGCGCTGATTGGTGATCCCAATGCCGGCCAAATCCTTGGGTTGAAACCTGCCTTTTTGCATGGCCTCGCAGATCACATCCTGGGTGCGGCGCCAAATTTCTTCCGGNTCATGTTCCACCCATCCCGGCTTCGGATAAATCTGCTCGTGCTCTTTTTGCGCGGCCGAAACAATTCTTCCGGCACGATCGAACACGATGAACCTCGTGCTCGTTGTTCCTTGATCGATGGCCCCTAAGTACGCGGTCATGGCAGTTCTCCTTTAATTTCAATTAGCCGGTGCGCGGCTCGCGGTCATGCCGGAGACTGTTTCGGGTTCAAGTCCTGCGTGCTCCAGGAATCCATTGATTTTGCCGACGTACTTCGCGGTTTCCGATTTGGCTTGTTCGTTTGACCACTGCAGCTCTTGAGCCATCAGCGAAGCCACAACTGGCGCCGAGCGGATGGCCTCTCTCCAGGAGAAGAACTGCATGCCGAGCCTGCGCGCCAGTATGTCTTCCAGCGTGGCGGCGAGCTCATGGCGAATGGAGTAGATGACCTCGGCCTGAATGGGTGCACTGCCGGCCAGAATTGGCTCGGCGAGGCCCCGACTCTGCTTGGTGAGTTCCAAAACCTCCCACGCTGTGGTTCCGAATTTTGCGGCGAGATGGTGAGCCGCTTCTTTCGAGATGGGAAAAGCGGCCGCGAGCTTTTCCCAAAGATCACCGGTAAATCGCTCTCCGCCGTAGAGCACATGCGCCCTGGTGGGGCTCTCGGTTACC
>JGI12635J15846_10001681_pt1 | contig 19324 bp, 21 predicted proteins | sample BlaSpr_A8_OM2_M2_FD_15846 | JGI IMG/M metagenome (IMG submission 15846) | reverse complement strand
GCATGGCCTTGCGCTCGGCCGCCACTTTCTGCCGCAGCTCTCGGCTCGCCTCGGTTTCGCGGTAAAGAGTCTGTGCAACAGACGCGGGACCGCGCACCTCGCTGAGCAGCAGAACTTCAACCTCGAAGTCTCCTCCATCATTCGTCACCCGCAACATATCGCCCACGTGGACTTCGCGAGCAGCCTTGGCGGCTTGGCCGTTGGATTGGATCCTGCCCAGTTCGCAGGCGCGCGCCGCTAGCGTTCGCGTCTTGAAGAATCTGGCCGCCCACAGCCACTTGTCGATTCGTACCGAGTTCATAAGTCTATTCTGCTATAAGAACCGTCTCTCTGTGGACACGAATGCTCGCTCCAAAAAAACGCATCCGGCAAAATAACCCCCTCTGGTGATAGCGCCAACACTATCCACGAATCCGAATCCGTTAGAATCAATATCAAATACCACCTCTCCCATGTCACGTAGCAGATGATCATCGGTGTTCTGGCGCTGCAAGGCGATTTCGACGCTCACCGCCGCCGGCTCGAAGAGCTGGGCGCCGAAGTTGTGCTCGTCAAAAAACCCGAACAACTCGACCGAATCGACGGCCTGGTCATCCCCGGCGGCGAGTCCGGCACCTTCCTGAAATTGCTGGGAGAAGAAGGATTTGAAAAGCTGAAACAGTTCGTGCGCCGGAAGCCAACCTTCGGCACCTGCGCCGGCGCAATCCTGTTGGCCACCGAAGTCGAAAATCCAAAGCAAACCGGCCTCGGCGCAATCGACATCGGCATCCGCCGCAACGCCTATGGACGCCAGATCGATAGTTCCATCCGCGAAGGCCAGTTCCTTTCAAAGACGCTGGCCGCCTCGTTCCTGGAAATGGTCTTCATCCGCGCCCCAAAAATCGAACGCGTCGGCCCCGCCGTCGAAGTCATTGCTACCGAGGGCAAAGATAACGCCCCCGTGGCCGTCCGGCAGGGAAGCGTCATGGCCGCAACCTTCCACCCCGAACTCTCCGACGACACCCGCGTCCACCAGGCCTTCCTCGACCTATGTGTGACGGACACTCCTCTCCGTCGCCTTTGATCTTGAATTAATTTTGTTCTTCATTTTGATTCTGAAAAAGGCGAAGCCGCAACGCTCGCGGACAAACTCTATTGAAAGACTGAAGATCACTTCACCGGCAGAAACTCAATCGACACATCGCGGCTGGGCTGATAAAGTCCTCTTCTCGTGTCATCCCGAGCGGATCATTTTTGCGGAGTCGAGGGGCTTTTCGTTCTCCGGTCGGGCACCATTTTCCCTCCATTTTTCCTCTTGACATCTTCATCGCGTAACTGTACGGTTACATATCATGCGGAACCGTTCGGTTACATATTCATCCGAAGCCACCTTCCAGGCTCTTGCCGACCCCACCCGTCGCGCCGTCCTCGATCTCTTGCGCCGGGGCAGCCAGCCCGCCGGAGAAATTGCTGGAGCCTTCCCTGTCTCCCGCCCCGCCATCTCCAAGCACCTGCGCCTGCTTCGCCGCGCCCACCTGGTCCGGGAGCACCGCGAAGGACGTCACCGCGTCTACCAGCTCAATCCCGAGCCTCTCCGCGCCGTCGACTCCTGGCTCGACCAGTATCGCAACTTCTGGAAACTGAATCTCACAAACTTGAAAGCATTCGTCGAAGCCGAATACGCCAAAGAATCCAATCACGAATCCGCCGTACGCCGTGAAAATTCCAAAAAAGGAGATCGAAGACCATGAAAGCCCTACGCCTGTCCCTCATGCTGTCATTCCTGCTCACCGCCGGCTCCGCGCTCGCGCAAACCGCTGCCCAGAAATCCTTCGACCAACTCAAGTCGCTCACCGGCTCCTGGGAAGGGAAGACCGCTCAAGGCAAACCCGTGCAAGTCACTTTCCGCGACACCGCGAGCGGCTCCGCGCTCATGAGCGAAATTAACGCCCACGGTCCCGAGGACATGATTTCCATGTTCCACCTCGACGGCCGCAATCGTCTGCTGCTCACTCACTACTGCAGCGTCGGCAACCAGCCTCGCATGGCCGCCAGTGCCTCTCCCGACGGCAAAACCATCACCTTCGATTACCTCGACGCCACCAATCTCTTCGCTCCCGACGCCGGCCACATGCAGCGTGTTGTTTTCACCGTCGTCGATGCCAACCACCATACCGAAGACTGGACTTTCGCCGATCACGGCAAAGAGATGAAAGAATTTTTCAACCTCCGCCGCAACGAAGTCGCACAAAAATAGTCTGCGAAACCAATGCAATCGGCGACCCATTTCTCGCATCTTTTGCGAGAAATGGGAGCCTGCCGAGATCGTCAATCACCAATTGAGAGATCTACGGAGCCAATCATGACCGACATCCGAAACAAATCGAGCAAAGCGGCAGCCTCCGCTGACGCCGATTCCATCGTCAGCGAAATTCAAATCGTCGCTCCCGCGCAACGCGTCTTCCAGGCCCTCACCGATGAGCGCGAACTTGTGCGCTGGTTTAACGACGCCAGCTGTCCCGTCAAACTCTGGAAGATGGACGCCCGCCCCGGCGGCCATTACCGCTACTCCACCGAGAAGGGCACAGTCGTCGTCAACGGCGTCGGTGAGTTCGAATGTCACGGCGAAATTCTCGAGTTCGTTCCCCCGCGCCTCCTCGTCTACACCTGGATCGCCAATTGGCACGAAAATAAATCGCTGCGGACCGTCGTCCGCTGGGAACTAACTCCCGCCGCTGGCGGCACTCACGTAAGAGTCACACACAGCGGCCTCTCGTCAGAACCCGCTGCCCACAAGGATTACAGCGGAGGCTGGCCCGGCGTGATGCAAATGCTGAAGAGCTTCGCGGAGAAGCAAACGAAATAAATGTGTGGAATGGACACTCCTGTCCGTTGCTTCTGCCTTTGCTTTGACTTTCAAACTTTGCCCAACGAGGAGATCTCATGGCGACCGTCGCAATCACCCCCGACCAAAACACCGTTAGCGGCGAGATCTTCATCGCCGCCCCGCCCGCCCGTGTCTTCGAGGCCCTCACCGATCCAGCCCAGGTGCCGCGCTGGTGGGGCGCTCAAGATATGTACCGCATAACCAAGTGGAAAGCCGATCTTCGCATCGGAGGAGAATGGTCGAGCAGTGGCGTAGGCGCCGATGGCAAGGAATTCAGCGTCGGCGGCGAGTACCTCGAGATCGATCCGCCTCACCTCCTGGTGCATACCTGGCTTTACCGTTGGGGCGGCGCCAACAAAACCGTCGTCCGCTTTGAACTCGAGCCGAAAAGCGTGCACGCCCTGCATCCCGCCGGCCCTCAGCGCGCGGGCACCGGCACGCTCCTCAGGATTACTCACGAAGGCTTCGCGCCCGATGCCGTTGCAGCAGCGGATCACTCCGAAGGTTGGAAGCGCGTCATGGGATGGCTCGTCGCCTTCGTCGAGAAAGGAGAAACCATCGAAACCCGCCACTAACCACACTGTTGGGGGTGGGTTAGTTTGGTTTGTCATCCTGAGCCCAGCATGACGATTCGCCCCAGCGAGTCGATATGCGAAGTCGAAGGATCCCTGGCAACCCATACACCACGTCAGCACCCTCAAGGCACTCCCATCACGACCTACGCCGGGTAACCGGGTGCCCCACTTCTCGCCTTCTTTGCGAGAAGTGGAAATTTACGCCGCCGCAGCCCTCGCATCCTTTTTATCCTTCCACTGCATGGTTCTGTTCGGAGTCGCGGTCAAGAGGGAGATCAGTATAGGGCCCAACCCCGGATTCTTTGTAGCTTGCCTCAACCAGCCAGGAGTTGATTGTTAGAGAACGCTTTTGACGCGCATGCGATCATCCCCAATGAGTGAACCCCCGGGATGAGAGAAAAATGTATTGAGATTAGCTGGCCGAGAAGTTCCCGGCTGCCGGTGATCCGCAGACCGCAATATCAACCTCGAGGATCTCCATCAAGTCCGCCTCTGGATCGAAGCCAAACCCAACGTGCCTGAGGGTATTTGGTTCAAGGATTTCGCCTGATTCAAGCTTTGCGGCGAGGGAAAATACCCAAAGACATCTCTCTTGGAAGGGCAAAGCCCGAAGGGTCAGAGACTTTGATTGACTCGCATCTAGCTTAAGCGCTAGAAGCCAAAAGCTAGCCGCCTCAACCGCGTTATACTGATTTCAGCTATGTCCGCGTCCCCACACAAGACCTTCTACCTCGAAACCTTCGGGTGCCAGATGAACGTGCATGACTCCGAGAAGGTCATTGGCACGCTGGTGCACGAGGGATACCGACAGGTGGAAACGGTCGAGCAGGCCGACCTGATTCTCTACAACACCTGTTCCATTCGGGATAAAGCGGAGCAAAAGGTTTTCCATCGGTTGAACGATTACAAGAAGCTTCTGAAACAGGGCAAGAAGTTTGGCGTGCTCGGCTGCGTGGCCCAGCAGGAAGGCGAAAAGATTTTCGAGCGCGCGCCGCACGTGTCGCTGGTCTGCGGATCGGCTTCATACCGCAACCTGCCGCAGATGCTGACTCAACTGGAAACCGAAAACCGGAAACCGGAAACCGGCGGCCTGGTCCGCATCACTGGACTCGACGACCGCGAAACCGACCAGTGTTTCGAGACCGAATTCACCGCCCGAACCAACCCGCATCGCGGGTACATCACCATCATCGAGGGCTGCGACAAATTCTGCGCCTACTGCGTTGTCCCCTTCACGCGCGGAAAAGAACGCAGCCGCACCTCGGATTCGGTGCTCGCCGAAGCCCGCCAGATGGCCGATCTCGGCTATAGCGAAATTCAGTTGCTCGGCCAGAACGTGAATTCGTACAAGGACTCGGCAGGGAAGAGAACTTTCGCAGAACTGCTGGCCGCGGTCGGCGAAGTACCGGGCATTAAGCGCGTGCGCTTCACCACCTCGCACCCCCGCGACTTTGGACGCGACATCATCGACGCCATCGACGCCGTCCCCACACTATGCGATCACGTGCATCTGCCCGTGCAGAGCGGATCGGACCGCGTACTGAACGCAATGCAGCGCCTCTACACTCGCGAGCAATATCTCGAGCGCATTGCCTGGATGAAGTCCGCGAAACGCACGATCAGCATCACCAGCGACATCATCGTCGGATTTCCCGGAGAAACCGAAGAGGACTTCGCCGAAACTTTGTCGCTGCTCGACGAAGTCGGCTATGACGCCGTCTTCACCTTCAAATATTCTCCGCGCCCCAACACCCCATCATTGGCGCTCGACGATGCGATTCCGGATCGGGAAAAATCTCGCCGCCTCGAAGTCTTGATGGCGCGCCAAAGAGAAATCCAGATCGCCAGCTATCAGAAATACATAGGGGAAGTATTGGAAGTAATGGTTGAAGGCAAAAACGACGTACGTAGCCAGTGGATCGGCCGCACCAGCCAAAACAAAACCCTGAACTTCACCGCGCCCGACACTGCAACTCCTGCAATAGGAAGCTACGTCCCGGTAAGAGCAACCAGAAGTTTTCCCAACAGCCTGCTGGGAGAATTAGTGGTATAAAAAGCGAAGCAGTACGCCAGGAATGAAGGCTTTCAGAAGCAAGTGGTTTCAGAATTTGCAGCTTCGGAAGTTGCAGTTTCAGGAGTCTCCATGGAAGTAGAGATGACAATCCGCGGCCTTTTGATGGATCCGGTGACGAATACGCCTATTGTGATTTTGAAGGACGTGGCGGGGGAATCGGTGTTGCCGATCTGGGTGGGGGTTTATGAGGCGAATGCGATTGCGCTGGAGATGGAGAAGGTAAGCACGCCGCGGCCGATGACCCATGACTTAATCAAGAATGTGCTGACGGGCCTGGAGACGCAGGTGCACAAGGTTGTGGTGACGGAGCTGCGCGAAGATACGTTTTACGCGGTGATCTGGCTGGAGCGGAGCGGCGAGGTAGTCAGTATTGACTCGCGTCCGTCGGATGCGCTGGCGCTGGCGTTGCGGGTGGATTGTCCGATCTTTGTGGATGAGATTGTGTTGAAGAATTCGAAGCAGGCGGCGAACATGTCGGATCGGCTCAGCGCCGAAGAGCTGCGGAAATATCTGGAAGGGCTGAACGACGAGGATTTGGGCAAGTACAAGATGTAGGAGTTCTATCCCCGGCCCGCGCCCGCGGGTCTATCGGGCCTTAGGCGGTATTCGAAGACGCGGCAGTAACCGGGCATTCCACGCGGTTTACATAATACCTGTTATCGGACACTGCTGGTATTCAGTATCGAGGGCTTCCATTGCCTCTCTTCGTCCCTGACGCCTTTTTGGAGCGGGTGGGCTGGCGAGCGACCCGACTGCCTGCCAGGTGGTGGTGCATCAGCATCTGGACGGAACTCTGAGCCTCGCGCACGGACCGCACCGGCTGGGACGTTACACGGCGGAAGGCGCGGCTCCGACGCGGAACGTGGGGAAAAGGCAGAATCAAAGGCGACGGACTGGAGTGTCTGTCCCACAGAAGACGATGTTGGGGTGGAACAATGTGCCGGCGACACGGGTGGCGATGGCGAGGAGTTCGGTTTGGCCGGCGAAGACTTTGACCAGGCGGGCGCGGGAGAGTTCAGGGAGATTGATGGAGCGTCCGCTGCGGATGCGGGCAGCGGTGGGGTCGTCGGCGGTGACGGAGGGAAATTGGGGTAAGAGTTGGCGCGGGTGGATGAAGAGCGAGGCGAGGGTGGTGGTCGCTACAGGCGGATAGGAGTGTCCGTCCCACACAACAGCAGGTTCCTCCACTGCGCTTCCCTTCCCCTGCGGCAAAGCGAAGCTTCGGTCGGAATGACAATCATTAATTTTTTTAAGCTCCGTTTGAGATTTGAATTTCCAAGCGTCAGGTTGGAGATTTTCGATCTCGTCGATGGTGTGGGCTTGGGCGAGATCGAATTCGGCGACGGAGGTGCGGCGCAGTGATTCGAGATGGGCTCCGCAGCCGAGGCGCTGACCCATCTCGTGGGCGATGGAGCGCATGTAGGTTCCAGAGGGGACGCGGGCGCGGAAGTGGGCGAGGTCGGCTTCGACTGCGGTGATGGCCAATTCTTTTATGTCAATTTGAACGGGCTGGAGAACAACTTGTTTTTGTTTTCGCGCCAGCTTGTAGGCGGGGACGCCGTGAATTTTCTTGGCGGAGAATGGTGGAGGGACTTGCTCGATCAGGCCGCGAAATTCGGCGGCGAGGGGTTGGAGATCGTCCAGAGTGGGGCTGACGGATGAGACTGGGCCGACAGCTTCACCATCGGCGTCGTAAGTGTCGGTGGCGAAGCCGAAGCGGATGGTGCCTTCGTAGGTTTTCTCGGAGGCAGTATAGAACTGAGCGAGGCGGGTGAGCGATCCGGTGACGAGGGGAAGAACGCCGGTGGCGAGAGGATCGAGGGTGCCGAGGTGGCCGACGGAGCGCTGGCCGAGGATGCGGCGCATGTGGTTAACCACGTCGTGCGAGGTCCAACCGGCGGGCTTGTTGATGATGATAACGCCGTTCATGAGAACATTTGGTAATTTGGCAATCGGATAATTGGGTAATTTTAAAATCCGTCAGCGATAAAAAGTCCTCGAGAGATTGCGAGGGGTCGTCAAACTTTTCAATGCAGTTCTAGTACGATTACCCAACTACTAAGTTAACAGATTCTCTATGCTGCCCATACGCGACGACCAGCCTCGGTATAGCACTCCATATGTGACCCGGTTTTTGATTGGGCTGAACCTGGTGATTTTTTTGTTCGAGGCGGCGCTTGCTCCGGAGAGCTTGAAGCTGCTGATGCATCAGTTTGGAGTGGTACCGTACCATACGGTGGTTTTTCTTTCGGGCTCGCAGCGGTATGCTTTGCCGGCGGTGGTGCTTCCCTTCTTCACGTCGATGTTTCTGCATGGGTCATGGATGCATGTGATCGGAAACATGTGGTTTCTCTTTATCTTCGGCGACAACGTGGAAGACTATCTGGGGCACTTTAAATATTTGACGTTCTACATTCTGACGGGACTGATTGCGATGATGACGCAGGTGGCGATTAATTCGCACTCGACGGTGCCGACACTGGGTGCAAGTGGAGCGATCGCGGGCGTGCTGGGAGCTTATTTCGTTTTGTATCCGAGGGCGCGGGTGCTGACCTGGTTTTTTGTGTTCGTGCTGTGGGTCCCGGCGTGGATTATTTTGGGGTACTGGTTTGTGCTGAATTTTCTGAGTGGAACTGCGACGGCGCTGGCGGTGCAGGGCCAGAACATGGGCGGAGTGGCGTTTTGGGCGCACGTGGGAGGGTTCGTATCGGGCGCGCTGCTGGTGAAAGTATTTGGGGAGCGGCAGCTCCGGCATCCGTATGCGAGGGCTTGATGGAAATCCCACATCTCGCAAAAGCGGCGAGATGTGGGGCACCCGGTATTCAAGTTGATGGATAGAGTTTCTATTTTTTCGGGCGCGACTCGGGAGGGACCAGGCCTGCGAGGCGGTAGTAGACGACGAGTTGGCCGTAATGTTCGCCGGAGTGCTCGATGAAACCGTAGGCAAAGTCGGAGATGCGGATTTTCTGGTGAGCGAAGGGGTCGACGACGAGCGCGGACATTCCCTTGTCGCCTTTGGCCTGGATGGCGGCGGCGCCGTCGGCGAAAGATTTTTTCACGAAGGCGGCGAGCTCTGCCCGGGTTTTGTACTGATCGGCTTTAGGGTCGCCATCGGGCATCTTCTTTCCCTCGAGGGCATTGGTGAAGTAGTAAGTCGCGCCGGCCGCGTGGAGCAGTTGTTCGGCGAAGGTGCGCTGGGCAGGAGTGGGCTTGAAGTCGTATTTGTCCTCGGGAAAATCTTCGGCCATGGCGATGAGCTTGCGGCCAATATCGTTCCAGGAATCGAGCACAACCTTGGAGGGGCTGTCGACGGGCTTTATGGGAGTTTCTTTTTTGGCGTCCTGGGCGTGGGCGGGCAGAGCAAAGAATGTTGCAGCCAACAATGCGGCGGCGAGAAACGGTGTCTTGCTCATCTCTGATTCCTCCGGGAGTATTTGGGACGGGGGTATCTTAGCTGGAAACTTGGCGGGGGTAAATGGGATGGGACGAACGCATTGGATTGGGATTACGAAGCGCGTAGGTGTTGATGCGAGAGTGAATTCCCACATCTCGCAAGTGAGGCGAGATGCGGGGCACCCGAATCAATCTAAGATCAAATGCCGTTGGGGCGCTGGCGGATCAGGGAGAGGAATTCTGAGCGGGTTTCGTTCTCGTCGCGGAAGCAGCCCAGCATGGAAGAGGTGACGGCGGCGGAGTGTTGTTTTTCGACGCCGCGCATCATCATGCAGAGATGGCGGGCTTCGATGACTACGCCGACGCCCTGGGGCTCGATTACTTTCTGGATGGTCTCTGCAATTTGGGTGGTGAGGCGCTCCTGGATCTGCAGGCGGCGGGAGAAGAGTTCGATCAGGCGCGGGACCTTGCTGAGGCCGATTACTTTGCCATTGGGGATGTAAGCGACGTGCACTTTGCCGAAGAACGGGAGCATGTGGTGCTCGCAGAGGCTGAACATCTCTACGTCCTTGACGATGACCATTTCATCGTAGCTGACGGAAAAGAGCGCGCCTTTGAGCAGGGCCTCGGGATCTTCGGTATAGCCGCGGGTGAGGAACTGCAAGGACTTGCGGACGCGCTCGGGAGTTTGCTGGAGGCCTTCGCGGTTGGGGTCTTCGCCGAGGCGGACGAGCATTTCCTGGACGAGGTCTTCGAAAGTGGCGCTGGTGAGGGTGGAGGGTTCGGTTGTGGCTTTCATGCGATTGTCCATTTGAGAAATTGAGTAATTTGGCAATTGGGTAATTTTGTAATTTGAAGATCAAGAACCCTGGTCGCCAGCGTATTCGAACGAGTTCATCATGGTTTCTTCCAACCTTATTGTTTCAAGATGCGCGTGGGCGAAGCCGCGGTGCACTATTTCGTAAATCTGAATGCATAGATTTTCGGTGGTGGGGACTTCTCCGGCGAATTCTGGCAGGGTGTTTAAGTTCTCGTGGCCATAGCGGGCGAGTACTTCCCTTTCGATGAAAGTGTCGAGATCAACCAGGTTGCAGACCATGCCGGTTTTTTCATCGACCTGGCCGCTGACGGTGACTTCGACGATGTAGTTGTGGCCGTGGCCGTAGGGATTGTTGCACTTGCCGTAGGTCGTTTTGTTTTCTTCGCTCGACATGGCTTCGCTGTGCAAGCGGTGGGATGCGGAGAAGAGATAGCGGCGTGAGAGGTGGGCTTTCATAATCAGCTTCTAGCTCCTAGCTTACCCCTATTTTTCTCCGTAGAAATCGACGAAGAGGTGAGGGGTTTCGTAGACCCGGACGCGGTGGAGGCGGGCCTGCTGGAGCTTCGATTCGAGGCGTTGCCAGACGGCGATGGCGATGTTCTCCGTGGTGGGAATTTGATGCAGGAATTCAGGCACTTCTTTGTTGAGGAAGCGATGGTCCATGGCGTCGAGGACTTCGCGGTGCATGATCTCTTTGAGTTGCTTGAGGTCGACGACGAAGCCGGAGCGGGGATCGACTTCTCCTTTTACCGTGACTTCCAGGGTGTAGTTGTGGCCGTGGCCGTTGGGGTTATTGCATTTGCCGAAGGTGCGGAGATTCTCCTCCGGAGTGAACTCCGGGTTATGGTAGAAGTGCGAGGCGGAGAATTCAGCTTTGCGCGTGAGATAAACCATGCAACTAACTTCATCTCCTCAGTTCAACTTGCGATTCAGATCCAGCGCACAGGGTGCGCCTTACTGTGGGAAGCGTTGGTTCGCTCGGACGCCATTCCACAAAATCGAGATAGGAGCTCGCTGGCAGGACGCCGTGCATTATCTCCCCCATCTTTGTCACTTGGCTTGGGGAATCTTTCCCCATAACGACGACAAGAATTTGGGCAGGCGGATCAATCTTGGCCTTAACATAGACTGGTGGAAGATGCGCCTCACCAATCTCTGGAATCCTTGCCAATGCGTTGGCAATCGTTCGCGAAAGCTGCTCCGGCATCAGTTTTGCAGGCGTGCCAATATAGACTTTCGCTCCGGTCGAAAGTTTCATAATCGTATTCCGATCATTGCCGGCCCAATCTTAGCTTTAGACTCTTCTTGGGCCGCATAAATTCTGCCCTTCCATGAAACCTTGCCGCGCTGGTAGAACACTTTCGAACGCAACAATAAATATGAGAACAGAGGAAGGCCGAAGAGAGATAGGATATTTGCGTCCCAAGAAAAATGGGCGCGGCGGATTCGGGTGAGAAAAAGTGAATACAAGCTTGCACCCAGGGCTAGGGTTATGGCAGCGGGCTGCCAGTGTCCGCGGACAAAGGTGACGGCGCTGATTGCGAAGCTGGCGACGATCAGGAGAAATTCGATTGCGCGAAGTGTGGCGAGCCGCAGCGGCGATGGGAACAGGAGCGCGAGATTTTTGGTCCAGCCTTCGCAGAGTTGCGCGAAGCTACGATACATTCGGGTGCGAACGGCATCGGCTCCGAAGCGAAAGAGCATTTTCCGGCCGGAGCGCTTGACGGCGCGAGCGAGAGCGACATCCTCGAGTAGATTGCCGGCGTTGGCGGGGTGTCCACCAACAGCGTCGTAGGCTTCGCGCGTGATCAGAATGTACTGTCCGTTGGCGGCCGCGGCGGGCGAGCGGGGGTCGCTTATTTGCGACGGACGATATCTGGCGGCGAGTTCGGCGAAGATGACGGGCATCCCGGCTTTCTCCCAGAAACTCTTAACAACTTGCTCAGGCGAGTAAGAAAGCATGGCCACGCTAAGGCGTTGGGCTTCTTCGAGGCTGCGAGCGAGCGATCCGGGCAGGTGGACGGTGTCGGCATCGGTGAAGAGCAACCACTCGCCGCGAGCAGTTCTGGCGCCGGCTGTGACTGCATTATTTTTCCCGGTCCAGCCGGCGGGGAGCGGGCCGGCGTCGATGACTCGAACTTTAATCGGATCCGGCGAGTTCGAGAACGAGGACCCAATCTCGCGGGTGCGGTCGGTGGAATGGTCGTCGACCACGATGATTTCGAAGGTCACACCGTTTTGAGCGATGAGAGACTGAAGACAGGCGGCAAGGCAAGCTTCTTCGTTGCGCGCCGGAATAATCACCGACACGGTGGGTTGGCGGGTTGCGGTATCGGTCGCGGGCATACGTCGAATCCATTATTATAGCGGGGTGCGACCCATCCTTCGCTTGATCCGCTTTCTCCGCGGTGCTGCCCTGATTTTTATCCTGCTTGCGCTCTGCGGCTGCTACAGCAACTCGCGGCCGGCGCGGATCGGATCGGCGGCTCCGGACTTCACGGTGCGCGATTCCGCGCGTACGGTGACGCTCAGTCAATTGAAGGGGCAGGTGGTGGTGTTGAATTTCTGGGCGACGTGGTGTCCGCCGTGCATTGAAGAGATGCCGTCGCTGGTGCAAATGCAACAGCGCATGAAGTCGAAGGGCATCACGGTACTGGCGGTCAGCGTGGATGCCGACCAGGACAGCTATCGGCAATTTCTCCGGGATCACGATGTGAATTTGCTTTCCGTGCGCGATGCCGACCAGCGGAGCAATACGCTGTATGGCACGTTCAAGTTTCCCGAGACTTATGTAATCGACCGCAGCGGGATTGTGCGGCGGAAGTTTATTGGGGCGGTGGATTGGACGGAGCCGGATGTGATTGAGTATTTAGGGAAGCTCTAAGTGAAACGGAAACTAGACGGCCAGCTATGAACCCCGCCAGACGGAATCGGAACCCGAAGACACTTCGTTGTGAAGGCCCTGTTTGTTTGCAGGCGACTTATGGCAGGCAGTTCCGGACTGTCGACGCTGCGAACGAAGGCCGAGTTGGCCGCACCTTTATGGCACACTCTTGGCCTGCTCCTGGCGGCTATCTCCTGGGGTCTGTTGGGAATGCAGAGCCACAGCCTGGTAGCCGGTGAAGCGCGCCATGGGAATGTACTCTACTACCTTTCTGTGGTTCTCTCCGAGTGGGAGCTTGCGTTTTACGTGTGGCTGGGCGGGCTGATCCCGGGCTCAGGCCCGGTGCGTGACTTCATCGGCGGACGTTGGCGCGGCGTGAAGGATGTGCTGGGTGACATCGGAATTGCGGTGGTGTTTTCGATTGCATTCACCGGCATAGCGGTGCTCATGGATTTTCTCTTGAAGCCGAGCCCTATGGAGTCGGTGGAATTTCTGAACCCGCGAGGAGTGGCTGAGATTGCGCTCTGGGTGACGATGTCGATCACCGCGGGATTCTGCGAAGAGTTGGCGTTTCGCGGCTACCTAAAGCGATCAAGCTCTGGCGTTGACGGGGAGCGTCGCGCTAGGAGTGCTGGTATAGGCCGTCCTCTTCGGCGTTGGCCACTGGTACCCGGAGTCAAGATGGTAATCGTGATCACGGTGCTCGGAACCCTCTTCGGAATCCTTTGCGCAGTGGCGCAAGAGCTTGCGTCCGGGGATGATTGCCCATGCTTTAGGGAGACATCGTTAACTTGATCGCCATCTGCTTTCCGTGAAGGACCGGTCCCGGTGTTTACAACTTCACATTTCTCAGGCGCAGGGCGTTCGCGATCACGGAGACGGAGCTGAAGCTCATGGCGGCGGCGGCGAAGATGGGGCTGAGCAGGAGTCCGAAAAACGGGTAGAGAACTCCGGCGGCGATGGGGACGCCGATGGCGTTGTAAATAAAGGCGAAGAAAAGATTCTGGCGGATGTTGCGCATGGTGGCCTGGCTGAGAGCGCGGGCGTGCGTGATTCCGGTGAGGTCGCCTGTTACGAGAGTGATGCCGCCGCTTTCCATGGCGACGTCGGTGCCGGTGCCCATGGCGATGCCGACATCGGCTTGAGCAAGAGCGGGAGCGTCGTTGATGCCGTCGCCGGCCATGGCGACGACTCTTCCCTGCCCTTGAAGCCTACGGATAATTTCTAACTTTCCTTCCGGAAAGACTCCGGCTTCGAATTCTTCAATGCCAAGTTGCTTCGCGATCGACGCGGCGACAATCGAGTTGTCGCCGGTGAGCATGACGACGTGGATGCCTTGGGACTTGAGGGAGCGGAGAGCGTCGGGAGTGGAATGCTTGATTTGGTCCGCGATGGCAAAGTTGCCCCGATATTGGCCGTCGACGGCGACGCAGAGAAACGTCGCGTCGAGCTGCACGCCTGCGGCGCTAATGACGGGCCGTTGCAGAGCCCCGACATCCACCATCAACAGGGCGTTGCCGACGGCGACTTTTCTGCCGTCCACCACACCCGACACGCCTCTCCCCGCAATCGATTTGAAGTCGGCCGGTTGGGAAAGCTGGAGCCCGCGTTTCGCGGCCTCTTCCACGATCGTGTTTGCCAAAGGGTGTTCGCTGGCGCGCTCCAGGCTGGCGGCGAGGCGAAGCAGTTCGGGATCGGCTGCTAACTCCGTGGATATGCTATCGATGCGCGGCTTGCCTTCGGTGAGGGTTCCAGTTTTGTCGAGAACGAGGGTGTCGACTTTTTCCAGAATCTCGAGCGCCTCGGCGTTCTTGATGAGTACGCCGGAGCGGGCGCCGCGGCCGACGCCGACCATGATCGCCATGGGCGTGGCGAGGCCCAGCGCGCAGGGGCAGGCGATGATGAGAACAGCGACGGCATTGACGAGGGCGTGCGCGAAACGCGGTTGCGGACCGAAAAGCAGCCACGCGATAAAAGTGATGACTGCGACCGCGACGACTGCGGGGACAAAATATTTCACTACACGGTCGGCGAGGCGCTGGATTGGAGCGCGGCTGCGCTGCGCCTGGCCGACGAGTTGGACGATTCGCGCCAGCAGGGTTTCGCTACCGACGCGCTCGGCGCGCATGATGAATGAACCGGTGCCGTTGATGGTGGCGCCGATGACTTTGTTGTTACCGTCCGGCGATTTTTCCACGGGCAGGGATTCGCCGGTGATCATGGATTCATCAATGGCGCTGCGGCCTTCGAGGAGAACGCCATCCGCGGGAATTTTTTCGCCGGGGCGCACGCGCAGGCGATCTCCAGGGTGCACTTGTTCGAGCGGGACGTCTTTCTCTGTAACCTCGCCACCGGGACCGTCGCTTTTGAGCAGGCGCGCGGTGCGAGGGCTGAGATCGAGCAGGGCGCGAATGGCAGCGCCGGTGCGGCTGCGGGCGCGTAGTTCCATCACTTGGCCGAGCAGGACAAGAGTGGTGATGGCAGCGGCGGCTTCGAAATAAACGTCGGGATAGCCTCCCATGGCGCGCAGCGATGCGGGAAAAATCTGCGGCGCAAGCATGGCGATGATGCTGTATCCGTAGGCCACGCCGGTGCCCATGCCGATCAGCGTGAACATGTTTGGGCTGCGGTTGACGAGCGAAGTCCAGAAGCGCTGGAAGAATGGAAGACCACACCAGAGGACTACCGGCGTGGCGAGCGCGAATTCAACCCGGGGCAGATTGATGAGAAAGCCGTTGAGGTTTAGATCGAGCATTAGCTTGTAGCCAATCATGCTGCCCATGGAAATGGCGAGCAACGGGACGGTGAGGGCCACGCCGATCCACAAACGTCGCATCATGTCGCGGAGTTCGGGATTTTCTTCGCTGGCGGCCGCGGCAGTCACGGTGCGGGCCTCGAGGGCCATACCACAGATCGGGCAGGAACCCGGCGCGGGGCGAACGATCTCCGGGTGCATGGGGCAGGTGTATTCGGTACGAGTGGAGGCGACCGGGAGATCTGGTTCTAGCGCCATACCGCAGGAGGGGCAGGCTCCGGGCTTGGCCTCGTGGACCTCGGGGCACATGGGGCAGACGTAGGCTGGGTCTTTTTTATGAGCGTGCAGGGTGGGTTTCGCGGCACCCAGCGTTGTTAGTCCCGGCGCTCTTCCCGGCGTAGGCGCGGTCAGATATTTTTGGGGATCGAGCCGGAATTTTTCTGCGCAGGGAGCGCAGCAGAAATAGTAGTTCTTTGCGCCGTGTTCATGGACGTGCTCGGCGGTGGAGGGATCGACGTTCATCCCACACACCGGGTCGCGCTCGAGTGTTGAAGGTCGATTGGATGGATTTGCCGGCATGAAGTCGACTTGAGCCAAAAAAGTAACTCTACACTTCCTTCATGGCAAAAGGGATGCCCTCTCGCTAAGGGGTCATCGATGGGCGATGCTTTATATTGGATTCAGCGGCGCGTGACTTGGCGTCGATAACCACGGGATCGATAAGCCGGGCATCGCTAACTCATGGATCGCTAATCTATTTGCTGAAGAGGGACTGTTTCGATGACTTATGTTGATATTGTTTTCCGCTACGGAGTCGTACCCGGTGAAACCGAACTGAGAGCCATCGATGGAATGCGCGAGGTTTATGGAATTCGCGGCGTGACGTTTAATGAGGCAGAGCGCACCGTGAGGGTGGGATTCGACGGTTCGCGGCTAAAGGCAGACGCAGTGGCTCGCCTGCTGCGGCAAGCCGGAGTTGATGTGAGAGAACAACTGGCGTTAGCGTAAAAACTTGGGGGGAGGGCTTACGCTTTCACTTGCCTAATGCAAGGGGCGCCCAAGAGAACCTCTGGCCGAAGTCATCCTTGGAGCGCCCCGTTGCGCGCCACTTCGTCTGTTCCTTGTGTTAGCACCTAGCTTGCCACTCTGCAACGTCTTCAAAACACAGGCTAGGCCATTTGGGGCTTTGTAGGAATTGCTCATGGGCTTGGAAAGATTTACTTCTGGCAGGCAACTTTTGGATGCGATGTGGCATAGAGTAAACACCTTAGTTGCCGGGGTCTTGGCCTCGAGGCTAGTGGGCATGAATTTTAGGACCGGTGATTTATCTCGCGAGGTTTCGCACGATGGAGAAGTTCGTTATAATTCCTGCACAAGTTCACCTACCTACCGAAAGAGCGCCCTTAGCTCAGCTGGATAGAGCGTCTGGCTACGAACCAGAAGGTCGGGAGTTCGAATCTCTCAGGGCGCACCATTTTCTCCTCTGAATACGCTGGTCCCAAATAACCGCATTACCTACGCGGTTTCTACCAGTCTGGCGGGCGGAACTTATCCGGTTTGGCATCATCTTCGCGTGCACTTCCAGCGCTCGCTTGAAGATATTCACCTTCCAAGTTTGATTTGGTTCGGTCAAGGCAGAGCCTCCCTTGACCTAGCGCAAAAATCGTAATCCAGGGCCATAGGTGTATTCTGTCCAATATTGATCGCGTTGACCAAGGACAAATTTCGGGTTCCAAGGTTGGATCCGTTCTCTTCGACCTTCAAAGCTTTTCGGCGGGTCAATGCTGGGTACTTCGGTTTCTGAGCATGGACGGGATGGACTCCATCCGCCGTCTTTTCTGCTAGTCTTACGTCCAGCCCTGTTGTTTCTGTCGACTTTATTTCTTTATTGTCCGCTGGAGCGAAGCTCCGGAGTCTCGGGTTCAGGCGCGCCATGCAAAAAACGATTGAGCAGGATGTATCTGTGCTGGCTTCATCGAAGCATGGACTGGTGTACCTCACGCCGAACGACTGGACGCTGGTCGCCGACAAGGCGAGCCGGGTCAATTTTCGCAAAGGGCAGGCGCTTTTTCAAAAGGGCAAGAAATCGACTGGCGTCTATCTACTGGTGAGGGGTACAGCCAGAGTGCAGATCCCGTCGCAGGGCGCGGCGCCGGAGATTGGGCCAGGCGAGATTTGCGGTGAGATGTCGTTTCTGGAAGATGCGCCCACCAGCGCCAGCGTGATCGCCCAGGAAGATGTGGAAGCTTATCACCTGGAGCAGGCGACCCTGGAGCGTTTATTTGAGCTGTTTCCTCATCTGGCATCGCGCTTTTACCGGTCGCTGGCCACCAATCTCTCCCGGCGTCTGCGGGAGATGCTCGAACCCAAGCTGATTCGCTAGCAGGAACTCCGATTCCCACCACTTTTTTATGGTTTCCCGGCACGGCCGCGGCCGGGCTTTCACATCCCCGCCGCCACCCGCTTGGGCGTCGTTTGTCCTACCGTTCGGGTAAGACCCTGAGTTTCGTAACAGCCTCGAACAGCAATCCTCAGAACCGCTCACCAACAAAGTTACTAGTACAAGGCAAGTGTATGAATTACAATTTGTTGCCATTAAAATGGCTCGTCCGACCAAAGCTGTCGGGCATCTAACATGATCTTTGGCGGTCACAAGGCGTATGCCACGAGACTAGGGATGAACGCAAAAGAACGTATTTAGTGTGCATCGCTTTGCAGCTTCCATTTCATGGATTTGCAATTAGACGGTTCCAACTTATGCGGAATCAACAGCTTAACATTTCTGGAGGTTTGGCACGTGGGGTGCACAACAAAGGTCCGTACGGTTGATCTCTGCCCCAAGAGACAAGCTTCCGGTTGCATTCAACCGGGTTTACTCAGGTTACAGGAGGAAGACAGTTATGATGAAGCGGATGATGTTACTGGGTTTATTGGCCTTGGCTTTGCCGATGGCTGCGTTTGCTGACAGCTCGACGGATTTCAATGCCAGCAGCGGGACACTTGCTGGTAATAGCGCGGGTTTGAGCTATACGGGCTCTGAGCTCGTGTCGATAACTAGCGGAAGTGGAATCGTCGCTGGAAACCTTGGAAGCGTAACCTTTACGACCGGTGCGCTCTCCAGTGGAAGCGTGCAGTTCGGCGGCTCCTTCGCGGCCGGTGGCACCTTCACCATCGTCAGCAGCGGCCTCAACGGCGCTCCTCCTGCCGGTACGATTTTCACTGGCTCTTTCAATTCTGCAGTGAGTTGGACCCTGAACCCGAATGGTCCAGTAGGTACAGCTATGGCCCCAAACGAGTACTTGCTGAGCGGGAACGTGACGGGAACTTGGTCTAACGGGACGAGCGGGAGCGGCAATATTACGCTGACTTTGTACAATGGTAAGACCACGTTCATGGGAAGCGCCTTAGTCAACAGTGCCGATACTGGTTTTGTCGGCAGCACGGTTCCGGAGCCTGGAACGCTTGGGTTGCTAGGAACTGGGTTGATCGGCTTGGCGGGCGTTATACGCCGCAAGCTGAAAGCCTAAGACTTAAAGAAATCAATCCGCCTCTCGAAAGCCTCGCATTCTTGCGGGGCTTTCGCTTTTACGGCTGACTTTGCGCGATTTCGCGGTATGCCAACCTCTCCACTTCTTCAGGCAAATTACCCCGGTAACCTGCATTGGGGGATTACCGTTGACGGCCCCGGTACCCCATCCTTACATTCGCCTGAGGGGGTCGTATGAAAGATATTCATGAGGTGTTGCGGCAGAAGCAGACCAAGTATGCCCAACTGGGTAAGCAGATAGAGATGCTCCAGCAGGCGGCGGAGAAACTGCGCGAAGTGGCTCCCTTGCTGGCGGAAAATGATGATGAAGACAATGCTGTCCTAATGGAAGTCGATGAAAACTCCGGCTCTGACGCACAAGCCTCGAAAGCGGCCGCGGCGGGTTCGGGAACGGGTAAAGCGGGCCGCCC
>JGI12635J15846_10001676_pt1 | contig 19332 bp, 14 predicted proteins | sample BlaSpr_A8_OM2_M2_FD_15846 | JGI IMG/M metagenome (IMG submission 15846) | reverse complement strand
TCGACACCGACAAGGACGTGGTCAAGCCCGAATCGCAGCCCACTCTGGCTGAGATCGCAAAGCTAATGAAGAGCGACACTTCTCTTCGGTTGCACGTCGTCGGACATACGGATAACCAAGGGAAGCCCGACTACAACCTTGATTTGAGTCGCAGACGAGCTGCGAGTGTGGTGGCGCAACTAACCGGCACGTACGGGATCGCTGCAAATCGCCTCGATGCATTCGGCTGCGGTGTCTATGCCCCGGTCGCATCCAATGAAGTGGAAGCAGGTCGCGCCAAGAACCGCCGAGTTGAGCTGGTGCGCTGGTAATCCTTTGCGATGAAGAGCCGCGATTGCGAAGGCGGCGAACGAAGAGATGGGCGAAGGTGAAAAAGGAAGCGAAGAAAGCCGTTAGTTAAGAATTCGCAGATCAACTCAAATCGTCATCATCAAACATATCGCGATCCGAACTTGCTGTCGGCTAGCGATTCGACACGCTCTGCCTCGGAGAGGTATTCGGTTTTTAGCGGGTAATTTTCAAACGTGAATGGATACGTCATGAGAAACGAATGCCTACGTGATGGTTGTTCAAGCGCGTCTGAAAATAAATTCCGTGCTTCGATACATTCGTGTTGACCAGAACTTCTGCAAATGCCCGATGTCCAGATCGGATTGGTCTAATGCGCGATTTTCTCGCGACTTTAGCTCTAGGGCTCGTGCGGTTACTTTTCGTCGCTAATCTTGAGGAGTCTTTTGGGAACGTTCCAGCCGCGCAAACCTAAGCTTGAGACCGCCCCAACAGCCGACGCAGGCGATTCGACTTCAACGTCTCTGGATTCACCGGGCAGGAGCGAGAAATAATTGTCGCCATAAAAAGTGGGAAGGACCCGAGTGGCTCCGTCGCTTTGGAACAAAGTCAGCTTGATCTCGATGGCGGCGGAATCTCCGACGTTCTCCACGTGCACTTTGACTTTCACCCCGACTTTTTCGCGCTTGCCGGTTGCAGTCAGGACAAGTTGAGCCATTGGAAGGCGATTCAGTTTGCGGTAGTCGGCACTTTCGCCGCCTAGCCAGTAGAAATTGTCGGAGACAAGAGTTCCCGAGGCGTCATGCAACTCCAACTTTACGAGTGCTACGTTGTCTTTAAGTTGGGGCGCCAAATCTAGAGCGAAAAGATTTGTTACGCCACTTGGGGCGTCTTTCTTCGCCTCATCCTCGATGAGCATTTTGTTATCGAGTGAATACACCCGCGCACGCGCCGTCAAACCAAGCGCTGTTGCCGGCAAGGAGTTCGATACCTGGACCTGAAACGTAGTCGGGTCTAATTGTACATGCAGTATTTCGCTGCCCTTCTTCACAGCATAGTATGACGACTGTGTATCGTAGTCCGAGCTAAGAATCTGCCAGGTGGAACTCGGCCAGGCTGGTTGGGTCATCCAAAGCATACGGCCCGTGTTCGGCGCCCAGAGATGAGCATTCATGCCTTCAAAAATGGCGCGATGTTGGACGTAATTGAGCATCTGAGCCTTTCGCTCGAAATCCTCCACGCTGGTTGCCGCACCGAACTCTTTTTCCATTTCCAACATATACGGAGCCATGTCGCCATTTCCGCCTTTGTGCCAGTCGTGATACGCCCATGCGTCGCTGATGGGCCAAAGGTCTGCCCCGGGAATCCACGTCTTCCACATTTCGAGGGTGGGAAATGAAGGCGTGCCGGTTTCCACTGCAAAACCGCGATTCAGTACGCTGAAATAGAGATTGGGCTCCACAAAACGATAGGGCCCGCTATTTTGCAAATTCACCTGATTGGAGGTGGGACTGTAATAGCGAGTTCCGTCGAGAGCACGGATCAGCTGATCTAACCCTTCGTTCAGTACAGGCTGAGGCACACCTTCATTGCGGCCACACCAAATAGCGATCGAAGGATGGTTGCGGAAGCGGAGAATGGTGTCGCGAGCATTGTCGAGGAAGAGCTGCGGATCTTCAGGTTCAGCATTATAAGACTGAGTTGTGGCCCAGAAATCATTCCACACAAGCAGGCCGTATTCATCAGCGAGATCGTAAAAAGTTTCTTCGGTACTCTGACCGACCCAGTTCCGGATAATGTTGATGTTGGCATCGCGGTGGAGGCGGAAATATGGTTCGAGCTTTTCGCGCGAGACGCGCTTTCGGGAATCATCCATCCCCCAACTGCCACCTCGGGCCGCGATACGCACACCGTTTACCCGGATGGTCAGATACGGGGTGGCGCGCGTGTCTTCCACGACTTTTACCGCGGCCGATTTTTCGGCATCTGGTCGTAGCGAGGCGACCCACCACCTCCAATTTTCCTTCCATTCCGGCGGATAAGTGCTGGGGTAGGGATCGATTGAAGGAATGCCGCGGATTCCTTCGTGGGTAACGTCTACGATCTGCTGGTTCAACGCGCGCGCGACAGTCGGCGAATAATCAACGCGGCGAAGATGCCCGGCGCCGTCAAGCAAGCTGATTTCGTAGGTGATTTCACGGATACCGAATCGTACGTCCTTGGAATCGGACTCCTTGCCATTTCGAGTGAATGACAGGTTGAGAGTGTAGAGCTCAGGTTTTCCGTAGCCATTGGGCCACCACAGTCTGGGATTTCGCACATTTAACTGAGCAAATTCGGCTGGAGACAGCTTCACTTCACTCTTTCCCGGGGGCACGGAAACATTCTTGATAACGTGGACGTTCTCGAAAGAAGCGGTGAGCGTTCCGCTCTCGGCTGTGGAAGAATCATTCTCGAGAGGCACGCGAAATTCGACGGTGGCCTGATCGGTATTAGGCAACGGCAGTTTGGTGACAATTTGCGGATCGCCCAGTCGAACGGCGCTTGTGGCTTTCAACGTCACCGATTGCCAAATGCCCGTGTCGCGATCGCGGATGGCCGGAATCCAATCCCATCCTTCGGTGTCCACGAAGGTGGGCCCGTCCAGACACATGGTCCCGCCGTTTTCGCCCGGTCCGCCCTTGAGGCTCTGTTCGTTAGGAATACCGGGATGTGGAGGTGGGGACACGCGAACGGCGAGCACGTTGGTCTGGCCGAACTTGACGACATCGCTCACATCAAAGACTCCGCGTATGAACGCACCCTTTATCGTCCCCAGCAACTTGCCGTTCAACCACACGGAAGCGGCATAGTTGATGCCGTTGAACGTCAGCGTTAAGCTGCGGGTCCTCCACTCGTCTGTGGCATTGAATTCCGTGCGATACCAATAATCCTGTTTGTTCAAGCTTTCCGGAATCGCCATATTATTCAACCCATAGTCGGGGTCGGGATATACGCCCTGGTCGATCATGGTGGTCAACACCGTTCCAGGCACCGTCGCGGTCCACCAGTCCGCCGACGAGAATTTGGATTGTGAAATGGCTTCGCCCGATTCGGTTACCTCAGGCGCGGGGCGCAGTCTCCATCCTCCGGCAAGGATCCACTCGTTTCTGCCAATTGGTTCCAGCCTTGGGCCATTAATTGCCGTGGACGTCTTTGCTGAATTGGAGAACGGTGCTCTAGACCGCGGCATGGTATCGGGATCCTGCGGAGCGCGGTAGCCGACTTGTTGCCGGGTCTGGAAAGGCCAAGGCTTGGAAGCTTCTTCGAACAGCACGACTTGGAAATTCTGCGGCTTCGCTGCGATTTTTTTCACCTCATCATCGCTCAGCGCTTGGCGGAGCAGTGTGAGCCCGGCAATCCTTCCGCCAAAATGCTTCCCGTCGGGCCACGGGGATGTAGGAGGAGCCATTTCCATGGCGCCATTGACCGAGCCCAAATCAAGCTTGCCGGCTGTGACGCGATCTCCCCCACTGAACAGATGAAATTCGCGTCCATCGAACGTCGCCGCAACAAAATGCCAGTTGCCGGGAGGTATCGGAGCAACGGCCGAGAGGCTGTTGTCTTGGCCGGCCCAAAGAAGCAATTTGGTTCCATCTGTTCCGAGATACCGGGAAAATTCGTTCTTGGGATCGCCAATACCGGCGATCGCGCTCATGCCATTCGGGACTTCGGCCATATTGATCCAGGCATACAGCGTCCACGGTGAATCGGCGCGTGTCACCGTGTCATCCTTGACCAGGGATTTCCTTAGCCCCTCTCCATCTGGCAAGAACACGGCATTGTATGGTCCGTAGAAGGGCGGGTCATTCGTCGGGACTACGCTTTGCGCGGCCGCTGCCCCCGAAATTAAAAGAAACGCGCACGCTACCCTGGAAATAAATTGCATCGGTTCGACCTTTCTCCATAGGTCCGGTTGGCAAGCCAAAATTCGCCGAACGATTCTACCGTCGGAAAAGTTACGAAAGAGAACGAGAGCGGAATGCAAGGGACGGGTAGCGGAGCGGGCAATCTCAAATGCCGAACATGCATTCGTAGATGCGATCACTGTTCTAGTGGTCCTCGCGTGATTGCAAGAAGTGTTTCAACAAGCGCAGGCCGCCGCAAGCTGTGTATGAGGCTTGCGGCGGCGCACATCGGACTGCCCTTGAGGGATGCGTGTGCTAGGGTCCAAATGCGGTTCAGAAGTTGAACTTCAGGGCGAGTTGAATGTTCCGGGGGGTATAAAAGCTGCCCATGGAACTCACTACGCCAAAGTTGCCGTCGTTGACACCCGCATCTGGCGCGCCGAATTGCGGATGGTTGAAGGCGTCGAACATCTCTACGCGGAATTGGAGGTTGTACTTGTTCTCAGATCCGAAGTAGTTGTTCTTGAAGAACGAGATGTTCCAATTGTTGACGCCGGGGTTGTTCACGCTATCGAGCGTGCGCGGGGCGTTGCCGAGTGTGAACGGTCCTGGTTGTGAAAAGACAGAGGTATTGAACCAGTGAGTCAGCGATTGATTGCCGATCGCCGGGCTCTGCCCAGTCCAGGCTGGGCGCTTGGCGTATCCGAGTAGGCCAGTTTCATCCGTGGCGGATCCGAGAACAACGGGAGTTCCATCGGAGAAGGTGGTCAGAGTTACAAACTGCCATCCGCCGACGATGCGATTGACGATGCCGTTGGCATTCGCCAAAAGCGCCTTGCCACGTCCGAACGGCAGTTCATAGATGGCGCTCACCACCAGCATGCGTGAAACGTTCTGAGCGCCCAAAGCCCATTCATTCTGGGGGGCGTATTGATTTTCGAAGGTTTGGCTCGCCGGTCCAAGGTAGCTAACGGCAGAGGATGAGTTGTCAAACTGCTTGCTCCAGGTGAAGGAACCGAGAAGAGAAAATCCGCCTGAGAAGTTCTTGTCGACCTTTACGGTCATGGCGTTGTATTTCGACTCGGCCTGAGGTTTGCGGAAGCTCTGCACGCTACCCAAGTATTGAGGGTAGGGACTCAAGAGATAGTTCGCCTGGATGGTTGCGTTGTCGAGAGGCGAACCTGGAACATTGACGATGCCGAAGAACGGATTTGGGACCTGGGCGAAAAGCGCGTTGCCTAAGGCCAGCTCGGAAGTGGGGAGTTGACCATAGGGAACGCCGGGGTCGCCGTTAATAAGGAACAATCCGTGATTGCCGAGGTAGCCGAGCTCTACGGTCGTGTGATGAGGCAAGGCATATTGGAGGTTGAGATTCCACTGCTCGGAATACGGATTCCGATAAGAACCAAAAAAGGAATCGGAGATTCCAGATCCGACATCGGTATTTGGTCCAGCGGCAACGCCTTTCGGAAGATTGAACCCGGACGGTGCTGGGTTGCTGAGAGTGGAGCAATTGGTGCACAAATCAGGTGCTGTTTGTTGGCTCGTGAATGTGGAGTTGAACGAAGTCGAGGAAGAGAATCCTTCGATACCCGGCGCACCGTCCGTTCCAGCCGCCTGGAGCGCAGATGGGGCAAAGACAATGCCGAAGCCGGCCCGGACGACAAGATTCTGAATTGGGTTGTACGCCAAGCCGATGCGGGGACCAAAATCCTTCTTTTGCGTCGGACCCTGGGCGCGTCCGAATTGGCTTCCGGAAGTGCCGACGAAGAACATCTGGCCCATCAAGTCGCCGCACGCCGGGCAGGTCGCAGGATTAAAGCTACCAGCCGGGAGCGCGATGGCTGAGGGCACACTTGGATCCCAGTAAGACAATTGATTGAACCGGTCGGTTCGCGGAATCTCGACGTCCCAGCGGAGGCCAAGATTCAGAGTCAATTTCCGCGTAATTTTCCAGTCGTCCTGGACAAAGAGAGCTACATATCTGCTGAGATCCGTCGCGGTCGGCTGATGGGTGATTTGGCTGCCAGAGTCCGTCAATCCGAGCAGCGCAGTAGCAAATGGGTTGCCTGTTCCATTCGCGTTGTTGGCGATCTGCTGGGTCCAATCTTGGTTCTCTTCGAATTGGCCAGAGGGGTAACCGTATTGGGCAAAGTTCTCATAAAGTAAGCGGTACTCAGCTCCGAATTTGACGGTGTGCGCACCCGCGATTTTTATAAGACTTCCCGTAAAGCTAAAGGCCGAAGGATGTTCGTAGAAGGAGTTGTATCCCGACGGACCGAGTGTGGAGAATCCTTGACCAAAATTGAAGGTCGGGAAAACCAACCCATCCTTGGAGGCCGTCGAAACGTAGTCTGTAGGAAATCCGAGGCTGGCGAGATCGAACGGTTGACCAAAGGTCTGGCGGTTGTAGGCCGCGCGGCTTGCGCCGATGCGAATTTCGCCCAACAGAGTCGGCGTAAACGTGATGTTGTTGTTGAAAGAGCCGCTCCATTCGGAGTTCGTCCCCGGGCCATTGTAGCCGGACGACGCGGCGTTCCCGTAGTCACTAAGAGAGGTGAAGTTCTCGCTCCAGTGAGAGAAGCGAAAGAAAGAATGCCATTTTGCGCTGAAGTCGTGGTCGAAGCGAGCGTCATAATGCCAGTAGTTGTCGGTAGTCGCAGCGGAAATGAAGTAGTTATTATTTAGACCGGCGCCAGGGATGTTGGGCGCTGGGAAAAATGCCAAAGCCTTTAGCGCGACGGGGTTGAGGTCGCCCGTGGGGATGATATTCCCGGGAAACGCCTGGCGGACATACTGGCCGCTGCCATTTAGCGCGACAGTGTTTGGATCATAGATGCAGCCCGCCACCGGCGTTGCGTTGCAGTTCGTTCCGGCTGGGATGAGGTCGGAGAAATTGCCCGTGAGCCATTCCGGCTGCGGAACGCTGTCGGTTTCTGATCCTGCGGCATTCTCCCGCTGATCTTCAAAGGCGAAGAAAAAGAAGGTCCGCTTCGTAGGACGGTCGATTAGAGGGATCGGACCGCTGAACGTGCCGCCGGACTGATACCGGAATAACGAAGGCTGCGGTGAATTGGCGCCAAACGAGAATTCCCGTGCGTCCAAAGCAGAGTTTCTTGCGAATTCGAAAAGCGAACCGTGGTAATGTTCGCCGCCGGATTTGGTAATCAAGCTGACTGTACCGCCGGAAAATCGGCCGTAATCAGCGGGCAAAACGCTAGTCTGAACGCTGAACTCCTGCACCGAATCCACGATAGGTTGATAAGCCGATTCGTTATTGCCCACGTTGTTCTCGGGCAAAATGTTGGTCATGCCGTCGATGAGTTGTTCGTTGTTAGCGTTACGCGAACCGCCAATGTGAGGCGTAGACGCCTGACCTACGTTGCTCACCGCCGGCACAAGGGTGGCAAGGTCAAAAGGGTTGCGACCGTTTAGAGGCAGGTCATTCACCTCTCTACTGCTCACGACTGTACTTAAGCTGGATGATTCCGTCTCCAAGGTCCCAGTATTCACCGTCACTTCGACCGTCTCGCTCACTTGCCCCACGGCAAGCGTGAATGTAACCGGGAGCGTCTCGGAAATAGCCACGACGATATTCTCGCGCTTGTCGGATTTGAATCCTTTGGCCTCCACGGAAATCCGATAATTCCCTGGAGGAAGGAATGGAGCCTCAAATCGGCCGGCTTCTGAAGAGGCGACAACCCTGGATGCCCCTGTCGAGTCGTTGGTAATCGTGATCGTGGCCCCGCTGATGGCGGCGCCTTGTGAGTCAAGAACGGTGCCCTGGATGGTGCCCGTAGGAGTCTGAGCAAAAGCCGAAACTGCCATTAACAATACGACAGCGAAGATGGTGAGTATTCGCACGTTGCCTCCACAAAGCTAAAAGACGTCGATCGCTAGCGNCCCTGGGCACCCGCCGCAATTTCGCGGCCCGAGAAGGTTAGCGCATTCCCAATTTATGGTATCGTTCCCATGCAGCATTATCGCCTTTATAGATGGCTTGTTTTACTTTTGTCAATCATAAAATGTAATTATTGACCTCAGGCTTGATGTGAGCGTTCCCAATGCAAAATCCTTTCGAGAGATTTCGGGGATGAGTCCACATAGGGTCGTTGCGTGGGTTTCCGGTCTTCCGTAAGTGGGTTACCATCGATCAAACAAGGTGCTTGGGTCTGCATCGTTGGAACAGGTCTTGGGAAGCTCTAGGGGACGTCATGTCGAGGAAATTACCGGGTCGACCCACGATTGGGGATGTTGCCCGAGAATCTGGCGTCGGCAGAATGACCGTTTCGCGTGTGGTGAATGGCGGCGAGTTGGTGAGCGCGTCGACGGCGGCACGCGTTCAAGCCGCGATTCGAAGACTCGGTTACGAACCCAACGAAGCGGCTCGCATGCTGAAAGGGCAGTCTTCCAAAACGATTGGTCTCATCGTACCGGATCTGGCCGACACTTTCTTTTCGATCTGCGCACATGCGGTCCAACAATTGGCCGCAAAACACGGCTATTTGACGTTATTGCTGGCTTCTGAGCGCGATCGCGCCAGCGAGGCGAGAGAGCTCGCGATGATGAAGTCGCGCAACATCGCAGGGATTCTGATCGTTCCTTCCAGTCCAGACAGCATCGGCCAATTGAAGGATGTACGAGCGCGGGGGGTGCCAGTGATTATGCTGGACCGGACATTTCCCGGACTCGATGCAGCCGCAGTGATGGTAGAAAACGAGCAGGGCGCCAGGAAAGCTGTGGATCACCTGCTGGAACACGGGCACAAAGACATTCTCTGTTTGGGATACGACAGCCAATTCAATTCCATCGGCCAGCGAATTGAGGGCTATCAAAAAGCCATGAAGGCAGCCGGATTGAAACCGGAGCTTTTCATTGCGGAGGACGTGTCCGCTATAGGGCCGCGGTTGATAAGGCGTCTGCGTCTTCCCAAGCCGCCGACGGCCTTGTTCACCCTGAATAACGTTACCACCATACACGTGCTGCAGGCCCTGCTGAGAGAGAATATCCAGGTACCTCAGAAGGTGGCAGTAATCGGTTTCGACGACTTTGAAATGGCGCCGCTGCTGAGTGTGCCTCTGACAGCCGTTCGCCAGCCCGCGGCGGAACTGGGCAGAACAGCAACACATCTTTTGCTCGATTGGATTCGCTCAAGAAACTTCGACAAACGGCCAGTTAACCCGCAAATTGTGCTGCCCACCGAGCTGATCATCCGGCGATCGTGCGGATGCGAAGTGATTCGAAAAAGTCGGGAGTAGCGCCGCCCAAGGTCTCCGAGCTGGCAGACCTTTTGCCCTGCCCGTCGTCTTTCCCTATGCGTCCGTCCTGCGTACTTTGCATTCGTCAGAAATTGGCGTATACCATGATATCGATACCATTGAGGATCCTGTGTTTGAGCGCCCTAGTGGCCACATTCTGGTCTTTGATGTAGGCGGGAGTCACGTCGCCGCCGGTGTGTCCAGAATTCACGAAATGACGGTAGCTATACCGCAGTCTGCTTCGGTTTCGAAGGACGGAAGTCTCTCAGATTTCCTGGAAACAGTTGCATCGCTGGCGGCGCGGGCGCTGCCTCCCGCGACGGCTCCGGAAGGAGTTTCCGTCGCGATGCCAAACCCTTTCGATTGCATNCGTGGCATCAGCTACATGCGGCATAAATATGAGTGTCTNTATGGGATCGATTTGAGAAGCAAAATTTCGCGAGTTCTTNGTTGCCCCGCGGACAAGATCGAGTTTCTAAATGATGCCGCAGCTTTCCTGATGGGTGAGATAAGAGAAGGAGCAGCGCGGGGCGCGAACCGGGTTGTCGGNATTACGTTGGGAACCGGGGTAGGTTCGGCATTTGCGTCCGGCGGAGAAATAGTAACAGAGGGGCAAGGCGTGCCGGCAGGAGGAGAAATCTGGAATCTCTCGTACAAAGACGGGATTGTGGAGAAATTCGTTTCTGCGTGGGCCATCCAGGAGCAATACAAGGCGAGGACAGGCGCTTTGGAGGAAGTGCAGAAAATCGCGAATCAGAGCAAGTCCAATCCAGAAGCCAGAAAAACGTTCGAGCAGTTTGGTTGGGGGCTGGGAAAAGTGCTGCGATTGACGTGCGCTAAATTCGAACCTCAGCGGATTATACTCGGTGGCGGGATATCGCGCTCTTCATCTCTGTTTCTTCCATCGGCGGGACAAGAACTCGCGGGACTTGGGATAGAGTTGTGCGTTTCCCAGCTGGGGGACAGAGCCGCACTCATTGGCGCCGCCGTGGATTGGATGAGGAAACATAACCAGATTTCTCAACAAAAAAGTTCGACTAACGCCACAAGCGATCTGTGAACTGGTTCCCCTCTCGGTCAAGCATCGAAAATGAATAGCGGAAGTGAGGGGCGGGGACCAGAAACGCGGAACGCCGAATATAAAATCGTTCTATATATACGCTCGCACGCCTGTGGCGAAGATTCAGAAAGCTCCGATCTCTCAGGTTGATGTGGTGATGTATGTTAGAAAGAGAGCTTTGCAGTCACATCCGTTATTCGACATGCAGAAACTGGCAGAACAATGGCCTCGATCTTGACGATCTGCTCTTCAATCTCACGTCCTGAAACGAGAAGGTATCGGTGTTGCCCCCTAGACTGATGGTCTTAACTCTGAAGAGGGATGGTACAAGCTTGACCATGGACTGAAGTTATAGGTCGGGCATTGCTCTCTTGTCTTGCATGGAGCCCAGCCATGACTCTCCCGCGTCTCGGTACGCCTTGCAGATAGAGGCCGCGGGCCTTGCTCCTACCACCACTCGCTGTGCTCGCTCACCGTCCGTTCCAGAACCGCGTAAGAGAAAATACGAAAGCGAAGCACTCCGACAGATTCCAACTCGACACATGACAAAAATCCTACAGTTAGGCTGCGACATTGCTTTTGAGTAGAAGTTCCAAGCCTTGCGGTAAAACCAGCGCGGGCGCGGCTGCTTGTCATCTCGGAATGGCATCCACAGCGCTTTAAACGTCTCCTCTTTCCTTCCGTGACGATTGAAGCGCAAGTTTATGAGGTGCGTGATTCCAAGTGCCTGAAGCTGCTCAACGTGACGCCAGGTCTTGATGCCACTGCCAAAAGCCAACCGCTTGTTTATGAAATACGCCTTCATCTGGCCACCGACACTTTCCTGCTCCTTCGCGCTAGACAAAACGCCGTGGCCGCACTCACACCTAGAGCCGCACCCACTGCTCGCCACGATGAGCCAGCAGATCGCAATCGCTTGATTTCGGCGAGATCTATCTCCTTGCGCGGACGACCGAGGATTTTTCCCTTGGCACGAGCATTTCGCAGTCCAGCGCGGACCCTTTCCGCGATGAGACTTCTCTCCAGCTGTGCGACAGCGCCTAACACCGTGAAAACCAATTTCCCAGCCGGAGTTGAAGTGTCCACTTGCTCTGACAGACTCACAAATTCGATGCCGAGCGCCTTGAATGTCTCAAGTGCACGCAACAAATGTGAAACTGATCGAGCGAAACGATCGAACCGCCAGCAAATTACAACGTCAAATCTTCTCAAGTGAGCATCAGCAAGCAGTTTGTTCAGCTGAGGACGGGATTCCTTCGCTCCAGAAATGCCTTCGTCGATGTACTCGTGACCGATTTTCCAGCCCCGGCGCTTGCAGTAGTCTCGAAGCTCCCGAACCTGCATCTCAGGGTTCTGATTCCCGCCGCCGGTACTGACGCGGGCGTAGATTGCTGTTTTCACTTATTTAGCCTCCTCGAAAGCCGTCTCGAGCTACCGGGCGTATAAAGGGGATTAGGCTCCGTTTTAATTCGCCTTGCATTCGCCCCTAGCAGCCCGTATGACAAACGATCTCTAGAACCTAGTGGTAAAGGGCCTAGCCGCCTCCTAAAGCCCCGCCTCGCGCCCCGCAAGGGCGAAGTACTATAACCGTACAGTGCTGTTACAAATTAGTAATTATACTAAACAGTGCGATGCTCGTAAAGGACTATTCCTGACGAGGAAAATCGGGGATTTGTTGTGAAATCTGTGAGTCTAGGTCCTCGTGTGATGGGCTGACATCACACGAGGGGAGATGAGGCACACTTCTGGCCCACACGCATCCCATGGGCCGAATGTGCGAGGGCGTGTTTTGTAGGTATGGAGATGATTGTCAGGAACGCTGACGCACTAAGTACCGGGGCCATGCATGTTGGTTCACAAAAAACCGGCTCGCGACTGTTCGTCATCTCAAACATGGTTAAGAGCGCAAGAAGTGTCTGTATGATCATCGATGAAGCGGAGACTATTCGGGGTCCGGTAAGGATCGAAGGTCAGCAAAAAACCGTGAACATCAGCAATATCCAAGATAACAAAAAAATGGATTGAGCAAGGTGGGTAACTTGTTGATTTTGTTAGGGGAAATGTGGGAAAGCAAAACCGCTGTGTCAAGGTGGCGCTCTAACCAACTGAGCTACGAGCCTACTGGCGCGAAATCGCGCGGTTCAGCGACCCCCAATTCTACAGTACGTTCCTCTGGTTCACAATTGGCGCACACGCGGTTTTACGTGTTCGGTCTTACTGTAAGGGGGCTCGAGTTCGCACCGAGCGCCGAGCGGCGAGCCGAGCGATTTGGAGCAACTCCCCACCCACCAGCGCGCAGTCATCGGGTAGGATGAGCGCATGCAAGTGACGATCGACGATGGGTTGAGACGGAAGTGTCCGCGCACGGCGCTCGGTTGCGTGACGGCGTCGGTTGAGGCGCCGGCCTCGACTCCGGAGCTGCTCGCGCTGATGCAGCAGCGTGTGAACGAGATTTTGAAGCTGCCGTTTCCGCGGGGCGTGTTGGAGTCGCCCGAGATTCTGGCGACGCGAGCTGCTTACAAGGCGCTCGGCAAAGATCCTGCGCGTTATCGAGGGAGCGCCGAGGCGCTGCTGCGTCGCGTTGTGGGCGGCAAGGGATTACCGCAAATCAATGCGGTCGTCGATGCGATCAATCTTGTCTCGGTCGAGAGCAGGCTTTCGATCGGCCTCTACGATCTCGTTCACGTCGAGGGCGACATCACGTTTCGCGCGGGCCGGAGCGGGGAGACCTACAAAGGTATCGGCAAATTTGATTTGAATCTCGAGGGCCTTCCCGTGTTTGCCGACGCGCGGGGGCCGCATGGCAGCCCGACCAGCGATTCGGAGCGGACGATGGTCACCGGCGAGACGCGTCGCGTGATCGCGATCATCATTTCGTTCAGCGGGGACGAAATCGTGGAGCGCTGGACGCAGCGGCTGGCCACTATTTTTCAGCAATACGCGTCGGGCACTGATTGCGCGCAATCGGTCGTTCGCTAAGCCTCGAATCGCCGCGATCGCAAGCGACTGCTACTTCTGCACGTGTGCCTGCCCCTTCGCCGCGACGATGATCTACTTGACTACTGCGATTTTCTGGCCGTCGTGGGCGAACTCAACCGGGCAGGCGTACGAAGCGTGGATCGAGCGGAGTACATCTGCCTGGTGATCTTCTACAACTGGCGGAATGTGGCTGAGGAGAACGTGCTTTGCGTTGGCGGCTTTAGCAGCTTCGCCGAGTTGCTTTGGCGGCGTGTGCAGCGTCAGCAAAATCGCAGGCGTGTCGGGCGGATCGAGAATTGCGGCGTGCAGAACGAGAAGATTGGTATCTTTCGCGAGCTTCTCCAGGTTCGAGAGGGCCGACGCGTCCATGTCGCCGGAGAATGTGATGCTCTCGTCCCTGAATTCGACGCGATAGCCAACTGACGGGCAATCGCCGTGATGCGTGGCGATTTCGCGAATGTGTAGATCGCCTTCCGAAAAGATCTCGGTCTCGGGGGTGTTGAGCGCGGTCGCTAGGTCTTTTCCGTCGATCGTTTCGTCGACGCCAAAACCTCTTTGGTATTCGTAAATTCCGCCGCGGTCGAAAATCAGGTGGAGAAATTTGGTTGTGCTTGGAAATTCGCCGCCTCCTTCGGGGCCGAACACGTGGTAGGTGATCGGATCGTCGGCGGAAAGAGAGCGCGCATTGAAGACGGAAGGCAGGTCGGCGCTGTGATCGATATGGAGATGCGTGAGAAGTATGAGGTCCATCTTGTCGAGATCGAGATTCAGTTTGCCGATTTCGACGAATGCGCCGGAACCGGCGTCGACGAGGATGCGCGGCACGCCGGCGAGCAGAACGATGTAGCTCGTCTCTCCGCGCCCGGTGGCACGCGGTCCGCCTGAGCCTAGGACGATCAATTCCATTGCGGGCGGCGTGTGTGCAGCGGAATGCTGATCTTTCTTATGCTTTTGCGCCACTGCGTTGGGCGGGTTGAGTGCGAGCGTCGCGATCGCAAAAAACAGCGACACCATAAGCTTGCAACGAGAATCGAACTTCGACATGTGGGCGCGGCTCCGGCTGCGCAATGAATGTTAGCCTCCGGAGCCGCACAGACAAAGCGTCAACCTGCGACTTGCTCGGTGACGGCGTCCGCTCCGGATCGACGCGGGGCCGAGTGCTTTGCGCGCCCAGGAATGAATCCGCGTGCGGCGAGCAACTCGGCATTGAGCAAAGCCGCGCCAGCCGCGCCGCGCACGAGATTGTGTGAGAGCAGCGTCAACTTGATGTCAAGCAGCGGGCATTCGCGCACGCGACCGACGACGGCGGCCATGCCGTTGCCGGCGTTGACGTCGCGCCGGGGTTGCGGGCGATTTTCTTCGTCGAGAACTTCGATCGGGTTGCGGAGCGCCGAAGGCAGCGACGCGATTTCGGGATCGACCTCGAAGTTGCGCAACGCTTCGCGCACCTCTTCAGTGGACGCGATTTTCTTCATGCTGATGCTGACGCATTCGAGGTGACCCTCGAGCACCGGTACGCGGTTGCAATGCGCACTGATGCCGAGCCCCGCATCGACGAAACGGCGGCCGTCCCAACGGCCGAGGAGTTTCTGCGGCTCGGACTCCAGCTTTTCTTCTTCGCCGCTGATGAACGGCACGACGTTGGCGTGAATGTCCATCGAAGCGACGCCGGGATAGCCTGCGCCAGAAACGGCTTGCAGAGTGACGACGAAAATCCGCTCGAGGCCGAAGATGTCGGCGAGCGGTTTGAGCACGAGGACGAGGCCGGCGGTCGAACAGTTCGGGTTTGTCACGATGAAGCCGGTCGTGTATCCGCGTTGTGTTTGTTGCACGCGGATGGCGTCGAGATGCGATGCGTTCACTTCCGGAATCAGCAACGGGACGTCGGGATCCATCCGGTGATTTCGGGAGTTGCTCACGACGGGATAGCCGGCGCGAGCGAATTCCTCTTCCACGGCGCCCGCGACGCTGGAATCGAGCGCGGAGAAAACGAAATCGCAGTCCAGTGTCGGCTCGAGACCTTTCACGACGAGATTGCGCGCTTCCTGAGGAATCGGTGTGTCGAGATGCCAGCGCGCGGCTTCTTCGTACGTCTTGCCGGAAGAACGCTCGGACGCAGCGACCGCTGTGAGCTCGAACCACGGATGATTTGCGAGTAGTTTGACTAAGCGCTGGCCGACGATGCCGGTTGCGCCGAGCACGCCGGCGCGCCATTTGCGAGGGGCGCGCGGCGTTGGTTCATATAAGCGTTGCACATATTCCATATGGCGCTTCGGCTCGAAATTTCTTTCGTCGATCAAAGAAATTTCGTGTGTCTCGAAAACTTCTCCTTGCCATTGACCGCTCATGCTGCACCTTCCTGGGATTGAGATTGTGAATCGCGCTGCGACTGCGAATGCGGCGGACGCTTGAGACCGATCCGCGTGCCGCGAACTTGCGGTTTGAATGTGTTGCGCACCCAAACTGTCATCTCTGTCGAAGCGGCGAGCGGTAGCACATGCGGATGCAGAACCTTCGCTCCGCTTGCGGCGAGCGCGTGCGCTTCGTCGTAGCTCAAGTCGTGCAGGAGTTGCGCCTGCGCGTCTTCGTTGGGATTCGCGGTGTAGATTCCGTCGACGTCGGTCCAGATCACCAGCTCATCGGCATCGACGACGTGCGCGATGATCGCGCCGGAGAAGTCGGAGCTATTGCGGCCGAGCGTGGTGATTCGGCCGTCGGGAGTTGCGCCGATGAAACCGGTGACGACGGGAACGATGCCGTCGTTGAGCAAGGGAGTCAGCACGGCGCGGCCGCGGCGCTTTGTCTGATCGAGGTGCGGCTTCGCATCACGGAACGTGTCGCAGGTGAGCACGAAGTCCGAAGATGCGACGGGAACGGCGGCGACCCCGGCACATTCCAGCGCAGCGGCGAAAATTCTCGCGCTGAGCCGTTCGCCGAACGACGCGAGCTGGTCGAAGAGTTCGGGCGAGGCAACGACGGATTCGCGCGCGGGAACCGCGTGAAGCAAGTCGCGGCCGAGCGAATCGAGTTCGCGCGAGACGCGATCGTGCGTGTCGCTTTCAAGCCCGAGTTCGCACAGCGCATCGTGATGCAATCGCAGAACGAGTTCGGCCTCGACGCGCGCGCGATAATTTTGACGATCGGCCAAAAGTTGCGCGATCGCGAGCAGTTTGTCGGTGACGCCCTTCATCGCGGAAACGACGACAACGACACTGGAATTTTGCGCAACGGGCTTCACCAGGTGCGCTGCGTGCAGCATGCGTGCCGCACCAAGCAGCGAAGTTCCACCGAATTTGAACGCTACGGTTCCCTTGCGACGACCAAGCGAACTGAAAGTTTCGCGCTTAAGAAATTCGCTGCGAGTTTCGGTGTTTCGCGACGAGCGCGGTTCGCTCTGCGCGAACACCGCAGGAACTAAGCGCGGTGATAAGTCACCCTCCGCGGGTGCTTCGGACTGCACATTTCTGGCGTTCATGGTGCCGCTCCGTTTGGTTTCCGCTGGAGCGATTTGGAGGAGGGAGTTAAAGAAAAAACCCACCGCCAGTTCGCTTCGGCGGTGGGTTGGAAACTTTTGGGATCTTTCTAGTTTCTAGCTTCGCCGTTAGCGGTAATCGACTTCGTCGTAGTCGAAATAATCGACGACGTCGACGGAGTCATGCGCTTAGCGGCGAGAGAAAGATTCATACCGGGATCGAAGTTAGCATGGCTGAGAAAAACGGCAAAGTGAAAATTTGAAGAAACGTATCGCATCGCGAGTCGTTTCAATGAGTTGGCGATTATCGGTTACCGAGATTCCTCTCCGCGCAAGAAGGCACAGGAAAAGGATGTAGATGGGAGACTCTCCCCCTCCTTACTTTTTGCGTAAGCATATGATTTCAGGTGAGTTAGCTGCAAAATTCGACACAGAAATACGTAAGAATCTCATTCTAAAAGACTTAACCTCACTCTAGAGCCCCACTTATCCGGTTGATTCTGTACTGCGGCATCAACGTGGAATCGAGCCTCTCCTGTGTCCCGAAATCGGCGAGATGATTCGGGCTTCACCTCGGTTGTCCCTCCGAAACCGAATCGACCTGATAGTTTTAGTACTACATCTCAAATTATTGATAACAAAAGGCTTGACCGCGCAACTTTGTACCGAATGAGGTGTTTAAGTTCGGTACGGGTACTCGGCGCTGGGCACGCCTCCGGGGAATTCCAACAAGAGAGAGAAAGGGAGCTGGCTATGAAACCGAAGAAGTGGCTTGGCGCAATTGCGGGCATTGTGGCTTTGGGAAGCGGGTTGACTGGTTGCGGAGGCAGCACCAGTCCGAGTACATCGACCTCGACAACCGCAGAAAACGGTCAAGTATTCGTGAACGGCACGGACGCTCCGTTGGCGAGTGTGTTGTCGTTCCAAGTGGACATCACCGGCATGACCGTGTCGGACGGGACGAATCCGCCGATCTCGGTTCTGAACGGAACCCAGACCGTGGATTTCGCGCGGCTGGACGGGCTTCACACGTTGCTGGATCTGAACACGATTCCGGCCGGTTCGTACACGAGCGTCAACATGACGTTCGCGAACCCGCAGATCGTGTACATGAACGTGACTACCCCCCAAACGAACCCCCCGACACGTCCGACGATCACGACGTTGAACACGACGTCGTCCCCGGCGGCTTCGCTGACACAATCATCGGTGACGGTGAACCTTGCCAACCCGCTGACGGTCAGCGCGGACGCGGTGATTGGCCTGGCGTTCGACTTCGACCTGAAGGATTCGGTCGCGGTTGATGGAAACGGGCAGATCACGGGTGCGGTGAATCCGATGGTTTCGATCAAGGCGGTGACGCCTGCCGATGCCGACGGGTACATCGACGATTACGTTGCGGGAGTGACCACGACTACGACGAACTCGTTCACGGTGCAAGGCCCGCACGGGCACACGTTCACAGTGAATGTGAACGATCAGACCGAGTGGGAAAACGGCGAGACCATCAGCAACCTGACGACATCGTCGATCGTGGAAATTTCCGGCACGGTGGACGTGACGTCGGGTGCAATTCTGGCAGACACGGTCGCGATCGTTTCGCAGAATAGCTTCTGGGCGGGCGGCCTGATCACGTATGTCGATCCTTCGACGAACCCGACGAGCGACTTCGATCTGTATGTGCGAAGCGTTTTGCCGAGCGGAACGGGCTTCAACTCCGAGCAGATCTCGACGATTAGCCTGACCGGCAACGAGAAGTACTTCATCTACTGGTGGCACAACAAGTTCACCAACTTCCTGTTTAACGCGAGCCTGTTGGTGCCGGGACAGCACGTCAGCATTGCCGGACCGCTGAATAATGGAGCAGTCACCGTGAATCGTGTGGTTCTTCGCTATGAAGGACACAACGGCACATGGGTGGCGGGCAGCACGAACACCGGAGCGAACACGTTCCAGTTCAATTCGGATGGAGTGGCCGGTGTGCTGTTCAACGGACCGGTGACGGTCTACTGCACGCCGTTCACAAACTTCAAGGGCGGGTTGAGCGGATTGGCGAGCTTGACCGGCTCGGCGGCGATCAACATACGCGTGGTCGGATTGGTGCTGAAGGATCCGATCAGCGGACAGCCAGTGCTTGTGGCGCATAGCGTCGAGCAGATGACGAACTAAGGCGCTAACAAAAGCGTTGTTCATGGGCGGCCACCTTGAGCGGTTTCGAGGTGGCCGTTTTATTTGTAGCGGCAATCGCGATTGTGGGCAAACCAAAGGGCCGACCCTATACGAGTCAATCCATCACGTTGTGAAAATGAGGCTGGAGCAGGTTAGGCCGGATTCCGCTTTTTGGAGTTCGGAGATGTCGAGAGGGGTGACGTGGAAGCCGGCGGATTC
>JGI12635J15846_10001675_pt1 | contig 19342 bp, 24 predicted proteins | sample BlaSpr_A8_OM2_M2_FD_15846 | JGI IMG/M metagenome (IMG submission 15846) | reverse complement strand
TCGGTGCGTTTGCTCTTCGCCACCGTCCTGGCGAAGTTCCAACAATCGCACGGAAGCTTCGATTGAAAGCTGGCTGGTCAGTGAATCCGACTTCCAACGCGATTGTTAGTAAAGAGTCGTTCGAGTGCAACAAGAGAGACTTTGCGGCTTCAACTCGCTTATGGAGCAAGTAGCGCCGGACCGGAACACCAAACGACCTTTTGAATGCGCGCATGAAACGACCCGTCGATAGCGCACACTCTTTTGCAAGATCGGCAAGCGCCAGATCACCGTCCAGATGTTCGTTCAACACCTCGATCGCTCGATCCTGTTGCCAGATCGTCAATCCCCCGGTAACAACCTCCGGCGGCTGGCTCCGTCCCTGGTACGTGCGGCTCAGATGAGCGCAGAACATCATGATCATTTCGTCGATAGCTAAGCGTGGAAGCTGGAGCGGACGATCAGAGAACTGCAACATCATCCGGGCCCAATGAAGAATTACGTCATCCTTGGTTCCCGGGGTGCAATGCAAGTTGCGAATGCGCTTTTGCTCGTTCTCGTCACTGAATCGATTGATAACTGACCGGGGTATATAGACGTGAACCGAGTCGAAACCTGAAGTGCGCAGTGCGACCGGCTTCGACTCCATATCGAATATCTGAATGCCGCCGGCATCCCATTCGGTGACACGATGAAAGCGTCCGTCAAGCCACGTTCCCCAGCCAAACGAACCGGTGGGTCTGTTGATTTCAACTTATGTGCGATACGGTCGGTGGAAGGCAGGATATATGAAGCTACAATGCGGGATATGGCAACGCCTCTCAGCGCGGTTGGATGACAGATGAGACCGATCGGTCGCAGCGAGAGAGAGCTGTTCTATGAGCAGACGCCAAGGAAGCAGTAAGAGGATTACCGTCCTGCGGCCTTCTCGTCGCGAAGAACCATACATGTGGAGCCGCTTTTGCGACGGCCAATCGGTCGCCGCGACTGAGATCAGCGGCAGACAACTGCCGCAGTTGGATGTCCTTAACCTTCTCGTAACGAGCTTGCAGCGCACGCCACGATGGCGCTTCTGTCAATCGCGGGTTCATTTTTCTAACTCTTTCTCGTTTTCTTCCTGCACCGTGGGATTAGCCCACGGTGCGTCGTTGGCGATGAGATGGTCAGCCTCGTCGGGCCCCCACGTCCCGGGCTCATAGGGATGCACTGGCGTAACGTTGCCCAGGATCGGATCGACCGCACGCCATTGCGCTTCCACTACGTCTTGACGGGTAAAGAGCTCAGTCAGTCCCCGCATAGCGTCGCCCAGCAGCCGCTCGTACGGCGGCGTGTCGTCGGCGGCCTGCTCGGTGAGTCTGAGTTCCACGTCGCTACCGGTCATTTGCTCGCCCGGCGTCTTCACCCGCACCCCCATTCCGATGGCGATGTCTGGACTGATACGGATGCGTAGATGTGCGGAAGTGCCGGGTACGGTTTCGCCAAAGGTTTCCATCGGCGGGCGCTTGAATTCAACGAATACTTCGGTCGCGGTAACGGGCAGCATTTTTCCGGCGCGGATATAGATGGGCACGCCGGCCCATCGCCACGTTTCAATGAACAGCTTGAGCGCAATGAAAGTCTCGACCGTGGAGGCCGCGTCTACGCCCGGCACTGCCCGATAACCGTTGTACTGACCACGCACGATGTCCTCCGGAGCAATCGGTCGTACCGCCTTGAGCAACGCGGCCTTCTGGTCGCGCCACGCGTCGTGAGCCTCCCCGGTCGGCGGATCCATGGCCAGGTTGGCCAAGACTTGCAGCAGGTGATTTTGAACCACATCCCGCACCGTGCCCGCTTCGTCGTAGAACTTGCCGCGATCCTCGACTCCGAACTTCTCCGCCATGGTGATCTGAATGCTTCGCACGTAGTTGCGATTGCAGATCGGTTCAAACATTGGATTAGCGAAGCGGGTATAGAGAATGTTCTGTACCGGTTCCTTTCCCAGAAAATGATCGATTCGGAAGATTCGTTCTTCGGGGAAATAGCGGTGCAGAATTCGGTTGAGTTCTTGCGCCGATGCCAAGTCACGCCCGAAGGGCTTCTCCACCACCACGCGCGCATTCTCAGCGCAGCCCGACTTGGCCAACCCCTCGGCAACCGTGCCAAACAAGCTGGGTGGAATCGCAAAGTAATGAAGCGGTTGTTTCGCCGAGCCCAGCTCTTTGCGCAGTTGGGCGAAAGTGTTCGGATCGTTGTAGTCGCCGTCCACGTACCGCAAAAGGCCCGTCAGTTCGTTGAACGCATCCTGGTCGAGGCCGCCGAATCTTTCGAGACTGTTCTTGGCGCGCGCTTTAAGTTGATCAAGATTCCAACCTGCTTTGGCCACGCCGACGATTGGCAGATTGAACCCTTGATCGCGAATCAACCCCTGCAGCGAGGGAAAGATCTGTTTGTGCGCGAGATCGCCGGTGGCACCGAAAAACACAAAGGCGTCAGACTGGAAATCTCCCATCAGGCCGCCTCCTGCTTATCGGCAGCTTTCTCCTTGTGGCCGCCGAATTCGTAGCGCATGGCCGAAAGCAGTTTGGCCGCATATTCTTCGTTGCCACGTGACGCAAAACGCGAACTGAGCGCAGCGCTGATCACCGGCGTCGGAATGCCCTCATCCACCGCTGCCTGCACTGTCCACCGTCCCTCTCCGGAATCCGACACGCGGCCCGCAAAATTCGAGAGATCAGGATTTTCTCGCAAAGCCGCGGCCGTCAGATCAAGCAGCCACGAACCGATAACACTGCCGCGTCGCCAGACCTCCGCCACCTCTGGCATGTCCATGTCATATTGATAGAGTTCGGGATGGCGCAGCGGTGTTGTCTCGGCGTCCTCATCGCGCTTCATCTTGCCGACGTTGGCATTCTTAATGATGTTCAATCCCTCGGCAAAGGCAGCCATCATCCCGTACTCGATACCGTTATGGACCATCTTTACGAAGTGACCCGCGCCGTTCGGGCCGCAGCGCAAGTAGCCGTTTTCTGATGTCGAGGGCTCGCCGGTCCGCCCTGGCGTCCGCGCCGCTGAGCCAACACCTGGAGCCAATGACTCGAAGATCGGATTGAGATGACTCACAATCGCTTCCTCCCCGCCGATCATCAGACAGTATCCCCGCTCCGATCCCCATACGCCCCCGCTGGTTCCGCAATCGACGTAGTGGATTCCTTTCCTCTTTAATTCACCCGCGCGGCGAATATCGTCATGGTAGTAGGAATTGCCACCGTCGATTACGATGTCGCCCGGTTCGAGCACAGGTGTGAGCGAAGTCAATACGGAATCGACGACCGCCGCCGGAACCATCATCCACACGGCGCGCGGTTTGCTAAGTGCTTTCGCAAAATCCGCGATACTGCCGGAAGACTTGGCGCCTTTCGCCACCATATCTTTCACGGCTTGCGGATGCGTGTCAGACACTACGCACTCGTGACCGGCTTTCATCAGCCGTTGCACCATGTTCGAGCCCATTCGTCCCAGGCCTATCATTCCGAGTTGCATTCGTTTCCTCCTCAAATGGTGGGACGTAGCGGGTCAACCGCCGCCCCTTATAGTATTCAGGCACCGCGTGACTTCGCGGCGCGGTATTTCCCGACAAAGATAACTACCACACGAACATGCGGGCACCAGAGCCGGGAGAGCGGACTCGCCCAATCTGGACGGACGGTACGTGGACCGGAGTCACCTCACCTTGATCCGAGGTAGGGAGTTCCGGCCGCAGGGCGCTGATCTCTTCTAACTCGACAGCACCGTGCCGGTTCATAATCTCGGTAGCCATGTCCACTTTTTTTCCCAAACCTGTCACAAAAACCATGACGCCTCCGCGACGTACTCCGCGAACATAAGCCTCTGCTTCCCCTTCGAGGACTCCGAAAGCTGTGAGATCACGAGTCAACTCCACTTTAAAGTCAGTGTGTGGCGTGCTCATGAGTCCGCTCCCTGCCATCTCCAGCGGCTCTTTCAAAATGCGGACGTCCGTTCGAAGGAAGCCTGTGGCCTGGAGATCGCGAACAACCTCGTCGGCCAACTCTGAATTCTCAAACAAGCCCACCGCAGTTTTTGCCATGTTGGCCTCCACCAATCTAAGTTGTCACCGAAGCTGGGAAACACTAAACAGAAGTCAATTGCTTGGCACCATTGTGGTTGCCGTTGGCGTTGACTTCGCTTTCTTTTTCTTTGTCCCTGCGTTCTTGGCCCAACCCCATGGTCAGCGCTGTCATTCCGGCCAGACCGCCTAACTGCATCGTTTCAATGGCGGAACTGGGAACAATGGCGATCGTAGAATTTTGCACCATTCGCTCTGGACTGCGGAAGCGAGGCTGGGCGCTTGCCATACATGAGCAATCGCCCAAACCATTGCAATCTCGCTTTCGTCAGAAGCCACTATTCAGCTTTAGCTACGTGGGCGTATCCGCCAAGTTCCTCCACCAACTCTCGGGCCGAAGCAGGGACAGCAACTTTGCCGTCAAGAATTTCATGGCGGTTTACATCGTCGCCATACATGGCTTTGTCACCACTTTTATCGGCTTGCATTACAGCACCATCCAGGCTCACTCCGGCAAAAACGCCTTTGGACCGCGAGTAAGACAGAATCTCCGCATTCAATTTAAGGTCAGTGGCAGCAGTAGCATTCCGACCCACGGGCCCGGCCGCTACAGAAGCGTCTGCTCCAAGCTTGAATTTGTCGCTCATTAGGCTTTGCAAGGCATGATCGTTCATGAAGAGCATCACGATGTCAGTGGAAGAGCCCCCGATCTGATAGCCCACACTTCCGCTATCAATAGCCACAAACATGGGAGCGCTCCAGCCATGCTCGGTGCGACAGGTTGCTATTCCCCTGCCGTAGCTACCACCGAATACGAAGGCAAACTTCTTGTCCCCTGGAATGATGGCAATACACTTTGCCGATTCCAGAAGTCCCGAAGGAATGCCCTGATCCGGAGTATTCATGATCTCCTTGAAGACTTGGGCAGCTTTCTGGGTACGATTCACATCATCTTCGCGGTCTGAGGCGACAGCGGTTAAACTTGCAATCGCTATCAGGATTGTTACGGCCGAAATACGTTTCAACATTGTTATCTCCATTCAAGTTTGAACTCGTTAAGAGCAAGGGCTCGCTGAGAGCAGTACCGTACGTTTCCACAGCGCAAGTCACTCCCACGCACAGCAGGTGCGAACTGGATTTGACTCGTCGGTATCACTTTTCTGCTGGTAACGGCGGCGGCCTTTAGAGAAAATTCTAGGCGTTACTAACGGGTCATTACTGGTCAATAGTGCGCACCTGCAACTGTTGGTACTTTTAGGCTAGTATTTTCACGGAACGGACAGCAGTGCAGCTTGTTCGCTTGTTCAGCAGCCTTACCCAGAAGAGCTTCTCGTGCCTCATCAATCGAATCGACCAAGAGGATGATTCTTGCCATGAAGAAAAATATCTGGAGGGCGGTCATCGAGGTAAGCTTTATCATCTTTCTGTTTTATTCCAATCTCTTGATGGGGGAATTTGAGCGTTCCGGTATGGGGGTGAAGAGGGGCGTAGTGTGGGCAATCGAAGATGTATTCACTATTGCCAATTTCGAAATTGCCGCGACAGCCGGACTCATTGGGTATATCGTTTTTGAGTTTCTTCGGAAGAGATTCTAGGCAAAGTTGTCTCTGACCTTTGGCCGCAAGAGAAACAGCAATAGTCCACGGGCAATCGAACCCTCCAAACCCCTAACGCCTTCTGACCGAGCATGTGAAACGAATCGAATGCATGGACCTGGGTGAGCACAGTGCTCGTGCCTCTGTCGCGACAAGGCAGAGGCCGCGGTGTTTGCGCTACAAGCGCAAATTCGCCAAGGATTGACGGCTTTTCTAAGCGCCACCTGGCTTGAGAGTTTCCATCGCAGTTCGACCCAAGAAGATGAGGGTGGATGCAGCACAACGTGGGTCCATCGCTCCCAAGCACGCTCACGATGCCATCGCGCCACAGCAGGCAGTGGAGTTAGTATTGGAGCACGTAGGCGTCGCCATCCTCACGCAGCCCACTGCGCCAGGGTTTCATCCTGACGGTGTGGTCGTAAAGCTGCTTTCCGATGCATCGTTGTGCTTCAAAACATGCGTGATCCTGAGAGCCGATAACACGTCCCGGCTCATAGAGGAATACGTTCGAATGTTCCTCCGCAAATATGCACCCCAACGCCTGCCACCAAAGCGAACGGAATTGTCGCTGGCTACTAGAGTTGTCAGCTGGGAAAAGGCAATTGGTCCCTCGCGCCGGTGACAGCATGGCCTGGCGAGGTCGCGACGCCGGAGCGAGAGAGCATAGAATTGATGGTTTAATCGGCTGCAGACCCGGAATGGGTAAAGGGGGAGTCAGTGGATCTCGAAGTAAACCTGCGAAGCTATCTTGACGGCGGTACCAATTCCGACGGCCGCGAGCCAAACGCGGGGTACGCATCATTCGACTACTGCTTCAACTACTTCCAGCCCTTTCGCGACTCCGGAAACGTCTGCGCGCTAGCAAGTCCCGGTGTACGTTACAGCCGGAGCCGGTGGAGTAACGGAGGTAAGGGAACCGATGGCTCGGCAACTTCGTCAAGAAATGATAGCGGAACAGTTCGGTCGGGAGAGCGAAGAAACATGCAAGAACTCGAAGTTTATTCCATGATTGGCGCGGAAGGATTCACACGCCTGGTCGCCGCATTCTATCGACAAGTCCCGCAAGACGACCTTCTGGGGCCCATGTACCCGGCGACGGATCTTCCCGGTGCCCAGCAGCGGCTCCGAGATTTCCTGATCGGCCGATTCGGAGGGCCCCAGACTTACATCGAACAGAGAGGGCACCCACGCCTCCGCGCGCGGCATTCTCCGTTCCATATAGATCAGGCTGCCCGCGACCGATGGATGCGCTTGATGAATAGTGCTTTTGGGGAAGCTGCACTGCCGGCAGAGGCCGAGCAAGTCCTTCGGAAATTCCTCGACGGAATGTCGAGCTTCATGATCAATCGGGTGGAGCCTTGAGTCCGCTACCCAAAGCGACCGCGCGGTAGAGCTTGTGGCTGTTGCTGGTGCGACGAATAGAGGATCTCCCACGAAAGCCGAAACCTGGTCCCCGCCGTCAGGGCAATGATCTCGCATTGGTTTATGGACAACGAAGCGAAAAGGCCCAAGTTCTATACCATGACCGGAGGTCAAACTTCCGACTGACGCAGCCGTCGATGCCGAAATAGACCTGTGCAATTCTGGCGACGTTTACTTCCTCCGAGCACGGCTTAACGTCAGCCTGCCGGGCTTGGAGCGCGTAGTCGCCCAGGCCATCGCGGACGCCACGCACGACACGACATGTGCATATTCCAACGCTACACGGGGCAACATCGACGTTACGGTCAAGTGGTGTGAGCCGGACCTGTAGCAACCGTTTTACAAGAACCCCCTCGGCGCCTGCAGGCTGTGATTGCGGCCGGAGCGTGACGGAACTATGACTTCAATCTTGATGCAACGAAGGAGAACCATGACCGCAGTGAAATTAGAAGATGCCCGCCGCGTAATAGGCGCGGCAGAGAAGAAAGCCGCGGAAATTGGCCAGCCCATGAACATCGCAGTGGCTGACGAAGGCAGAAACATCGTATCCCACGTTCGTATGGACAACGCATGGATTGGCAGCATTGATATCGCGATGAAGAAGGCTTACACGTCGCGCGCATTTGACATTGAAACGAAGGAATTGGCTAAGCACTCTCAATCGGGAGCCGAGTTCTTCGGCATTCATGTTTCAAACAATGGCAAAATTATGATTTTTGCTGGCGGCATCCCGCTGAAACTGGATGGCAAAGTAGTTGGGGCGATTGGCGTCAGCAGTGGTTCCGGCGATCAGGATCATGCTGTCGCCGCGGCCGGTGCTGCCGCGTTCTAACCACGCCGGACAGAACAGAACCACAAGAGTAAGGACTAATTAATGTCACATCATTATTCCGGCCCTGACTTCAGCTTTCCGCACGGGGACGCTCGACTGGATTTCACTGATCTATATGCGTTTCCGAAACCTGGAGACGCCAGTAAATCCATTCTGATCATGAACGTGCATCCGTCTGCCAGCGAAAACCCCCCGGGGCCTACTACGACCGAGCCTTTCGCACTCTTGGAATCACAGACCATGCGTACACGGAGGTTAGCTCCGTTCTTAAAGGTGAAGTGAAGGAAGGGGACGACGTGATCATTCGATCAGTAGCGCCCAAAACCTCAGCGCTAGGGGCTTTACGGCGCTAGTACCGCAATTCGAACCAACCCCATGGAAACGATACCCGCCGCCAACCAACTCGAACCCACGGCAGCCGCCTCTTCGGCAAGCGCGGTCATCCGCGTCGAGGACGCCCACAAGTATTACGAACTAGTCGAGACACGAGTGCACGCGCTGCGTGGTGTAAGCATTGAAATCCACCGAGGGGAATTTGTGGCGATCATGGGGGCGAGCGGAAGTGGCAAATCCACCTTCATGAACATTCTTGGCTGTCTGGACCGCCTCAGCATGGGAAGATACTTGCTCGAAGGGATCGATGTCTCCAGACACGACAAGAAGGCCCTGGCACTCATCCGGAACGAGAAACTCGGATTTGTTTTCCAAGGGTTCAATCTCCTGGCCCGGACAACGGCCCTCGAAAATACCGAGTTACCCAGTCTGTACGCGAAGATCGATAACACAGAGCGACGAAAACGTGCTGCCGATGCATTGGCGATGGTCGGTCTCACAGAACGGGCACAGCATTTCCCCTCGCAAATGTCCGGCGGACAACAACAGCGGGTGGCCATAGTACGGGCGCTGGTGAATTGTCCTTCCATCCTGCTGGCGGACGAGCCCACCGGTAATCTCGACAGTCGTACTTCTGTCGAGATCATGGAGATCTTCCAGAACCTGAACGACAAGGGGCTAACGATCGTGCTGGTTACTCACGAGCACGACATCGCTGAGTTTGCTAAGCGTGTGCTGGTCTTCCGGGATGGAAAAATTCGCAAGGACGATCCAGCACTCAGTCGGCCCAGAGCCAGCGAGGTGCTGAAAACGTTGCCGACGCTCGAAGACTGAGGTCATGATTTCGATTTGGACTGCGATTCGGGGACTTACATTTATCCCAGAATGGCGCGATTGAGCAAGAATTAGACGGTTGAAGCACCACTGTAAGAAATTGAAAACATTCAGTACGACGCCCCGAATCCCGAATTCGGGACCAGGGTTCCCCGTTCGCACTATCTCGTAGGTCAGAGAATCAGGGTCCAATTGGGGTTCAGTGCGCCGACCGTTGTGCGGCATTCGCTGATGTGCTGTTGCGAGTTCCTAGGCCGATTACCATGGCCATGTCTTTGGGATAGACCACCTCGCGTCCACGCGCCAGAAAATGGTAATAGATAGACGTCGCCGCTCCATATGAACCGAAGCCGGCCCGTAGTGTGCGTGAATTCGCCGCCAGTGCAACAACCATCCCCACTAGCTTGAATCCGGATGCGCCATTCGCCGCTCCGTTTCCCGCTTCACCGACGCTCTGGCCACCCTGCCCCGCATCGCGGTCGGGAGAAGCCTGCGATGCCGCCAACATCACTTGAATTCCAATTATCAAATATCTGGTCTGCGGAGTTGTCACTTCCGCCCCACCTTCGTTGTCAAGTTTCAGGTGTTCGCCCTTGGCTACAACCACGCCTTCGAGGTTGGTCTCAACCTTTTGCTCGATTCCATTCGGGGGCGCAACCTCTCGAAATAAGGTTCGCAACTGGCCGTTGCGGCCTAATCGACGCGCTGGAGAAACTTGCATTACCGAGCCTTTAATCACGCTTCCTTCCGGCAGAATAAGATGATTTGACGCGACTAGCGGCTCGGTAATCACCGCTTCTACTGGGTCTCCCACCTTCGCCGTCGCAGAGCTCAATCCTGTCTCCAACCGGGCATGTACCACGCTGCCCGTCGGCGGCGGCGCCCCAATGTCGCTCATCGCTCCCGGCATTACCGCCTCGGTCCCAAAATTCAAAGGCTGCAACAAGTTCGCATCAAAACCTGTGCCCGCGTCAATATATTGCGGATGCACCGGCAACTGCGCTAGGACAATCCTCTTTACCTTGTGCATCTTTCCCGGTTCATGGATCTTCTTCTGCAAGTCATTCCATTGCTGGTGTATGGCTTGCCGCGTTGCGCTAACCTTGTTCGACGCGGCGTCCTGCACTTTGTTCTTTTTCTTCTCCGCCTCATTCGCAGAGACGAACCGCAGTACTCCATCCGGGGCAGGAGAGGCGATCGTATGCAAAGCCACAGTTTTCCCATCGGCCGTCACCAATTCGTCAAACTGCACATGCACCTTACGCACTGGTGAAAAATTCGCATTCGCCGCCTGCATCGTTCGGGTCATTTTTGGCACATGGTCAATCGCCGATACTTTGCCATGAACCAGCGTTCCGACCGGGATCAGCAACTTGTCGAACGCATACACTGGTTCCGTTGTTTTGCCCTAAATTGTCTGACCCACTGCGCGAATCCGCACCTCAGAGTCAATCGCCACTTTGATCGGAGTGCCCGCCTCAACCGTCATCGGCATCACTATCGGCGCGTCGATTCTGGGCTCCGTCTGACTTGCAGGCATATCCATGCTTCGCTGTGTGCCGCCCGGCGGCCGCGGCTTTAGTGTCTGCGCGACATTGACCACACTACACATTCCAACCATCAACACTGTCAGTCCGATTACAGTTGGTCGCATTCAAATGACTCCAGAGTTGTTTCGCGTAGGAAGAGCTGCGGTTCAAGGCTGCGTGAACCGCAAGCCCAAGGTTGCGAATGCACGACGCCGCAGAGAAGCGAAAGAAGCCGTGTCTTCTATGAAGTAGCAAACAGGGCAAATGGTTGCGACTCAGCAAAGTTCGTCGAAGAGAGCGTAACCGCAAAGAGGAGAAGAATGCTCCGAATAGCCCTTGGATGAACAAATCGTCATCTTTCAGAAAGGCTCCGGTAATGTTGTCGACATAATCTTAAGTCTTGGGTGCGTTTTCGCGTTTACGAGATCACTGCGGGATCAGAAGAAGAATGAGGTGAAGGATGTTGGGTAATCTTTGGCGGAGTTCTGTCTCGGGCCTCCTTGTCGTCTCTCTCTTCGGGATGTTGGCTCCGTCTCTAATCGCCCAGACGGCTGGAGAGGGTGTATTGACAGGTAGAGTCACCGACCCGTCTGGTGGCGCGGTTGCAAACGCTTCCGTGACGGCAACGAGAATAGATTCCGGGCAGAAACAAACCGCGAACGCAGGGCCTGATGGTACATACAAACTGGAGTTGCCTGCGGGCAATTACCGGCTGACGTTCGAAGCCACGGGCTTCAAGACGCTTGAGATTTCTTCAGCAACGGTCAACGTGACCGTGCCAGAAGTTCTCGATGGCAAACTGGAGCGAAGCGAAGCAGTAAATAGCAACCTAGCTCTAACACAACAGGAGAACTTGCCGAATGCGCCGTCGAGTAGCATGACCGCGCCTTCTCTTTCAGATCTCGGTCTTTCCCCGGAACAAACTCGGGGGAACCCTCAGGAGCAGGCGCTGCTGGATAAACGGACGCACATGCTGAAGATCCATCAACGGATGGGTCTGATCACGACGATACCGCTTGTTGCGACGGTGATCCTCGGTCCTGGCGCTGGCGGCAAAAGTGAAGGCACGGCTGCTCGCGATTTGCACGTGGCGCTAGGCAGCCTGACGGGAGATCTGTACGGCATCACCGCTTATTACGCTATTCGCGCCCCCAGAATCCCCGGAACCAAGAAGCGCGGTCCGATAAAATTTCACGAGGCAATGGCTTGGATCCACGGGCCGGGCATGATCGCGACGCCCATCCTCGGAATCATGGCCTTCGATCAAAAAAACAAAGGCGAAAAGGTCCATGGCGCCGCTTCCGCGCATGGACCAGTAGCCATCGTGACCGCCGGGGCGTTTGGGGCTGCTCTTCTTTCGGTTTCGGTGAAGTTCTGAGTACAGTTTATGAATAAGAGAATACTGATTGTCTTCTTGCCCGCGTTACTCGCGGCGCTGCCTATGTTTGCTGGAGCTGACAGCCAATGGCTTCTGCAACAGAGCACGCTTACGTACCACGTATCGCATCCACTTCATCAGAGCGAGGGCGTGAGTCATGCAGCTAAGGGCAAGGGCGTCTGCCATGCTGGACAATGCGAGTTTCTGATTGCTGTGCCAGTTAAATCGTTTGATTCCGGAGACAGCAACCGCGACCTCCACATGATTCAGGTCACGCGCGGTGCCGAGTTTCCGCTGGTCACGGTCCGCACTCGCTTGCCTGAATCGGATGCCACGGCGTCGACCATTAACGCTGATCTTGAGATCCAGTTTGCGGGCCAGACAGCCCAGTACAAGCAGGTTCCTTTCAAGCTAGACAAGCAAGGGAATGAGATCCATATCACGGGAACAATTCCGGCTACGCTGACGGATTTTAAGATCGACCCCCCATCCCTGCTAACGATGCCCGTCAAGAATGAAATACCGGTGCGTGTAGACCTGACATGGCATCAGCAGTGACGCGGCAGTTGTTGGCCGAGGAGGTTTCTTTGCCCCTGTTTCCTGCATCCTACCTGGAGGTGTAAAGTTTTGGACAGGCAGGGATCTCCGATGCGATTGTTGGTCGTAGAAGACGACGTTTCCATCCAGCTATTCGTTAAGCGCGCGCTGATGGAGGCCGGATATAAGGTGGATGCGGCCAGTACAGCGAAAGCTGGGGAGACCATGGCATTGGAAGGTATCCACGATGCCTTGATCATCGATCTTGGCCTTCCCGACCTGGATGGATTGGACTTGATTGCGCGTTGCCGAGCTCAAGGTAATGCGGCGCCGGTTCTGATCTTGTCCGCCAGGCGTTCTGTGGACGAACGTGTTCGTGGGCTGGAGCGGGGCGGAGACGACTACCTCACCAAGCCATTCGCTCTGCCTGAATTGCTGGCAAGATTGAGAAATCTCTTACGCAGGTCCGCCGTCCCGCAAACTGAATCGGTGCGTCTGCAGTCAGCCGACTTGCAGCTTGACTTGGTGCGTCGCGAGGCGCGGCGGGGCGATCACTTGCTGCAATTGACCCCGCAGGAGTTCTCCTTGCTGGAATATCTTTGCCGCAATGAGGGGCGCGTTGTGACCCGGACAATGATTCTGGACCATGTCTGGAAGATGAGGATTGACCCCGCGACCAATGTGGTTGACGTTCATATTTATCGTCTTCGCAGCAAAGTGGATCACGACACTCCCCGACCGCTGATTCATACGATTCGTGGTGTCGGCTATGTTCTCAAACATGCCTAGGAATCTACGCACTACAGCCGCTTGGCGGCTTTCGATTTGGACAACTCTGGCGTTCGCGCTCGGAACCGCAGGGGCGTTTACCATCGTCTATTTTCTTGTTGCGCAAGGTCTTCGCGAGCGCAGTGACACGTGGCTTAGCGGCGAAGCCGAGGTTCTGGCACAAGTGTCGGCGGATACGCCCAGCGATCACCTCTATAAGCGGATCGTAAGGGAGGTGGCTGAGCTTGCTACTCAGGAAGTACCAGATGAACGCAATGCACGAGGCGAAAGGCTGAACTCTGTGTTTTTCCTGGCCTCAGATCCGAACAACAGTGAAGCTCCCCTATGGGTAGGGCCCGGTTCTAAAGACGCTTTTGTCATAGCGATTCGACAGGCGAACCTGGTCCCAGGACCTCTAAAATCCATAACAGTAAATGGATATCCGCACACGTTTCGAGTGGTTGAGAAGGCGCAAAACGGTAGAACTGTTTATCTCGGATTGTCGGATCATGGCGCCAGGCATGTACTGCACACATTGGGTCGCCGCCTTCTGATGGTCTGGGGCGGCATGTTCCTTCTCGGTTTTGTTATCTCGTACTGGAGCGCGCGTCGAACGCTGCATCGTGTTGAAAGAATCACGGAGACCGTCGCGCGAATTGGCACCGAGGGATTAGAGGAACGTTTGCCTGAACCTGTGAACTCAGATGAAATCTCACGATTGGCGAAGACCTTTAATCACATGCTGGACCGGCTGCAGGCTTCGGTGAATCAACTTCGCACGGTAACTGGCGGTATCGCGCACGACCTCAAGAGCCCGGTGACTTTGATTCGTGGAACGCTCGAATCCGCATTATGCAATGAAGGAAATGACAAGTGGCGTGACTCGGTGGGGGAGGCGATCGAAAACCTGGACAGGCTCTTGCAGTTATTGAACACAACGCTAGACCTGGCGGAAGCAGAGGCGGGCGCTCTTCACATCGATCGCGGTCCTGTCGACTTCTCAGATGTCGTGAGACAACTCGTTGATATTTACCAGCCGGCAATGGCCGAACACCGTCACGAGGTGACGACTGATCTGGAAGACCACGTCGTTGTCGACGCAGACGTGACTCTGCTGAATCGTGTTGTGAGCAATTTGCTTGAAAACGAATTAACGCATTTGCCGGCGGAATGCAGAGTGAAGATCCGCCTCTATTCGCATCAGGGATCAGCGCTGCTGGTGGTTGAAGACAACGGTCCGGGATTTCCTGCTGATATCGGGGGACGCGTTTTCAAACGATTTGTAAAAGGAAAACAATCTCCAGGTCATGGTCTCGGACTTGCGTTTGTGGATGCTGTTGCCCAAGCACACGGCGGTGGTACGCGAGTTTCAGAACGTCCGGGAGGAGGCGCCGTTATAACTTTGTCGCTGCCTGTTAGCGTGCTCCAAGTGGCATAAGCACAGCATTTCTGGCTTCGAGAATCCCTCAATCAAGAAACCACGGGTGAGAAGTGCCCAGGAGCGTTATGTACTCACTTCCCTGGTGACCTCCGGTGCCACGACAGACTCGTAAACGTCTTTCGTGTCCGGATTCGTTGGTCTCTTCCAGCGGCCAAAGAAAGCTTCTCTTACCAGTCTTAAAATGGTTCTGCGGTTTTGGGCGACAACCTTGAGCCATGCCATTTTCCCCATCATCGGGAAATATATCCCGCGGAAGCATACACGCGCGAGGAAGATGTTGATGCGATAACTAAGAGGCTCGTCAGTAAGCGCGTCGACCGCTTGAGCCAGTGCTTCCGCGCTGTACGCTTGCTCCCAACCATATTTCACCTCTGCATGAGCTTCTTCAATGCTCATCTTGAGCGGCGTGTGAGCCATGGCAAACGGGATGAACTCCTGCCAGTGCTTGGGGCGCGTGAGCCGGCCCGAGGTCTCCAGGCGCTTGTAGAGCGGGGTTGCGGGCAAGGGCGTCATCAGGCCGAAAATGGGCAGACCCGGAGGCCAAGTTCGGACTTGCGCCAGTGTGCGCTCGGCCACGCCGGTAGTGTCGTTGTCCATACCGAAGATGAATGATGTGATCGCATAGACGTTGCGTCGCGCAAGCCGTTCGAGCACAGCCGCATATTCACACGGCTTATTGAATCCCTTGTTCACGTCCTTGAGATTGGTCGGGTCGATGGATTCCATGCCGATGAAAACCCATTTGCCCCCGGAAGCCGCGATTAGGTCCACCAGTTCCTCGTCGCGCAACAAATTAGCGCTGATCTGTGCGACCCAGTGCACCTGGGCTTTGGCAGCGATGATGTCGCGAAGCAATGATTTGGTGCGCTTTACGTTGATGGCAAAATTGTCGTCGATGAAAAAAACGGCAATTTGGCCCCTCTCGCTGCTAGCGCGCGCCTTCAACAGTAGCAACTCATTTACCACGCTCTCATTGGTGCGGAAGCGGATTGAGTCACCGAAGAATCCGGTCACGGTGCAGAACTCGCAGCCGTAGGGACAACCACGTCCCGATTCAACTGGAATGATGCGGAAAGAGCCCCAGCCCGTGCCGACACGGTTGAGTAGCGGCGCGACGACCTTTGGCACGAGATTGAATTGAGCAAGATCGATCGATTGCCAAGGAATGACCGGGTACTCCTTTAGCGAGGGCTTCTTGTCTTTCCCCGCTGCATCCACGGGCGCGTAGATGGGTTTTAGTTCGCCGCGGGCAGCGTCATTCACAATCCGCGGCCAGGTTTCATCGGCTTCGCCTAGGGCGACAGCGTCGGCGTGGCATGGTCCGCCGTCGCGACCGAGGGCCTCGTCGGCCAGTTCGGTGACGTGAGGACCACCCATGACGACCGGAACTCCGGTAGCGCGAATGGCATCGGCGATGCGATACGCTTTGGCGATCATTCGGGTCATGGCGCCAATGCCGACCAGTCCTATGTTCTCGTCGTGAACGTACTGTGCTATCTGAACCTCGTCCATCGGCTGAGCGTTGCCGTCGATCAGCAGCACTTCATGTCCGGGAGGAGTCAGAGATTTGAGCAAAAACATCCAGAGGTGCGGCATGAAGTTGCGAGTCACGCCGTTGTCGGGGTTGTAGAGCAGAATTCTCATTACAGTTCCTTGAATTGAATCGTCTAGGATTCACCGCCGCCGTTACGAGCGATGGCGATCTGTTGATCTCTCTTTTCGTAGAGCCTGCTTCAGAATGGCTCTTGGTATCTTTCGAAAGATGCCTCGGTTCACAGTCTTCAAAACTGCGGCTCCAACTGCACTTCTGGCGTCTGCGCCTCTTCAGGATCGGTGGAGCCGCATCCGGACGGAGCCACAGTGCATGACCTGTCTGACTCCGCGAGATGCAGTAACGCTCGGATTCTTGTCTCCCCAACATCCTGCCGCGAGCAGCCAAGCAGAACGGAACAATCCTGATCCGAGTATTTTTCAAGAACGGACATCACGAAGACAAAGCGTTCGAAGTGTTGAAGCCGGAGAATGCGGGCGATTGCGTTACCGGGATCCTGCATCCGTCCGAAACTGCGAGTGACAGCATCACTCGGTGCGTCTGCGACGGTCGAGTGGTTCTTGCGGGGCGCCAACATGCGAATTGCATTCTGGATAATCGTCCGCCGAGCCCAGGATTGCGCCCAGTCTCGAAACACGTAAGTTCCTTCGACGCAGTTTTCCAAGCCGGAGACAAAACACTCCTCGGCCTTCGCCAGATCGGCTGTGAGCAAGAACGAAAGCAAATGCAAATTATCCATGTTTTCTGCGAACACTCGGCAAAACTCGATGCGCGTTGCGTATGCTTGCGATGTCTCAGTAGAGATCGGAGGTCTTCGTGGCATGGTCAGCTTTGTGCTCTGGGCTCTCCATTGCCCCTAGCGTTAACCAGGTGTCAGCGTCACGCGCGCTCAATGCCTAAACATTTTGTTGCGCACGTCGGGCCAGAACTCTTTTGCCACATTGAAGAAGGTATCNAGNGCTATTTGTTGTCCCCACTTGTTCGCGGTATTTCCAAATGATCGATTCACGGCCGGATAGTAGAGGTTGGAGATGCCTGCGGCCACNGCATTTCCGGCCAGTTCNGATGTGTTGAAGTGGTTGCGGCCNTCNTCGCCGCGAGTGATAACTTCCCGGCTNATCGCATATNCAGTTCGCTTCCAAAATCCCCCCGGTGCCTTTCACGAAATACCGAGGATCCTGGTGCAGAGCGACTGGAAATAGCCCTTCACTCATGATGTTGCCAATTGCTTGATCTGCGAATGCTCCTCCGTAGCATTTGCCAAATCCCTGCGCTCCTGTTCCGAATGAGCTGTACTGCTTCTGGGCCATGGATAGTCCGGCAAAAATACCAGCCACCAGAAACGCTGAGGGATCAAAAGAGTCGTCCAATGCAACTTTCATCTTCTCGGCAGACGTCAACGGTTTGATCTCCGCGGCATTTTCGTCTGAACGATAGTTGGGGATGATCCAGAAGATGTGATTCTTGCTCGGTTCATGCTGCGGCACGCTCTGCGTAACGCTGGATGGACTCGATCGAGTCTGACTCGCACTTGGCGCATCTGGGAGCCCTGACGGTTCCTGCCCAATCGCCACAACTCCTCCCACCAACAAGTTAGCGGAAACCAGGACACGGCAGACCATAGGAACAAACGAAGATGACGGCAACCTCCTCATGCTACTAAGGTTGATGCACGTTGGAGCGCCTCCCGGGGCAACATGAACAACTTGTCATGTGTTCGCCACGATGAATTCATCCTGTAGCTGATAACCTTCCTCATGGGATCTCGTGAATGCGATCGCACGGTGCGTTACCGACAACTCGCGATCGTATTTCTAATCCTCATCTTTGCTGCGTCACTCAGCCGCGCTCAAGACAATTACGAAATCCAGGTGTACGGGTCTGACCTGGTCGATCCCCGACACACTATGGTGGAACTCCATAGCAACTTCACGATTGATGGATCGAAGACAATCGTCGACGGTGTTTACCCCACTAATCACGCCGAGCACGAGACCGTCGAGATCACCCACTGCTTCAATGACTGGTTCGAATGCGGCTTTTACATCTTCACTTCCATAACCGAGGGCCAGAGCTGGCAGTGGGTGGGTGATCACATCCGCCCGCGCGTTGCCGTCCCTAAGAAATGGCACTGGCCTGTAGGTGTGAGCATCTCAAACGAAATTGGCTACCAGAGGCGGCAATATTCCGTGGACACCTGGACGTGGGAGATCCGCCCCATCGTGGACCAAAAAGTTGGGCGATGGTATTGGTCCTTGAACCCTACGCTGGATCGGTCCTTTCACGGCGAGAGCGTGAACCAGGGCGTTGTCTTTTCGCCGAACTTCAAGTTCAGCTACGATTTCACTCCGAAAGTTGCGGGAGGTCTGGAATATTACGGTTCAGTCGGCCCGGTGGCGGGCTTCGACGCGATCTCGCAGCAACAGCACCAAATTGTCCCTGCGATTGATTTGAATATTGCGCCGCAGTGGGAGATCAATTTTGGACTCGGCGTGGGCCTCACGGGCGCGACTGACCACCTGATTGCCAAGATGATTCTGGGGTATCGTTTCAATTTCTGATAAAGAACAGGAGCGCACAAGTGATCAAGGGCATCGTGATTGGTTTCATTCTGGCCATTGCGCTGTCAGTGGGTTGTGTTTTCATCTACTTTTCTACTGGCTTGGCGCCAGTCGCAACAGCCGATCCGCCTATGCCGTTCGAGAAGAAGTTCGCGAATATGGCTCTGGACGCGCATGTTGAGAAGCAACACATTCCGTGAGCGGTTTACGAACCACAGGTTAATGACTGGTGGACGGACCGCTGAAGGTTGCGATTCGAGCCAGGTGACGGGATCTTCCATTGGTCGGGCAGCCAATCGGATAACTCACTCATTTTCGTTTGTGGCAGATTCATCAAAAGCTGGGTGATATAGAGCTGCGGATCCACCTCGTGCCGACGACAGGTGCTGGTTAAACTGGCCAGGATCGCCGCGGTTCGCCCTCCGCGAGAATTGCCAACGAATAAGGAGTTCTTCCGATTCAGTACGACGCGCTTCATCTCGCGTTCGGAAACATTGTTGTCGATCGGTACCGCA
>JGI12635J15846_10001674_pt1 | contig 19359 bp, 13 predicted proteins | sample BlaSpr_A8_OM2_M2_FD_15846 | JGI IMG/M metagenome (IMG submission 15846) | reverse complement strand
GGACGCGCCTACGCCGCCCTGATTGGCGATAAGAAGCTGGCCCGCGCCGCCGACTGCGGGGACGAAGTCCGCCATACGCCCGGCGGCCTCGGTGATGGGGCTAGTGAGATCCCATGCCAAGCCTAGATTGAGTGTGAGGTCTTTCGTAATTCTCCAGTCGTCCTGTACGAAGGGCCGGAAGATTTTCCAGCGGCGGCCGGTGACGGGGCCGTTGAAGGTCTGATCGTGCTCGGACACGCCCACGAGGCCGAGAACAAGGTCCGCCTCCGCATTGCCGGGAATGTTGGCGATGGGGACATTAGAACCAGTGGGAGGAGGCAGAAAGTAGCCGGAAAAAGTGCCAATTGCACCAGGAATCCAGAATCCGTCCTGGAATGCTTCGGTACCGACGTTCATCTGGTTGGCGCGGATGTCGAAGCCAACCTTGATGTCATGCTTGCGGCGAATTAGGTCGAGGGAGTCTTTGAACGAGAAGATGTTTGTGCCGCCCTGAAAGGGCGAGTAGCCGCGATCACCCAACGACCAGTAGCCGCCGGTAAGCAAGGTACTGACTAAGCCGCAGCTGTAAGCGCCTGGCGTGCACGTGGCGCCGCTGCCGAGGCCGGAGCAACCCAAGTTCGCGCCTGGAATGCCGAGCTTCGCGGATTCGCAACTCCCGGTGCCTTGCGAAGTGATGTAGTCGAAGATGCGATTGTAGCCAAAGCTCGCCTGGTTCACAGTCGTGGGTGAAAAGACGTGCGTCTCTCCAATGGCTACGTTGCGCGCGTGGTTGATGATGCCCTGGTTGCTGCCGAAGGCGTTGGCCTCGGCGAATCCGCCGGTGAAGCCACCGGGAATGAAAGAGACGGCGTCGTCGTAGCTGAAGCGGGCAAAGACAGTGTCGTTGGCCGACAAAGTGTGGTCCAAGCGGACGTCCAACTTGGTTTCGTCAAGTTTGCGAACGGGCTCGCTCACGAAGTTGAATCCCGCGGCGGCATTGTTGGCGTTCGGCAAGGGGTACAGGTTAAGCAGCGACGCACCAATGCTGTTGACCAAACTGGCCGGTATTTTGGCGCACGGAGTTCCATGTGCCTGACTGCCATTCGCGGCGGCCGGCAGCGGGTTGCCACTGGCATTGCACTGGAAATAGACGTTGGGAGTGGCGGCAGGGTTGATCGAAGCTCCGACCATATTCGGATTGACAATGCCGGGCACCGTAACGGGATTTCCGGCGACCATCACTGTACTGGTTACAGGATTGCCGAAGGGATCGTTGGTGAAATCCGCAAAGGTCTGCGTGGCACTCGGCCGCATCGCGACCGAAGGAACCAATCCCGTAAAGGTAATGCCGTGGCGCTGACTCTTTTGTTCGCCATCGACGAAGAAGAAGGTCTTGTTCTTATAAACCGGTCCGCCGATGGAACCTCCATATTGGTTTAGATTGAATTTCTCCGCGGAGGGCGCAAAGAAGCTCTTGGCGTCGAGCGCGGTATTGCGGAAAAACTCGAACAGCGATCCGTGGAAGTCGTTGGAGCCGGATTTTGTTGTGACCAGGACGGTGGGGCCGGCGCGAGTGCCGTATTCGGCGGAGTAGTTGTAGGTCAAAACCTTGAATTCCTGAATGTCATCGATCGAGGAAAAAGTCCCGATGCCGCCGGCGGTCAATTCGTTGTTGTCTGTGCCATCCAGCAGCCAATCGGTGCTGTTGGGGCGGGAGCCGCCGACGGACAGTGAGAAAGAGCCGCGTGCGGCGACCTCACTGCTGGCGGCGGAAGTGAAAAAACTATTGGGATTCGACTCTGCCGTAGCGCCGGGGGTGAGAGTGGCGAGTTGGACGAAATCGCGGCCGTTCAGGGGAAGCTGCGAAACTTCCTGGGCATTGATGACCTGGCCGAGGGAGGGATTGGTGGTCTCGACGGCGACGGCAGAGGCTAACACTTCCACGGTTGAAGAGACTGATGACGGGGAGAGCGTGAAATTCAGCTCGCGGGCCTCATCGATCTGCAGCCGAAGGTCCTTGTTCTCGACGGTCTGAAAACCCTGAAATTCGACGCGCAAAGTATAGATTGAAACGGGCAGCAAAGGGATGAGGTAGTGTCCGGCATCATCGGTTTTTGCTTCCCGAGACACACCAGTACCCTGGGAGGTGGCGGTGACTGTCGCGCCCGAGATGGCTGATCCGGATTTGTCCACGACGTTACCGGAAAAACTGCCCGTCGCTTGGCCGAAGAGAGCCGGAGAGACGGAAAGCGCGACCGTACAGACCAACAGCAGACAAAGTATTCTGAACCTCATGAGTAACACCCCTTTCGACCACTCCTGTTTTACGACGATCGCGATTGACCAACCCCAGCGAAAGTTTACTTCACCGTGAGCAACTGCGCAGAAATCTCCGCGCACGGCGAGTTGCGGGCCTTAACGCGACAAAATAATATTTTGGCGAACTGCTTCTCGACTGGAGCAGCGCCATCGTCATTGCTTTTGAAGCAGCGGCGAAAAAAAGTTTCCGCCAGCTATTGGGTCCAAATCACGTGCAGGACCAGAACGCTTTAACGAGGGAGAAGTCCGATGCAGGGTCGTGGCGCACCGTGCGGAAACGGTCTCGCCAGTAAACCGCAAATATGAACAGATACTAACAATTCCCAGGACGTTCCCCCAGTTGCACCAGTGAGCGTAGGCTAGCTTCCGGTTGAGAGAAGTGTCAAGACAAAAGTAAGGTTTGGGAAGGGTGGCCGTGGAAAACGTTTGGGGATTTTTTTGTTTTTAGAATGCATTCAAAATTTTGATACTGGAGGTCGCGGTAAAGGGAGGGCGGGAGACGGCGTCGCGAGACGCGTTATTGCGGAGCAGCCGAGAACGGCGTCGATGTCGGCTATAATCACGCACCGTGTCCGCGAAGAACATTTTGGATGATGTGCGCGTCGTCGAATTAAGCGAGGCGCTTGCAGGCCCTTACTGTGCGATGCTGCTTGGGGATTTCGGCGCGGATGTCCTTAAAATCGAGCGGCCTGGTGTAGGCGACCAGTCGCGCGGCTGGGGACCGCCGTTCGTGGGCAGCGAGTCGGCTTATTTTCTTGGAGCGAACCGGAACAAGCGATCGGTTGCGTTGAATTACGATCATCCCCGGGGTGCGGAAGCGTTGCGGAAACTTATCGCTGCGGCGGATATTTTCATTTGCAATCAACCTTCGTTGGCTTCCTTGCAGAAGCGCGATATCGATTCTGAAACGCTATGCGGGAAGCATCCCAGGCTCATCTACTGCAGCATAACGGGATACGGTTTCACGGGACCGAAAGCAGGGCGGCCCGGTTACGACATCCTCGCGCAGGCGGAAGCCGGAGTGATGAGCTTTACGGGCGAGCCGGACGGCGGGCCAATGCGGTATCCCATAGCGATTGCGGACATGACCTGCGGCATGTACTCGGCCATGGGAATTTTGGCCGCGCTCTATGCGCGCGAGAAAACAGGCTGCGGCCAATTCTTGGACATGGCGCTGCTCGATTCGCAATTAACCTGGCTGGCGAATGTCGGAAGCAGCTACTTGAATGCAAAAGCCTCGCCAAAACGTTGGGGCAACGCACATCCAAGCATCGTGCCATACGAAGTATTTCGCGGTGCAGACGGCCGGTGTTTCGTTGTAGGCGTAGGAACAGAAGCGCTCTGGAAGAAATTTCTGCGTTTGCTGGAGCTGGAGAGCGGCATCGGGCAGGATGAACGATTCCGCACAAATGCACTGCGCACGAAAAACCGTGCCGAGCTGATTCCGCTGCTGCAGAAAGTGTTCGATGCGCGGATGGCGGGCGCGTGGCTTGAACAACTGGCCGCTGCACAAATTCCCGCAGCGCCGATCAACACGGTGGAGGAAGCTGTGACCGACACGCAAACACTGGCGCGAAACATGATTGTGCAACTCGACCATCCAGCCTTGGGAATAGCGCGCAGCATCGCAAATCCGATCAAGTTTTCCGAGACGCCGGTGAGCTATCGTCTTCCGCCGCCAATGTTGGGCGAGCATACGAAAGAGGTCTTGTGTGGGCTAGGACATTCGAATGAGGAAGTGCTCGCGATGTCTGCCCCGTAGAAGTGGACGGGCGAATTTAGCGCGATAACAGGGCGCGGGTCTCGGCAGCCCCAACGGACAAAACCTGCTTAAAGCTCTGACGTCTTGAGCGCTGTCGCCTTGAGACGGAAGATTCGAAGCCTCGGTCATTTGCGCGGAATTGTTTGCGTGGAAATATTCCCGCGGAAATAAAAATGGAACGGGGAGCGGCGCGTACGTGCGCCCCCCGCGTCCCCTTTGTGTGGATCGAACGGCCAAAGTCTATGCAGCCGTCTTTAGTCGGGCTTCGAGGTCGCGAGCTTTGAGAATTTCCATGGCGCGCTGCAGCAATTCCTCAAATTCGCAGCGTTCGATTCTTGGACCAGTATGAGGGACGTTTAGACTTTGCGTGATTACGACTGCGTTTTGTTCGACTGCCTGAAGATTGCAATGATCTAGATTCACCGACTCACCTCTTGGAAAGAATTGCTCAACTGTGAGTAGTGAGCAACCAAGTGAAATCGTTTCACGCGCTCGCGATCTGCGGCTGGCAAACGGCCAAATACCCCACTAAGCCCCTCTGCGGAATTTTGGGATGGGCCGCATCAGGACCCGGCGTAAAGCTGGAAGGGCGCCCAGTAGTAGGGCTTTTTGAAGACGCTGTCGGAGTGCAGAAGCGAGAGCTTGGCAGCGCGCAAAGCGGAGGCGGGATCCTGTCCGCGGTTCAGCCCGTCGTAGAGCTTGTCCATGAGCTGAGGCGTCGATGCGTCGCTAACTTCCCAAAGCGCACCGATAACGTTGTGGGCGCCCGCACGCAGAAACGCCCAGGACAGGCCAACGAGCCCCTCACCAGAGAATGCACGCGTTCCCGCTCCATTGCAGGCGGAGATGGTCACGAGATAAGCCGATAGGCGGCGCTTGACGATGTCTCGCGCATAAAGCTTGTAGGAATCTTCATCCTTTTCTTTGCTCAGGACTACGGCGGATTCGAGCGGACGTGCGCGGCTGGCCGTCCCATGCGTTACGAAATGCAGATACGCAAACTGTTCTGGCTTGCCGGCTAGATAAGCGGCGGGCGTTGCTTCGCTGCCGGAGAGAACTGCCCGGCGCGTCTCGGGAAAGTATTTTTCGATGCTCTGCATTTCCGCCGCGGCTTGCGGCAACACCGGGAAATCGGCATTCGGCGAAACCGTATCGCCCACGAGGAACATACTCTTCTCTTTCGGAGCGGGCCGACCTGCCGCTGAAGCGAGAAGCGTCAGCGAACTTGCCGTGGTCACGGTGACGTCTTCGATCCAATAGTGCGGCTTGGGACCGGGCACTATCAACGTCTCGAAATTCAGCCCGTACAGGCTGCCGTCCGGCAAGAGAATGACTCGCGAGCCTTGCGGAATGAGATTCTTTGCCGGCCCGATCAACATTTCGTAAAGTTTTTGCCCTTTGGCGTTCCCCGCCTCCAGCGGATCGCCTCCATCGAGCAGCGTTTCCCGATACGACTTCACGATCGGATCAATTTCCGGCGATGGCGCAAGGGTGAGGTAGGTCGTCTTTCCCGGTGTGGTGACCCAAAGATAGGAGTGCTTCTCTCCCAGCCAATAGAAAAGAAGCGCAGCCTTCAGTTGCCGCGCGAGTTGCTCAGGCTGAAAGTCCTTTGCGGAGACCGCTGCGGTTTTCCCGGCGGTGCCAAGTCCTTCCGCCAGCGTCCGCGCCCGGCTCAGTTCCGCGACTCTCAGCGCGTCTTGGGGTCTGCCGTGAGCAATCAAGAACTCGACGTAGTCGTCGTAAAATTCGATACCACCGGACAGAAAGCTCACGCGCAAGTCGTCTCGGTCAATCGAGGAACGGGCCGCCTCAATCGTCTGGATCGATTGGCGGTATTCCTGCTCGGCCTTCCTGGGCAATCCCTCGTCATCGTGAAGTTTAGCGAGCCTCGCTTGCGCCTCCCATCGCAGTGGCGTCTCCACTGTGCGATCTAAGAGAACTCCCTGTAGAGTGGCCTCTGCCACTTGAAAGTTTTGTTTACTGGTTTCGATTCGGGCGGAAAGCACCAAGGACTGGAATGTTCCGGTGTGATCGAGTCCCGCTTGTTCCAATTTGAGCGCTTCCTGATTATATTGTGCGGCCTTATCATTGCGGCCATCTTTCAGGGAGATCTCGCACAAACTATTCAAACATTCGGTTACTGTCGCCGTATCTCCAAGCTGGCGCGCTTTCTCGATCGTCTGCTTGAGAATTGTCTCGGCCGAGGCAGAATCGTGAAGCGCACGATGAGAGTTTGCTACACCCGTGAGCCAATAGAAGCCATAGCCAGTAAGGCCACTTTGATCGGACGCTGCGACGGCTTCCTTGTAAGAGGCGAGCGCGTTATCGAAGTCTCCTAACTGGTAGTAGTTCCAGCCGAGATTTCCGAGCGTTGCTGATGCCAGACCTTGCATCCCCATTGAGCGGGCCAGTTGAAGAGCGGCCTGGCCTCTCTCGACGGCCTCATCGAAACGATCTCGTTTGGTCGCCACCCAAGCTAGGCTGACTTGCGCGCTTGCCTCCTGGTCTGGCCGCCCATGCCTCCGCGCAAGTCTTAGTGCCCGGTTATGGGTGGCCTCGGCTTCGGGATACTTTGTTTCATCGACTTCGAGTGCTCCTCTGAAGTTCAGGACCTCGCAGAGTAGCTGGGGCTGGTAACGGTTAGCTAGTTCCTCCGCAGTTGCCAGTTTCTCCTCGGACTTCTTGAAGTTTTGAGCAACTCGATACGCCATCCCCTCGAGCATGTTCTTCCGGACAGCAATGTCTGTAGACGCAAAGGCCAGCGGCAAATCGCCACCGAGGATAGCTAAAGCGTCCGCGGACGCGGATTGCGAGGCAAGAATGTGTGCCTTCTGAATCCGGAATCGCCAAGCCCATTCGGGACTCTTGCCGCCATACTGCGAGAGCGCTAGGTCGACATCTCTTCTCGCAGTTTTTAGGTCCCCGCGCCGGATTTCGAGTGCGATTTGATCACGTACACCCTCGGGCGTGCGTACCACGCGGCACCCAAAAAGCGAGCCAATGAGGGCTAGAATGAGCCATGTGCATCGGACAGGTAGTCTCAGGGTGGTGGAGGTGGCTTCCCGTTCGTAGTGTCTTCTGCGACGGTCAAGTCGGCGACGTGGGGGGACCCAAGCTCCAGGCGTAGCATGGTCAGGGTCCGAGTCCCCGGTTGGGCAAAGATCTCTGCCAAGAAAATCTTGCCGAAATCCTTCACTTCGATGAGATGTCGCCGACGATCGACAAGCGGCAACTTCGTATCGATTTCCTCCACAAGAGAACAAATGGCCACCTTGTCCTTCCGATCGACTGCCATTATTCTCCCCATTTTCGGGTCACTTGCAATGCCTTCCACCAGGGACTCGAACGTGTCGCACTTTACTAGCAAGTCCCGGCGAAGAATCACCTTAACGGATTCTCCCTGAATCCTTAACCCCTCGAACCGACTATCTTCCGCGATGATGTGCCCTTCAGGCTTTTTGGGACTATGAACAGATGAGAGGCGGCACACAATGCGGTCCGCCGTGACAACTCCCAAAATGCTTAACCCATCGATAGTCGTAGTCGCGTGGGTTACGAAAGTTTCATCTCGGCGGCGCTTTCCCGAAACGTGTGTGTGCGCTGACTTGAACGATATAAAGTCCTGGAAGTGAAAGTCATCGACCTGAGATCTGGCGTGTCCACCGATAGTGGGTAATGAAGCGGATGCCTGCGCCTCTATTGGGCACCAAGAGGGATGGCGGAATTCGCCAGAGAGCGCGTGGCCTTCTCCGTGAAAGTGGAACGGAATGCGATGCACGTGCGCCATCGGGGACACCTCAGTGAACTAAAACGGAGCCTATACTCTTTCATCTATTGCGGAAATTCAACTGTAAATGTGAGCCGCTGAGCTTCGGTCTCGTTGGCGGTATGGCCAGCGCCATCGGCGCTGCCGAAGAAAACCAAGTTGTACTTGCCCGCGCTCTCCACACCACCGGCTACGTTCAAGGACACGGCCTGGTACTTCTTGTCGCCACTAATATGGCCGGATTTCACAGCCCGGCCTGCTTGGTCCCGAAGCTCCCAGTCATACTCACTAAACGTACCAGTCGGAGTGAAGTCAAAGTTCAGGGCGAAGCTCTCCCCCGAGCGGACTCGCACCTTGTTCGCTGCATCTCCACTTTCACTCCCTCCTCGCACACTGCCGCGCAGTTGGAAGGAAGAACTGATGGTCTGTGCTATTTGGTTAGAAGAGGAATCCTTCAGTTGCGGGATCGTCACTCCATTTTGATAGCCGACGAATAGGAGAAGAGCCGCAAATACGGGAATCGCGAAGGCGGGCCGTAGCAACCACCCAAACCAGCCGCCGGGCTTTGGGGTACCTGGAGCAAATCTCTTTGCGTCAGCGGTTTCCGCCGCTTCTTCGCGAACCGCCTGTCGCGCGCTTTCCATGAAAGCGACAGTAGCCTTGATCTCTTCAGCGCACGCCGGGCAATCGAAATAGTGCTCTTCATACGCTGCATGCTGTTCTTTCGGGAGTGTCCCGAGGACGTACTTCTCGGCGGCCTGTAAGCGCACCGCTTCGTTATGGTCCATGATTTTCATCTTTGTCATCCACCAATGGATAGTGCAGGAGGGGGCATATTCGTTTCATGCCGCTCCTTTTGAGGCTCCCCGGCCGGAGAGCTCCAACCTGTCTTTCTCATACAAAACCCTGAACTTATCCTTGGCCCGGTGGAGCAAAACCCGGAAATAATCCCGCTCCACTCCAAATTGCACGCAGACCTCATCCTTATCCTTTTCCTCGAGAAAATAGGCGCAAAGCAAATCACGGTCCTTTTTAGGTAGTTCCCGAATGACCTGCCGAACCCGCTCCTTCGCTTGCTTGGTCGCCAGGAGTCCTTCCCCGTCCAACGCATGATCTGGCAGTTCCAGATAAGTGTCGTCCCACGGGCTAGTTCGCGAGGAGGCCCGGTAAAACTCCTGTATGACGTGGTTGCAGATCCCGTTTACGAAGGCGCCAAAACGCTCCGGCTGGCGCACCCCATCCTTTCTAAGGGTAATTAAGACACGAATATAGGTCTCTTGGCGGAGGTCTTCGACGGTTTCCGAGGCGAACATCCTCGCGCGCAATTTGATCCTCAGAAGTTGATCAAAGTACGCGACAAAATGCTGTTCCGTCGAGGGGTCTCCCTCGCGGAGGCGCTCCACGTATTCCCTGGTGAACGCGAAGAGTTCCACGTAGCCCTCGAATTTGTTGCCGAGGAGTATATCCGCGCCATCCATCAGGAGCAATGTTTCCGATTTACCACCTCCTGTCTTTTATTTTCCCGTTTTGGACCGAAGCCGTGAAACGAAATGAATGCCTTCTGCACTATTCGGTTGTAGGAACCCATCGTACTCTTGGGCGTCCTGCTGCGAAGGGACGGTTCCCCTGTCCCGCGCGTGTCCCACCAGGGCGCATCCGAGTCGGACCTGGACCCACGAGGATGCGCCTCCCCCTAGCCGGGGAGGACCACAGAATTTGGAGGCTTCGTGTCACGTTCGCTGCAAACCCACAGTCTTTCCAATCCCCCATCGCGGCCACTCGATTCGAATGCGTTGAGTACTAATGCGCGCACCCTCGGTATGTGCTACACCAGTTCGCGGATAACTGCTCTCAGCATCGAGTTTGTTGCCAAGCCCAATGAAGCGCAAAAAGTACATGCAGCGTTACCCGCAGCGATCAATGGAGCGCTCGGAGAAGTTGCCGGTTTCGCTGGAAGTTTCGTGATGATCGCAAACCACGAAGCGCGGCTCGTTACGGTTGTCACACTGTGGAGCGGCGAAGATCGCAAGCAGCGCTGCAGCGAAAACCTGCGCTGGGTCCGCGCGCTCTTGGCGCCGTATCTGGATCGCTGCCTGCGCGTCCAAACGCTGGCCGCCTATGTACCCGCAGCCCCGCAGATTTCGCAACCCTTCGAACAGCTCTGCTCCGAAGAACCGTTCGAAGCAAGGCTCAACGAGGAAGCAGCGCTGTGTGTCGCATGAGAACGTCCGGCAACATTTGACAGCCTTGGCAACATCCAACTTTATGGGGGTTCTATAAAGAGGATGGCTGCAGGCGGCAAGGGAGTTATGAAACTTGAGTTGGGGGCCATATCAACGATGTTTGAGGACAAGATCTGCGCAGTGGATTTTTGTGAAGGGGCCGCTGTGGCTTCACTTGCTCAGCAGGATTTTTGCCTGAACCACTTCATCGATCTCTGCTACGAAAATTTGCAACGCATCGATCCCCGGGGCCAGAGGGTCGGCCGCATGCCGCTCGATCTGCCGTCGCTGCGGGCGTTTATCGAGGAGTGTTCCCGGCAAGCCCTGGATGTGGCCTTGCATTGCGAAGACCTCGACAATCTGCAACGCGGCCGCTTGCTGGACATTCTTTTGTGGGCTGGCGAACTTTTTCTTCTGTTGCGGGCTCCCACACGAGGTTTCGCGGATTCGCTTTTGGAGGAGCACGGCACCGTGCTCACTCGCCTCGCTGCTCGCCATTTCTAAAATTCTCGCGGCGGGGCATTCTAGTTCGCCCAGAACGCAACTGACAGCTGTCAGTCTTTGCCCTCGCCGGCTTTTAGCCCCTTCCATTCCCTTTCGTGGTCTAGAAAACTTTCGCCCTTTGTGGTGCAACTTGCCGTGGGCTCATCCTTCAAATAGTGACCGAACCACGCGAAGATGCGGCGCTTGTAGTCCATCTGGTTAGGTTTCTTGCGCAGGCCATGGTCCTCGTCGAGGAATTGGAAAAACCGAGTGCGAGGACGCGCCGCGAATGTTTCGCAAACTCTACAGTTGAAGTAAACGTTTGCTCAGTGTATATCTATGGCGTTTGAGGAGACATTTTGCTGAACCGGCGTGATTTCTTGCAGCGGGGGGCGCTCGGAGCCACCGCACTTTTAGTGGCGCCAAAGATTGGCTGGACTACTACGGCTAACTCACGCGTGGCGGATTCCCGCATTGAAGTCCTTTTCGACGAGCCGCTCGGAATCATTTCTCCAAATATCTACGGCCATTTTGTTGAAAATCTCAGCGGCGTGCTGTACGACGGCATTTGGGTCGGTGAGAAATCGCCCGTGCCGAACATCGATGGGCTTCGCAAGAGCCTGATCGAACACATGCGCAAGATCAAGGCCACGGTGATTCGCTTTCCCGGCGGGTGTTTTGCCGACAGTTACGACTGGCGCGACGGCATTGGCCCCGCCGAAAAACGCCCGCGGCGCACGAACTTCTGGGTAAATGGTGAATCCGAGAAGGCGCCGCCGAGTCACCGCTACGATCCCAACGCAGTGGGTACCAATGAGTTTGTACACTTCTGCAAACTCATCGGCGCAGAACCGTATCTGGCCGCAAATGTGAGGAGCTTGCCCGCGTCGGCTTTCCAGCAGTGGGTGGAATACTGCAATTCCCCTGCAGGAAGCACGACGCTGGCCGATGCGCGCGCGGCCGCCGGCTACGCGGAGCCGTTTCGTGTGAAGTACTGGGGCGTCGGCAATGAATCCTGGGGTTGCGGCGGCGAGTTCACTCCTCAGGAGTATGCCGTGGAGTTCCGGCGCTATTCCACTTGGCTTCCGACCTACGGCGACAACTTGAACCTCATCGCTTCGGGGCCGAACACGGACGATTGGAATTGGACGCGCGAGTTTCTGACAGAAGTGTTGCGCAAAGGTCCAGGAGGATTGCACCGCATCTATGGCATGGCTTTGCATCATTACGCCTGGAATTTGAGCCGCGGAAAAACAAAAGAATGGGTTGCCGGCAAAGGCGACGCGCTAAAGTTTGATCCCGTGGATTGGTATGAACTGCTCCGAGAAGGAGAACGAATGGAGAACCTGGTCACCGGGCACTGGCAAGTCCTGAGCGAATTTGATCGTGAGCACCGGGTGAAATTGGTGGTGGATGAATGGGGGCCGTGGTACCGGCCCGGGAGCGAGGCCACTCCTGGCGACCAGCTGGAGCAGATGCCTACGTTGCGGGACGCGGTGTTCAGCGGGATGACGCTGGACATCTTCAACCGGCATCCCGAAAAAGTTGCCATGGCGAACTGCGCGCAGCTTATCAACTGCCTGAACAGCCTGTACCTGGCGCAGGAAGATAAATTCGTGATTACTCCCGTCGGCCACATTTTTGAATTGTATGCGAGCCATCAGGGAGGACAGTCATTGCGCACAATATTCTCATCGCCCAACTTGCACTACGATCGCGATGGACAATCGGCGGCCTTCTGGGGATTGCGCGGTTCTGCATCCCTGCGCGACAAAAACTTGACGATCACCGCGGTGAATCCGAGCACGAGCGAGCCTCGATTGGCGGAGATAGCTCTGAAGGGCGCAAGCATCAAGGAAGCCAGCATGAACTTTTTGAGTAATGCTGACATCCACGCGCACAATACTTTCGATCAACGAGAAGTGGTAGTTCCCCAAACAAAGCGGCTGAGCGCAACCGAAGGAAATTTTGTAGTCGAGTTCCTACCGGCTTCCGTGGTGGCCCTCAACATTCAACTGAATTAGCAACCGGCAAAGGCATTGCTTGGCTTTTTCCCGCTTCGCTTACGTCTTCGACCAACCTCGGTTTGGAACCACGCCTACCCCCTCGCGCAGAGTAATTAGTTGATTGATGGGGAGCTGTTTAAAGGACTCCACAAGCCCGTTTGGCCAGTGCACTTCCAAACCAACCGAAGTGTAATTTCCGAGGCCGAAATGAAGGCGGGAATCGTTGCAAGAATAAAAGCTGGATTGACTCAAGACGCTCTGAGCCTGCCTCTTCCCGCCATAATGGGCAAGAACCCGAGCCCCGATCGCGCTTCGATTGGATTTAACTCCCTCGAGTTTGACCTTAATCCAGTTTTGTTTTCCTTGAAGATCATTGCGCAAAAGGGATGGATTCTCATTCAGATTTATGATGAGCATGTCGATGTCGCCGTCATTATCAAAGTCCCCGAACGCGCACCCGCGGCTACAGTGCGCCTCGGCAACTCCAGGCCCAGCCGCTTCGACCAACTCCTCGAAAGTGTTATTCCCCAGATTGCGAAAAACCGCGCGAGGCGTCTTGTTTGCGTACTGCGGGAGGGTTCGTTCAACTTCCGGGTAGACGTTGCCTGTGACCATAAACAAATCCGGGTGGCCGTCATTGTCGAGATCAATAATTCCAGCGCCCCAGCAGATATAACGCGTTTCCACGCCAATGCGAGATGAGCGTGTGACATCGTCGAAATCTCCCTTGCCATTGTTGTGGTAGAGAACGTTAGCGTCATCCGCAAAGTGCGTCTTGAACAGGTCCAAGTGCCCGTCGAGGTCATAGTCGCCAACGCCAATTCCCATCCCCGCCTGTTCTTCCCCATCATCGCTAAGTGCTACCCCTCGGACGACTCCCTCTTCACGAAACGTCCCGTCATGGTTGTTCATGAAAAGCAAACTTGGCGTGGAATCGCAAGCAACGTAGATATCGGGCCAGCCGTCTTCGTCCAAATCCGCCGCCGCCACGGTCATGCCATAGCATTTCGTGGCCGAAGCGATGCCGGCCTGTTGGCTGACGTCGGTAAACGTCCCGTCGCCGTTATTTCTGTACAGTGAATGGCGTCCCGTGGGAAGCCCGCGCGGTCCGCACTCCACGGGAATCCCTTTCCAATTGCAATCCATGTTCGCTCCAGGAACCGGCGCATGTTCGAAGGAGAAACGAACGTAGTTCGAGACAAACAAGTCCAGGTGTCCGTCCCGGTTGTAATCGAGAAAGCTGCATCCAGCGCCCCAGCGCACCTGGTCGTTCAAGAGACCAGCAGCTTTCGTCACATCCGTAAAAGTGCCGTCACCATTGTTGCGGTAAAGAATGTTTTGCCCGAAGTAAGTGCAGAAAATATCTTCAAAACCGTCGCTATTGTAGTCCCCGATGCACACGCCGCAAGCCCAGCCAGCCGCATGCAGCCCCGCCTTTTCCGTAACGTCGGTGAACGTCCCGTCGCGATTGTTCTTATACAAACGATTCGTTGCGCCATCCGGCACGCCCTCAAGCCGAGTGCCGCAGAGCAAAAAAATATCCATCCAGCCGTCGTTGTCGTAGTCGATGAACGCACAGCCGCAGCCCGTAGATTCCAGAATATATTTCTTGCTCCCCACGCCGCCGTAAATGGTCGGCGCATGCAGTCCGGCAGCCGCACCGACGTCCACAAAATGTGCGTTGAACGGCCGGCCGGAAGGGGCTTGCCGCGCAAGAGGCTTGGCCGCGTGCGCGGCGACTCCTTGCCCGAGCACTCGTTCGGCAGACAGCGCGAGCGCCGATCCGATAGAAATCCCCATAAATGCGCGGCGCGAATAGATCATCCCGATTTTCTAGCTCCTGAGGATCGGCGTCCAAACTTGCATCGGCGTGGCGGCACGATTCGCCCACGCGTAGTACGGCACAAACCTAAGCTCCACTGGCCGGGCCTTTGGCGCGTCCGCAGTGTACGGACGGTAGAGAGCGCTATGCGATGCAGACTTCTCATTAGTCGCTCCCAGGTGCTTCAGCACCACGATTCCCCCCAGCATATCGCTGTGGAACTCCTCGTGGAACTGTGATGAAGCCTCGTGGCGCACGTCCAGAGAAACGTCAAATAGCGCCACTCCATCCGGCTGATCAAGTTGTTCGAGACAATAGACCAGCGGCCCGCGCTGCACCGCCACACGGCCGTAGTCATCCACGACACGTCGGTTTGCTTCGATCACTTGCGGGGTCATGCCGAACTTCACGTTGATCACGTCGCCTGACGACCAGCGGCGCCGCAAGCTGAGATACTGCCCCGGAGTCGCTCCCAAAACCGGCTTGCCATTTATTGTGACCTGCGTACCATCCGACCACCCCGGCACGCGAAGATAAAAGGTAAACTCTGTGGGCTTGGCCGGCGTCACAGTAATATCCGTGGCGCCATCCCATGGATAGTCTGTCTTCTGCACGACCTTCAATGCAGTTCCGTCCTCGAGATGCCAATCCAGCCGCGAATTATCGTAGAGATGGAGATAGAGTCCGTCCTTGCTCGTGCTGTAAAAATACCCCGGCAAGGAAGCGAACGTGCGCTCCAGATTCGGCGGGCAACACGTCGTGTCGTACCACGGATTGCGAATTTGGTCGCCGCCCGACGGATCGAATCCCAGCGGATTGCGGTAACAATACATCGTACCGTCCAGCGACATGCCGGAATTGATTCCGTTGTACAAGGCACGCTCAATCACGTCCGCGAATTTTGCGTCGCCCGTGGCTGCGAGCATCCGCCAATTCCACATCATGTTGCCGATCGCCGCGCAGCTCTCGCCATAAGCCGTGAGATTCGGTAACTCATAGGAATCGCCGAACGCTTCGCCTTCGCTGCGCGCCCCTACTCCACCCGTCACGTACATCTGGGAGGAGACCAGGTCTTCCCAAAGCACGTTGAGCGTCTTCCAGTAGGACTGGTCGCCGGTTTCCAGATAGTAGTCGGTCGCGCCGCAGCACGCGTACATGGCACGCACCGCGTGGCCTTCGAGATGTGTGCGCGAGGTGAACGGAATCCCGCAGAAGTGATAGACGTACCCGCTTTGCGGCAGCTTGATCCGATCGTCGCCGTGCAGAATATAGCCCGCAAGTTCAAGGTAGCGCTTGTCTCCAGTCGTGCGGTAAAGCTCGATGAGCGCCAGTTCAATTTCCGGATGCCCGGAGAGAATTGGCTTCTTATCAGGTCCCGGGCCAAAATTGGGCAACAGGTAGCCGTCGACGAAATGAATGCCAGCGTCGAGCAATGTGCGGTCGCCCGTCGCGCGATAGTACGCAATCGCGCCCTGGATCATGTGGCCGATGTTGTAAAGCTCATGACCCCAGCGTTGTACCTCGGGTGTCATGCGCTGCTTGGCGTGCTCTCCCACGTAGTACGTATTCAAATATCCGCTGGGTTCTTGAACCGCGACGACTTCCTTGATGACCTTGTCCGCCATCGCATGCAGCTCCAGACGATCCCCGGACTGCAGCGCGAAGCCCGCAGCCTCCATCCACTTGTAAACGTCCGAGTCCGAGTAGACCGGACCACGCTGTGCAGCGTCGCTCTTGCCAACAAGCCGCAAGAAATTGGTCATTCGCCCGTTGGCTTCGAGCAATTTCTCCATGGACGGAATACTCTTGTCGACGTTGGTCTCGCGCCGGGCTCCCCAAAATCCCTGTGTAATCGTCACCGCATGCAGAGGAATGTTATGTAGCTTGGCGTACGGAGACTTATCGACAAAAAGCACGCCCTCATCTTGCCAATCAGCAGTGGGCAAGCTCGGACTGCCGCCCCAGGACGAACCGACCAAATTATGGATAGGCACGGAGCTCACCGCGGCTGCAGAGATGGCAGCGCCGACAAATTCCCGGCGCGACAATTGCGATCGCTTTGCCATGTTTGCCTCCTCAGCACCGCGCATTCAATCCTATCCGACGGCATTATACGCGCTCCATGGAAAACGATAAAAATTCGTGCCCAATAAAACAGTCACACAAGTCCACGCCGCCACTTTTCCAGCCGGGCGCTGTCCCAATTAGATCTGCTTTGCTGGTGCAAAACCCGGAGTAGCGCGCCTGATTTTCTAGATTTGCTTCCGCTTTTTTGGCAGCGGGTCAGTTTCCGATCAGCGCGTTAATCAGGCGATGAGTCCCTACGCTGCTGCGGAGCGTTCGCGTTTCAACTGCATGATGGTGGGAATGAGAGTGTTAGCGAGGTTCATCTTATCGAGAAAGACTGCGGCACCGAGACTCTCAGCTAATTCTCGGCTGTCCTCATCGATCCACACCGATATGACTAATACCTGTGAGCCATGATTCAGATGTGATTTGACCTCTTGAGGCGAAATGTTCTTTTCGTCAGGCATGTGCAAATCCAGTATGACCACTTGCGGATTCAACTCGCTGGCCATTCTGATTGTTTGAGCGAAATCAGCAGCCTCACCGACAATCTCGATTTCGATTTGGGCCGCTAGAAGCTGACGGATTCCTCGGCGCACGATCTCTGAGTCGTCGGCGAGTAGCACTTTGACTGAGATGTCGCCGTTTTGGAACGCGTTGGAGCTAACTGGAGCATCAGACATTTGGGCACCTCGAATTTGAGGCAAGCTCAACAAAAGCCATGCACGATCTTTGCCAGCGACGAACCCCTATCGCCTTAAATTTGCTGACTTTACAGAGCAGCGCAGATCCTGAAAACGTANCTGCCAAGCAGAAAGTGCAGGATTCGCTGTATTCGATGTAATTTTAACACTGTCCTCCGCATTGAAAACAACCCGGGAATCACCTGATTTGCTACTCAGGATTTCCCCCGGGTCACTCCGGTCCGCCCCATAGGTTATCCACCGCCTCGGCTCGGGCCTCCATCCCCTCGATTCCACTTGTGTGGATCTGGCGCCGGTCACAGCGCAGGCGGCCAGCTTGCAGAGATTACGCGGACTTTTGTGCCGAGTTTCCCGGGATAATTTGTTATCCTGCGTCGCGTGAAACGTCCATTTCTGATCGATACCGATACAGCTTCCGATGATGCCGTTGCGTTGATCATGGCGCTGCGCTCTCCCCACTAAAACGCTATACAGCCTCAATCAGTGCACCCACTCCGGCTCTTCGCGAACAGGAATGTATTCCCGGCGAACCCTTAGCCGAACCCCCTTGTATTTCCCACGAGCTTCCTTCGTCAGTTCCACTTTAAGCTTGTGCCGTTTGCCGTCAATCACCGGAGGAATAAACCCGAGTTCATAGCGAAAGTGCAATTGCATCAGAATCTTCTCAAGCGCGGCAGCGTAGCCCTGTGCAGGAGCGGAAAAATACTCTCCACCCGTATGGTCAGCCACATAGTGTGAAATCTGTGACTGCTCGCCGATCATCAGGCCGCAACATTTCGGGGCCTTCTCGTCCTTGATGCCAAACACAATGCCTGAGGTCTCCAAAATATCATCCACCACCCGGTCCAGCTCGGAACGCGGTTGGCCGGTGTTATCTCCGTCGAGAAAAACAATCACCGGCAGCGGTTGCGGGTTTCTACCATGCGCGCCCTGGATGATGAGCCGCATCATTTTTCGATACGTGACTTCCCCAACGGCATTACTGTCGCCTCCGGTGTGGAAGGAAATAGGCTTGATCGTTTGGGCCAACACGCGAATGGGACTGTCGCGGTCCTCTGTAGGCAGCAGATCGAGCCGTGTCTCACCGTTGTCGCACCAATGAGCAATGCCGACGGTGTGATGTTTGTCCAGATGATCGAGCGCAGGTCGAAAGTAAGCTTCCTTGCCCACAAACTCCCTTGAGCCTCCGATTTTTCCGCCTTCGTTGCAGATCACGACAAGCCAAAGAATGACGGGCCGCGTATTGTGGCCGGCTCCGGCTTCGAAGGAAGCCATCGAGACTTCTTTCCCTTCGTCCAACACCCGAAAGTCTTTTTTCTGGAAGTCTCGAACTGGCAGCCCGTTCTTGGGGTCCTCGCTGATGACGTCGATGAGGACTAGGGAGGATTGCACCCGGATGGTAGTCTGCGCAGAACTCGGCTGCCTGGGCTCTTAGGCAAAACTACCTGAAATCAGCCACGAAACGAGAACCAGACCTATTGTGCCAGCAACGGTAATCTTTACTTCGGCTCGCATTCTCTACCCGCCGGCAATGGCAACGCAGGCTCTTGTTCATTCTGTTGCAAACGAGATTATGCAACAGTTCTAAGGCGATGTGGAGTCAGCCGGGAGGCAGGGATGTTCGGCACTTGTTTTAATTTGCTGCTGGTTCCACCGGACATGCGGCGAAGCAGCTTTTGCGATCAACGTCATTCACCAGCTCGATGAGTGACATGTGTGTGGTAAACTTTCCCTGGCTGCTGCTGGTTCCCATGCTCCAACGCATCGCGCGGCGATATCGTTCCGCGTTCTGAAAACAGTGAAACCACGTGGCGTCATCCGGTTTAACCTGCATCCTCAATTGCGCTTCGGGTTCCTGCTCGGGTCCGGAACTGCGCGAAGCGCTCTCTCGAATCTTTGCTGAACTTGGCGCCCCCGCCCGCATCCTCCTCGCGCCCAATGGCAGTCAAGTCCCCGAGTTGGCTCGCCGTGCCGTGAATGAAAATAGCCAAATCATCGTAGCCGGCGGCGGTGACGGCACCATAAATGCCGTGGCCAACGAGCTCATGGGAACTTCCAGCACGCTGGGTGTTCTTCCGCTCGGCACCTGGAATCATTTCGCAAAGGACTTGCGCATTCCCCTGGATCTTGAAGGCGCGGCTCGCAATCTCCTCACCGGCCGCACCGTACCCGTGGACGTCGGGGAAGTCAACGGCCGCATTTTCCTCAACAACTCCAGCCTCGGCATCT
>JGI12635J15846_10001673_pt1 | contig 19359 bp, 14 predicted proteins | sample BlaSpr_A8_OM2_M2_FD_15846 | JGI IMG/M metagenome (IMG submission 15846) | reverse complement strand
TGGGACAGATTTCGATCGGGATCGAGCGCATGGTGATCATCAACCTGGGGCTTTCGGCGATTTCAGTTTTTGGAATCATCATGGCGATATTCATCGGCGTGGGGCTGGTGTACAAGGAGATGGAAAAGCGCACGCTGTACAGCCTGCTGGCGAAACCGATCCGGCGCTGGGAATTCCTGGTGGGAAAATTTGGCGGGCTGCTGCTGACGCTGGCGGTGAACACCGCGCTGATGACGCTGGGGCTGGGGCTCGCGCTGTACTGCGTCGGCGGGAAATTCGAGCGGTCGGACGGGACGATTCTGGTGGCCGTTTATTTTATTTTGCTGGAGCTGGCGCTGGTGACGGCGCTGGCGCTGTTTTTTTCCTGTTTCACCAGTCCCATGCTTTCGACTCTGTACACCTTGGGAATCTATGTGGCGGGAGTTTTCGCGCCCGGGATATTGGGCATCAGCCAGTTCACGCAGAACCCGGCGGTGGCAGCCATCACGCGCTTCGTCTATTACGTGCTGCCGAACTTTCATAATTTCGGCGTGATCGCCGCGGCGGCACACGGCGAAAGCCTTCCCCTGGCGCTCGTCTGGCACAACACGCTGTACGCAGCGCTGTATGTGGCGCTGGTTTTGGTGGCTGCCTCGGCGGTGTTTTCCGGACGCAATCTGAAATGAGCAGAGGCAGCCAAAATAAAAGCCACGCCCGCGCGCTGTGGCTCGCGCTGCTGGCCGTGCCGGTGCTGTTCGTTCTGTGCGCCGAGCTGCAGGCGCGTATTGACTCGGATACGCGCTTGATGAACCAGGACAAAGATGAATTGCTGCTGCGTTCCGGCTGGCTGCTGAAGAAACTGAGTTTGGGATATGAGCCGCTGCTCGCGGACGTCTATTGGACGCGCGCGGTGCAGTATTACGGCACAAGGGCGCGCAGACCCGGCGCAACGTACGAATCGCTGTGGCCTTTGCTGGATATCACGACGACGCTCGACCCGAAGTTGATGATTGCCTACCGCTTCGGCGCAGTTTTTTTGTCCGAGCGCCCGCCCGTGGGACCGGGACGCGCCGACTTGGCGGTGGATTTGGTGAAGCGGGGCATCGCGGAAAATCCGGATGAATGGCGGCTGTATCAGGATTTGGGATTTCTTTATTCGATCCATCTGAAGGATTACCAAAAGGCCGCTGACGCGTATCTGGAAGGCAGCAAGAATCCGCACGCGCAAGTATGGATGAAGGTGATGGCCGCGCGCGTGGCGGAAGCGGGCAACGCGCTGGAGACTTCCAGGCTGATCTGGATCGAAGTTTACTCGAACAGCAAAGACGAACTGGTGCGCCGCAGGGCGACGCAGCATATCCACGCGCTGGACGCGGCGCTGGGCCTCAAGCGTCTCAATGAAAGCTCGGAAGATTACTGGAGAAAATTCGGCCGTTTCCCGACCTCGATGCAAGAACTTCGCGACGCAGGATTCGTGGGGGGCGCTCTGCAGGATCCGGAGGGATTTCCCTACGTGATGGGTGCGAACGGAGTGCCGCAGCTCAATCCGAAAAGTACCATCGTGCTGGACTCCGACCAAGGCCCGGAAAAACTGCGCTGATCCGCGAGATTATTCATAGCGCAGGGCTTCGACGGGATTCAGGCGCGCGGCTTTGGTGGCGGGCCAAACGCCGAAGATCAGCCCGATGCTGACCGAAACCGTGAAGCCGATGATGATCGCCCAGGCGGGGACGACGGCTTTCAGCGGGCTGACCACGGGAATCAGAAAGACGATGGCGCTGCCGACGAGAATGCCGATGATGCCACCGGTTCCGGTCAGGGTCATCGCTTCGAACAGGAATTGCCAGGTAATGTCTCGGCTGCGCGCGCCGATGGCCTTGCGCACGCCGATTTCGCGCGTGCGCTCGGTGACCGAGACCAGCATGATGTTCATCACGCCCATGCCGCCAATGAGCAGGCCGATGGAACTGAGCACGATCACGACCAGAACGACGCCGCCAATGATGTCGTTGAATTTCTGCACCACTTCCACCTGGGTTTGGATGGAGAAATTGTCCGGCTTGTCGTAAGGAACTTCGCGGCGGCGGCGCAGAACTTCGCGGATCTGATCCACGGCGGCATCCAGCTTGCCGGAATAGGCAAGGAAGCGATAGCCGATCTCGTAGCTGCTGGGATACAGCTTCATGAAAGTGTAGTAGGGAATGACGGTGCGGCGGTCTTCATCGTCGGTGCCGAAACCGTTGGGCGGTTTTTCAAAAACTCCTACGACCAGATAGGTTGAGCCATCCACCAGAATTTCCTTGCCCATGGCATCTTCAATCGTGGGAAAGAAAGTGCTGGCGACGTTTTCACCGATGACCACCACATTTTCGCGATGCTCGTTTTCGGCCTCCGTGAAAAAGCGTCCGGCTTTCATGGTGGCGTTGGAATAGACCGTGAGATAGGCGGGAAAAGTGCCGCGAAAATCGGTGCCCTCGATCGTAACGCCCTGATAACGCGCGGTGTGGGACAGCTGCCACTGAAAGGCGGACACGGCGATTTCTTTGATGGCGGGGCAAAGCTGGCGCACGGCCAGGGCGTCTTCTAAAGTGAGCGGCTTGCGCAGCTTTTCGTCCTTGGGACGGCGGCCGTTTTGCGGGCCTTGGTCGAAACGCGAAACAAAGGCGGTGTCAATTCCTTCGGAAACGATTTCGTCCTGAATGGTCTGGCGAAATCCTTGCACCAGGCCAACCACCAGGATGATGAGCGCAACGCCGATCATCACGCCCAGGATGGCGAGAAAGCTGCGCAGCTTGTGCTCGCGAACGGTGTCCAGCGCCAGATGAAGATTTTCGCGGAAGTCGCTTTGCATGGAGTGGTCCTAGGTCTCCGCCCGCAGAGCTTCAATCGGGTCGAGCCGGGCCGCGCGCATCGCCGGGTAGATGCCGAAAAACAGGCCGACGGCGGTGGAAAGAACCAGCGCCACAAGTATGGAAAACAGCGGCGTCGAAGTCGGGACCGAAAAAATCGCGCGCACCAGCTGGCTGATGGCCACGGCGGCGACCACGCCGATAAATCCGCCCAGTCCGGCGAGGACCGATGATTCGACCAGGAATTGCAGGATGATGTGACGGCGGCGCGCGCCGAGCGATTTGCGCAGGCCGATCTCGCGGGTGCGCTCAGTGACGCTGGCGAGCATGATGTTCATGATCACCACTCCGCCCACGACCAGAAATACCGAGGTGATCCAGATGGCGATGCCGAAGGCGTTGCCGGTGATGCGATTCCACAATCCCATGATGGAAGTGGGGGCGATGATGGCGAAATTATCTTCGCTCTGATACGCCAGGTGGTGGCGCGAGCGCAGAATCATGCGGGCTTCGTCCTCGGCGGCATCCATGAATTCCGGGCCGCGCGCCTGGACGAAAAACGTAATGGAATCCTGCGCCGTGAGCCATTCCTTGCGGTAGGTGCCCAGAGGAATCATCACGAAATTATCCTGCGGCTGGCCGAGGACGTTGCCTTTGGGCGTGGCGACGCCGACGATCGTGTACTGACCCTGGCCCGCGCGAATTTCTTTGCCCACCGGATCCGTGCCGGGAAACAATTTATTAGCGACGTCGGTGCCGATGACGCAGACGCCGGCGCGATGATCTTCGTCAATATCGGTAAGGAGCCGGCCGTTCAAGACGTCAATGTCGCGGATGGAAGCGAAACTGGGAGTCGCGCCAATGATCATCACGTCTTCACTGAGGTCGTTGCCATAGCGCACGTCGGCAAATGTTCTCATTTGACCGGCGATGGTATCGGCGAGCCTCATGCCCTCGCGCAGAGCGTCCAGATCGTCCATGCCGAGCGTCGGACGTTTGCGGGCTTTGTACCATTCCTGCTGGTTGGTGACGATGCCGATGCGGTCGATCACGAAAGCGTTCGCGCCCAGGTTAGCGACTTTATCGGCGACGTAGACGTTGAGGCCGTTGAGAACGGAGATGACGGCGACCAGGGTGGTGACGGCCAGGATCACGCCGAGCAGGGTCAAGAAAGTACGCAGTTTGTGCGCGCGCAGGGTATCGAGCGCAATCCAGACGGTTTCGCGCAGAGCCCCGAGCGTTTGCCGGGCATTAGCTAGGGATTTCGAGGACTTCATCGTTGTCACTATATTAGACGGATACGGCCCCGGAAAAACTTCAGATTACGGATAAATTCTTGGCGCTTGGAATGCGCAAGGAGAAGCTCGAGAGCGGCCACGGCGGGGTATTCGGGTAGAATCAAGGTTGCAGACCAATCCATGGCGCCGAGCATCTCAGTGACGGGCACTTCTAGCATGGCAAAAGGACTTACGGCATCGAGTCTGGCTGCAGCGCTCGTGCTGGCGAGCTGGACGGGGGCGTCCGCAAGACCGATTCCGAGGCTCGCTTCCGATTCGGCCCCGCCTCGTCCAGGCCAGGCCGGCAAACAAACGGGAGACCAATCCGGGACGGCGCGGCCTCCTTCGGAGGCGGAAATCGCCTCGCGCGCGAAAGTGCTGCTCGAGCACCAGCACGCGAACGACGAAGCTCTGGAACAATACGAGCGAGTCGAGCATCACGTCGATCGCACGGGAGGCGCGACGCCGCGAGTGCTCGAGGATAAAACCTATCGCGTAGTGCCCACCGGAAGCGGCACGATGAAGCTGCTATTGAAGGACGGCGACCGGCCGGTGGATGCGGCCGAATACCGCAAGCAGCTGGAGGCTTGGAAAGAGTTGCTGGAACTGATGCTGAAGCCCGAAGACTCGCGAACCAAATCGGCGAATGCAAAATGGCAAAAGAGGAAGGACGATCGCAAGGAGTTGCTGGATGCGACGCGGGAGGCCTTCCTGACCACCTGGGATGGGCAGGAAACTTGCAATGGCCGCCTCTGCGATATCTATGAGATCCAGCCGAATCCAAATTTTCATCCGCGCTCGCTGGTGCAGGATATTTTGACGCGCGTCAGCGCGAAGATTTGGGTCGACCGCGAAGCCAATCAGCTGGTGCATGGGGAAGCGCACGTGATGCGCGACATTTCGTTTGGCGGCGGAATTCTGGGGAAACTGTATCGCGGCGGAGTGTTTTTTATGCAACAAGAGGAAGTCGCTCCGGGAATCTGGCTGCCCGCGCGCTATCAATACGATTTCACGGCGCGTAAATTCCTGTTCACCTTCGAGCAGCACCAATACGTCGAAGCACGCCAGTATCGCCGCCTGGGGCCGCCCAAACAGGCCCTGGCGATCGCGCGCAATGAACTGGCTAGCGGCAAAGCGCCCTACGGCGACCCGTAACTCATCGGTCCATCCCGGGTTCAACTCCCTCGAACGGGCGCACAATAGTCGTAGTGCGGCTCGGTACCCTTCCGTCCCATGGATCGTCAATGTCTGAGGGCTTTGCTGCTCGGAGCTTGCTGGTCCGTTAGCGGTCACCTGCTGGTCGGCTGCAAGTCGCTTACACGTTGTTCGAGGAGGCGTTATGAATCGGCGAATGCTGCTGTTTGTCGCGGGCCTGGCCGCTGCGGCTGTTTCTGTGCCGGGAATTGCGCGCGCGCAAGGTAGTAGTGCAGCGGGTCAAACAGCTGCGCCAGCGCCGGCCCAGGCCACGACAGCTGCCACAGCGAGCGCGAACGGCACAAGTTCTGCGACTACAGCGCCTGCGCCTGCGAAAAAAGTGTGGACCAATGAAGACATGAGCGAGGTCCACAAGAATTCGGTGATTTCCACGTTCTCGGCAGCGGGCAGCAAGCCGGGAAACGCCAAGGCCGCCGGAAATGCGAAGGGCGGGAACGCGAAGCAGTATCAGGATCAGATCACGAAGCTGCAAGCCAAACTGCCGCCGCTCGACGACCAGATCGCCGAATTGCAGGCGACACTGAATGGCACCGCGGTAAATTCCACGCGGCACTACAGCGGCACAAAGATTGACGACTGGCACGAGGAGTTGCTGCAGCTGCAAAAACAGCGCGACGATATTTCCGCCAAGATCGGCGCGCTGCAGGACGAGGCGCGGCGCAACGGCGTGCCGGCGAATCAGATTCCGGAGTAGGCAGCGAAGGTCCCGAAAGCAAGAGGCGAGTCCCGGGCTTGCGCCCTAGACTCGCCCCCACAAACGGCTTGCTCTAGTGCGCGGCGGCGGCGATCTCCTTTTCGATGGGAGCGCCCACCAAGTTGCCCCACTCGGTCCAGGAACCGTCGTAATTCTTCACGTTGCCGAAGCCGAGCAAATACTTCAGCACGAACCAGGTGTGCGAGCTGCGTTCGCCGATGCGGCAGTAGGCGATCACTTCTTCCGCGCCGTGAATTCCCTTCTTGCCGTATAGCTCCCTCAGAGCGTCCGCGGATTTGAAAGTGCCGTCTTCATTGGCGGCCTGCGCCCAGGGAATATTGGCCGCACCCGGAATGTGGCCGGCGCGCTGCGCGGTTTCGGAAAGTCCCGGAGGAGCCAGAATCTTTCCGGTAAATTCGTCCACGGAACGGACGTCCACCAGCTGCGCGGCCTTCTTCCTATCGAGGAAGGCGTAAACATCTTCCTTGCGGGCGCGAATGGATTCATCGGGGCCGGTGGCGTGATAGGTGGCGGCGCTAATTTTCGGCGCATCGGTGGTGAGTGGGCGCTTTTCTTCCACCCACTTTTTGCGGCCGCCGTTGATCAGGCGCACATCCTTGTGGCCGTAATACTTCACTTGCCAGAAGGCGTAGGCGGCAAACCAGTTGTTGTTGTCACCGTAGAGCAGGATGGTCGTGTCGTTGGAAATTCCGGAAGTTCCGAGCAGCTTTTCCAGCGCGGACTTGTCAATCAGGTCGCGGCGGATGTTGTCCTGCAGCTGCGATTGCCAGTTCCAGCCGACTGCGCCGGGAATGTGGCCCTGGTCGTAGGCGCTGGTGTCGACGTCCACTTCGACCAGGCGGACTTTCGGGTCGTTCAGATGGTCGGCGGCCCACTGGGTGGTTACCAGAACTTCGGGGTGCTTGTAGTCAGTCATTTGCTGTCTCCTCGTTGTTGGTCATTCTTTGAAATTAGACGCTTGTTGCCGGAACCGTTGCAAAAAATCCGCGCGTAAAACAAAAAACCCACCTGCCCGGGAAACTTCCGGCGGTGGGTGGGGAAATTCTGGGCTCGTTTGCGATTCTTAGCTGCCAAGCCTCCCTGCGCCAGAAGACACACGTGTGCAACGCATACAACAACAGCCGCATACGCAGCACTGGCAGCAGATTTGCATAAAGCGAGGTTACACCGGAAGCGCGGGGATGGCAATCGTTTCTGACTGGGCCCGATCGCTAAGCTTCCGCTAACCTGACGAGTTGCGAGGGATCATCGCAGGCGATGTGCAAGCGATGGCCATGACGAGAAAACTCTCGCAGTAATTGGATGTGAAATCCGGCTCCGGCTGCGCTGCGAACGAGCCGAGTCTTGCGGCCCGGGTCTTGTTAGGGGATGGCTTTCAGAGTGCCATCGCTGGTTTCGAATTCGATGCGCAAGAGCCAGTCGAAGTGAAATTTTTCCGCGGCCAGCCATTTCTCCATTTGCGCGCGGTCCGGGGCGTCAAATTCCACGAGCATTTTTCCTTCCTGCATGTTGACGAGCACGCGGCGCGCGGTGACTTCCTTGGCGGCGTGCACGCGGCGCGCCAGTTCCTCGGCGCCCTGGCGCGTGAGGCAGGCGAGCGTGTGTTGCGAGAGGTAACGAGGCATTCCGGCTCCTGTTCCGCTAGAATGAGCGGCCACGAAACGAGCAGAACCAATATAACGCCAGCGGAGAAAAAACAAATGCCTGAGACGCGCACGGCTCATCCTTTTTACGTTTACGAAGCGATTCACGCGCAGCCGGAATTAATCGAGCGGGTGCTGGCGCAGCGCGCGCCGATCGAACGCGCGGCGGATGCGGTAGCCCAAAAGGAGCGCATCACTTTCGTGGGGATTGGAACTTCGCTGCATGCAGCGCGTGTGGCGGAAAGTTGGATGCGCCAGTTCACGGGCGGGCGCTTTTTGGCGCACTGCGAACAGTCTTTCGAGCTGCTGCATCACCCGATTGCGTTTGGCGCCCGCGACGCGGTGATTGTGATTACGCATACCGGCAGCACGACCGCGTCGCTTGCAGCCTTGCGTATGGCGCAGGCGGCCGGAGCGCTTGCGGTGGTGATCACGGGCCAGATGAACGTTCCCACGAGCGGATCGTCGAGCGGCGAGGGAGTGCGCGGCGCTGATTTTCACATTCAAACTTGCGAGCAGGAAACGGCTTTTGCTTACACGAAAAGCTACACCACGGCGCTAGCGGTGCTGGCGCTGCTGATCGCGCGCGTGGTCGAGAGGAAAAAATTGCCGGCGGGTGAGTCGCCGCTCGGGGCGCTCGGACGCGTGCCTGATTTGCTGCGCGGCGCGCTGCAGCTGGAACCTGCGGCGCGCGAACTGGCTCAGCGCGTGGCGGCGCTGGCGCGAATGGAAATTTTCGGCTCCGGTGCGGCATGGGCCACGGCCAGCGAAGCGGCGCTAAAGATTAAAGAGGCCTGCTACATCGCGGCGGAAGGATTTGAAACCGAGGAAATTTTGCATGGGCCGTTTTCTGAGACCGATGCGCGCGGCTCGTTGGTTGGATTGTTCACGGGCGGTGCGACGGACGAGCGCGGGCGGCAGATTCTGCGCGCGGCGGGCGAACTGAAGATGGCGCGCGCGGCGATTACGGTGCCGTCGGCGAACCATGATTTGTCCGCGGAGCAAATTCTGCAGGTTCCAGAGGCGCCCGAGTGGCTGGCGGCGTTCGTGCATCTGATTCCGCTGCAACTGCTCACATATTTTCTGGCGCTGGAGCGCGGCGTAAGCCCCGATAGCGGCCGCATGGAGCAGCCGGCGCACGCGGCCGCAAGTAAACATTACAAATATTGAACGGCCTGCGCCGCTGCTTTCGCCTGTCCCCACGAACAGGAGTTCCTAATCGAGAACATTGCGCCGTATCGCTGCGAAGGCGCGCGCATGGCCCGCGTAAAATTGCACTAGAACGATCCTGGGGTGCACTATGAAACGAAGTGTCCTGGTACTGGCCGCGCTCGCGTCGCTGGCTTTGCTGGTGTCGCTGACATTTGGCGCAGCAACGGCGCGGGCGCAGTTCGCAAGGGGCTTGGGAACGGTGCAAGGAACGGTCCTGGACCCGCACGGCAGGCCGGTCGCCGAAGCCAGCGTGACGATTCAGACTTCCGACGGACTGAAACCGCACGCGACGCACACCGATTCGAGCGGGCATTATGAATTCGCGCGCTTTGACGCGGGGCAATACGATCTGCGGGCGTATTCGAAGGGCCAATTTTCCGATTGGAGCAAGCACATTGTGATTCGTCCGAAGAAAACCACCGACGTGACGCTGCGCATGCCGCCCGACAGCGCGGAGAAGGTGAGCGTCACGAGCAATCCGTAAGACNCGCCGCCGCTTTGTGGCTGCTTGGCTGCGGGGCGCGGCCGTTCATTTCCAAATCCTGGAAGCTGCCTTACTCGTAGCGCAACGCCACCATGGGATCCACACGCATTGCGCGTCTGGCTGGAATCCATGCGGCTAGCAAGGCGACCAGGAGCAGCAAGGCGAGGGCGAGCGCCACGGGCCGGGGATCGCGGGCCGAGACTTGAAACAGCAGTGATTGCAGCAGGCGCGACGCGAACCAGCTTGCGATCAATCCAGCGATAGCTCCTGCAGCAACTGAGCCAGCAACACGGCCCAGAACCATTTTCAGTATGGATTGCGGTGTCGCTCCCAGCGCCATGCGCAGGCCGATTTCCTGAGTTCTCTGCGCGACCAGAAATCCCACCACGCCGTAAATTCCCCCGGCGGCTAACAACATTCCCATGCCGGCAAACAGGGCGAGCAATGCAGCGCTAAAGCGCGGCCTCTGCGAAAGCTTGCTGACACGCTGCGGCATGGTTTCAATGGCGACGGGCAGCGCGGGATCGAGCGCGGCAGTTTCCGAGCGCAGCCAACCCGTCATGGTGCGGGGATCGACAGGTGTGCGCAGAATCACCCCAGCCGAGCGAAAATTCTGGTTGTCTTCGTTCTTCCACGGAATATAGAACTCCGGGTCGGCTGGTTCTGCTGGCCCGTTGTTCTTCACGCTTGCCGCGACGCCGACGATCGTTCGCCAGGGGCCGACCAGCGCGAAGCGCATGGTTTTCCCAATCGCATCGCCCGCGGGAAAAAGTCTGCGCGCGAGCGAATCGCTGAGAATGATCGAGTGCTCGCCCTGAGCCTGATCGTCGCGGGTGAATTCGCGGCCGCGCAAGATCGTAATTCCCAGCGCAGTGAAATACTCCGGCGTCACCGCGCGCCAGGCGACCATTCCGCCAGTTCCTTCGCTGGGCCGCGGACGACCGGTAACTTCGATCGCCGAATAGATCGTCGAACGCATCGCTCCGGACGGAGGAAGCGTATCGCTCAGGGCGACGGCGGTGGCGCCCGGCAGGCGCTTGAGCCGCGCGAGAAGTTCGTCGAAGAATGCGATTTGCTGCGGCGCGGCGGGATAGCGATAGACGCCGAGTGAAATTGTTTCGGTGAGAACGTGTTGAGCTTCCAGTCCCAGCGGCGCGCTCTGCAGATTCCAGAGGCTGCGCAGGAGCAGGCCTGCGCCGGTCAACAGAGCGAGCGAAATGGCAATTTGCGCGGCCACCAGCGTTTGGCGCAGCAGGCCGCGCGCGGTCGAGCGAGCTTCCTTGCCGCAGAGCATTTCAGGCGACGGCGGGTTGAGCGCCGGGGCTAGACCGAACAGAATTCCCGAGAGGCAGGAAATCGCGAACGTGAAGAAAATCACGCGCCCATCGAGGCCGGCCTGGCCGAGGTGCGGAATCGCTTGCTGCGCAATGGCCACGAACACGCGCAGGAAAACGTAGGCGACCAGGCAGCCGGCGGCGCCGCCGAAAATTCCGAGCAGCAAGCTTTCCGTCAATTTTTGGCGCAGCAGGCGCGCCGAAGTTGCGCCCAATGCGGCGCGCACGGCCAATTCTCTTTGCCGGACGGAGGCGCGCGCGAGCAGCAGGTTCGCAACGTTCGTACAGGCGATCAGCAGGACGGCGAGCACCGCGCCGAACAGAATCCAGGAAGCAAGGCGAGCGTCTTGCATTTGGCGGTCGCGCAACGAGCGAACCGAGAGGTGAACCTCGCTGCGAAATTCCGCCGGAGCTCCTTGCAGCGCTTGGGCGAAGAGCGGCAGCAATGCGGCAGCCGACTGCGCCGCCGTGATGCCGGGTTTCAGGCGCGCGAATGTTCTTAGGACAGCACCCGGAGCGGAACGGCGCTGCACGGCTTCGTCCAGAGCTTCGGGCAACAAAATGTCGGTCGCGAGCAGCGTGGGCATCTCGAAATCGGCGGGGAGAACGCCGACGATGGCCACCCGATTGCCGTCGAGCGAAATGGTTTTCGCGATCACGCCGGGATCGCCGCCGAACCGGCTGCGCCATAAACCGCAAGAGATCATCGCGACGCGCTGGGCGTTGGGGCGATCTTCCTCCGCTGAAAAATTGCGCCCCAGGATTGGCTGCACGCCGAACGTCGGAAGGAAATTTTGTTCCACGCGGGCGCAAACAAGACGCACCGGGTTCTGCTGCGTGAGGTCGCAATTGGCGACGCCTGGAATCATAGAGGTCATCGACTGGAACGGTCCGGGCGCGAGCCGCCAGTCAACGTAATTAGAACCCAGCATGAATTCGTTGCGCTCGATAGGAGCCATCAGACCGAACGAGACCAGCTGGTCGGCCTGGGGATACGGGAGGCTGCGGAACAGGATGCGGTCGACGGCGCTGAATACGGAGGAGGTCGCGCCGATGCCGAGCGCTAGCGTGAGAATCGCGACTGCGGTGAAACCCGGATTGTTGCGGAGGATGCGCAGGCCGTAACGCACATCCGCGCAGAAGGTTTCCAGCCAGAAGCCGCCTCGTTGTTCGCGGCAGTTTTCTTTGAGGCCTTCCAGGGCACCGAATTGCAGCAGCGCTTGGCGGCGAGCTTCGCCGGGCGGCAGGCCGGCGGCAACGTTTGCGGCGGTCTGGCGTTCGATGTGGAAACGCAGCTCATCGTTCATGTCCTGCTCCCACTTTTTCTTGCGTGAAAACCAGCGCTGCCAGCGGGTCATCGCTTGTGCCTCCTACACCCGCTGCAGGATCAGTGCGACAGCGGTGGACATTTGCTTCCAGTCCGCCATTTCCCGTTCGAGTTGCTGGCGGCCGGTTTTGGTCAGGGTGTAGAACTTGGCGCGGCGATTATTTTCAGAGGCGCCCCATTCCGCGCGGATCCATTTCTTGCGTTCCAGGCGATAGAGCGCGGGGTAGAGCGAGCCTTGCTGGATTTGCAGGATGTCGCGCGAGACTTGCTGGATGCGCTGTGCAATGCCCCAGCCGTGCATGGGTTCGAGCGCGAGAGTTTTCAGGATCAGAAGATCGAGCGTGCCTTGCAGGATTTCGACCCCTGGACTCACCGCTGCTCCCCTAGACGGACTACAAGTGGAATATCGGATAGCTCTTGTAGATTGTCAAGGGGAAGCTGCGGCGGGAGACGCACGCTGCGGATATTGGCGCGGGGTCTTGCGGGCTCCGGGGCGCTGCCTTCATGATGTGACATGGCACACACCGACCATGCGCCGCTGTGGAACCCGGACGATCAATACGACCGGCTGGAAGAACTGGCCGCGGGCACAGGTGATGACGCCAAGGAAATTCCCCTGCGGCGGGACGTGCGTTCGCTCGGCATGCTTCTGGGAAGAGTGCTGGTCGAGCAGGCGGGCGAACCGCTGCTGGAAGTGGTGGAGCAACTCCGCCACCTGTTGATTCAGCAGCGCGAGCAATTGCCTGCCGGAGCGACGACAGAACCATCCCCCTCGGCAAATATTCTGATTGCGCAGGCTCGCGAGAGGATCGCCGGGCTCAAGGTCGAAGAGGCCTACCGCGTGAGCAAAGCGTTTGCGATTTATTTCGAGCTGACCAACCTGGCGGAAACCAATCATCGCAAGCGGCGGCGGCGCGCGGCCAAACTGCACAGCGAACAGCCGGCGCTGGCGGGATCGTTTCGCGGAACCTTGCTGCGTATGCGCGCGGCGGGGATTTCCTCTGACCAGGCCTTGGCTGCGCTGCGCCAGGTGCGCATCGTTCCGGTTTTCACGGCACATCCGACCGAAGTAGCGCGGCGCACCGTGCTGCTGAAGAGGCGGCGCATCGCACAATATCTGGAACATCTGGATCGCTTGCCGTTGACCGCGGCCGATGCGGTTGAACAAGAATCATTCATTCTCGCGGAAATCACTTCCCTGTGGCAGACCGATGAAGTGCGCATGAAAAAGCCGGGAGTGATTGACGAAGTGCGCATGGGGCTGGATTTTTATCCGATGACGCTTTTCGAAACGCTGCCGCGGTTGTATACCGAGCTTGCGGAATCCTTTGCCGAAGTTTACGGCCGCACACTCGACCACGATGAGCTTCCCGAGCTGCTGCATTTCGGTTCCTGGATCGGCGGGGATCGCGACGGCAATCCGCTGATCAAGCCCGACTGCACGGCGGACGCGCTGGCACTGGCGCGAAATGTCATCTTGGAACATTACAGTCTGGAGATCCAGCGGCTGATTGACGAACTCAGCTCCTCGCTGCGTCAGACGGGCTGTTCGGCGCAACTGCGGTCCGCGCTCGCAGCGTATGAAACGAAGATGGGCGCCGAACCTGCGCGCGGAAAATGGATTTCGCAGCCCGAGCTCATCCGGCACTTTCTGGATTTTGTGCGGATTCGCATGCGCATGACGCGCGAGGCGCCAGGCGATGCCAATGCTTACGCCGCTGCGCAGGAACTGGAGCGGGATCTTTTGCTGTTGCGTGCGAGCCTGATCGAAAACCGCGGCCTGCGGCTGGCGGAGCTGCTGATTGACCCGTTGCTGCGCAAACTGCGCACTTTTGGTTTTCATCTGCATACGCTCGACATTCGCCAGCACGCGCAAGTACAAGCCAGGGCCCTGGCTGAGCTGGAGGCAGCGGGAATTTCAGACGCCGCCAGTCTGGCCAGCGCGCAAAAAAATCTGCTGCAGGGAATTTCTGCGGAAACCAGGGAGCTGCTGGAAACGCTGCGCACCATCGCGCAATTGAAAACGCAGTACGCGCCGGAAGCGATTCGCGCTTACGTCATCAGCGGAACAGAATCCGAGCGCGACGTTTTCGCTTTGTTGCGTCTGGCGGAAATCAGCGGCGTGAGGGTTGCAGGAGCCAGCAGCGATCCCGGACTTCTGCCTGTTCCGCTGTTCGAATCCATCGTGTCGCTCGGTGCCGCGGCGGAAACGATGCGGCGCCTGTGGACGGCTCCCGAGTATCAAGCGCTGCTCGATTCCTGGGGGCGCCGCCAGGAAGTGATGCTGGGCTATTCCGATTCGAACAAAGACGGCGGGATGCTGACCAGCACATGGGAATTGCACAAAGCTCATCGCGCACTGCACGCCGTCGCGCGGGAATGCGGCGTAAGGCTGCGGCTCTTCCACGGCCGTGGCGGCACGGTAGGGCGCGGCGGCGGGCCCACGCATCGCGCCATTCTGGCGCAGCCGGTAGGAGATTTTTCCGGCGAGATGCGCATCACGGAACAGGGCGAAGTGCTGAACTGGAAATATTCCGATCCGGTGCTCGCCGAATGGAATCTGGAATTGATGATTGCGGCATCGCTGGAAGCGCTGACGCGGCCCGACGGCCCCGCGGCGGGCGCCGATCGCCAGTGGGACGACGCGATGGAGGAAATTTCACACGATGCCTACGCTTACTACCGGCGGCAGATCGCGGAAAATGCAAGCGTGCTGGAATATTTCGAGCAAGCCACACCGGTNAACGAGCTGGAGCACGCGCGCATGGGTTCGCGTCCCGCGCGCCGCACCCAAAGCCGGCGCCTGGAAGANTTGCGCGCAATTCCCTGGGTTTTCGGCTGGATGCAGAGCCGCCACGCGGTGCCGGCGTGGTTCGGAGTGGGCTACGCCTTGCAACGATTCGCAGCCAAAGGACCGGAGCAAGAAAAACGCCTGAAAGAAATGATGCGCCACTTCACGCTGTTCTCCGACCTTGTGCGCAACGTGGAAATCGCCATGGCCAAGGCAGACCTTAATATTGCGCGCCTCTACGCCAGCGCGCTGGTGCAGGATGCCGGCCTGCGAGACGGAGTTTTTGGCATATTGGCGGAGGAGTTTGAGCGCACGCGGCGGATGCTGCTGGCGGTTACCGGCCAAACGGGACTGCTGGAAGGAAATTCGGTCCTCTCGCAATCCATCCGGCTGCGCAATCCCTACGTAGACCCGATGAGTTTGATTCAAGTGGAACTGCTGCGCCGGAAGCGGGCCGAGACGCCGAGCGACGAGCTGAATTATGCGTTGGGAGCGACGATCAACGGCATTGCGGCGGGTCTGCATAATACCGGTTAGGGGCGGCTCCGCGCCGGCGCACGGTGATCGATAGGGGGTGAGCTTGCGGCGGTTTGCTACCCCCGCTGTGTCCTGGGACCGTCCGCTTGCTTCTAAGTGATTCTTTTCCAGCTAGTTAGTTATAATCCAGCGGCCGTGGTTTACCTAGTACCAAAACCCGCGTACTGAAATTTTTGAACCGCCCGCGCCATTGGTTCTGCGTGACGAAATGGCGAAAATGATGTGCGGGTTGGAAGCTGCGAATGCGGGGACGACGGTTCCACAAAAAAAGGAGCCGGGGCATCTATCCAACCCGTCCAATACCTCCTGCTTGGGTCCCTTCCACAAAGTGCCGTCGCCGGGCAGGGCGCCACTTGAGCTCGTCGCTCCTGCTTGGATCCAACCCGCGATAATTCCAAAACGGAACTTCGGCATCTTTTGGCAGCCTGCATGCCTCTGATCCATGGGGGATTGCGTATCTGTAATGGTGTCCGCCCCTAAGATGGCCAGAGTTAGAGGACAGGTGATGGTTAAAACAGGCAGTCGTGCCAAGCGGGCGCTCGGGATTTTTTTCGCGGCATGTCTGGCGCTTGCCTTGCCGGTGAATGCCGCCGACCTGCAGCCGCAAACGGCGCAAGCCTACGACCGCTACATCCAGTTGACGGCAGCGCAAGTGACGGCCGAACTGGCGCAGAGCGGACCGTATCTGTGGGTCGAGCGCTTGCCGGCAGGGCAACGCGCGGCGGATGAAGAGCAACTGCGCAACGGGCAAGTGGTGATCGAACGGCTGGACACGCTGGATTCCGGCAAGACGATTGCGGTGCCGGGAGGAATCATCCATCACTGGATCGGCACGGCGTTCGTGCCCGGAGCGACGCTGGGTCAGACGCTCGAGTTCATGCAGGACTACGATCACAAAACGGAATATTTCAAGCCGGACATCGTGCGCTCGAAAATCCTGCGGCACGACGGCGACGATTATTTCGTGCTGCTGCGCTTCTACAACAAGAAAATCATCACCACGGTGATTGATACCGACCAGGAAATCCATTACCACGTGGTGGACAGCACTCATGCGTACAGCCGTTCGCGAACCACACGCGTGCAGGAAGTGGAGAACGCCGGAAAGTCCGATGAAAAACTGGACGCGGAAGGGCATGACCGCGGATTTATGTGGCGCATGAATACGTACTGGCGATTCGAAGAGAAAGACGGGGGCACGTACGTCGAGTGCCAGGCGATTTCGCTGACGCGCGATATCCCCACGGGTCTGGGCTGGATGGTGGGATCGTTTGTGACCAGCGTGCCGCGGGAATCGCTGACGTTCACGCTGACCACCGCGCGCACCGCCTTGCTGCAACGCGCCGCAGCGCAGCCTGCGAAATAAATCCTCGCCTCGCCCCGAAAAGCCGCAGCAAACTCCAATGCTAGAAGGTCGTGCTGGCGAGGAAAATATCTTCCAGCGCATTCGTGTCGCGCGGGACCAGATTGTTTGCGGTGGAAAAGAAACTGACCGTGTGACCGTCCGCGCTGATCGAAGGGACTAAACTTGCGCCATTTGCCGGAGCAATGCCAGTCACCGGAACCACGCCCGTGGTATTGGCAATGCTGGCAAGCACGAGGCCCGTGGTGCAGCTGGGAATCACGCCCAGGCAAGTGTTGCGCACGAAGACGTTCTCGACGCCGTTCACGGTGCCACCCAGATTCGAGGCGAACGATGAGAATGCGATGAGCTGTCCCGAGGAGCTAGCGCTGGGGTGTTCGCTCAAGCCATTGGCGGGTGTGACGCCGTCCGGCGTTGACACCAGCGTAGTGGACGGCGTGCATTGAGCGACGACGACGGTTACGCCGAGGCAAGTATCGCGCACATAGATTTGCTGCAGCGGACCAATGCCCGACACCAGGTTCGTTGCCGCGGATGCGAAGGCCACAAAACGGCCGCTCACGATGGTGCTGGCTGTGCACGCGGTGCTGGTGATCGTGGTTACGCTGCCGCAGGCGGACAGAGTGGATTGTCCGCTGGCNCCNTCGGCGGGGGTGGTGCCGTCCGGAGTGGAAATCAGCGTCGTAACGGATACGCAGGTGTTGGTGGTGCTGGTGATGGTGGTGATGCAGGTGCCGCGCTCGAATACTTCGGATTCGGCGTTAGGGTTGGGCGCCGTAGAGCCCAGGTTCGATGCGCTGGAGGTGAACGCGACGAAAAGCCCGTCCTCTGAAATAGAAGGATTCGAGCTCGGTCCGTTACCGGCTGTGGCGCCGTCCGGTGTTGACACCAGATACGTCGTCGGTACGCATGTGTCGCTGGGAGCTGTGGTGACAATCGTGGCGATGTTGCAGGTATCGCGAATGTAAACCTGCGGATTGACACCGTCCGGAGTGATGTCGGAGACCAGGTTGGTCGCCAGCGAAACGAAGGCGACGTACTCGCCGTCCGGACTGATGACGGGATTGTAGCTGGCGCCGTTTCCGGCAGTCTGGCCATCGGCGGAGATGGAGACCAGTTGCGTATCAAAGTTGGAGCTCGGCGAAATCGTGCAGGCAGTGGTGGCGGTGGGCATGCAGACCGGGCGCCAGTACACCTGCGTTACGCCACTCTGCACCGGCACAGTTGCGACCAGATTGGTAGCCAGAGACGTAAAGGCGGCGTGCGTGCCGCCGGAGTCCACCGTGGGCTCGGAGCTTGCGCCGTTGGCGGCATTGCCGTTGGGGTCCGAGCTGACGACAGCCGTCACGGGTACGCAGCTGGCCAGCGCCAAACAGGTGTTGCGCACATAAACATCGGCTGCAGTATTCAGGTCGGTCAGCACCAGGTTACGCGAAACCGAGGCGAACGCGACGAATTGGCCGGTGCTGCTGCTGGAAGGTCCGGAAGTGGTAGTCGTCAGGCCGAGATTGCCGCCGGCACAATTGGCCGCACCGCCGCAGATGCCATTAATCGCCTGCGAACCGTCCGCCGCAAGATCGACCAGCACCGGCAAACCGAGCAAGTGCGTGGGATTGATGGAATAGGTAATGATATTCGAGATGCCGCCACCGGGCGGCTTGTTCACCACCTGTATTTGATTGACGCCCGCGTTCACCAGGTCGCCGGCTGTGAGGGCAACCGCCGCCGAGGTGCTGCCGGCGATCGTCGTCGTCACCGGCTGTTGGTTCACGGTGACGTAGGAATATTGATTCAGGAAGCCGGTGCCGGTGATTGACAGGTTCGCGGAAACCGCGCCAGCCAGGGCGCTGCTAGGAGCGACTGCGGAAACCGTCGGATTCGCGGTGATCACATTCAGCGAGATGGGAGTGGAACCGCCGCCAGCTGGCGGAGGATTTACGACCCGGATGGACACAGGCCCCGGGGTGAGCAGGTCCGAGGAATCCAGGTCCACCTGCAGCGAGGTGGAACTGATGAATGTGGCGGTGCGGTTGGAATTGTTAACAAAGACGGTGGACTGCGACACGAAGCCGTGGCCAGTCAGGTACAGTAGCAGGCCCGCGCCGCCGGCGATAGCGGTGCTGGGATTTATCGAGGTGATTGCCGGCACGGCGCTGGCGATGGGCGTGATCGTGACGATCGTGCCGGGCGGAGGAGCCTGATTTTGCGGAGGAAAGGTTCCACCACCCGGCTGCGGCGTGGTGATATTGATATAGAGCGTGTTGGGGTTCTGCAGCAGGTTGGCGGGAAGCGTGGCGATCAGTTCATTTGTGCCGATATACTGATTGATCGCCAGTGGCGTGGCCGAGCCTCCCGGGGTTAGCGAATATCCAGGTTGGCTCTGTTGAATCAGGTTAACGCCCTTGATGGTGAGGTAAGACTGCGGACTACCTGCCGCGATCGAGGTTGGGGAGACTGAGGTAATCGTCGGCGCAGGAAAATTGATCTGCTCGGTGCACGCCGACATCGCGAGCATCGAAAATAGCAGTAGCCAAAAGGATGCACAGAATCGTTGCCGCAAATTGCTCACTCCTGTACCTGTAGGTAGGGCGCCGTACGGTTAGCGCAATCCTAGAGACTACTAAAGATGGCCC
>JGI12635J15846_10001672_pt1 | contig 19362 bp, 13 predicted proteins | sample BlaSpr_A8_OM2_M2_FD_15846 | JGI IMG/M metagenome (IMG submission 15846) | reverse complement strand
GCGCCGGGATCGGCTGGCAGGTGAGGATGTGCTTGCTTTCGAGCAACCCAGCGCAGCTCAGAAATTCTCCGCCCAAGAATTTCTGAAAGCATTCTGCTCCGCCAAGAAAAGAACGAAACGAGCCTGCCGACCACGCGGGCTGCTCGAAAGTAAGCACATCCAGAGGCGAGCGACCAAACTCAACAGCAGAGTGCAAAAGAATATGAGTTGCGCCTCACGAACGCCGACATAATGAGGGACTCCTGAGAATAAGGGAACTGTCAATAGTTACAGTTTTGGCAGGAATCTTGTTAATTTGCCGATTTAAGGCTACTCGGGCAAAGGTGTCTAAAAGAGGACTAAGCCTCTTTATTCCAACGAAATCGCCCTCGGTGGCCAATGAATGGGACTAGAGCTTGTGTCATAAATAGAGTTCGTCGAGTGGAAGAGTTTCCTCAGGGGCTAAAGCCCGGTTTTTGGGGCTCCTTATGTCGGAGCTAAAGCTCCGACCCCCTGAAACCATTTATGAAATGACTTCTGGTGCCCAGGGAAGGATGCGGGCCAGAAAAATTTTGGCGGCCAAGAATTATCATCGCAGTAACGCAAGTGTTAGATAAATAAAGGTTTAGTCCGCGGCCGTGGCGGCCACAGCTTCTTCGGCTTGCAGCCTGGGGCGCTTGATATCCCAGGCAAGGCCCAGCGTTTTGAGGGCAAAAATGCCGTACCAATTCACGTCCAGTTCGTACCAGGCGTGGCCATGGCGCGCCGCTTGCGGCTCGGCGTGATGATTGTTGTGCCAGCCTTCGCCAAACGTCAGAATGGCTACCCAGAAACTGTTCGTTGAAGTGTCACCCGTTTCGTAGCGCTGCGAGCCCCACATATGCGTCGCGGAATTCACCAGCCAGGTGGCATGCAGACTGACGATAATGCGCAGGAAGACTCCCCAGAAGAGCCAGGGCCAGCCGCCAATCGCATAGAAGGCGACGGCGATTATCACAGACGGCACGGCGTGCCACTTGCTGATCCAGAGGTGAAACTTGTCCTTGCGAAGGTCGGGAACATAGGGAAGGAACTCGACTCGGTCCTGATGCATGGCCCGGCCAGTGAGGATCCAGCCCATGTGCGACCAGATGCCGCCATCCCGCGGTGAATGGGGATCGCCTTCTTTGTCCGTATTCTGATGATGCATGCGATGGGTGGCGACCCAGGAAATCGGGCCGCCTTCGATGGCCAGCGTTCCGCAGGTAGTCAGGAAGTACTCGACGAATTTCGGAGTTTTGTAACCGCGATGCGTAAGCAGGCGATGGTAGCCCATGCCAATGCCCAGGCTGCCGGCAACCCACCACATGAAGAGGCCAAGAATCAGGGCTTGCCAGGTGAAAAAGAAAAGAGCCCCGAGGGCGCCGAGATGCAGACCAATCATGACGGAGGTCACGCCCCAATTGACGGGCTGATGAAAGGTGCGGTCATTATCGAGAAGAGTGCGGAGGCTCATGATCAGGATTAATTTTATCACCATGTGTTTTGCATTTCGCAGGAAATCGGAGCCAGGTTGTACTTATGCACAATTGGCCAGTCGGCGGACAAAAATAGTGCTGGCCAAAAAGGCAAAATGTGCTATTCTGTACATGCGTTTGTTGCTCTTGTAACACCTTTAGATTCGATCTTAGAGGGGCTGCGAGTTCAAACTCGCGGCCTTTTTTGCTTTACGGCTGGAGGCAGTCGAGCAGCAGCAAATAATTTAAACAAAGAATAGGAAACACAGTGAAAGAACAAGGAACAGTGAAGTGGTTCAATGCCAGCAAGGGATATGGCTTCATTCAGCGCCAGTCCGGGGAAGATGTATTCGTGCACTTCTCCGCGATCCAGGGAGACGGCTACAAGTCGTTGAACGAGGGTCAGGCCGTTGAGTTCGAAGTTACCAAGGGCCCCAAGGGCCTGCAGGCTGCGAACGTAACTAGCCTCTAGTCTGACAGGGCGAGCCGCGCGTCAAGCCGGCTCGCCCTTATTTTTTTGTCCGAACGTATTCGTCACCGCTTTCCCCCGAAAATATTCTTGGTTTGCCTGCAGGATGCCGGCGGCGCTGCCGCATTTGGTCGTAACTCTCCTCCTGCCCGAGTGGAATTTTCTTCCAGCTTCCGATACTCTTGCGCCTCATCTGGAAACTCCGGACGGGGTGGAAATGCAGCTGACAAACGTCGATCCCTCTCTTTACAACCAAGATCTGGCGCCTATTCCACAGGAAAAGCGATCCTGGGGCACGTACAATTACGCGTCACTTTGGGTGGCCATGAGTGTCTGCATTCCGACGTACATGCTGGCATCCGGATTGATCGCTGGCGGAATGAACTGGTATCAGGCGGTCGGAACGATTCTGCTGGGAAATCTGATCGTGCTGATCCCGATGCTGCTGAACGCCCACGCCGGCACGCGCTATGGAATTCCTTTCCCGGTGTTTGTGCGCGCATCCTTCGGTGTCCGTGGCGCGAACGTGCCGGCGGTGCTTCGCGCTTTGGTGGCGTGCGGCTGGTTCGGCATCCAGTCGTGGATCGGTGGGCAAGCCATCTATTCGATGCTCCGCATTGTGTGGCCCGGAGCGGGGAATTTTCCTGGCGCCCATTGGGTGTGTTTTTTCTTTTTCTGGGCCATCAACATGTTTGTGGTTTGGAAGGGCATCGAGACCATCAAGTTTCTCGAAGGGATTGGCGCTCCATTCATGCTGATTGTCGGGCTCCTGCTGCTCGGATGGATTACGCGAAAGGCTGGTGGCTTTGGCCCTGTGCTGCATACGGAGAGCAAGTTCCACACAAATGGAGAGTTCATACGGTTTTTTATTCCCGCGCTGACGGGGATGGTCGGATTCTGGTCCACTGTGGCGTTGAATATTCCAGACTTCACGCGCTACGCAAAATCGCAGAAGGCACAGATGGTGGGGCAGGCGCTGGGGCTACCGACGGCGATGACCCTTTATGCGTTTATCGGAGTGGCGGTAACTTCGGCATCGGCGGTGCTGTTCGGTGCGCCGATCTGGGATCCAGTCGTGCTGCTCGGCAAATTTAATCAGCCGCTGGTCGCGTTTGTCGCTCTGATTGCGCTGATGATCGCCACGCTGAATACCAATGTGGCGGCTAATGTCGTTTCTCCCTCCAATGATTTTTCCAACTTGCGCCCCAGCCTGATTTCCTTTCGGACAGGAGGGCTGATCACGGGAGTTGTCGGCATCCTGATGATGCCCTGGAAACTGATGACCGATTTCAGTTCTTACATTTTTGGCTGGCTGGTGGGATGTTCCGCGCTGCTGGGTCCCATCGCCGGGATCATGATCTTCGACTACTACCTTGTGCGAGGGCGGCGCTTGGTGCTGGACGACCTGTACAGGCGTGGTGGCGCATATGAATACAAAAGCGGCTTCAATGGGAAGGCTTTGCTGGCCCTTGCCATCGGAGTGGGAGTGGCGCTGGCGGGGTTGCTGATACCTTCGGTACGATGGCTGTATGATTATGCCTGGTTTGTGGGCTTTTTCGCGTCGGGGGGGCTTTACTATCTCTTGATGCAGCCAGCCCGGCCGCAATCAACCGAATAACACGGCAGAAAAAAGAAGATTGAAAGAATGCAGCCGCGGTTCTAACCTTTCTTCATCCCGTTTCACCTGAAAGCAGCGCGGATTTCATGAACCGTCGGGAGGGTGTCTTGAACGAAATGGCAAAAGGGGCAGCTGGCCAGGACGGGCTGGCGGAGACACTGCCGCCGCTGACGCGAAACGAAGCCCTGGTGGAATCCACACGCTGCCTGATGTGTTACGACGCCCCGTGCACGCATGCGTGCCCCACCCACATTGATATTCCGAAATTCATCAAGAAAATCAACACAGGCAATTTGAAGGGATCGGCACGAACGATTCTGGAGTCGAATCTTTTGGGGGCCACTTGCGCGCGTGTTTGCCCGGTGCAGGAATTGTGCGAGGGCGCGTGCGTGCTGGGTGCGGAGCATAAGCCTATTGCGATCGGGCGGCTGCAGCGCTACGCCATGGACGACGTCTACGGCAAAGGCGTGGACATCTTTTTGACAGCGAAAACCAGCGGCAAAAAAATTGCCGTGGTTGGCGCGGGGCCCGCGGGCCTTTCCTGCGCCGGGGAACTTGCGAAAAAAGGCCACGATGTGACGCTTTTTGAAAAACGCGACCTCGCCGGCGGGCTTTCGACCTTTGGGATTATTGGCCTGCGCGAGCCGGTGGAAATCGCGCTGGCGGAAGTGGCCATGATTCAGCGGTTGGGCGTGCGCATCGAAACCGGCAGGGAAATTGGCGGAGATCTGATCCTGGCCGATCTGCAGTCAAAATTTGACGCGCTTTTCTTAAGTTTGGGGCTGGGGGCAACGCCAAATCTGGGAATTCCCGGCGAAGGGCAGGTGATCGACGGACTCGAATATATCGAACAGAGCAAGTTGAACGGCCACAATCTGAAAATCGGACGGAATGTGGTGGTCATCGGGGCGGGGAACACGGCGATCGACTGCGCCACGATTGCGAAGCGGATGGGTGCGGAGCGGGTCACGATGATTTACCGGCGAACGGCGCATGAGATGACCGCCTATCCGCACGAATATGACTTTATTAAGAAAGAAGGCGTCCATTTTGAGTTTTTGGCGCAGCCGGTCCGGATTCGCGTGGAAAAGGGAATCGTAGAAGGCGTCGAGTGCGTGCGCATGAGTTTGGGTCAGAAAGACGCGACGGGGCGTCCCGCGCCGCGGCCGGTGGAAGGCTCTCACTTCTTAATTGCGGCTGATCAAGTCGTCAAAGCGATTGGACAGGAAAAGATTCCGCTGGCTTCACGCCTGAACTTGAAAACTTTGAAGGGTTACATCGACGTGAATGAGCATTTTCAGACGAGTTTGCCGGGGGTGTATGCGGGTGGCGATTGCATCCGTGCTCGCGGAGCGGCTTCCACGGTGATGGCGGTTCAGGACGGAAAGTTGGCAGCGCGGGCGATACACGAAAGGCTGGTGGGGCATGGCTGATCTGCGGATTAATTTTGCGGGGATTCGTTCGCCAAACCCGTTCTGGCTGGCGTCGGCGCCGCCGTCGAATTCCGGCGCGCAGGTGCATCGCGCATTTGAAGCAGGCTGGGGCGGGGCAGTTTGGAAGACGATTGGCGCGCCGGTGTTGAATGTTTCCAACCGTTACGGCGCGTGGCATTTTGGCGGCCAAAAGATGTTGGCGATTAACAACGTCGAACTGATTTCCGACCGCCCTCTGGAATTGAACCTCAGGGAGATCGCAGAGGTGAAGCGGGCGTGGCCGGACCGCGCGGTGATTGTGTCCGCGATGGTGGAGTCCAAGCCGGAAGTCTGGCACGACATCATCAAGAAAATTCAGGATACGGGCGCCGACGGGATCGAACTGAATTACGGCTGCCCGCACGGCATGAGCGAGCGCGGAATGGGCAGCGCGGTCGGGCAGGTTCCAGAATATTGCGAGCAGATCACCGGCTGGGTGATGCAAGTGGCGAAAATTCCGGTGATCGTGAAGCTGACGCCCAACATTTCGAACATCGTGATGCCCGCCCGCGCCGCGGTGGCTGCAGGGGCGGACGCGTTGTCGCTGATCAACACGATTAATTCGATCATTGGAGTCGACCTGGATACGTTTGAGCTGGTTCCCAACATCGGCGGGAAGGGCGGCCACGGAGGATATGCCGGGCCCGCGGTGAAGCCGATCGCGCTGAACATGCTGTCAGCGCTGGGGACGGACCCGGTGGTATCGGAATCGAAGCTGCCCATTTCGGGGATGGGCGGGATCTCGACCTGGTCGGACGCAGCGGAATTTCTTCTCTTGGGCGCTAGTAGCCTCCAAGTTTGCACCGCGGTAATGCACTACGGCTTTCGCATCATCGAGGACTTGTGCGACGGCCTTTCCAATTGGATGGATGAAAAGGGATTTAAAAAAATTTCCGACGTCGTTGGCCAGAGCGTGAATCGTGTCTCGGATTTCAAGAACCTTGATTTGTCGTTCAAGGCGGTGGCGAGGATTGACCAGCAAAAATGCATTCGCTGCAATCTTTGTTATGTAGCGTGTAACGACACGGCGCATCAGTGCATTGACCTGGTTGCAAAGGATGGAAGTATCGTGCCGCCTGGTAACTACGATGTTAGTTCCAATGGAAAAGAGGAAGCGATTCATACGCGCCCGAGCGTCCAGGTTCGCGAAGAGGACTGCGTCGGCTGCCGCCTGTGCTTCAATGTTTGCCCGGTCGATAGCTGCATCAGCATGGTGGAGGAGCCGTCGGGCCGCGCGCCCGTGACCTGGGATGAAATAACGCAGAAGCAGCCCGAGGTCACCGAGGACTGGGAAAAGATGAAAGCGTACCGGGAAGAGATGGGCATCCACATTCACTAAGAGCGAGGGCTGTCCGATGGCATTGCTGATCAAGAATGGAGAAATCGTCACCGTCGGGGCGCGGGAGCGAGCCGATATTTTTGTGGAGGATGAGACGATCACGCGCATCGGCAGGAATCTGGATGTGCCTCCAGGAACGGAAACCGTTGACGCAAGCGGCAAGCTCGTTTTCCCCGGTTTTATTGATCCGCACGTTCATATCTACTTGCCCTTCATGGCGACTTTCGCGAAGGATACCCACGAAACCGGCAGCGTCGCTGCCTTGATCGGCGGGACGACGACCTACATCGAAATGTGCTGTCCGAACCGCAACGATGACGCCCTGCAGGGCTACGAGCTTTGGAAGTCGAAGGCGGAAGGGAAGAGCGCCTGCGATTATGCCTTCCACATGTCGGTCACCAAATTTGTAAAAGAAACGCCGGGCCAATTGCGCCAGGTGGTGGCCGATGGGACCTCTTCTTTCAAGATTTTTCTTTCCTATAAGAATTTCTTTGGTGTTGACGATGCGGAAATGTACCAGACGATGCGGTTGGCGCGGCAATTGGGCGTCATCGTCACCGCCCACTGCGAAAACGCCGAGCTCGTGGCGCAATTGCAGCAGAAGCTACTGAGCGAGGGAAAGACCGGGCCGGAGTGGCATGAGCCCAGCCGACCGGAATCCGTGGAAGCGGAAGGAACGGGACGTTTCGCTACTTTCCTGGAGAACACCAAAGCCACGGGCTATGTGGTGCATTTGTCCTGCGAGCCGGCGCTGAAGGTTGCCCTGGCGGCGAAGGAACGCGGCGTGAAGCTGTACATCGAATCGGTCATTCCTCATTTCCTGCTGGACAAGACCTGCGCGGAGAAACCCGGCGTGGAAGGAATGAAGCACGTGATGTCTCCACCGCTGCGGGCAAAGAAAAACCTGGCGCTGCTGTGGAGTGCGCTGGATCGCGGATTAATTGATACCGTGGGTACAGACCATTGTCCCTTCGACACGGAACAAAAACTCCTGGGCAAGGATGCGTTCACCAATATTCCCAACGGCATTCCCGGAATCGAAGATCGCATCAATCTGCTATATACATACGGGGTGAAGCGCGGGCGGCTGGAGATCGAACGATTCGTGGACGCCGCCAGCACGCGCCCCGCGAAACTTTTTGGGCTGTTCCCGCGAAAGGGAACGATTGCCATCGGCAGCGATGCAGACCTCGTTATTTACGATCCCGATTATCACGGGGTGATTTCCGCGAAAACGCATCACATCAATAGCGATTACAGCGGATTCGAGGGAATGGTGATTGAAGGGCGGCCCTCCGTCGTCACCGTGCGGGGCAAGGTCCAGGTGAAAGACGGGAAGTTTGTGGGCGAGCGAGGCCGCGGGCGTATGCTGAAACGGGAGCCGAGCTACTTCTAGGCGAGGCGCGTTATGAACCTGAATCCCAAGCGAACCGTTGCCGAACTGAAAGAGCTTCGCGAGTTGACCGCCGATGAAAATGGAGCGCAGCGGCTGGCGTGGACCGACGTGTGGCAAAAGGCGCGAAAGTGGTTCGCTACGAAACTTGTGGGGCTGCCGGTGGAGCATCACTATGACGTCGCTGGAAATAATTGGGTGACGCTGCGCGGTGCGTCTGAAAAAACGCTGCTGATCGGCGGACACTTGGATTCGGTGCCAAACGGCGGTTGGCTTGACGGCAGCTTGAATGTCCTTGCCGGATTGGAAGTGCTTCGGCGATTCGCGGGGGAATTCAAAGGCAAGCCGCCGGTCACCATTCGGCTGGTGGACTGGGCCGATGAAGAGGGCGCGCGATTCGGGCGCAGCCTGTTGGGTTCGTCGGCTTTTGCCGGAACGCACAGCATTGCCGGCGACCGGGTGCGAACCGATCGCGATGGCATCACGATGGAAGACGCTCTGCGGCGGTGTGGCGTCCACATGGATCACTTTCCAGAGGCGGAAAAAGAGCGCGCCCATGCCGCGGCGTACATCGAACTGCACATTGAGCAGGGGCCTGTCCTTGAGAAATTGGGATTGCCGCTGGGCGTGGTTCTGGGCACAAAGGGAGTCGAGCGCCACGGCATCACGTTCCACGGACAGGAAGCGCACTCTGGCGCGACGCCCATGAAAGAACGACGCGATGCCTTGGCCGCAGCGGCGAAGCTGGCTTTGGAGATACGGAACATTGCGGGCAAGCATTCGGATGCGGTCTGCACGATGGGAAGCTTGAAAACGTTTCCGGGAATCGTCACCGCGGTTGTTGGGCGATGTGAAGCTACGCTTGACCAGCGCGACCTGGACGCCAAAGTGCTTGCGCAGATGTACCGCGAGGCTCAGGAGGCCAGTAAGCGATTTGCGAGCGAAGAGAATTGCACTGTGGAATGGTCGCGGATCTGGAGCATCGAGCCGATCCCGTTTCATCCGCATCTGGTAGGTCTCTGCGAGCAGGCGGTCCGCGAAATTTCGGGTAGTTCGCACCGGCTTCCCTCCGGGCCGCTCCACGATGCCGCAGAGGTCTCGCGCGCAGGCATTCCAACGGTTATGATGTTTGTGCAATCCTTGCGCGGCATTAGCCACAATAAGATTGAGGACACGCGGGAAGAGCAACTGGAAATGTCCGTCGCCGCGCTGGACCGGCTGGCCACCAAGACGGTGGATTGGATTTTGAAGGCAAACTGACTGGCTGGGAAGGAAATCGAGCATGGACGCCAAATCACTGAAAGTAGTTCAGGAAAATCGCGACTACACGATGTTCTCGTGGTCGGTGCAGGGCGCGTCGAATCCGATTCACATGAAACGCGGCCAGGGCGTCTGGTTCTGGGATGGCGATGACCAGCGCTGGCTGGACTTCAGCTCTCAGTTGATCAATCTCAATGTCGGACACCAGCATCCAAAAATGCTGGAAGCCATCAAGAAGCAGGTGGATGAACTTTGCTTCGCGGGGCCAAGTTTTGCCACTGAACCGCGCGGGACGCTCGGCAAAAAACTCGCCGAAGTAACCGGCCTGGCGAAAGCGTTCTTCACGCTTGGCGGCTCCGAGGCCAATGAAAATGCCATCAAAATGGCGCGGCTCGTTACCGGCCGCGACAAAATCATCACGCGGTACCGCAGTTATCATGGCGCCACGATGGGTTCGATGACCGCCTCGGGCGATCCGCGGCGCTGGCCCGTCGAGCCGGGAATTCCCGGCATTGTTCGAGTTTTCGACCCTTATTGTTATCGTTGCCCGTTTGGCCAGAAGGTCGAAACGTGCCATCGCGAATGTGTCAGCCACATTGAAGAGATTATTCAGATGGAAGGGCCACACACCGTCGCCGCGATGATGGTGGAGGGGATTACCGGATCCAACGGCTTGCTGGTTCCTCCGGACGATTATTACCCCAAGCTCCGGGCGCTTTGCGACAAATACAGCATTCTGCTGATTGACGATGAAGTGATGGCCGGATTTGGACGAACTGGAAAATGGCTGGCAACGCAGCACTTCGGCATCAAACCGGATATCGTTACTTGCGCGAAGGGACTGACGAGCGGGTATATGCCGCTCGGCGCGGTAATCGTCTCGGACAAGATCGGGAAATATTTCGAGACAAATATGTTGTGGGGCGGACTGACTTATAGCGGCCATCCGGTGTGTTGCGCGGCGGCTGTGGCCAACCTGCACATCTACGAAGAGGAAAAGATTTTCGAAAATGTTGAGAAGCAGGGACGGTATCTCGCTTCGCGCCTGGAGGCGATGAAGAAAAAATATTCCTGCGTAGGTGACGTCCGCTATAAAGGTCTATTCAGCGTCCTTGAACTCGTGAAGGATAAAGTCACGCGCGAGCCACTGGCTCCGTTCAACGGCACCAGCCCGGAGATGGGGAAGCTTGCCGCGCTTTTGAAGTCCAAACATTTGTACGCCTTCAGCCGGTTCAACATGCTTTGGGTCTGCCCGCCTCTGATCATCAACGAAGAGGAACTCCGCCACGGACTCGATATTGTTGAGGAAGGTCTGCAGGTGGTGGACGCTGCCCTTGGCAAATCCAGCGTTGCGCAGCCGCGTGAACCTGTCGCAGCGAGATAATTCGGGTCGGTGGCGAAGAGTCCGCGACTGCCATTTTATTGGCGAGTTGTGAACACCAGCATACGTCCATCCCCCTAAGAAGAATTCTTCGGGTACGCTCCTCCCTATGAGGAAGTTTTTCCCGGTCTCATATTGCCGATTTAGGCGCCTTCGGATACTTTCAGCGCTTTGTTTCGTCTTCTTCGATTCCTCACACGTTCAAGCCTGGAAAATTGGCCAGAATTCCGCACCATCTCCAGCAACGAGGGCGTGCAGCGCCAATCCAGTTTTGGCTCCGAATGGAAAAAATAAACAAGCGCACAGGACGAAACATCCGCTGCCGCCTGAACCGCAACCCGCTTGCGTTGAAATGAAAGGCGAATCACTGGAAATTCAGGAGACCTTGCAGACCACGGTTCGCGAGTTGAGGTGGCGGGTTCATGAAAATCATGCTTCCGAGGATACCTGGACCTTTGTTCGCTACATGAGCGTCGAAGAGCTGGAGAAATATGCGGACACGAAAGTCCTTTTGGAGCCTGTCGAATTTGAAAACGGGAAGGCGGCACTGCTGGTGCGAACCGCGGATATCGGGGAAGGATTTGTGCGCGTTCAGATTTCGGCTCATATTCAAGGGGAAGGAAAGTCGGCCGACACCGTGGTCAAGCAGCCAGCGACCGTGTGGCCCCTTCGTTCCAAAGGAACTCTGGAGCAAGAACTGATCACCGAGCTGCAGAGCCGCTACAAACACGTCGAATAGACGCGACACAGCCGATTAGTACTCGACTTCAACTGGACTACCGTACAGCTTTCGCCACACCCTGTCGACCTGATATCTCTACATGATGCGATCCGGGTGCAATCTGTCTTCAGACAACCCGGACAGGTTCCGGCAGTTCAAAGAGACAAAGCGGAGGAAAGCGTGCGCCACAGCACGCCTGGCGTGGAAACGGTTCGCCATCTGGTCTTCAGACTGAAACGCTCGGCAGTTCTCCTGCTGCTCGTTTCCGCCTCGTGCCTGCTCGTCGCTCCGCGTGCCGCCGCACAGATTTCTCCCGGACCCCTCTCCAAAGCGCACTCTTCACTGAGCGGAACGACACAGTGCGCCACTTGCCATTCGTTCGGGGCCAGCGCGCCAACCTTCAAATGTATCGAGTGCCACAAGGAAGTTGCACAAGCCCTTGCCGGGAAGCACGGATACCATGCGCAGATTCAGATGCACAACCCTAACGGGAAGGATTGCGTTCGGTGCCACCTGGAACACAATGGGGAGAATTACAACCTTATCCACTGGGAGCCTTCGGAGAAGAAATTTGACCACCGGCTTACGGGGTACAACCTGGAAGGGAAACACGCGCCCCTGGCGTGCGAGAAGTGCCACACGCCGGCACATATGGTTCCCGCAGATCGTGCCCTGATTAAGGATAAGGATCTGGCCAGATCGTATTTCGGGCTTTCACCTGTTTGCCAAACCTGCCACAACGATCCGCACAAAGGTCAACTCGGCAACGAATGCACCAAGTGCCACAACGTCGAGAGTTGGAAAGCAGCCAAAGACTTCGACCATTCCAAGACGCGTTATCCCCTCACCGGCCTGCATGCGAAAGTGGCTTGCGAAAAGTGCCACAAGCCAGACTCGCCCGGAGGGCCCGCACGGTATCGCGACATGAAGTTTGGCACCTGCTCCGCCTGCCACAGTGATCCGCACAAGGGAGAATTCAAGAAATCCTGCGATTCCTGCCACACCACCAGCGGTTGGAAGACGATGCTGTCCGGATTTGATTTCGACCACTCGAAAACGAAATATCCTCTCGCCGGAAAGCACATCCATGTTTCTTGCGTCGCCTGCCACCTTAATGGCGACTTCAAGAAACAGATCGCATTTACGAATTGCAACGACTGCCACAAACCGGATCCCCACAAAGGCCAGTTTGAGGGCCGCACACAGAAGGGCGAGTGCGCGGAATGCCACAACGTGGATGGCTGGAAGCCCTCCCTTTTCGGAGTGAAGGAACACGACACTTCGCGTTATCCCTTGAAGGGAAAACACATCCAAGTTGAATGTGCGAAGTGCCACATCCCCGCGGGCAAGGACACTATTTATAAAGTGAAGTTTGAGGCCTGCGGCGATTGCCACAAGGACGCCCATGACAATCAGTTCGCGGCCGCGCCCTACAACAACAGGTGCGAAAGCTGCCACACGGTTGTGGATTTTCATCGCACTACGTTTACCATCGCCAAGCATCGAACCACGCGCTTTGCGCTGGCCGGCGCGCACGTGGCGGTTGCATGTGGCGACTGCCATAAACTCGGAGCAGGCGGCCGCACCGACAAAATTCTCCCGTTCAAGTTTGAAGACCGGACTTGCAATGCCTGCCACAAGGATCCCCATAAGGGGGAGTTCAACGACCGCATGGCGCGCAAACGCGCGAACGGCACACCGTTTGGCTGCGAGGCCTGCCACAGCGCAAAATCCTGGGCGGACATCAGCGGATTTGACCACAGCAAAACGAGATTCCCGCTAGTGGGCGCGCATCGTACCGTTGTTTGTGGCGAATGTCACAAGGCCACCACCGAATACGCATCGCGATTCAAGGGCACTCCACAGCAGTGCGAAGCGTGCCACACCGATGCGCACGACGGGCAATTCACGGCCAAGGACGCCAAGACCCATTGCGGCGACTGCCACACGGTCCAGCACTGGGTTCCGTCAACCTTCGATCACGACACACGGACCCATCTTCCCCTGACGGGGGGCCATGCGAACGTGCCTTGCGCCAAATGTCACATTCAGACCAAGCTCGTCGGCGACAAGTCGATTGTGATTTACAAGAACACGCCGAACAAGTGCGTCGACTGCCATGGCAGCGACCCCAGAATCGTCAAGTCAGAAGTGTTCAACTGATGAAATTTTCAATAGTGGAAATGCGAAAATTCGAGGAAATCTGAATTTCGCCGCTTTTGGATCCGGACGGAAGTCGCAGAACATGGCGATGATTACTATTCAGCGAATCACAAAAGTTCTGATTACCACTTAGGTTACCCCCGCACGAAAAGCCTATGTCCCCGCCAGGTCGGCAATACCGGTCACCACAGGGAAGCTGTCGGCAGCTGTCCTACAACTGTACAGCTGTACAGTAGAAAGACCCCGGCAGCCCCCACACAATGTTCCGACAATCTCCACGGTGCCCCCGCGACAGGTGTTGGTGTCTCGGGGTGGGAGAACTATACGTCCACGATAGTCCAGTTCGCGCTCTGGGCTCTGCTGGCGATACCAGTCCCCGCCATGCCAGTGTCGTCCCACGGTGCTGCAACATCGGCACCCAGTCCGAGCTACGCTCAACAGGACGCCAAGCGAAATCCACACGGCCCGCTGAACATTCCTTGTGAAAACTGTCATACGTCAGCCGGCTGGCGCCCGATCCGCGCGGTCCCCGAATTCGATCACAACAAGACAAAATATCCGCTGCGCGGAATGCACGAAAAAGTGCACTGTACGCAGTGCCACGTAAAACCCGTATTCACCAACGTTGGCAAGAACTGCGCCGATTGCCACGCAGACATTCACAGACGTCAGATGGGCCCGGACTGTGCGCAGTGCCACACCGTGCAAGGCTGGAATGTCGCGGTGCAGCAGGTCCGCGATCATCAGAACCGGTTTCCACTGCTGGGCGCTCACGCCACCGTGCAGTGCGATGAGTGCCACAAGCAAGCCGCGACGGGGATGTTTCTCGGGCTGCGCACCGCCTGTGATTCCTGCCACCTGAAAGATTGGCAAAACACTGCAAATCCGGTTCACGCCAGCGCCGGCCCGGCCTTTGCCTCCGGCAATTGCCAGGGTTGCCATAAATTTGACAGTTGGCTGGGCGCCACGTTTGATCACAGCTCCACCGGGTTTCTGCTGACCAACGGCCACGCCAATGTACCCTGCGCCTCTTGCCACATCAACAATAACTACAACTTGCAGATTGCCCCCACCGATTGCGGCAACTCGCAATGCCATCTCACCACCTGGCAACAAACCAACAATCCAGTGCATTCGAAGGCCGGCTCCGCCTTTGCCACCGCAAACTGCTCTCAGTGCCACAACACCACAAGTTGGAACAACGCTATCTTTAACCATAGCGCCACCGGTTTCCTCCTGACCAATGGCCACGCCAACGTGCCCTGCGCTTCCTGCCATATCAACAATAACTACAACCTGCAAATTGCGCCCACGGCTTGCGGCACAGCGGGCTGCCATCTCTCCACCTGGCAGCAGACCAATACTCCCGTGCATTCGACGTCTGGCCCCGGCTTTGCCGCGGGGAACTGTGCGAATTGCCATACCACCCAGGGTTGGGATGCCGCGTCGTTTGACCACAGCGTTACGGGCTTCTCCCTGGTGGGCACGCACATCTCACCGACGCCGACTCCTTGTGCGTCCTGCCACGTCAGCAACAACTACACCTTGAGTACGGGCGATTGCATGTCCTGCCACACGCCGGATTGGAGTAGCACACAAAAGATTGGCGGAAATGTCCCGAACCACATCACGGCCGGCTTTCCTTCCTCAGCTTCGGCTTGCTCTACTTGCCACACCATCACCAAGTGGTCCGACGGCAAATTCGATCATAGCGCCACGGGCTTTCCGCTGACCAATGCGCATGCCAACGTGCAGTGCGCTCTGTGCCACATAAACGGCAATTTCAGTCTGAACATTCAGCCGACGGACTGTGGCAACTCCGGCTGTCACCTGAGCACCTGGCAGGGCACCAACAATCCGGTCCATTCCACGGCGGGCGCGCCTTTCGCGGCGGCCAAGTGCTCGACCTGTCACAATACAATTTCGTGGACCACTGCAACCTTTGATCACAGCACTACCGGCTGGCCGCTGACGGGCGCCCATGCCACCACCACTTGTGCCCTGTGCCACGTCAATAACAACTACAATTTTACGGCGGCAAACACGGATTGCTACGGCTGCCACCAGGATAAGTACACCAGCACAGCAACCATGGGCGGCGCGGTTCCAAATCACGTCGCGGCGGGGTTCCCGACGTCGCAATGCTCCAGTTGCCACACGACTTCAAACTGGACTTCCACTTGGAGCCACAATTCCACGGGATTTCCGCTGCAGAACCTGCATCAATTCGCGCCCGCCGGGAAAATTGCCGCGTGCACGGACTGCCACACCGGGAATAATTACAGTTTACAGGTTGCACCAACAGCCTGCGGCACCGCTGGCTGCCACCTGACTACCTGGCAGCAGACCACCACTCCTGTGCACTCGACAGCGGGCGCGGCGTTCGCGCTCACGAATTGTTCGACCTGCCACACCACCGCGGGCTGGGGCACGGCAAATTTTGATCACAGCGCGACCGGCTGGCCGCTGACCGGTACACACCTTACAACGCCCTGCGCATCCTGCCATGCAAACAACAACTACACGCTGACCAGTGCCAATACAAATTGTTATGGCTGCCACATGGATAAGTGGACCAGCACGCAAACTCTTGGCGGTACGGTTCCCAACCACGTCGCTGCGGGATTTCCGACTTCGCTTTGTTCCACCTGCCACACCACCACGGCATGGTATCCAGGAACGTTTGATCACAGCACCACGGGTTGGGCGCTCACGGGCGCGCACCAGATGCCTCCCGCGGCGGGTTCCAAGATTACAGCCTGCACGGATTGCCACGTCAGCAACAATTACAGCCTGACCTCGGCGAATACCGCTTGTTATGCATGCCACCAGGCTGCGTGGCTCAGCACGCAAACCCTTGGAGGGTCGGTGCCAAATCACGTTGCGGCCGGCTATCCGCAGACATGCGACACCTGCCACACGACTACCAGTTGGCTCGGCGCCACATTCAATCACACCTATTTCCGAATCCCTCACCACGGCTCGGTGTGCAACGATTGCCATCAGGTTTCCGCCAACTACGCCAGCTTTACCTGCATCAATTGCCACACGACGACGGCGCACCAGCAAACCCAGACGAACAACATCCACAAGGGTAACGGCGGATACAGCTACGGGCCCACCACCTGCTACACCTGCCACAAGAATGGTGGGGGTTAGTATGCGTCCTACTTTCGTCTTCGACCTGGCATGGGTTTATTTGGCCGGCCTTCTGCTGACTGCTTTTTCCTCGAGCCTGTTTGCGCAGACAACGACCCCCAGCGAAAAACCCTCCGTGTTTCGCGTGAAGTATATTGCCGACATTTCCGTTTACGTGGATGCCGGCCGCAATGCCGGCCTTCAGGAAGGCATGAAGCTTTCCGTAATCGAACCGCCGCCGGATAGCGCGATCTCTGACGGAATTCGCTTCCGCGGCTATCCCCACGTGGCCGAATTGAATGTGGTCTCCATTGCGGACTCGTCTTCCGTTTGCGACGTGATTACTTCCAACGGCGAGCTGAAGATTGGCCAGTTTGCCATTCTTACGCCGACTAGCGCGGAAGATCGCCACCTCGCGGAGAACGCCAGAGACACGGATAACTATCCGATCGTCGTCGCCTTCTCTTCGGGAGATCCTGCCGATGAAGAGTTGCGCGCCACGAAAGTGGAGAACATCACGGAATCTCCCATCGGCGTGATGAGAGCGCGAGTTGGGCTTAGCTATGGCGGCACGCGCGAATCAGGATTGAATTCCACGCAGGTGGGAATGATGATTGACGCGGACATGACCCACATCGGGGGCACCTACTGGAATTTTAGCGGTTACTGGCGTGGGAATCTGAACACCAGTTCGTCGAGCATTCCGGGCGGAAGCAGCGCCACGCTCACGGACTTGATCAATCGCACGTATCACCTTGGGTTTACCTACCAGAACCCCTACTCGCCGAATACCTATGGTATTGGGCGGCTGTTTCTGCCGTGGGCGCCAAGCCTCAGCACCATTGATGGCGCGTACATGGGACACCGCATCGGACGCATCACCACCGTTGGGGCGTTTGCGGGATCGACTCCCGACCCGAGTTCCTGGAGCTACAACCCGAACCAACAGATTGCGGGCACGTTTGTCAGCACGGAAAACGGGGATTTTGATCATGTTCATTACATCAGCACCGCCGGCATCGCCACCAATACGATCAATTGGCGGGTCTCGCGACAATTCGCTTTTTTCGAAAACAACATGAACTGGAAGCGCTACATTTCGTTTTACAACTCCATGCAGTTTGATACCGCGCGGACTTCGCCGTACACCGGCGGCGGCAGCAATCCCACGGGAATCACCCAGACCTATAATTCGCTGCACTTCCAGCCGATCAAATTGGTCACTTTCGGCGTGAACTACAACTATTTCCGGAATCTTCCTACATTCGATCCGCTGCTGATTGGAACCGGACTCGTAGACAAATATCTTTTTCAGGGATTCAGCGGAGACGTTCGCCTGGATCTGCCGAAGCAAGTCAGTCTTTACGCCGACCTGGGCCGGAGCAAAGCGAACACGGACACGAAGAACTCCCTAAACCAGGCCTATGGAATAACCTTCGCCAACATCGCAAGTACCGGGTTGTTCCTTGATCTGCACTACTCAAAGTTCGACAGTTCTTTCGGCAGCGGGCAGTATGAATCCGTTTCCCTCTCCAAGAGTCTGTCGGATACACTCCGCGTGCAAGTTCTTGGCGGCAATCAGAAATTCAATTCACCTTTCTCCAGCAATACCAGCTCGAAATTCGTCAATGGCATCGTGGATTGGACGATCAGCCGCCGCTATTTTGTGGAAGGACTGATCGGTTGGTACGACGGCACGACGTTGAATTACACGCAGTGGTCCACGGTGTTCGGTTACCGCTTCGGAGGCCTGCGAAAATGATTCGGCTTCCGAACCCGCGGAAACTAGTCGTGGCGCTGCCCGCACTCCTGACGGGTATTCTGGCCTGCGTCCCGCTGCTGGCCGGACAGGCCGCACACGACGACCCTCCTTCAGCCAAGGTACTCACGAGTGAGGATCCAACGTTTGCCGCGAGGGCAAATGACACACTGCTGCGTTCCCGGAAACTCATTGACAAGTTCTTCGAACAAATGTCGAACGTCGTCTGCAATGAAGATGTCGCTCAGACCATCGTCGGAAAAAATGGCAAGCCGATGTACCGGGAGGAATCCGTTTTTGAATACCAGATGCAGTCGAACTTCCGAAGTGGTTCACTGAAGCTGGTTGAGTCGCGAGAAGCGCGCAAGGAAGCGTTCCGCGATCCCAGCAAGACACTGCTGATCACCAATGGATTCGCGAGCATGCTGCTGGTGCTGCATCAGGATTTCGAGCCAAGTTTTGTGTTTACGCCCATTGGCGAGGAAGTGGTCGACAGTCGCACCCTCATGAAGATTCATTTCAAGCCCGTGCCCGGCGCTTCTTCGCCAGCGGCCATCCAACTTCGCAGCCGGAACTACCCGCTGCCACTCACGGGTGACGTCTGGTTGGACCGTGATAGCGGCGCTGTCGTGAAGCTGATTTCCAGGCTGGACTCCGGCCTGGACGATCTCGGCCTGCACGACCTCCGCAGCGAAATCCACTATTCCATCGTGGAGTTTCACGATCCGGAAGAAGCTTACTGGATGCCTTCGTCCGCGGTGATCGATGTCCAGACACCAAAGCAGCATTGGCGGAATGTTCACCGGTTCACCGGCTACCGGAGGTTCCGAGCGACCATCCAGGTACAATTTGGGGAAGAAAAGCCATGAGCGCAGAAGCAAGCATACGTAGTGCCATCCTCGCCCGAGAGGACGCCGAACGCGGGCATCGCCTTCGCGTGGTTCTTTCGTGGCTCCTCGCGCTGGCCATCGTTCTCGTCATGGCCGGCTATGGGCTGAACTATTACACGTTGAGCTCCCTCGAGCGTCCGCTGTCACCCAAGCATGATCTCCTCAAGCCCAGCGGCGCCATCGGGATGAAGCTGGGTATGTTAGGCGTACTTCTGTTTTTTCTGATTTATCTCTACCCGTTGCGGAAGAAATGGGGCTGGCTGGCGCGCCAGGGCAATTCCCGC
>JGI12635J15846_10001669_pt1 | contig 19380 bp, 17 predicted proteins | sample BlaSpr_A8_OM2_M2_FD_15846 | JGI IMG/M metagenome (IMG submission 15846) | reverse complement strand
CGCGGCCGATTCCGTGTTGAGTCAGCCACACATCCAGTCCGCTTCCCACCAAGGCGCTGTGGCTCCGTTTATAAAAGGTCGCAGCGGGCTTAAGTGACACACCTTGCATCGTCACCACGTGTCCGGACGCGATCGAGAATGCGCCGAACTCCTCCACGTGAAAAATCTGCACGACTGGAATTTTGCGCGCGTCGGCGCCGTCGATCAGTGCCTGCAAGCGCTCCAGAAAAGCCGGAACGTAATGACCATTCCAATATGGGCGGTGGCGGAACGATTCCTGAACATCGATGACGAGAAGTGCGGTAGCAGGCGTAGACATGAGATTCTCCTATGCGTACTCCTCACAATCTCCCGTGATACGCCCGAAGACAATGCATGAAGGCGACCTAAAGCGGACAAAAAACGCCATGCGATTCAGCTCGGCCGCCGTTTGCGTCTCGGGGCTCAGTTCCGATCTGAGACTTTGTCCTTTTTTGTCCGAAAAACGTCCGCCTGATGCCTTTTCCTTCTTACCGGCCGCACTCACCATTCCCGTAAACGGGGCAGTTGTACGGAAACGTTGTTGCGCTACACCCACGTCGAGGCGCTTTACGCTTGAAGCGCACAGTGGAGCAGAACCGGCCGCTCTGGTGGGAGCAGGAATTCCCATCAGAGCCCACCCCCTGCGCCACGCGACCAAGTGACCAATCACTTTGAACGTCCAGCATCTTGATGGGAGGCAATTTGTTGCTGCGTCTCCAGCTTCTGACACTCGTCGTGTTGATGGCCATTGCGAATTTCGCTCAACGACCAACCGCGCAAGTTACGCGCTCAACGGATATCGACCACTCCGTCAAACCAGGTCAGGACTTCTATCGCTTTGCAAACGGCGCTTGGCTGAAAACCGCCACGCCGCCCGCCGGACAAACCAGCCTCGATGTGCGCGTGATGCTAAATGAACGAAATGCGCAATGCGTGCGCGATCTCATCCGGGAAGCTGCGACCCGACCCTCGGCCCACGGCGCGATCGCGCAAAAAGTTGGTGACTATTACTCCAGCTTTATGGACCAGGCCGCGATTGAGTCCAAAAGCCTCGGGCCTTTGGAAGGAAGCCTGAGCGAAATTTCCGCGATCAGCGATAAAGCCTCGTTATCCGCCTATCTCGGCACGACGTTGGGCGGCGAGATCGACGGGCTCACAGCGAACTCCGATCACATCTTCGGAATCTGGATCAATCAGGGATTCGACGATGCATCGCACAATCTCCCGCACATTTGGCAAGGCGGACTGGGGCTGCCCAGTCGAGACGATTACCTCGACCCGGCGCCTGAAAAATCTGAATTGCGCTCTCAATATCAGGCGCACATCGCGAGAGTGCTGAGGTTAGCCGGCGTAGCGGACGCCGAAACTGCCGCGGCTGCGGTTCTATCCCTCGAGGTCGGGATTGCCCGTGCTTTTGCTCCGGATTCCGACGCGGCCGACACCTTCAAGCAAAACAATCCGTGGAAGCGCGCCGACTTCGACTCGAAGGCTCCCGGCCTGGACTGGAAAGCGTATTTCCACTCCGCCGGACTTTCCGCACGGGAAAATTTCATTGTTTGGCAACCCTCCGACGTCATCGGGGTTTCCGCCCTCGTTCAGAGCGAGAACATCGATTGTTGGAAAAACTATCTTCGGCTTCATCTCTTCGACCACTACGCCGCCGTTCTGCCGAAGGAGGTATCCGCGGAACATTTCGCGTTTTACAACGCAGTCTTGTCGACAGGAGCAGNAAAACCCGATCGCGAAAGCGACGCTATCGCCGCCACGAATGGCGCGTTGGGCCAAGCGGTCGGCCAGTTATACGCGCAGCGGTATTTTCCCCCGGAGGCTAAGGCAAAAGCCCAAGCCATGGTTCGTGATTTGCTTGCTGCATACCGTGAGCGAATTCCACAACTCACGTGGATGTCGTCGGAGACGAAGCAGAAAGCACTCGCTAAGTTGGCCGCGCTGCAAGTCATCGTCGGCTATCCCGACGAATGGATCGACTACTCATCGCTCGAAATCGTACGTGGCGATGCTTTCGGAAATATTCAGCGGGCCCAATCCTTCAATCGTTCGCGAGACCTGAGCAGGCTGCGACAGCCGGTGAATCCGATCGATTGGCCGATCAATCCGCAGCAACCCGGCGCGGTGATCATGTTCAGTCCCAACGCCGAGTTCTTCACCGCGGGAATCCTTCAGCCGCCCTACTTCGATCCCGATGGAGACACCGCCTCGAACTACGGCTCCGCAGGCGCGGCGATGGCGCACGAGATCGGCCACAGCTTCGACGAACTCGGGAATATCTACGACGCGCAAGGCCGCCTGGGCGATTGGTGGATGGCGGACGACCGCGCCAAGTACCACGCCGCAGCGTCAAAACTCGCAGCGCAATTCGATGCGTATTGTCCGTTCGCTGATCTCTGTGTGAACGGCAAACAGGCTCTGACTGAAAATATCGCGGATCTGACCGGACTCGAGGTGGCCCACGACGCCTACATTTTGTCGCTCAAGAACAAGGCCGACGCAACCATCGACGGCCTGAGCGGGGAGCAACGTTTTTTTCTCGCGTTCGCCCAGCGATGGCGAAGACTCCAAAGCGAGGCCGCACTGCGCCATCAGATTCAGACGGACACTCATTCACCCGGCGAATACCGAAGCGACACGGTTCGCAACGTGGATGCCTGGTATGACGCCTTCAAGATCGCGCCCACCGACAAGCTCTACCTTAAGCCCACCGACCGCGTCCGAATTTGGTGAGCCGCAAGTCGTCAGCGGCTGGGCTCAGCACTTTAGGCACGCCGCCGCCGACAGCCACAGGAAACCACCACTGAATCGGTGAGCAGGGTTGCGAGACTCTACCGAGCGATATTGATCTGATGATTGAACAAAACGTATACTGCCGTCCGTGGCTCGCCGCACGTATCCGCGTTTCGCAGCAGCGGTTTTCTTGATCAGCTTAGTTGCGCCCTTCGTATCGATCGCAAGCCCTCAGGAATGCAATACGGCATCGCGAGCTGTGGATGGGCCCCAGCAAATCAAAATCAATATTGTTAGCGTCGAATTTCCGACCAATGATACGTCGTCGGACGAGATACGAACGCAACTCAGAAGAGACATCAAGAAATGGGACTTCAGTGTTGACGTAGGAGCGCCAGACACAGACTGGGTCGAAGAACTCAACAACGTCGTGGTGCGAAACGTGTTCGCGAACGCAGGTTACTTCCTGGCTCAAACGACCACCACTCCATATCTGATTCGTGCCGAAGCTCAGGAGCGGTTCTACGCAGTGCGAATCGATGTGGAGAGTGGAGTTCTGTACCGCTTGGGCGAACTTCGATTTGAAAATGTGACCGTCTTTCCGCAAGGCGACTTGCGGAAACTGGTTCGGTTGACGACAGGCGATCCGTTCGACGTCGGCAAGGTCAGGGGAACGATCGAATCCATCTCGAGGCTCTATTCGACGAAGGGTTACATCGACATGACGATCGAGCCGCGCATGGAGATTGACGACCAAAAGCAGCAGATCGATCTCACGTTGCGGTTGAGCGAAGAGGTTCAATATCGCGTTGGAACGGTCGAAATAAGCGGTTTGGACAACGAAGCAAAAAATTGGCTCGCGAGTCAGCTAGCGCCGGGCGGCATTTTTGATCGTTCTGCTCTAGATAGCTTTTTGGATGAGGCCGGGCGAAACGTCACCTTTAACCGGCACACGAACGAACGCACTGTAGATATTGTCCTCGACAGCCGTAAGACAGGTTGCGTCGAGCGCCCAGGAGGAATTTGGCAAACTCCTAATCCGCGAACTGAAACACTCGAATCTGGCGACGAGGAAGAAGGCTGAGAGAACCCACCATGACGATGCGAGCAATTCTTATATTCCTCCTTGCCGTCGTCACGCAGTCCTCCTTCGCAGACGGCCCGTTTGTTCCACAGTCGGACGCTGCAATTCGGCAGATACTCATTGATCGCGTCGACGTTCAGCACCGCAGCGTCGGCATAGTTGTAGGTGTCATCGCGTCGGGGGAACGCCGCGTAATCACGTACGGCCACCTGGAGACGGGCGACACCCGCCCGCTCGACGGAAACACAATCTTCGAAATTGGCTCGGAAACGAAAGTGTTCACCTCTTTGTTGCTGGCCGACATGGTCCAGCGCGGAGAGGTCGCATTGAGTGATCCGGTCGCGAAGTACTTGCCGCCCGGCACAAGAGTGCCAGAGCGGAATGGGCGTTCGATTACGCTGGTTGACTTGGCGACACACACGTCTGGCCTGCCTCGATTGCCTTCGAATATGTCTCCGAAGGATTCGGCCAATCCTTATGCGGACTATTCCGTCGAGCAGCTTTATCAGTTCCTGGCCAGCTACCAACTGACCCGAGACATTGGCTCTGAATATGAGTATTCCAATCTTGGCGGCGGACTGCTCGGGCATGTTCTCGCGCTTCGTGCCGGAACGAGTTACGAGGAATTGGTCGAGTCTCGCATCTGCACTCCGTTAAGGATGAACAGCACGCGCGTCACGCTCACCCCCGAAATGAAAGCGCGGCTCGCAGTGGGCCACGACGAATCGCTGAAGACAGTGGAGAACTGGGATTTGCCCACCCTCGCAGGTGCAGGTGCGCTCCGGTCCACTGCGAACGACATGCTGACTTTCGTCGCGGCGAATCTTGGCTACACGAAATCGCCGCTCGCGCCGGCAATGGCCGCAATGCTGAAAGTGCGGCGTCCCGCAGGACAATCAGGGTTGGAAATCGCTCTCGGTTGGCACGTATACACGACGGGTGGAAAAGAAATCATCTGGCATAACGGCGGCACGGGCGGATATCGATCGTTCATGGGNTTCGACCCGAAGTCCGGCGTGGGCGTCGTTCTCTTGTCGAACACAGAAACGCCGGAGGGTGTCGACGACATTGGGCGTCACCTGCTTGATCCAAGCATTCCGTTAAAGCCGCCGGCAAAAGAGCATAAGCAGGTCGCAGTCGATCCGAAACTGTTCGACGGCTACGTCGGAACCTACCAACTGTCACCCAATTTCAATATCTCGATTACGAGAGAGGGCGGTCATCTCTTTGCACAGGCCACAGGACAGGAAATATTTGAGATTTTTCCGGAGGGCGACCGGGATTACTTCTTAAAAGTTGTCGATGCCCAGATCACTTTCGTCACCGATGGCAAAGGCCCCGCCAAAGAAATAGTCCTGCACCAAAACGGACATGACGTTCACGGGAATCGAATCGAAGGAGAAGTTTCCCCGCCGAAAGAGCACAACCAGATCGTCGTTGCGCCAAAAATCTTCGACGGCTATGTTGGACGCTACCAACTTGCGCCGAACTTCATCCTGACGATTTCGCGCGAAGGCGATCGTTTCTTCACGCAAGCGACCGGGCAGCCAAAGATTGAGATTTTTGCAGAAACCGAGCGCGAATATTTTCTCAAAGTTGTCGACGCCCAAATCAGTTTTGTCATCGACGGCAGCGGCCACGCCACAGAGCTGATCCTGCACCAGGGAGGTCTCTACCAGCGTGCAANGCGCATCGAATAAAGCCCCGTTCAAAAGTAGACGCTTGAAAGCCCTGGGATGCCGTCCGAGAAGTACACATGTACTGGGCGAAATGTGGATTCGCTTTTACAGTCCAATGGCTGTAAGGGTTCTCTAAAAGGACGGCTTTTCGGCTCATCAACGTTGCGATTCTTAGATTTGATCCCGTGCGCCTTGCCATTTCTTGGCGGCTTTCTTCTCCGAACGAATCTTAGTAGCACTAACGTATGGAGACCAATCAAACTACCATCGAGTTCGGCGTCTCCCAACCGTGAGGCCGAAACGTGTAAACTGTGCGGCATGCAAGCCAGGAATGATGGAACCGGAGAGTGGATCACGAGCAAGATTCTGGTTGTGGATGATGACGTGGAGCTTTGCGAATTGGTTCAACAATACCTCGGTTCGCAGGGGTTTCATGTCGATGCCGTTCATGACGGCACTGCCGGTGTCTCGGAATCGCTTTCAAATGCGTATGACCTAGTCATTCTTGACGTTATGCTGCCCGGAATTCGCGGCTTCGAGGCGCTGCGGCAGATTCGGGCCAAGTCGGCGGTCCCGGTGGTGATGCTTACAGCGCACGGTGAGGACGTCGATCGCATTGTTGGGCTGGAGATCGGCGCCGACGATTACATGCCTAAGCCGTTTAACCCACGAGAACTCGCGGCCCGAATTCATGCCGTTCTGCGGCGGACGGCGGGGACCACTCGCGAGGGTAAGGCGCAATCCGTGGTTGCACTGGGCGATATTCGACTCGATCTGTTGTCCCGAACCGCTTACCAGAAAGACCGTCAAGTCGAGTTGACGTCAGCGGAATTCGAATTACTGACGCAATTCATAAAGGCGCCGGGACAAGTTCTAGCCCGGGAAGATCTGGTTAAGAACGCACTCGGACGTGAGTCGGAGCCGTCAGACCGGAGCCTCGACGTCCATATCAGCAACTTGCGACGGAAGCTGGGCTTCGCAGAAGACGGTGCGGAACGCATTCGGGCCATTCGCAATGTGGGATACGTTTACGTGGTTGCGAACCCACCGCTCTGAGCGCAGTCGGGTGAACTACGCTTGAATAGCCTGTTCCTCAAAATCTTTCTGTCGTTCTGGCTCGCCATGGTGCTGGTCAGCGCAACGATGATCGTCTCCGTCGTTACGACGCAATCGCAATTTCGTGCCATGCGGGCGGAGGAATTTGACAGAACGGTGATGCCTCTCATGGCCGCCCGTGCCGCCGATATCCTGGATGACCACGGCATGGGAGCTTTAGCTGACTTCCTATCTTCCCTTCAGACTACTCTCCACTGGCAAGCGTATCTTTTCGACGATGAAGGCAAGGAGATCTTGTCGCAGCCGACGGAAGCCGATGTTGATGCGATGGCAACATCGGCGCTGCAATCAGCTGGCACGACTATTCAGACCTCTCACGGAACGCGTTTTGCAGCAACGCGCACGACCGGCTCGATGGGTACACATTATGTGCTCGTGATCGGTACCAAAGTCGAGTCAGTCACTGACGTCTTGCGTGCTCCTATACAAGTCCAGTTTGTCCGGGCCGCGGCTGTTCTCTTTATCGCGGGTTTCGTCTGCTTTTGGCTGGCTCGGTACATCACGGCTCCAATTCGCGACTTAAGGGCCGCGACGCATCGGCTAGCAACTGGGAACTTGAGCGCGCGTGTGGGCGACGCCGCGACCCGCCGCGCAGACGAGCTTGCCGAGCTAAGCCGCGACTTTGATCACATGGCCGAGCAAATCGAGTCGTTGATCTCTTCTCAAAAACGACTATTTGCCGACATTTCTCACGAACTGAGGTCTCCACTCGCACGCCTGACGGTAGCTTTAGGGTTGACGCGTCTTCACGCCAGCCCGGAATCGGTGAAAGGGCTCGATCGAATTGAAACTGAAGCCGGGCGCTTGAATACGCTTATCGGCAATCTCCTGCGCTTGGCTCGTTTGGAGGGCGGCAGCGAGTTCCTGCAAGGCGAACAGGTCCTGTTGGACCAGGTGGTCGCAGAAGTCACGGCAGACGCAGACTACGAAGCACAGAGCCGCAATCGACACGTGCGGCTGGTGAAATCGGAACCTTGCACCATTTTAGGTAACAAAGAACTCCTTCGCAGTGCCGTGGAGAATGTGATTCGCAACGCCGTTAATTACACCGCAGAAGGCACCGAAGTGCAGATTTCCCTGCAACGGACCGCGGCTGCTGGCGGCGACACAGCGCTCATCAGCGTGCGCGACCATGGGCGAGGAGTTCCGGACGAGGCTCTTCCCGACATCTTCCTCCCCTTTTACCGCGTTGGCGATGCGAGAGATCGCTCGTCAGGAGGATCTGGACTCGGGCTTTCTATCACGGATCGCGCCGTGCGATTGCATCGCGGCTCAGTTCGGGCCGTCAATTGTTCAGGAGGCGGGTTGCTGATCGAAATACAGCTGCCGTGCGCCACGAAGATGCGAAACGAGCCGGAAAAAGTCCATTTCGCCTGAAATGATATTGACCTAAGTGTTCTCGTTATGTGAATTCCGCCGGCGATACACCAAGTACGTTATCGCGCTGCAGATAAAAAAAGGCGGAACAATGAGAACAACAATTCCATTTTGTAGCGCGCGAATCGCCCGCGAGCCTGCCGATGCGGCACTCTGGTAACAAAGCGCGCATCCCTGAGCGGCGGCGGCGTTCGGAAAGATCAGCGCCGAGAGGATCAGAACTCCGACCACGCCAACGAAAATCGTGCCTCCGTATTTCTTCATTTCTGTAACATTCCCATACGCGGATCCTCTGAAATTTATCTAATGGAATCCGATGGTCGTCATCCGATAGGCATCGGGCCAGATCTGATTCATCATAAGCAAAACAAAAACGATTGAGAGCAGGATGCTCCACATCATCACGCGTCGTTCGAACTTCAAGTGCATAAAGTAGAGCACGCCGATTGCGGACTCGATGACTGCCAGAAGCAGGAGAGATGCAAGCAAGGTATGCGTGGAGAGCCCGCGATACGTCAAAAATACTTCCAAGCCCGCGATACACAATAGACCGATCCAGACGCCAACATAAAAACCGGCCTTCGGATCGTGATTCGCCACCGTCTCGCTCATTGCTCCCTTTCCCATCTACCTCGCAGCATTCATGAGGTATAGAAGCGGAAACACGAACATCCACACCAGATCCACGAAGTGCCAATACAACCCCGTCGTTTCGAGGTAATTATCATCGAGTTTTCCGACCTGAAATCCGAGCCCGACAACAATCAAAGCGACGACACCGGAAATCACATGCAAAAGATGCAATCCGGTGATGCTGAAGAATGTCGCGCCGAACGCAACTGGCCCGCCCAAAGGATTTCGCGAAAGGCTCCAACCCTCATGAAACATGTGGAACCACTCGCGCAGATGCATCACCGCAAACAACACGCCCAAGAGTACGGTGGCTCCCAGCCACTTCAGACTCGAACTTTTCTGTCCGGTCTTTGCCGCCGAAACGGCGCAGAGCATGGTCAAGCTACTGGTAAGCAATACCCCTGTCATCACCATGGCGTTGACGATGCTCGGCGAAAACTGAAACGGCCTCGGCCAATCCGGTGAACCCACTCGCAAGTACGAATATCCGAACAGAATCGCACCGAACGTAATCGCATCCGACGCGATGAACAGCCACATCGTGAGCTTCTTGGACGGAATCCCAAACGGTGAGGGTTCCATTGTTGCTCCCAAACCCTCCGCCACCACGACCGATTCGCTCACGTATCCTCCCAACGACTACATTCGTGCCAGCAAGAGAACGAGCAGATAAACCCAAAGTCCATCCATAAAATGCCAGTAAAGTGCGGTCGCCCGAATGCCGGTCGTACTTGCGGCGCTCCTAGTTCGCTTTAATTTGCAGATCAAATAGCCAAGACCGAGGATCCCGCCGACCAAATGCAATGCGTGCGCCGCGGTAAACACATAAAAAAACGAGGAGCTTGGATTCGTAGCGAGAAAAAGCCCCTGCCCCGCCAGGACGCGCCACGCGATTACCTGTCCGATAACAAAAATTCCGCCGAGCGCTAACGTGATGCAGAGCCAAGTTACGCCCTCGGAAAAACGATTCTCGCCCTCCTTGAACTCGGCGAGCGCGGTCTCGAATGTCCAACTGCTGAAGAAGAGAATGAGCGTGTCGAGGTACAAGATCTTCGGAAGTTGAAAATGGCGCCAATCGAGCGCGACGCCTTCGCGAACGATCATGGCGCTCGTTAGAGCGGCAAAGGTCATGACGATGGCGAATATCCCAATCCACACGCCAGTCTCGGAGCGTTCCGGCCGTTCACTCAGTGCGACGTTTGGCATCCGCGTGTTTCTCGTAAACGGTGGTAGCCCGGAACCGCCGAGCTTTTGTCCGACGCGAATCGCGTCTTGAACGTCTACTGCCACGTTCGCTCCTTTTGTGCGTTCCGCGTGACGTGCCTCAGGAATTCTTTGGCGCTGCCGTTTGCATCAAGAAATCAGTCCCGTTCGGTCCATCCACTCCGAATTCATTCGGTCCGTGATTAACGACCGGGTGCTTTCCGCCGAAATTGTCGAATGGAGGCGGCGAAGTCGTCGCCCACTCGAGAGAAGTAGCCTCCCAGGGATTTTCCGAGGCGACAGGTCCGCGGAACCGGCTCCAAATCAGATTCCAAAGAAAGATGAGCTGCGCGGCTCCAGTCAGTAATGCTGCAATGGTGATGAATCGATGAACCGGAATCAGCGGGGCGAGATAGTCGTCCACAAACGCGGAGTACCTGCGGACATTACCCACTAGTCCGAGATAGTGCATCGGCATGAAAACACAGTAGACGCCAAGAAACGTGAGCCAGAAATGCCATCTCCCCAGTGATTCGCTCATCATGCGGCCGAACATCTTCGGGAACCAAAAATATGTTCCCGCAAAAACACCGAAAAGCGACGCAACCGCCATCACGAAGTGAAAGTGCGCTACGACGAAATACGTCGCGTGAAGATACGTGTCCAACGAAGGTTGCGCGAGGTAGAAGCCGCTGATGCCGCCACTGATAAATACGGAAATGAATCCAAGGCAGAACAGTGCCGGAGTGTCGAATCGCATTTTCGCGCCGTATAGCGAGGCCGTGAGCAGCAACGTCATAATCGTCGCGGGTATGGTGATGATCAAGGTCGGCACGGAGAAAATGGTCGCCGAGAAAGGATTCATGCCGCTCACAAACATGTGATGGCCCCACACCATGTAGCTCAGAAATCCAATCGCCACCATGCTTCCGATGAGCGCCTTTGGGCCAAGAAGCGGCCTGCGCGTGAATACCGGCAGAATCGTTGCGATGATCCCGATCGACGGCAGAATGGCGATGTACACTTCGGGATGTCCGAAGAACCAGAAAAGGTGTTGCCAAAGCAGCGGCGACCCACCGGAATGCGGCTGCAACTTGTCGCTTAGGACTAGGCCAGCCGGAATGAAGAAGCTAGTCCCCGCTACTCGGTCCAGGATCAACAACACGCAGGCCGGCAAAAGAACCGCAAATGCCAACAGCGCGATGACTGAAGTCACAAACCATGCCCAGGTGCTGTACGGCATTCTCAATAACGACATTCCGCGAGCGCGCAAATCCAAAGTAGTCGAAATAAAATTCAAGGCTCCAAGCAATGAGGCGATACAGAAAATCGCTATGGAAATCGCCCAAAGGTCCTGACCAAGCGCCAGTCCGGGTCCTGCGTCGCCACCAACTGCGCTCAATGGCGCGTAAGCGGTCCAACCGGATATTGGCGGGCCATCGGCAACGAAGAACGAAGCCATCATGACGACAAAGGCGGCGAACGTCGTCCAGAACGACATCATGTTGAATCGTGGAAACGCCATGTCCTCCGCACCGATCTGAATCGGCAAAAAATAGTTGCCGAACGCGGCGAATGGCGCATTGGTTAGAACGAAAAACACCATCAAGGTGCCGTGCATGGTCAGCAGCGAAAGATAATATTCCGGTGTCATCACGCCGCCGGGCGCGCCAGTCGCGGACAACTTGGAAAGGAATGGAATGTGATAGTCCGGATAGGCGAGGTGAATTCGCAAGAGCCACGACAGCACCATGCCGATGAACACAGATACCAGGGCCAGTCCGAAGTACTGCTTTCCAATCACTTTGTGATCGAGACTAAACACGTACTTCCGGATGAATCCAGTTGGAGCCGCGTGCTGATGCGCGACCGTATGTGTCGAAACCTCGTGCATAGAATGTGACCCTCGACTGAGTTGGCGAATATTTCATCGCCTCCTCTAAAATCGCTAACGCCTTATTGCCCCGCTTGCGTCTTCAACCACTGCTCGTAATCTGGTTCGCTCATCACTTCCAGGTAAGCCTTCATGTTGTAATGCCCGAGTCCGCAGAGTTGGGTGCAGACGATCTCGTACTTGCCGACCTGCGTGGCGGTGAAGTGCAACGGTATATTCAACCCCGGTACGAAATCTTCTTGCATGCGCAGTTCGCGAACATAAAACGAATGCCCAACGTCTTTCGAATGCAAACTCAAAGCAATCGGTCGATTCACAGGCACCACGAGAGAACCGACCACGATGTCATCGCGTGCCGTAACGTCGTTCGCCGGGTCGAGCCCGAAGTAATTTCCGCTCCCGTCGTCGATTTTGTCGGGATGGGTCCCGCCGAACTGCCCATCNGGGCCCGGATATCGAAAATAGAACGCAAACTGTTCGGCTTGCACGTCAACTCGCAGCGCCCCGGGTTCCGCAGGTGTTAAGTAAATCGCGCCCCATGCCTTAGATCCGACAAACGTCAGCGTGAAAATCTCAATGCCCACGACCAAAATCGCCGTGACCACGATGGACGTCGCGCCACCAGGGAAACGCTTCGCTTTTGCATCTTTGGATTTATCGCTTGCCATCCACGCGAAGCATCCGAGCATCAATTGCCCAGCGAGGAACAAAACGCCGGTGCCGATCAGCGTCTCTTCCAATTCGTGATCCACCGCCTTGCCCGTCGTCGAAATGTTGGGCGGCAACCACCACGTGTGCAGGACAAAAAACGCGATCGAAACCAGGGTGATCAGCGTCACCAACACCGCGAAAACTTTTCCCATAACTCCTCGTGTGGATGGACTTCCGCTACAACGAAGCCTGAGTCATCCAGCTCCGTCTCAACGTCGTCTTCGCCGTCGAACGTATTAGTACGGCAAAGCTTTGAATGTGAAGTTCGCCGTCTTGGTCTCGCTGGCCCCTATGGTCACTTCTTGGGTCTGCGTTCCGTATTGTTCCTGCCACGCCGTCACTGTGTACTTGCCGGCGGGGAGCCCTTTCAAACTGAACGAGCCGTCTTGTCCAGTCACCGCGTAGTGCGACGTGTTCAACACGACGAAATATCCATGCATCCAAGGATGGATGTTGCACTTCACGGGGATGAATTCCGGCTTGTCGTACTTGGTGTCAATCGGAAGCGAGCCAGACGGCTGAGACTTATTCCACTCGGGATTCACCTTCGCAAGCGGATGGATATTGTGTGAAGTTTGATCATCATTGAAGATCTGTAACACCTGCCCCGCTTGCATCGGTAAGACGTGGGGCAGGTACTGACAGCCACGCTGGTCGTATCGTACAGTTTCCGTGGGCGCCGCCCCGCCTGAGTCTCCCTCTGAGATATAAACGACCACGTACTGCAGCGAGCTATCTGGCCCGGTCGTAACGTTCTCTGTCATTACCGGCGTGGAGTGTTGCTTGGCGCAGGTTGGCTCCTTGGACATGTCGATTGGTTTCATTTTTGGCGGCGTTCCTGTGTAGGTCACCTTTCCAGAAATCGTGCCGCCAGCCGGCGGCGGTGTCGGTGCTCCAGCGCCGGCCTTGACTGCATAAAAAATCACAGCAGCAGCCGGCAGAAGACACAGAAGTTTCCGATTCATTGGCTATCCCTCCCTGAAGTTTTAGTTACCGCCGCTTGCCGCATCGGGGCCGATCGGCTTAATTTCGGATGCATGCTCCGAGGCATATTTTTTCCAGAGCGCGAGTTCCGGTGTATGCATCTCCTGCAATGTCCGCAAGAAATGCACCAAGTCCCAGGCATCGTTCGGCTGAATAACGTCCGCAAACGATGGCATCGGAGTGCCGTCAACTCCCGTCATGAAGATCCGATAGAGATCCTGATTCGTCTCCCCGCACTTGAAACGTGATCCCGTTGAGAAGTTATAGGGACGAATCGGCTGGTCTTTGCTGTCGGTGAGCGTCGCAGCCGACGGCCCGTCTCCATGCCCCGCAGGCCCATGACACTTCCAACATTCCATCTTCTGAAACAACTCGCGCCCATGTAGAACGCTTTGGAGGGTCACGGCCGTTTCCGCAGGAATGTGGATTGGAATTCCAGGCTTATCGGTTTTCCAACGCGGGGAAAACGTCTTGATATAAGCAACCAGATCGGCCCGCTGTTGCGGTGTCAGCGGATTCCACGAAGGCATGTTTGTCGTGACGAATCCCCGTGTGACGGCATTGTCGAGGTCGTCATCCGTTGGCAGAGTCCCAGTCGGCGTCGACCGGCATTTGAAAGTTGCGGCCGTGAAGTCGCGCGGTTTAGGGTCGATCCATGGCGCATTCTCTCCCTGCCCGTCCCCGCTGGGTCCGTGACACCCGATGCAGTAGCGCTTGTAATACTGTTTGCCGCTAGCCGCGTTTCCCGTCAGTGTTCCGACGTGACTCTCTTGCGCCGAACCGCTGGGCAACTGGGCGGCGAACAGGAGAGCAAGGCCGACCGTCATCGTGGTGATTGCGATTTTCGTTTTCATCGTCGCGCTCGCCTCCTAGAAGTCGAAGTCGAATCCGAGCATCACGCTGCTGCTCCAGACTGGATTTGCGGTGGAAAAAACTTGTAGCCCACTTCCATCACCGCTCAGCGGCAGGAAGCCGTTCGATTTAACGATGGAGTATTCGCTGTGCAGCGCCAGGCCTGCTCTGCTGAACATGATCGGATACCACCGGTAGCCGAATGAGTAGGCCCTGACGTTTCCGTAGTCGGTCGGGAAACCGGCATTCACGAAAGGCTGCTGACTGACGTCGATCCTTTCGACCCTCGCGAAGAACACGTTCTGCGTATTCACGTAGTAGTGTCCTTCCATGAATCCGCCAGCCCATGCGGGCGGCTTTGCGCCGGGAGGCAGAGCAGATGTCGACGAAATGCCGGCGCCCAAATACGGATTGTCATGCCCGTACATGAACATAGGCATTAGTTCGAGTTTCTTCAGGAAAAAGTCGCCAGCTACACCAGCGCGATAGAAAGGCTTGTTCCCCAAACCGACGAGCTGGAGTGTTGTCGTGCCTCCGCTTCCATCCGGGGTCGTGCTTGTTTCAAAGTAGGTGGGTCTTTCTCCGATGTAGGCGAAAGCTCCGATCCTCTGGAGACCGAGACTTCCCGCATTAAATGCCTGGCTAAAGGCGAGATTGACGTCGTATCCGCGGTTCGCAGGCGTCCCAAATCCGCTGACAAAACCTGGATTACCGTCGTTGCTGCTCAGCACCGAGACCGAGTATCGCGTGTAACTATTCTTGGAATGTCCCGCGATCTCAACTCCGAGCTGATTGTCACCGTAACCGAAGTCGTTAATCGTTCCGGGAACGTCATAGTGATACCCCTGATAGAGACCGCCGTTATTCGAGAGGAACAGGAATCGCTTTTCGGAGATCAGGTTGTCGAGTTCAAATTTTCCGAACTTGACGTTGAACCAGGAGCTCCCCTTGATGTTGTCAAAGCGAACGAAGGCGGACTCAAAGTGCCACGAAGCGTTCTGGTCCGAAGAAGGCAAAAGAACGAACGAGATATTTTTGTAGAGCGTGCCGGCCGACCAAAGATCCATACCGGAAAGATCAAATCCGTTCTGTTGGACAGTGCCCGCGACGAGCGTCGAACCCGGTCCACCGCCGGGAATCGAGTCGACCGCCAAATTATTTGTGCTTTCTCGGTGCCAGTTCGGCGTTATACGAAATGTGATGGGAAAGTAGCTCGGGTTCTGCCAAATAGGAGAGTCGCGCTCATTGCCCAGCTGATAACCATTGTCGCGGAACACCTGCCCGAAGTTATTGAGCTCCGGCCACGCGGTATGGCACGCCGAACATGGCAATCCATACTTTCTCGCGAACGCCGGAATTGCCCGAACGTGGAGACTCGGCAGCGGCGCGGCTTGTGCCGTCGGGGCGTGCCGGTTGAACGTCACCAGCAACAAAAGACAAGCGACACAAAATGCGGCGATCAGCGACCATCGCAGAGCAATTGCTCCGATCGGAAATCTCCTAGGCATACACCCTCCTGCGCGATCTCACAGATGGTTTGCGGGAATCCCAGACGAACAATTCATGAGGAGAAACCCGCGAAATTTCACGGTAGAGACGGGTAGCGAACGGGCCGGAATTGAGAAGTTCTGACTTGATGCGGGAGTCAAGCATTCGAAAAACTGCCCCCAAGAATTCAAAAAACGACCGGAACATACTCTGGGCGAATTAAGAATGCAAGCACAAAAATTAACTTATCTTAACTTTCAGAAAGCAAAACAGTCCTATGACTCGGTCTTCTGACCTCAAAACAGGCCCTGCCATCTCGTTTCCGCGAAATGTTCGTTAACTTTTACGTTGACTGCTTAAGGTTGGGGGTGTATCAGTTTGAGCCGTGTTCCTGCCCCGCGAAGCNAGAGGGGTGGTTTCCGAGGACCACGGTTACACGATGGCAATCTCAAGAACCACTGGGGTTCGAGCGCCCTTGATTCAAAGACCATCTTCGCGCTTGGTCTTTATATCCATCAGAAGCTTCGGCGTCTTCGCCGGGGTATTCCTACTCTTCAACCTCCTTCAGCTACCCACGAACGTCGCCTTGGCGAGCAAAGACAAGAGTGACAGTTGGGGTGCGGGCTTTGCTGTCGAGCTGCCTTACGCCGAGGCGGATGTCGAGTCCGTCGTCCAATCGATCGCCGAGGATCACATCATCCGCGGCACATATGTCTACGAACGTGAAAAGACATTGAACGACGCTGCTTCGGCGAACTCCTCGAACTTTTTTGGCGCCTGGCAGGGCCCAGGCCACGCCTTCTACAAAGTCCGCAAAGATGCTCTCGCTCCACGCAATTTCAAAGAGAGTGCCGATATTGGGGTAATCACCGTTCGCTATGTGGTTCACGGCATCTCGCCTAACAGCACCCATCTGGAAATTTTGGCCGTGTTCGTAGAAGACGGCACCAGGCGGGTCCATCCCTCAAATATCTCGGTGGAGTCCGCCGAGTTCACCGAGATCCAAAATCAATTGCAAACACTTCAGAGAGATCGCCAACGGACAGAGTCGGTGCATGCCGAGAAGCGGCGCGAAGAAGAACAGGCAGCGCTGGCTGCAAAGCAAGCCAGCGAGGAATCCGCAGCATACGACGCCGTCGAATCGTCTATAGATTCGCTTCAGAAGCGGGCAAACGAACTCCAGCGAACACTGGAGGTCCGCATCCAAAATCCAAATACCGAGTTAAAGGCTGCGCCCTTCCGTAGCGCGGTGAGTCTTTCGAAGGTGCCGTTGAATTCCGATGTCCTGGTCGAAATCGTAACCACGTATTGGTATGGCGTCGAAACCGTAGATGGACATCGGGGATGGGTACGCCGCGATCAGGTTGGGCCAATACCGTGATAAAGATTCGCGTGTCTCAGAACTCACGAATCAGCAAAGGATGCATCCGCTTTCTTTTTTGGTGCCTTTGCTGTTCGATTCCTGCAGTCGCGCAGCAATCGGTTAATCAGCGCGGCTTTTTTGTTTCTTCTTCTGAAATAAGTGGCGCTATCGTAAAGATCGGTGCAACGACCAAAGGCCGACTTCCAACTCTCGAGGGATTCGTCCATCAGCCGGATCAACCAATCGAACGCTACAGTAAGGGCTATTTCGAATGCACCTTCCAGCTATTGCCGCCCGTAGACGGTTCCACAACAGTTCGTGTCGTCGCCAAAGTGAGCGCATGGTATACGGATCCCGACCCGGCCCAATCTGGTTACCGCATCCTTGCTTCGAACGGTCGATTGGAGTCCGACGCGCTCGACCGACTCGCTGAAGTTCTCCCCGCATCCGCCAGCGACGGTAACCACGCACGCCCGACGGCTCCTGTGCCGTCATCCGCCGCAACCGCGCCGGCATACTCATATCATCCCGCTCCTAGCCCATCGACTTTGCTCGACCTGAATACGCACTCATCTCCACCATCCTATTCCAGCAGGCCGGTNACACCCGCCCCTGCATCGGGTTCGAATCTCGACATCGTGAAGTCCGATCGGGCTGCCGACGAGAAAAAGGCTGCTGATTTGAAAATTTACGTCAGCAATATGGAAGAGATTCAGCACAATCAAGCGCATCCCAACGATCTGGCCGCCATCAAAAAGCCCAGAACCCCGATATACGCAAAACCTTCCGAAACAGCTCAAGTTCTGATGCACGCCGATGCGCAAGACGAGTTTCAGGTTCTTGGCCTCGACGGCGCTTGGGTGCACATACAAATTTCCGGCGCGTCCCGAGGCTGGATTCAGCGCACCCAACTCGAGATGCCGTCAGGTTTCGCCCAAGCGCAAACTGCCGACGATCCCGGCACTCTGTCTAGCCCTTTCAAAGTTTCCAAAGAAGAGACGACGTCTTTCCACGGTGATTGGGCAGCGCTGAAGGGTAAGTCCGTCCGCATCGAATGGGTCGAACCCGCTACGCCTTCGCTGCTCACTTCGCCGAAAGACAAGCTCGCTTTTGCAAAAGCGGTTTTTCTTCAGGCGTCGGAGAAGCTTCCCGCGTCCCCACAGCAACCGGACGGCATCGTCGTCGTGTTCGATTCGATCGACGGCGGGCAGATCGCGGCAGCTCTACCGACCGTGCAAGCTCTCGCGAATCACGGCTTGTCGGACGTCGCCTTCTGGCGTCAGTGTTCCATCGACCCACCTGACTCATTTCTTGATCCCAAGCCGTGACCTTAGGTCGCCTTCGCTGTGATCGTGACAGTATTTCTCAACACATGGAATCGTTCTCGGGTCCGGATCTCGCTGGAATGATTAATTCACTTTTCCTTTTTCCTGAGAATTTGGGGACATGTCTTAGGTGAACGTCTTAGGAAGGAATGGCGGAGAGGTGGGATTCGAACCCTGCTAGCCCAAGAAATTTCCATCGATATTGGTAATCTCAGCCCTCTTTGTTGTTAACAAATAACGCCGTGGTGGAATGCCGAAACGACGCTTTGCCATCAACGATGGGAAATCTGCTACTTGGGATTTGCCGCGATGTCTTAGGAAGGCTTAGGGAATCCTTCAAACCTTCCGGTCGACAATATCATGCGATCCCAGCCACTGTTCGCCGAGGGACGGAGTCTGTACGCTGGCTTGACCTTCCGTTTGCGGATCGACGATTTTTCGGTTGGAACCCGACTGATCAATGCTGATGCGATTCTTTCAAAGTAGTTTTGTAGCGTAAGAAAAGAAACCGTGAGAGGAACAAACATGTGATTTCTGAACGGCCGATCTCGTCCCTTTGAAGAGCGTCGATTCAACGACTTGCAAGCGCGCGGCAGAGGGGTTTTTCGAACAGCCGCCCGCGCAACCCTTGAGCGACCGCAGAAGGCATTAGCCGTTTTATGCAGTTTCGAGGACAACTTCGCGAGCGTAATATTCGATCAGCGCCAGTCGCAGGTAAACCAGACTTGAATCACGGGATCTAGGCCGCGCAGTTCGTGATAGGAGTATTTAGACCGAAGCTGTTCAGCCGCATCGACGAGGTGTTCGATGTCGAACTGCGCAGGATGAAATGGTCCGCACTCTCCGGGCAATCGCGCGGCGACTCGAGACGTGCCAACCCCACGGAAGAGATAATGCGCGCCGTCTTCGCG
>JGI12635J15846_10001667_pt1 | contig 19393 bp, 16 predicted proteins | sample BlaSpr_A8_OM2_M2_FD_15846 | JGI IMG/M metagenome (IMG submission 15846) | reverse complement strand
ATCGCAACTCGACCGCGTCGTCAGTCGGTGCATGTGCGGATCTGGACCTTCCTGGTCTCGCCGCAGGCGATCCAATGTCGGCGTAATTGAGTGAGGATGATGTTGGACAGAACCACGCAGCGAGACGCTAGATCCGGAAACCCATCCCGCAAGCTTCTGATATCCCTCAATTGAGGGACTCCCTTTCCACTGTATTGCGTGATTTACGCGCATGTGCGGTGGCGATACCGTCTCTCCTCGAGGTTGGCGGGTAGCCGGTCAACTTACCGAGCAGACAACGAGTATTTAGCTGCGTTCTTGCAGGTCATCGAGCTATCAGAAGTGTCAAGTTCGACAGCAATTCGATCGCTGCAGGAGTGTTAAGGAAGGCACTGGTGATGGAAGGACACTTCGGAGAGACGCTCGCGGTATCGAACCTAGGTACGACGCGATCGCGCGAATGGATGCAGCAGGTGATTACACTCCTTGAGGCAGCTCTTGGTCAGCTTCACAACCAAGTACACACAGCCCAGGGTACATTGCTTGAAGCAGCCTCACTGTTGCGACAGCAGATTGATCCGCCAGCTCCGAGAGAGGTTTCCGACGGAAGGGGGCGCTTGCTGGCCTGGCAGGCGTGCAGGGTGCGTGACTATATTGATAGTCATATCACAGGGCCGGTACTCGTCGCGGATCTCTGCGCGCTCCTTCAGCGCAGCGAAGCGCACTTCTCCCGCTCCTTCAAGCGCACCTTCGGGGAGTCACCGCACGCTTTCCTGGTGCGGCGTCGCGTGGAATGTGCCGCTCAATACATGCTTTCGACCGATGCGCCCTTGAGTGACATTGCGCTGCGGTGCGGCTTCACCGACCAAGCGCACTTGTGCAAGCACTTCCGGCAGGCCGCGGGCCAGACCCCGGCGGCCTGGAGACGTGAGCGTAGGTCGCGCCATGATGAGAACGGGACGCCGCCTGTGGAGCGCTTTGCGACAGCTTCACGCGGCGGCTTGCCGGTCCCGGCTGGATAGGTCATTGATGCAGCCACTAGGGTCCTCCTGCCGGCACCGCAACTCGCGCGCGGTCGGATCGGACTTACACAATCGCGAGCGTTCTCGCCAGAGCAATTGCTCCCGATCGATTCTTGACGTTCAGCTGGCTATACATTGTGGAGTTCTAGAGGAAGCCGATCGCCTCTGCGCGGGCGACAGCCTGAGCACGAGTGCGGGTCGCGAGTTTGACGAAGATGCTCTTGGCGTGCGACTTCACCGTCTCTGGGGTGATGCCCAGTGACCGAGCGATGTGCTTATTGGACATCCCGTCTGCGATCATTCGCAGGACGCCGGTCTCGCGACGTGACAGCGGGCGATAGCTGATTGAGGAGGACTCTTCGGTGTTCGGCTGAACCGTGGATCTGAGGATGGTCGCGATATACGGCCGCAGATCGGACAGTCGGGAATCATCCGTCGGGAGCGCGTAGTAAAGACGCTCTAACAGTGTCAAGAGCGGCCGGCCGGGATCCACAAACGCCATGCGCAGGCCGCGTGCGGCACCAACCCGCAGCCACGGGATCAAAAGCTCGTAACTGTCATCGGTGGGACCGTGAGAAGCGGCTGAGCATGCGCTCCGCAGGGCAGTTTCAACCGCGGAAAAACTCAGGGCATCATCAAGTGACAAAGTGTCCAGGCCCGCTCCTGTTGGCAGTCGGCATGCGCGCGGGGACATTCGCGGATGCTCCGGCGTGTGCAAGGCTTTTGGCATGATGCTCGCACCGCGAGTCGTATCCAATAGAACGACGGGTGCCTTCCCTTTCGGTGTATCATTCTCGGAACCTTGGTCCTCGTTGTAACTAAGTATCTCTAGAGTCCGGGCGTATTCCGAAGATGCGATGGAGACCAATCGTGGCCACCGGCGGGCGCGGCCAAGAGCTTCCGTTTCGCGCAGAATCCCCAACGCGGCACGGTGCCGACCCCGATGCAACGAGAGTCTCGCGAGGAGCACGCTCGCACGCGCGACGCACTCCAGCAATCCTGATGCGCGGATCACTGAGAGCCGTGGCCGCAATAGAGCCTCGACTTCGTCAAACCGACCCTGTTCATACGCCACCTGTGCGAGCAGAGTTGCGGGGAAGGTACTCATCGGTGAATGATTGCCGTAACGCAGTCGCGCCAGCTGGAGCGCTTCTGTTGCCAGGTTGGCGGACACACCAAGAAGCAGGCGATCAAATGCGAGAGCTGCGCTCACGCAAAGGCTCAATATGCGAAATACGGCTTTCCCTCCAACTGGGGCAGCCAAGTAGTCCACCGGGTCCGGCGCGTAAATCTCCTCCCGTTCCCCGAGTTTCCAGTCCACATATCGAAGAACGGTTGCTGCAGCCGTGTCGCCGTTATGCGAAGCAAGACGCATCAGCACGCTGCGGGAGGCCGAAGAGTCTTCCTCTGCCGCTTGGATGGAGGCCTCGAGTATCCGCAGGGCGCTCGCATAGCGAAAGAAGTACGAACCACTGCGATTGCTCAACAGCCGCTTGAGCTGCGCCGTCGCCCTTGAGGCATCATCGAGTCGCATGCTGATGAGCGCAGAGCGGGCTCGAACGATTACCCGGCGGACCGCCCAGGTATCTTCTGACGAGTGGGCTTGGCTACCACGAGTCGCAGGGAATAACACCACAGAACGATCTGGCGTCTGCCCGATGTCCTGCTCGGTGAACAGTGCAATGGCTGCTTCTGCATTCGACATGGTCGCAGCGTAGATCACAAGCCGCCGATGTGCTTGTAGAATGAACGCGCCCATTTGTGCAATTCTGCGGACGCCCTGAACGGGGCGGGTTCTGTGGCAGACCGTGAAGCGTTAAGATGGTGCAATCAAGCTTTGGAGGCTGACAGTTGGTATGAACCGCGCGACCCATCTGATCCGTATCCTTTCAGTGGACGACCATCCATTGTTGCGCTCCGGGATTGGAACCTTGATTGCCACGCAACCCGACATGCAGTTGGTCGGGGAGGCGTCGACCGGTAAGGAAGCTGTGCAACTTCACCGTGAACTGAATCCCGATGTGACACTGATGGATCTTCAGATGCCCGACACGAATGGCTTGGATGCCATCATTGCAATCAGAAGTGAAGATCCCACTGCACGGATCATCGTGCTTACGACGTACTCGGGGGATGCACTTGCGCATCGAGCACTGAAGGCCGGTGCGCAGGCTTACGTCCTGAAGAGCCTCGCGCGTACCGAGATATTGAATACCATCCGCGCCGTCTATGAGGGAGAAAGGCGCGTGCAAGCCGACGTCGCCGCCGAGATTGCGAAGCACACGGCGGATGCCGCGCTAACGACTCGAGAGATCGAGGTTCTTCGATTGATTGCGTCCGGACACGCTAACAAAGAGATCTCTGCACGCCTGTCCATCAATGGGGAAACGACCAAGACCCATATCAAGAACATCTTGGCGAAACTCGGTGCCAAAGACCGTACGCACGCAGCCTCACTGGGACTAAAGCGCGGGATCATCTCGCTGTAGCTCACCCCCGGGGTGACGCAAATCTCACCCTTTTGAGGGTTTTCGCTGTCGTCGACTCCCGGCCCATAATTATTGGACGTGCAAAGACTATTTTCAACCTTTCCGAATTCCTGGCCGGGAGCGGGGTTGCTCATACTTCGCTTCGCCGCTGGATTTTCGCTGTTCGGCGTGGATTACATGACGAGCGGGCTCGGGGACGTTGCGCCTGTGTTACTTCGCAGCGTGGCGCTCGCGGTCGGTGTGCTGCTTATGCTTGGCTTTGGAACGCCATGGGCGGCCGTCGCTGAAGCCGTGATTCAAGCGGGCGTCATGATCTTGGGCAAGCGCTACGATTCTTCGTCGATGATGGCCACGGCGCTTGGTTTGGCGCTAGCCATGCTGGGACCAGGGGCGTGGTCACTGGATGCGCGGGTGTTTGGCCGCAAACGCATAGTCTAGTCCGCGTCATGCCTCTGACCCGCGTTCGTGCGCGATCGCCGGGCAGAATAAAAGAGGCGTCTGATCCAGCTGAATGTGGATATCCGAGGCTCTGCGTAAGCGATAGCGGCCGATATACGCAGTTCAACTTCTGTGCCCGCGTCCCTTTCGCTCCAGGCGTTGAGCCGACCGCCAATGCTTTCGCTGCGCTCGCGCATCCCTGGCAGTCCCCAGTGTCCTGCGCGCTGACCACCGGCGAGAATCGTAAGGTCGACACCGATCCCATCGTCCCGTACGCGTACGCTCAGATCCGTTTCCCCAAAGGTGACTTCGGTCTCAATATGTCGGGCGTTCGCGTGTTGGTACGCGTTGCGGACGGCCTCACGCGCAATCCGATAGATATCGTCGTGGACATCGGGATTCAACTCGCGTGGCTTGCCCTCGACCATGACTCGGTACTCGGGCGTTGCCTGTGGCTCCATCCCCACAGCGAGCTCCGCACCCAATGTCCCCAGCGCGGTCGCCAGGTCGCCTTCCTCAAAGGTGGAGGAGCGCAGGTTCTGGACTGCATCCCGTCCCTCGCCGATCGCTTGGTCTCCCACCTGCATAGCGGAGTCCAAGAACTTCGCGGCATCGCCAGGACGTTCGGGGAGCAATTGCCGAACTGCCTGCAGTCGGAACATGAAACCCTGGAAGCCCTGCAGCAGTGAATCGTGCAGCTCGCGCGCAATCCGCGTGCGCTCGCTCACGCGTTCCTCCAGTCGAATCAGGAACTGTCGCGAGATCTGGCGAACGCGGAGGAGATAGAGCGCCACGGCCGCGGCGGTGAGCAGCATCGCGGTGAGCCCTCTGAACCACCACGTGCTCCACCAGGCCGGCTGGATGGTAATGTCAACCGTGCGGCCCGGCTCACTCCATCGCCCGCGTGCCGTCGCCGCCTGAACGAGAAATCGGTAGTCACCCGCCGGTAGCGTCGTGTAGCTCGCGACTCGCTGGCCGCTTTCAACTTCGTGCCAGCTTTGGTCCAGACCGCCGAGCTTGTAGCGGTACCGGTTAGTCGAAGGATTGCGGAAACTGAGCGCGGAAAACTGGAACGAGAAGCTGTTCTGGTCGTGCGTCAGGGTGAGCTCGTTAGTGAATCCAATCACTCGCATGAGCGGCGACCCGGCACCAATGCTTACGGGCGCACCAAATAGATCGAAACCTGTCAGTGCAACAGGTGGGACGTAGGAATCGTTGGAAACGTCCTCCGGTCTGAACCTGGTGGCGCCGGCGAAACCTCCAAAGAACATCTCTCCGTTTGTGCTTTTCCAGCACGCGTTATATCCGGTGAGATCACCGGGAAGACCGTCGGCAACGGAAAAATTCTGAGCGGTACCAGCCTTCGGGTCGAACTTGGAGATGCCCTTGTTGGTGCTTAGCCATATATCGCTGTTTGCATCCTCCAGGATGCAGCTTATCCCGCTGCTCGCGAAACCATTTTCTTCTGCGTATCGCGTAATACTGCCAGTGGACATGTTGAGGCGGTCCAACCCGTGTAAGGTACCTGCCCAAAGGATGTTTGCGTGATCAATGTATACCGTCTTTACAACCGGATTGCTAACCGTGGCCACCCCCGCACGGAGTCGTTGTGTCTTCCGGTCAAATTTCAGCAGACCTGACCCGACGCTTCCAAGCCACAAATTGCCGTCCTTGTCTTCCACCATCGACACCAATTGCGTTCCCGACGGTGACGTCTCGTCGCGGTAAACTGTAAAACGTTGTGTTGCGGGGTCGAACGTGTTCAGCCCGTCTGCTGTTGCGATCCACAGGATTCGTTCGCGATCGATCAGTAGGTGGCTGACGGTGTCATTGCTAACGCTCGATGGATCACTACTTGCGTGGCGGAACATTTTGCAATCACCGGATGTCTTGTCGAATTTACAGAGTCCCTGCCCCGAGGTCCCCACCCACAAGGTTCCCGACCCGTCCTCGGTGAGGCTGAGTACGTCGCTGGCAACTCCACGCCCCGGGATAGCATAACGCGTGCACCGCCGTCCTGTGGAATCACACCGGTTCAGTGCACCGGTTGTGCCGATCCACAAAATCCCTTCGTGATCTTCGAATATCACGTCGACTAGCTTTTCGCCAAGATTCGCGCGATTGCCAGAATCGAATGGCAGGTTCTTGAAAGGAGGCGGGCGCGGCGTGAAAAAAGTGGGTTGCGTCGCACCAAGTCCGACCCAGATATCGCCCTCGCGATCTCCAAGCAGAGTGGTAATTCGGTTGTCCGGGAGACTGTCGGGATTCGATGGATCGTTGCGATAACGAATGAACCTCGAGTTCTCACGATCAAAACGGAGAAGGCCGTCAGACAAGGTTCCCACCCATAGGTTGCCCCACCGATCCTCCAGCATTTGGATCACGCCTGTTAGCGGTAGACCGGGGAGATCCTCAGCAAACAGGTACCGAGTCACCTGACCGCGCTGACGATCCAGAACTGCCAATCCGTTGCCGGAGGCCGACAGAATCCAGAAGACGCCATGGCGATCTTCATAGAAAGATAATTCATGTGGCTCGCGGAGCGGAACATGGAATGTTACGCGGCTGGTGTTGGGATCAAACGCGTCCAGACCTGCACCACTTGCTACCCAAAAGACTCCTTGTCGGTCCTCACCACTCGATTTGATGTCATCGCTACTGAGGCTCAGCCGATCACTGGCGCTGTGACGATACCAAGTGGTTGTTCGCAAGTGGGGATCCAGTCTGCACAAACCATGCCCGGTGGATAACCACAAGATTCCCCTACCATCTTCGTAGATATGTCGTACTACATCCGACAGCTGAGGTGCCGTGTCAGAACTGATCGGATAATGAACAAAGGTCTCAGTCTGCGGATCAAATCGATCGAGACCGTGTTCGCAGCCCATCCACACTGTTCCAGAGCGATCCTTGAACAGCGAGAACACGAACACGCCGCACAGGCTATTTGCCTGACGGGGATCATTTATAAACATCCTGAACTGATATCCGTCGTAGCGGTCGACTCCGTGTTGAGTGGCAAGCCACATGAATCCCTGATCATCCTGAACAATCTGTGTTACGCGGTTTTGGGATAGACCTTCGATTCCAGAGAGCCGCAAGAACCGAACGTCGTCGCCTTCGATGACGTTCACTCGTACCGGATCAGGATTAAAGCGTGCTTGGGGTACGTCGCTGACATCCGGACTCGAGCTGCCCTGGGCGCTGGCCAGCCCGAAGAAAAACAACGCGAGGAGGGAAAACCTACAAAAAGTTGGTCTCATGCGAGACACGTGTGTCCGAATGGATCGCACAGCGTAGGCACCGTAGAGCGGCGAATCCGTCGAATACGCGCTCGGTGATCATCTTTGCAGTTATCTCGCGCCTGCTCTTGGGGCGGTCGAAGCCAATGGAGTGCGCGCATCGATTCGCGAAACGGTGCGGCTGTCAAAGGCCATCCGATCGTCAAAGTCACGGCAAGTCGACATTTAAGAGTTCGGAGAACTTATCGATACTCATGGGACGGTAGTGTCATCGGTTTATTTATCGCCAACAGTCCCCCGTTCGGGGGAAAGACAGCTCCGGCAAGGGTTAGGAGACTGAGGCCGCCACTAGACAATTCAGGGGCAAATGGTCGTAAGCAGGTCGTCTGTTACAGGCAAAGAGTTCCCCATACACGCATGCAATCCTACTTTTCGCGGCTTGGGCCCAAGGTGTGCCTCGTGGCAGTCACGATGTTGATGTCGAGTTGTTGGACGGCGCCCAACGCGAACCTTCGACCGAAAGGGGAGCCCCGTGTGATTGAAGATTCGATTGTAGTGGAGATTTCCATGCCACCCATGCGGGTCGAATCCATCGATAGAGTCAAGCGCATTCTCGTGGCGAGCCACGCGACGCATCGACGATCGAAATGACGATTGCGCCTGGAGTGCGCAATCTGGAGGACGTACATGCTGGTGATCAAATACGTCCGAAGGTCAGGGAGAATCTGACGGTATACGTCGCGCCTCAACCGGAGCGTGTAGACGGCGGCAAGACAGGCGGCCCGCGTGCCTCGCGCGTACTCGTCATCGATCCCAGTTATCGCCTGCTCGCAGTGCAGTATCCCGACGGTCGCACGGATACGTTTAAGGTCGGCCTAAACACGCGATTGAAAGACATGGAACCCGGAGACTCGGTCGCGGTTAACACGTTCGAAGCGGTCGATTTACGCATTCGGCACCAATCGAGCCATCCGTGAGTCGCCCCTCCGAGCGCGATCCTAGGGCCAGCGCGTGAATTCTTGCTTCCACCAGGGCCGCATCTCGCGTGTTCTAGTGTTGGCAGCTCCCCTGCTACTCAGCGCACTTCCCGACATCACGCAAGCACAGGTATCTTCAAGTGAGGCGAGGGCAATACAGGATTCCATCGGCGCACGTGTGGAAGCGCTGACCATTCTTGGAGGTGACTTTGGGTTCTCGAATGGCACCTTTCACTCGACCGGGGCCCTCGCGCCTGGCCTGCGTGCTGACGTGGATTTAAGCGTCAGCAAATTCGGGGGCGCCGGGGAAGTCGGTGATCCAATGCCACTTGGCGGCCTCGGTATTGGATGGCAGCCCCGGATCCAAGGGAGTATGGGGTACTTGAAGTCGTCGAATCTGCTAAATTCGGCGCCTGAAACCGGTGATACCAGCGAATACAGAACCTCGTCGATTGAGTTTGGGGGTGGCGCGCGATTATGGACCAGCGAGAATCTCAGCTTCGCGCCAACGCTCATGGCGCTCTACGGCCACACGGCCAACAGCTACTCGGCCCAAAGCACGTTTGCCAAGCAGAATCTTCCCGAACTTAAGCAGCGGGGACTGATTGACTGGAGTACCGACACCTGGTCGCTCCGGCCCGCGCTTAATATCCAATATGTGGTTCCGCTCGATCGTACGCGAATCACATTATCGTCTGATTCGACGGAGTTCTACACCCGGGGATTCGCGCGCTCAAATGCAAACGTCCGAGTAGAGGGGAATTCTGGCTTTTTGACGACCAAAATCGACTTCGATGTCCCGCTGGGAGTCGAGCTATTCGGTCATGAGTTGCGCAGTGGAGGGTACGTCAGTCGGACTGATTTATTTGGGGATTTGAAGACGGGATTGGACGTTCAGCACCTCAATGAGGTGCACGCACGCATCGTGCTCGATTACCTGAATCAACTATGGAAGTGTCAGTATCTGGGCCTGGGTAGTTCCTACGTATGGGGGCCTAACATGACGGGATGGACGGTGGGTGTCGATGCAACATTTCGCTTCTAGCTCGGACGCTGCGAATCTTGGCGGCGCAACCGAAAACACGACGTAGGACTGAAGGACATTTCGCGTAGCAAGAACGAACAGTCAAATGGGTCGCTAGCTTGGATTGTCAAAAAATACCCGAATGCGATGCAGTAACGATTGACGGGCGCTTTCATCGGTCGCGCGAGCAGCCACGCCTCGGTGGAGAACCGCAAGGCCACGGCGCGCGGACCTATCAAATTCGGCGTACAAGCGAGAATTGGCCGCTAGCAAGGGCCTAATGACCGTGCGGTCGAGTCCGTACAACTTGCAATGGGTGCGGGCTGTGGCCGTCGCCGCGTAAGGCGCGCCAGTGAGAAGACTGATTTCGCCGATGTAGTCGCCGGCCCCGATATAGCCAATCGTCTGCTGACCAGAAGGCTCAGTAAGTTGGCTGATCTCCAGAATTCCCGAGGCGACGATGAAGAGCGTCGCTTCAGATCCCCCCTGCGCGAACAGCAGTTCCGTTGGTTCGAGCGATCGGGGTTTTAAATGGGCGGCCATTTCGGCCAGTTGCTCGGCCTCCAGGGCCTCGAAAAGAATAATGTCTTGAAGAAGTGGCAGCACTGTGTGGAACAACCGGTCCGCACTTTGATCTGGTGCGCGAGTACCTAGCGCAGCGTGCGGAAAGTAGAGCCCGGTATAATAAAGCTGCCGCCGTGTATGCCGGAGCAGTAAGTCTTTCGTCGTCGAGAGGTGCTCGGTGTCAGTGACTGAAAAAGTCACGCGATACCGGCTTTCCGTCGCTCCCAGGCGTGTAAGAGCTGCGCTAGACGGTGGGATGGAAAGAATAGTGGGACATAGTAGCGTGGCGTGTTGAAGCGTATCGATGACTCGCTCGGGATTGGCCGTGGCGGGACACGAGAGCTCTATAAACGCCGACCGAAGCCGAGTCGGAAAGCTGCGGTTCACGATATCGGATTTCGCGACCACGCTGTTTGGGACTATCGCGACATCATCTCCATCGGTGTGAATGCGAATGGAACGCCAGTTCATCTGCACCACGGTGCCCTCGATTTTGTCGGCAACCGAAATGCGATCGCCAACATTGAATGGTGCTTCAATGCCGAAGGCGATTCCCGCAAACACNTCCGCNAGTGTGTTCTGCAGAGCAAGACCCAACACGATCGCTAAGACGCCAGAGGTTGCGAGCAGACCGCCAATGGGTAGCGCAAGCACGTAAATTAGGACAACCGATACGGCAGCGGTATAAATCGCGGCGGCAGTGAGGTCGGGAAAGAGCCGTGCCTCGCGCCATCGGCGGTTGTGATTGAGCGTGAATGACATGATCGCGACGAGCACTCGCGCGCCGAGCAGCCACCATATGCCGGCGATTGCGCTTAACCACAACGGGGTGCCATTGCCTGCTTCGCCGCCGCCCGCCAAGGGGTAAGTGTGATGCCGAAGAAGAATGATGGTCGCCCCGACAAAGCACACGAAGTCGAACAAGTGGCGAACCCGCGTGGGGAATGGTCGCAGCGCTATGTAGCTGACAATGACGAAGCCAAGGATTGAGACCGGTAGCAGAGAGGAAGTCACTGTTCAGTCGCCTAAGAGTGACGCTTGAAGGTCGCGCGGGCACGTTATTCTAAACGCACTCACCGCACTGCTTGTCTCCCCCAAATTGGGGAGCAAGCTATTTCGCAGACCTCGTTTCGCTGGTTCAAGCCTTGACGACGAGCCCCCCCTTCGGGGGGAGGGACACGCGCGGCTTGCCTCGGGACACTTGGTCTCACGTGGCCATATGTCGAGATCTCGCATGTCATTGATAGCACGTGTTCTTGGGTCTTTGGCTCTTGCGGGCAGTATCGCAAGCCCCGTGGTGATCAACGTCCTGCGAGAGCTTGGCGCTCGCCCACATCAAGGCATAGTTGTGTGGCGAGCCCTCGAGCTCTGCTGCTTGTTTGCGTGTTCTTGCTTTCGATCGGGACCCGATCCATCGCCGATGATGAGTCGGCAATCGCAAAGCAAGCGCAAAATCCGATAGCCTCTCTGATCTCGGTGCCATTTCAAGATAATTTAGAGTTCGGCGTTGGCCCTAAAGATGGCCAACAAAATGTGCTCAATATTCAGCCCGTGATTCCATTCAAATTGAACGACGATTGGAACCTCATTACGCGAACCATTGTTCCCGTCATTTATGAGCCCTACATTTCGCCGACAGTCGGCAATGCAACAGGTCTGGGCGATGCCCAGGTCGCGCTGTACCTCTCACCGGCCGCGCCGAAGGATTCGATCATATGGGGAGTTGGACCCGCGATCTCGTTTCCTACGGCGACCGAACGCTATTTGGGTCAAGGGAAGTATAGCGCCGGACTCTCCGCTGTCGTTCTGACCATCCGCGGGCCGTGGCTGATCGGGTTACTCACAACGGATAGCACGTCTGTCGGAGGTGAAAGCGATCGAGCAGATGTGCCTCAGTTCCTCGCCCTGCCTTTCGTCAATTTCAACTTTCCTCAAGGTTGGTACCTGGCGAGCTCGCCCATCATAACGGCCAATTGGAAGGCACCTTCCGAGAACCGATGAGACTCGAATTCACGACCTCGGCATTGCGAGAGCGGTGAAGAATGTCGAAGGTCTTTTAATTCAATAACTTGCTTCTGGGCCTCCGTTGCAAAATTGCCCTACAGAGCACCACTGAGCACGACCGAGTCACGCAAATCTCACGCTGCGAAAATCTGGTGTTTACGTCCTCGCGGCGCCTCACCTCTGCTTACAGATTCTCACCACTTATGACGCGCCTTCTGGCCGGCATTGGTTGAAGCTACCTCTCGCGTTGCTGCGCTGACCCAACGCTTGACAGCAGCGCAGGTGAGCGGAGGTGAAACAATGTCGACTGTAGCAATCGAGCCGGAGCGATCTGAACCAAAGAATGTGCGCCCAATCGACCTGGTAGAGAATGTCGCCCGGCTGCTCGATGTTGCATTGAGCGCCCTCGGTCGGGATCAAGAAATCGCCAGGGCGTCGCTCGCGCAAGCGACCACTATTCTGCGGTCGGAACTGCAACGCAACGGGACAGCGCGCTTGTCAGATAGCGGCGCCGGCAAGCTTGCACCCTGGCAAGTCCTGAGGTTGGGCATCTTCATTGACAACAATCTCGGTCGGCCAATCCAGGTCAAGGACTTAAGCAAGATCGCGCGGCGCAGCGCTTCGCATTTCTGCCGTGCGTTTAAAATGACCTTTGGTCAAACGCCGCACAGCTACATCACGGCTCGACGCCTAGCGTGGGCACAAAAGCTCATGCTTGAAAGCGAGCAATCGCTGAGCGCCATCGCACTGGATTGCGGCTTCACCGACCAAGCGCATCTTTCAAATCTGTTTCGACAACATTTCAGCGAGACGCCCACGGCATGGCGGCGGCGCTACACCTTCAAAGCAGCGCTGCTCAACCCGAGCCAGGCTCTCACGCCATTCAATCAGGGGGCGCTCGCTCGAAGACCATCGCATCCGCGGACGGGACACATCTCTTTTACAAGGATTGGGGAGCCGAGCAGCGGATCATACTTCATCACAGATGGACCCTAAGCGCCGACAACTGAGACGCCCAGATGCAATGCTNCCTGTTTGACCGGACCCAGCGCTGTCCTATGAGGTCGGGCTCAAATCCTCAATGTTGCAAGGACATTGACGTTTACCGCGGATNATTTTCACTATGACACGACGACAAGCAGGAGCTCGGACGATTCGCGGACCCGATGTTCGGTGATCTGGAGTCGCTGGTNTACATTCCAGAGTCAAAGGTAGATGGATTCGAGGTCGCCGCCGTCTGGCGACCAATGCGCGGTCTAACACTTAATGCTGCTCTGACCTTTCTCGACTGCCGGATCGATAGCGACTTCTTCAATCATGGCCCCTACGTCCTCAACGCGGCGGACAGGGTCAACTACAAGGGTGAGCCCTTCCCCTTTACCCGCCAGTGGTCGCTGAACTACGGCGCTCGTTATGACTGGCCGCGGTCCCGGGCGCTCTCCGTCTATGTGAGCCTGGATGGCAGCTTCCAGACGTCGACCTCGTCGGCCTTCGGGGATACGGCCGATCATCCCGAAGACCCCTCATTGACGAACAAGGCCTACGGCCTGCTAAACCTGGCAGCGGGTGTCGAAAGTCAGGATGGTCACCGACGCCTCGAGATCTGGGGCCGGAACGTGACCAACACCTACTACTGGACTTCGGCCTTCTACGAGTTCGACCCAGTCGCCCGCTTCACCGGCTTGCCGTCGACGTACGGCATCACCTTGTCGTATCGGAGATGAGCTCGCCGCCCCTGAGGCCTGCTAGGTAGGGGGCGAACGTCCTGGTCACGCGCACTTTTCATTCTCCATCCGAGCTATCGTGGAATTGGTGCCGAGGAGTTACACGCCAGATCAGAAACAATTAGAATAGAAAAACCAATAAAATATGGACAAGTGGGCAAGTGGGCGCCATACCATGGTCGAGCAGGTTTTCTCAATCGGACCGTTCCGACTCCATACGGAGCAGCGCCTGCTGCTTGAAGATGATCGACCGGTTCGCCTGGGCAGCCGTGCCTTCGACATTTTGGTCGCACTCGTGGAACGCGCTGGTGGAGTGGTCAGCAAACAGGAACTGATTGCCCGAGCCTGGCCGCAGACCGTTGTCGAAGAATCGAACCTCAAGTTTCAGATGAGCGCGTTGCGCCGCGCCCTCGGCGACGGTCAAGCCGGCAACCGCTACATCATCAATGTTCCAGGGCGCGGCTATTCTTTCGTCGCCTCGGTACGACGCGAAGAGACGTCGCGCGTGGCTTCGACGACACCAGTGCGATCTGCGACACCGCACAATCTGCCGTTCACCGCAACACGCATGATTGGCCGCGACGATGCGGTAGCGACACTTGTCGCGCGGCTTTCGCGCGAGCGGTTGGTGACGATCCTCGGAGCCGGCGGCATCGGCAAGACTACTACCGCCCTTGCTGTCGCTGAGCGCATGATGCCCTCCTATGAACACGGCGTATGGCTGGTTGATCTGGCGCCGCTCTCGGACGCGCGCCTCATTCCCAGCGCGGTTGCGGCGGTTCTTGGCCTGGAGATCCACACAACAAACCCACTTCACGACTTGGCCTCCGCCATCATAGACAAGCGGATGCTGCTGCTGCTCGACAATTGCGAGCACGTTATTGATGCGGCGGCTACTTTGGCGGCGACTATTCTCGGCCGTGCGCGGGGTGTGAACATCCTGGCGACTAGCCGAGAACCGCTCGGCACGGCGGGTGAAAGCGTATACAGACTTGCGCCACTCGCCTTCCCCAATGCGTCGTCACGACTAACCGCCGCGGAGGCGGGGTCTTTCCCTGCCGTTCAGCTATTCGTCGAACGTGTGAATGCGATCGTTGAGGATTTCGCGCTGACTGATGCGAATGCCACAGCCGTCGCCCAGATTTGTCGCTGGGTCGAGGGCTTACCGCTGGCTATTGAGTTCACTGCATCGCGCGTCGAGGCGCTGGGCGTCGCAGGCCTTGCCACCCGCCTGGATGACAGCCTCCATCTGATGGAGGCACGACGCCGCACAACGATGCCGCGGCAACGGACCATGCGAGCCGTGGTCGATTGGAGCTATAGTCTGCTGAGCGGCGATGAGCAGCTGCTAGTCCGGGCTGTCGGGATCTTCAAAGGCGGTTTCACTGCCGAGGCCGCCGCATCCGTCGCTAAGAATGGAGCAGAAACTGGCGATGTGATATACCGCCTCGCCGACCTGGTAGCAAAATCGCTGGTCGTTGCGGATGTCAGTGGCGCCAATCCGCGGTTCCGGTTACTCGACACGACCCGCGCCTGCATAATCGAAAAGCTAGATTCCAGCGGTGAGCGCGAACGGATCGCGCGCCGCCACGCCGAATATTACCTCACCCTCTTCAAGCGCGCCGGATTTGAAGTGCCGGCACGGCCTACCGCCGAGTGGCTCGCCGACTACGAGAAAGAACTTGACAATTTGCGTACGGCCCTTGACTGGGCTTTTTCGCATGCTGGCGACGGATCTCTTGGGGTCGCCCTGACCACTGCCGCGGTTCCCTTATGGCTGCGCCTATCGCTGCTTGACGAGTGCAGGAGTTGCGCGACGCGGGCGCTCGGAGCTTTGGCGACTCCGGGTATGTCGAACCCGCTCGAGGAGATGAGGCTTCATGCTGCGCTCGGTGCATCGACACGGGAACATGCTGAGATGGCCACTGCCTTTACGAGGGTCCATGAAATTGCCGAAATCCTTGACGATTCGGAGTACCAACTGCGTGCTCTGCGGGGGCTATACCATTATAGCGTCTGGAAAAACCATTTCAGGACCGCCCTGTCATTTGCGCAAAGGTTCTACAACCTTGCCAAGAGCAGGTCGCACCAGAACGATCGAATAGCTGGTGAACGTCAGCTCGGCACGTCCAAATTTCTTCTGGGCGACCTTGCCGGGGCACGGCATCATCTGGAGCAATCGCTCGCCCACTACTCGGCTACCGATCTGGTACCAGCTGACATTCGTTTCGACGATGCCATTCGCTTCCAATATGAAGGGCAAGTCGAGGGGCGCGTTTTCCTAACGGATGTATTGTGGCGCCAGGGATTTCCGGATCAGGCAATTCGGATGGCCAAAAAGAACCTGGCCGAGGCACAAGCAATAGGGCACTTACATTCTCAATGTCTCGCGCTGGCCTTGGGGTCATGTCCGTCAGCATTGTGGATAGGCGATCTTCACGCCGCTGCTGACTATGCAAGATTGCTCATCGATCTTTCGACCAGGCATGGCTTTTCTACTTGGGATCCTTGGGCTGCCAGGTATCTAAGAGTGATTGCGCTAAAGGGCGGCAATGTCGGCGGCATTGAGATGACCGGGCAGCCTGATGCGCATCTACGATCCCTGACCGCTGGGACCGAGCTTGTAGAAGCCTTGGCGAAAGCAGGGCGAAGCGCAGAAGCGCTCGCAGTCCTCGATGGATATGTAGCTCAGACACCCGAGCCAGGCATTTTCACACCAGAGTTCTGGCGCTTACGGGGGGAACTTTTGCTGTTACAGACTACTCCTGCCAACGCGAAGCCATCGGAGGTCCTGTTCAGGCAAGCACTTGATGTTGCACACCGGTACGGAGCGCTGTCGTTGGAGTTGCGCGCCGCGAAGAGCCTCGCCCGCCTGCTGCGCGAGCAAGGCCGTTCCGCAGAGGCGTTAGTCTGCCTGCGGCCGATTTACGAGCGCTTCAACGAGGGATTTGATACCGCTGATCTAATTGCAGCGAAACTCCTTCTCTGCGAGTTAAATGGTGCTGGACGAGTCTGAGGCGTGAGCGGCGACAGGCAGCGAGTGCTCGTTTTCGCCCGCTAAGAATTCGATGCAAGGTTAAGAACTGCTCCTGGACGATGCGGCGCGAGTTCTGAATTGTTAGAGAGATGAAAGTGGCTACGCTGCTGTCGTGGCGATTCGTAGCTGCCGCCCTTTATCCAGCCGCGCCGCCGCGCCGCGCACCCCGACAGCCATCATTAAGGCAGCAACCAGCGCAGCCAGCGCCAAGGCCGAAAAGGCTGGCGTGTAGGTCCCAAAGCGGTCATACGCCTGGGCCGCGATTAACGGACCGACCACGATCCCAGAGCTGAAGGCGATCCCCACGAGAGCATAGATTGCGCCGAAGTTCGTCGACCCAAAGTATTGTCGGATCATGTATGGGAGCAGGTTTTCTTCTAAGCCAGAGCCAATTCCGATCAAGGCTACCGCCCCAATGAGACTCCAAGACCCTACATAGTGCGGAAGAAAAGCCGCGCCGGCCGCTACGCAAAGGAAGAATAGAAGGCCGAGGACCCAGGGCGCCACATAGTCCAACAGTATGCCTGTGGTCAGAGATGACAGCAGTCCTAAGGCTGCAAGCACCGCCGCCATCCGAGCGGCCGCCTGTCCTGAAAGGCCCCGGTCGGTGAGCATCGGAAAGAGGTGGACGATGCTAGCGGCAATGGCGGACATGACAAGAAAAGCAGTAAGGCTCAGCAACCAGAACAGACGAGTGGCGAGAGCATCCTTGGTAGAGAGACCGAAGGGCCATTGCTCCGGCGTGCGCTTCATCTCCCGCTGCGGCTGATTAACGGTGCGAGGAACGTTCCATACCAGAAGGGCCGCTGTGGGAAGCGCGATACAGAAAACCATCCCACTCAGGAAGAAATAAGCGCCCCGCCACCCACCATAAAAATGGACAAGCTCTTGAGCGACGATGGGCATGACCATCATACCAACACCTATCCCCATGTTGGCCACCCCGATGGAGAGGCCAAGCCGCCGGTCGAACCAGCGCGGTAGAAGACTAAAATAGCTAAGCGGTCCCGCTCCGATGCCTCCCGCCACGCCAAGTACAAAGCTCAGCCCGAGGAACAACGGGTAGCTGCCGGACAAGAACCCCATGGCGGCCATTGTTCCGCCGAATATAGCTGTACTGAGGAGTATGACGCTCCGGGGCCCAACGCGGTCAACCAGCACACCGACGGGCGGAGCAAATATACCGCAGATAAACCCCACTGAGATTCCAGCCGTGACAGCGGTCCTGCTCCACCCGAACTCGAGACAGATCCCGTCCATAAATACCGGCAATGTCGCCACATACATTGGGGCGAAGCTTAGGCAGAGGCTTAGGAAACTCGCAACCACCACGCCAAACGATCGCCACGATAGTTCGCGGTCGAGATTCTCTAGGTTCATGCGTCAGACACCGTAGCTTCGGATTGTAGGCGCCGTCAGATACGCCAACAAGTGCTGCGTTTCTTTGCGGCAAGCGTGATGGCACTTGTACCGCCTTTTTACCAAATACTTGAGCTTCGGCAGCAGCATTATTCGCCAAATTAAGGTGCGTTGCTCCAAGCGAGAAATCTGGAAGCACGGCACTCTAATAAGGGTCTGCGCGAAAACCGGCCGAGGCCGTTTTTACAGGCAGTGATTTCAGTCGGTTCCCAGAGGCTTTGGGCGGCGATGAACCTGCCATCTCCATCGGTTGCCGAGGCAAGGGCTCAAGGATGTCTACACCCAAAATCACCGACCCTTCGGGCGTGACCCGAACAGCACGATTATTCCTCCTCGAGCCGAGTGGGGGTCGTATTCATACGATGCAAATTGATGGCTCTGATCGCAGGATCATTGTCACGAATTGTCATCTTCCCGACAGTATCGCAGTGGATGTAGAGGCGGGGCACATCTATTGGACTAACATGGGCGTTCCCCGCCTCGGTGACGGCTCGATCGAGAGCGCCGATATCGACGGTCGCAACCGCCGAACGATTGTCCCGCAAGGCGTCACCCATACACCGAATCAGATTCACCTTGATAAGTGTAACGGAAAACTCTATTGGAGTGACCGAGAAGGCATGCGTGTCATGCGAGCTAACCTCGATGGCTCGCACGTCGAAACTCTGGTCCAAACCGGCCGCAGTTGCGAGGATCGGCGCGACCAGACTCGATGGTGCATCGGAATTACGATCGATCCGAAGCTTGGGAAGGTTTACTGGACACAAAAATGGCCGGATAACGCCGGCCTGGGCCGTATTTGTCGCGCCAACATGACCCTTCTGGAGGGGGAGAATCCGGCGAACCGCTCTGACATCGAGGTAGTGTTCGACCACTTGCCAGAGCCCGTAGACCTCGAACTCGATCTAGCAAACCGCATGCTTTATTGGACGGACCGCGGCCAACCCCCGCGCGGCAACACCGTGAGTCGCGCACCGATCGATAGAAATGCGGTGCCGGAGATTTTGGTCACTCACCTGATGGAAGATATCGGCCTCGCCCTCGATGTTTCCGACAATCGGATGTTCATCACGGACTTCGCCGGCTCCGTCTATTCCGCCGATCTCGATGGAAAGAACGCGCGTGACATACTTCACGCGAAAGTCAATCTCGGCGGCATCGCCTATGCTGACGCCTAATGAAAGTATGGGAAATGTCACGACCGACACCAAACCCATTCGTCCCATCGCTATCGTTGGAACCGGCGTGATGGGTGCGAGCTGGTCGGCACAATTTCTGGCAAAGAGAGCCCTCCGAATCGGGATTCCTATTGCAACGTCTGTTCAAGAAATACAACTCACCTTTCCCTACTTCCAAACGTACCGTCGGAAGCAAGGACATCGCTGGTTACCGAGGCGGGCCGGGGAGTCACTTTGTCGCGCCTTCCCTAAACCGACGTAATCAAGCGAGAAACCACGGGGGTTCCGCCAGTGTG
>JGI12635J15846_10001665_pt1 | contig 19404 bp, 19 predicted proteins | sample BlaSpr_A8_OM2_M2_FD_15846 | JGI IMG/M metagenome (IMG submission 15846) | reverse complement strand
GGGAGATTGAGCAGGGCTCCACGGGGAAAACAACAGCAATTCAGGTATTGCATACGCGACAATTGAACCTAGAATAAGATTAGGCCCGAAGGTTGATGTAACGCGGGCTGGTGTAATGCATGCTGTGTAATGCAAGCCGGTGTGACGCGGGCGGAATATGCCTGCGCGAATTTTTGTGCCTACAAGAGCGAATGTGACCGACCAGAACAATAAGCCGAGCCTCGACGAGCAAACTTTCGGAAAGCTTATTGAGGCCGCCTATGTGCTGCAGGAGCACAATCGCGAAATGCGGCTGCTGGAAGCAAATCTGGAAACCCAGAGCGAACGATTGCGGCAGCAAGAAGCCGAATCTCAGTCCGCCGTGCCGGGAAACTCCCACGCCGCGGAAGAATCATCCCCCCGCGAAGCCGACTATACGCTGACGCTGGCCGAGATCGTCGAAGCTCAGCACCAGATTCAGATTCGCCATCTGGAGGGGGACGACGCCATGGCGGTGGTCGCGGAAAGAATTGTGCGCATTACCCGGGCCAGCGGAGCGGGCATTGCCATTCTCGATGAAAAAACCGTGCGCTACCGCGCCGGGGCTGGTCCTACGGCTTTACCCCTGGGGAGCGAAACGGCGCTCACCAAGGCAGTTTGCACGACCTGCCTTCGCACCGGCCAGGTCCTGCGCACACCGGATGTAAATACGGAGTTCCTGTTCGATCCTGATCTCTGCCGCAGCCGGGGAATCCGCTCGCTCACCGCAGTGCCGGTCTACCATAACGGAGAAATTGTTGGCGCTCTCGAACTTTATTTTGAAAAGATCAATGGCTTCGCCGAGCAGGATATTCACACCTGCCAGCTCATGGCGGGACTGGTGACCGAGGCGATCGGCCGGGCCTCCGAGTCGTCATTGAAGAAATCCGTAGCAGAGGAACGTTCTTCGATGATGGCCGCGATTGAGCAGCTTGCGCCCAGTCTGGCCGCCTTAGCGGACGGGCAGAATGCGGCCGCAGGCGAAGACAGAGACGAAGGCCCGAAGCCAGCTGCTCCAAGTCCAGCTTCCATGACCGCTGTAGCGGATTCGGCTTGCTGGAAATGTGGGGGCAGGCTGATCGAAGCGGAACAATTTTGCGGAAATTGCGGAGCGCCTCGGTCAGAGAAAAGCAATTTCGCGGGAGTCGCTAAAAAAGTAGACTCTAAAAAGGTTCCTGCCCCGTGGCTCTTGCACCCGGGGAACTCCGGGGATCGGGCAACGCCCTCGAACGGCAGTTCATCGTCACACGTCGCGCCCATACCCTTTCCAGAAGATCCATTCGCAGCTCCGGTCGCGGGAAGAAGCGGCGGAGATAGGCTCTCCTCCGGCCCTTACTCTTTCGGCGCAGAATCCGCGGAGAGCAATATGCCATTCGCGGGGCCGCTGACGGCACAGCACACCAACGCATTGGCGAAATCCTCGCCGTCTACGCCCATGCAATCGGAGCCGGTTAATTTGAATCCGGTGGCCACCTCTACCACGTTGACTAAACCGGAGCAGCCGGACGCCGTGTGGACCTCCGCCGCGAAAGCTCGGGATTTTTTGGAAGAGATCTCCGGAAAGAGCTCCGGTAGATCATCCTTGGCCCGCTTCTGGAACTCGCGTCGCGGTTATTTCTACCTGTTCATCGCCCTCATACTTGTAGGGCTCGCGGCCCGGTGGGGAATCGTCTCAAGCCGTTCCCTCAGTGCCCAGAATTCCATCGCCACTGGCAAAGCGGCTCGATCCAAACCGCCCGCCGACGCTGGCCTCTCGGCCTTCGATAAGTTGCTAATCAGCCTCGGATTGGCGGAGCCGCCAGAAGCTCAGGAGTACAAAGGGAATCCTGACACTAAGGTCTGGGTAGATCTGCATACCGCGCTCTATTATTGTCCTGGCGCGGAACTGTACGGCAAGACAACCAAAGGGAAATTCGCCAGCCAGCGGGAGGCCCAGCTTGACCAGTTCGAGCCCGCTTCCAACAAAACCTGCGATTAATCGCTTCTCCGGGGCCTATCCTGCCTCCCCAGCCTTGACAACCCCACTGGGCGGTAGTGCAATCATAGGTTATCGGTCTTAGCTGCCAACTTGGCCGGCAATCGACCTCGGGGAGACGAAGCGTGGCTCAACCATCCGATGAGTCAAAATCGAAGACTTTGCTCGATCCAGAGCTGAATCCCATCCTCAATCCTTTGCTGGCAGCGCACATGGGACGCTGGGCCGAGGTATATTTCACCAGCCCGCCGGAGAAGCGTGAACAGGCAGTCGCCGACTTGTTGCGTGAATTGGCGGGAGACTCCGGATCGCCCGAGGTGATGGGTCAGCCCGACCGGGGCGACGCGCGAGTGCAGAAGGCAACCGAGGACGTTGCCGAAGCCTACCGGTTGGAAACGCAGGAACAGCAAGAAGGGGAAGAGGAGGAACGAGAGCAAGAGGCCGAGAGGAATCATGCTGCGCCCCTGATGGAGGTGATCGGCAACGCTTTCAGTATTTGCGCAGGCTGTGGCCATTTAAATATCAGCGGGCAAAAGTTCTGTGGCATGTGCGGGAGGTCTCTGAAGAACGGCGCTGCGCAGCCGGTGCAGGATCAAGAGACGCAAGACATGAAAGCTCAAGACACGGTTCAGCGGTACTGGGATAACGAGCCCGGCGCCACTTCGCAAAGAAATGAGCCCGAGGACTTCTCGATCTCTCGGAATGAAACCTCGACTTGGGAAACACCGCCCGCCACCGAACGCTTCAACGATTCCTACGGAAACGATTCCTACCGGGAGGAAACCGAGGTGGAGGACGAACCGCCTTCCAATTCCTCTCGCACCTTTGACCGGGACTCGTATGACCGGGACTCGCAATTCGCTCCGAAGCCACCGGAGTTCTCGTTTCCAAGTTACGAGCAAGATCCACCCGCCAGGAGTTACCGGCTCTACATTGGATTGGCGGTAATCCTTCTCCTCACGGTGCTTGTGTATTCAACCTGGCGTGGCAATACAGGCAGCAAGGGCAGCGCTGAAGCTCCAGAACTCCCAACCGCGGTGGATTCAACCCCAGCGCCAGCAGCGCCCAACTCGGCGAATAAGCAGGCGGAAGGATCCGCGTCGCAGGATTCAACGTCGCCAGGTTCGATGTCGCAAGGTTCAACGTCGCATGATTCAACGTCGCATGCTTCAACGTCGCATGATTCAACGTCGCAAAGTTCAACTCCGGCGAATTCAAACGGAGCCCCGGTTACTGAATCGTCAGCCCGGAACCATGGCGCGAGTAAGGCCGGGGCGGGCAAGACTGGCAGTGAGGCCAATCGGAAAAATTCCCCGAAGCCAGAGCCCCTTCGACAGGCGGCCGCGGTTTCACCGGCAGCACTACCCGCTCCCGCAGCCAGTCAAAACGGCTCGGAAGAACTGGCTACTGCCGAGAAGTACTTGCGAACCGGCCCCGGCGGTGCGCCACAAGCCGTGGGATGGCTATGGAAGGCTGTGGCCAAGCAAAACCCAGCCGCAACCTTGATGCTCTCTGATTTGTATCTGCGTGGAGAAGGAGTGCCGAAGAATTGTGATCAGGCTCGGCTACTGCTCGATGCCGCCGCCCGAAAAGGCCAACAGGCGGCGGCGGAACGACTGCGCAATTTACAGAGTTACGGCTGTCAATAGCCAAACCCTGAATCGCTTACGCCATGCTTCCCGAGATTCCCGATTCCAGCCGGCGCGATTCATACCACAGCGCCAATTCCACTCGATTCCATAGACCCAGTTTGTCGTAAATGACACGTAGGTAATTCTTCACTACGTGCTCTGTGGTGCCAATGGCCTCAGCGACGTCGCGGTTCTTTAGACCCTGGGCGACCAATTCGATGACGCGGTGTTCTCGTTCACTGGGGATGCGGTTTCCGTAACGTTCATTGTGGAACATGCTTGCCTCCGATAAAGAAGTGTTGCCAGTTTTACTCGCTTAATTCCGTCGTTGATTCCGAAACGCAAAAATAGACGGTTGAAATGGGCCTTTACGGTCCTGCGGGCCATTTTGAGCTGCTTAGCGATCTCAGCGTTGTCGCAGCCCTGCAAAAGCAGTTCTACGATCTGCCTCTCCCGCGGCCCCAACCGAACGGACTCCCTCATCACTTTTCCCTGCCCCCTGGTTCGATTTAGGTTTACTACGCGATGCACAACTGAAGTGTTTCCATTCTGTTAGCACCTACAGTGCCATTTTGAGACCAAATCCAATGTGACATCGGAGAAAGGATTTCCACAGGCGCTTCCGCCTGCGAGGGTCGCAGACCCAGATAATCCGGGATAAGGATGTAGGGCAACTAAGGCCCTTAGGGTATGAAAAAGCAGTAACTTACGTGACTTGTAAAACCTTGTGCCTGCTCGGAGGGGATGAGCATGTTCCCGAAACGAATTCATGCTCCGGGTTGTAATAAGAAATTAATAAAAACGGCAGCAAAAACATCTACCGGAAGCCCAAGTCGGAGCCTTTGTTTCCACATCGTCGGGTAAACACCCTAGGTTAAATCTACTGTCTTTCCCTAGTGCACCTTGAACAATTTACATCTCGCGCTTTTCCACAGGTTGTGACTTGGGGTGGTCTCCAACTTGACGCGCGGCATCTGTATCGCCGCAAATCGATTGGAATTCTCCACCTGATTGGCGGGACAGTAAGTTAAGTGAGCTAAGTTTGCTGAGCACTGAGTTGGCCGGACGAGACATCAATAAGGAAGCAGCGGAGCGCCCTTTTGCCAGCGAGGATGTTTACAACACGGAAGAGAAAATACGGACCACAAGTTCGGTTTGCCGATGGGTGTCGGTCTTCATGAAGATGCGCTTCAGGTGAGTGCGGGCGGTGTGCGGGCTGATGAACAGCGCCTCTGCCGCTTCTTCGATCGATTTTCCCTTTAACAGATGCGCGGCCAGCCCGGCCTCTCCGCGGGTCAAGCCGTAAAGTTTGCACAGGACCGGTTCATCCACTTCCAGTCCCATGTCCTGGTCATAGAGTGTCATCAGCGCGGCGCGACTTTCCGTTCCCGGCCAGCAATCTAAACCCGGACCAGGAACGACCCTCACGATCAGCGCGCTGTGCGCCGCTTTGCGGGGCAGCGTGATCGGCGAACCTTTCGGCTCTCCTCGTTCCGGAGTGGTGATTGCCTCGTCTAGAAGTTTACGCAGTAAGTGCGTGTCCGACGCCCGGTCTGCTACCAGCCCGGTTTTCGCCAAGCTCAGCCCATCTTTTTTTTCGAGAATCGCCAGCGCCGCGCGGTTGGCCAACTGAGGATATCCCTCGGAAGCCACCAGCATCGCGCCATTCCTCACCAGATCCAGCCCGTAGGTCAGCGCAATCATCACATCTTGAGAGCTCACTTCGTCCGTTGTTGACCTGGGATAGGAACCAGCGGCAAAAGTGCTGCTCGAATAGACCTTCAGAGGTTCAGCACTGGAAGGAGATTCGCTTTTAGTTGCATTGTCTCGGGTATTTTCCATCGAATTCAAATCTGCGGCTCCCGAAGTCCCGCTACGGCTGATTAGGAAATGTTTGGATTTATGCTGGCCATTTTTCCAGCCCCAGCTTGTGTCTTTAGACTCACAAACTTTAGTGGAGCGAGTATCGTCGAAGCCTGTTACTGAAAGATGACACTTATGTTAGGGAAATGTGAATTTCGGGCCAAAAACGGCGATTCTGTGGAAATGCACCGTAAAGCGAATCCTTCCCCGCGGCCAAGCGGTACTTCAAGACCACTGGCTATTACCTCATCGGCGAGATCGTGCTCCAATCTCCGGCAAGGCGTGAAAGAAAAGGAAGCAGAAGTAGACTTTCTTGCGGAGCGGGTTGTCGATGGTTGGGCAGGAACTTGGCAGGAGCATGTCCTTGATGCAGGAGTAAGTCCTTATATAGTGACCATTTGCGATTTGCGTAAACCCTGCCATGGTCGAATGCAACCAAAGTAGTAGGTCACAGTAAATCCAGCAGTAGCGTGGCAACACGCTCTGCATTATTGAGGGGAACTAATATGGCAGGCGACATGGATAGGAACAAGCAGCAGGGCAGCCAGGACCAACAGGGTCAAGGCAACGAGTTCCAGAAGAGCGGACAGACCGGCCAGTCCGGACAAACGGGCCAGAGCGGTCAATCCGGACAGAAGGGCAACGTTGACCCGAACAAGAAGCCGACCCATGACCAGCAACATGACCAGCAAGAAGAGCGGGACCGCCAGCGTCGCGCTTCATAAGAGCAAGAGATTGACAGTAAGGAACGAGGAGCTCCGGCCCATGGGCTGGAGCTCTTTTTGTTGGAACCGGATTGAGGTCGGTGGACTGAGTTGTGCACGCGCCGTACTGGAGGTAGTGGAAGAAGATTCAAAATACGGTGGTGAAACCGTTAACCGGCAAAGGTCAGGAAGAAGTATCGCGAAGGAAATCGGTCCGAGCGCAGCCTTTCTTCGTGTAGCTTCGTGGACTTGGTGGTTAACGGTTTTGGAGACTGCCCCCACTGAACTGGATAATCGCTACGGGGATGCGGTGCATTGTTTACAATAGGAGATTCGACTAGTTGCGTGGGAGAATCCTGTAATCAGTCGAACATACCTTGGAACAGTCTAATCACAAACCCGGCGCGTCAGCTCGCGTTGCGCCCACCGTTTTCTGGCGTGTGGAGGGGAGTCTTCTCGACCTGACCGTGGTGCAGCCGGTGGCGTTCTTTACCTGGAACGCGCAATCGTTCTCAGAGCGATTCCGGCGTCGAGGATTGATTTTCCTGATGGCGGTGCTGCGTCCGTTTCTGTACTCGACCAACCGGAAATTTGCCACGCGGGTGGTGCATACGGTTTTGCGGGGGGTGACCCGTGACCGGCTGGATCTTTTGGGTGAAGAATACTTCCAATACAAGTTGAAGCCGAAATTGAAGGCGCACGGCGTGGAGCGGGTGCGGGAGCTGGTTTGCTCGGGCGCGGATGTGGTGCTGGTGAGTCAGGGGCTGGAGCACGTAATGAAGCCGCTGGCGCTGCATCTGGGAGTGAATCGGATTGTGGCCAACCGGCTGGAGTTTCGCGATGGAGTGGCCACGGGACGGCTGCTGGAACCGGTGATCCGGCCCCGGGGAGCGTTCGCCCCGATTCGCGATCAGAGTCCGGACGGACGACGGGCGCCCAAGACGCTGGCGCGGCAGTTGGATATTTCCGTGGAACAGTTACGTGCGGCAGTGATTGGAGCGAAACGAGAGCTCCCGGCCAAAGAACCTCCGATCGTACATTTTGAGGGGAAACGGCAAGAGGCCGGACTTTCGGTGCGGCGTGCCCTGGCCGGGAAACATGTGATGCTGATCGGCGTCACCGGATTTATCGGCAAGGTGTGGCTGGCCAATACGCTGGTGGAGTTGCCGAAGATCGGGCGGATTTATTTGTTGGTGCGGCGGCAAAAATCGAACCCAGCGCTGCGGCGTTTTGAAAAGATTGTGGAAGAGTCGCCGGTCTTCGATCCTTTGTTTGAAAAGTACGGAGTGGGGCTTGGCGATTATCTGCGGGAAAAAGTGGAAGTGGTCGAGGGAGATGTTACCCGCGCTGGTTTAGGGCTTGAGGCTGAGGTTGGGCGACGGTTGCAGAAGAATCTGGATCTGATCGTGAACAGTTCCGGATTGACTGACTTCAATCCCGATCTGCGGGATGCATTGTCCACCAATACGGATGCGGCGATGAACATCCTGGAGTTTTTGCGGGGATCGGATCATGCCGGGCTGTTACACCTGTCAACCTGTTACGTGGCGGGCGAGCGGGATGGGCGAGTCCCGGAGAGGCTGATTCCGAATTACACGCCACATCGCGTTCCTGATTTTGATGCCGAGAAAGAGTTGCGCTCGCTGCATGAGTTGATTGCCAAGGCAGAGGCCCAGGCCGAGGGCGAAGAAGTGACGGCCGGGCTGAGGTCGCAGTCCTTGGCAAAGGAACATGCCGCCAAGGGATTGCAGGGTGCGGCGCTGGAAAATCAGATTCGCAAGAACAGGATCCGCTGGCTCAAAACTTATTTGACTGAGGAAGGCACGCGGCGGGCGAAGGAACTGGGCTGGCCAAATACTTATACTCTGACGAAGAGCCTGGCGGAATCGCTGATCGTGAAATACGGACGCGGCTTGCCCATTGCGGTAGTGCGTCCCGCGATCGTGGAAACTTCGGTGGCGAAACCTTTTCTGGGGTGGAACGAAGGCATCAATACGTCGGCATCGCTCTCCTATTTGTTGGGGACTTATTTCCGGCAACTGCCGTCGAATGAACGCAAGCGGCTGGATATTATTCCCGTGGATGCGGTTTGCGCGGGGATGACGCTGATCTCTGCGGCCATTGTGGAGCGGCGGCATGATGAGTTGTACCAACTCGCGACTTCGGCGACGAATCCGTGCGACATGGGAAGATCGATTGAGCTGACTTCGCTGGCACATCGCAAACATTATCGCGCGCAGGAGGGACTGGAATCCTGGCTGCGATTGAGGTTCGATGCCATTCCGGTATCGAAGACGCGCTATCAGAGAATGTCAGCGCCGGCGCAGAAGGCCATTGTGAAGTCGATTCAGAAGATCATGTCGCCGCTGCCCCTGAAGAAAACGCCGTTGGTGAAGGCCGAGAGGAATTTAGAGCGGCTAGAAAAACTGATTGAATTGTTCGAGCCGTTCATTCTATTAAATGAGCACGATTTTGCGGCGGATAATGTGGAGAAGCTTTCACAGGCGTTAGTTGAAGATGAGAAAGAAGAGTTCGGCTACAAAGCAGCCATACTGGACTGGTGGGATTATTGGATCAACGTTCATATTCCGGCGCTGCGGAAGTGGACTTATCCGTTGATCGAAGGCAGGCCGCTGGAGGCGCGTCCGCCGCGGAGTCTGCAAAGTGGTGAAACGGTGAAAACGGGAACGAATGGGAACTGGTGAATGGCGATTTTTCTGACAGGATCGACGGGATATATTGGCGCGCATGTGGCGGCGAATCTGTTGCGCGACGGCGCCGGCCTGAACGTATTGGTGCGCGCGCGGGATGCGGCGGAAGCCGAAGGCCGATTGTGGCAGGCAATGCAGTTGCATCTGGATTTCCCGCAGTTTTATGAATATTTGCAAACCCGGATAAGGGTGTTTCGCGGCGATTTGACCGACTCGGGTTTTGGATTGGGGCGCGATGAATACGATCGCCTGGTGCATACCACCGATTCGGTGATTCATTGCGCGGCATCGCTGAACCGGAAATCCGAGAAAAGCTGTTTGAATGTGAACCTGCGCGGGACTTTAGAAGTACTGACGCTGGCGCGGCATGCGGAGCATTATCACGGGTTGCGGCGCTTCAGTCAGGTGAGCACGGTGGCGGTTGCAGGCAAGCGGCAGAATGAAGTCGTGGCCGAGGACCGGTCGATTGATTGGGAGCGGTCGGATTACGATCCCTACGCGCGTACGAAGAAATTCTGCGAGCACATGATGCGCGTTCTGCTGCCGGAAACGCCAAAAACTATTTTTCGCCCAAGCATCGTTCTCGGCGACAGCCGCTTTCCGGAGACCACGCAGTTCGATATGGTGAAGGCGTTTGTTTTTCTGGCAGGCCTGCCGGTGTTGCCATTTCGTCCCACCGACAAGATCGACATCGTGAACGTGGACTTTGTGGCCGATGCGATTTCGACGCTGCATCAGAAAGAAAATCCACAGTACGATACGTATCACCTCTCGTCCGGAACCGGTTCGCAGACATTTCGCGAGATCACGAAGGCATTGTCCGCGGCCCAGAATAAACGCGCGCCGGTGTTTGTGCCGGTAGCGGAGCGTCCATTTGCGGGTTCGGTGAATTTTCTGGCAAACCGAAAGGGCGCGGTGGGCAAGGGCGCGTCGTTGATGAAAGTCTTCATGCCTTATCTGGTGTGGAATACGGTTTTCGACAACCGACGCGTGACCGCGGAACTGGGAAAGAAGCCTGTGCCGTTCTCGGAGTATTGCTATCCGCTCTACAAATTCAGCAGCGAAAATAATTTTACCTACCGGTATCGGCCGTGGCCGGCAGCGGCGGGAGGAACAGCCGCATGATGGATTTTATTCTGGAAGCCTGGGTGAGCAGTTCGATTGAGCGCGCTAAGGCCGGCTGGATGCTGGGCGCGGGCAAGCGCTGGCAGCCAGGCGAGAAGCTGAAGTTGTTGTTTGCCGGCTATAACGGCACGCGGAATATGGGATCGGACGTACGCGTGGAGGAGATGCTGCGGCAGATTCGTCACATCCTCGGAGCGGAACGTGTGGATTTCAGCGTGATGAGCCAGAATTTCGACTTCTCGCGGGGATATTTTGAAGGCACGAAACAAGTGCATCTGCCGGATATTTTCCCGCCGTTCCTGGCGAATGAAGTGCCGCGGCACGATGGCGTGGTGGCCTGCGAAGGATCGATGTTTAAGAGCAAATTCGCTAATGCGCTAACCACGATGATGATCGGGTCGCTGGGCATCGCGGCGGCGCAGAACAAGCTTTCCGTGGGTTATGGCGCGGAAGCGGGGCACATGGATCCACTGGTGGCGAAGATGTGCGGGAGATACTGCAAGAGTTCCTTTGTGATCACCCGAAATGAAGAATCCCGCGGAGTGCTTCGCGAGTTGGGCGTACCGACTGAATTGGGCACGGACACAGCCTGGACGTTTGAGCCGAAGCCCCCGGAATATGGGCAGAAGGTTCTCCGAAAAGTTGGATGGGATGGAAAGACTCCGGTGCTGGTGGTGTGTCCGATCAATCCTTTTGAATGGCCGGTGAAAGCTTCGGTGGCAAAATATGCGATCCGTAGCTTGACCGGCGCTTATAAAGACAGCCATTACCGCACAGTTTATTTTCACAATTCGGGACCGGCGGCGGATCGGGCTTACCAGAAGTATTGGACGTCGATTGCGAATGCGGTGGATGCGTTCCGCAAGAAGAAAAATGTTTTTGTGATTCTGGCAGCGACGGAACGATTGGACGCGCGTCCTGCCAGGCGCATTTCCGAGAAATTGGGTGGAGTGCCGGTTCTGACTTCGGACGAATACAACATGTATGAATTGGTGAGCGTGTTGCGGTCGTGCCACATGATGGCGTCGTCGCGGTACCACGGGATTGTGACCTCGATGCCGGGATTGGTGCCCTCGGCGGGGATCACGATGGATGAGCGCATTCGCAACTTGATGCGGGAGCGGGGACATCAGGATCTGTTGATGACGGTGGATGATCCGGAACTCGAGGGCAAGCTGCTGGTTGCCTTGGAGAAACTAAGCAGTGACGGCGAAGCGATTGCGGATGGAATTGCGAAGACGGTCGTCAAGAACTTGAAAGTGATGGCTCGGATGGGCGTTTATTTTGAAGAGGAAGTGCAAAGGCGGTATCCCGAGTTCGAAACGCGCCGCGGCGAATGGAGTTGGGAGGACTATTTGCCGCCGATGAACCAAGGGCTGCGCGAGTTGGTGACGGCTTACAACTGAATTATGCGAAGCTTCTGCGGTTAGTTTCAGTATTTCGATTTTGACTGATCCCATCCCATTCATCGGAGATATTTTCGCGCAGCTTCAGGCGGCTGCGGATGTCCGCATTCTCGCCGAAATTCGTGACGGCGAAATTACCGGTGTGACCGGGCGCGAACTCCTGGAATTAATTTGCCGGGCGCGAACCTTTATCGCCTCGAAGAAGCTGAAGAAGGGCGACCGCTGCGGCTTGCTGGCGGCGAACAGCATTCGCTGGGTGGCGACGGATTTGGCGCTTATGGCTGAGGGATTGATTGTGGTGCCGCTCTACTCGCGGCAATCACCGGCTGAGTTGACCGCGATGATGAAGGATTCCACGCCCGCATTGTTATGCTGTGGCGACGCTACGCTGCGCGATGAGATTGCGCGCGAGTGGGCGGAAGCGCCGCCGCAATATTTATTCGATGAGATTTTCGCCGGAATCGAGCGCGTGCAACTGGAGCGGCCACAGGTAGAAAAAGATGATGCGGTAACCATCATCTATACCTCGGGAACATCGGGCGAAGCCAAGGGCGTCGTGTTGACGGTGGCGAATGTGAGTTTCATGCTCGGGCGGACCGCGGAGCGGTTGGAGCAGTTGATGTCCGGTTCTGCTTCAGAGCCTGCGCCCGAACCGGCAAGGAAAGATTTGGCGGGGCAATATCTTGCGCGTCAGGATCGTATCTTTCATTATTTACCCTTTACCTTTGCCGCGTCGTGGATTGCGCTGCTGACGTTTTTGAAGCGGGGAAGCCTGGTCACCATCAATATGGATCTCGCGAAGATCGCGAGCGATATGCGGACGGTGGCTCCGGATTATTTTCTGAATGTGCCGCAACTGCTCGAACGCATGCGCCGGGCGGTGGACGAGCAGCTGTGGCAAACCGGTGGCGTGGCGCAAGCGATTTATTCCCGCGCCAAGGGCGCCTGGGCGCGCCGACAGGAGAAGCAGTCCAAGAGCGGCGACGCGATGTGGCTGGGTCTGGCGAACCGCCTAATCTTCCCCGCGATTCGGAAGAAGATGATTGGGAAAAATCTGAAAGCGCTGATTTGCGGTTCGGCGCCGCTGAGCCTGGAGACGCAGCTCTATTTCCTGATGCTGGGAATCCGAGTCTTGCAGGTGTATGGACTGACGGAGACGACGGCGATCTGCACTATGGATGATCCGGATCGCGTTGAATTGGGTTACGTTGGCCCGGCGATTCCAGGGATGGACATGAGGCTCGCTGAGAACGATGAAATCGTGGTGCGTGGGCCGAATGTTTTTCGCGGATATTGGAATCGTCCGGAGCAGACCATGGAAGTGCTGCGCGATGGATGGTTCCGTACGGGAGATCAAGGCGAAAAAAGTGCGGCGGGGAATTGGCGCATTACCGGGCGTATTAAGAATTTGATTGTGTTGGGCTCCGGGCACAAGATTTCGCCGGAGCCGCTCGAGAGTGCGATTGCGAAACTATTGCCGGAGGCGCAGCAGGTTGTCGTAGTTGGAAATGGTCGAGGATATTTATCGGCATTAGTGACTGGGAAGGTGGCCTCTGAGAAAGTGCAGGCGATATTGGATGCGGTGAATCCAGAGCTGCCCCACTATAAACAGGTACGAGCGTTCCGCATAGTGGAAGAGGCGTTTTCAATTGAAAATGGTTTGTTGACGGTGAATGGAAAATTGAAGCGCGATGCCATTGCAGCGCGCATGAAGAATGAGATTGAAGCTTTGTATGGCGTAAAACAGGCGGCCAGTTGAGGGAAGAATTTTGATTCCTGCCAAGGACACAAACGTGGGTGCTAAAGAATCTGGGACAGGGTCGGCGAGCGCGTGCGCCAAAAACACTTTAGCTTGGACCCTGAATGACGGGGTGGTCGAACTGGCTCTGCATCGCTCACCTTGCAACGAGTTGGGGTCTGCCTCGCTGGAGGAGTTGGAGGAATTTGTAACGGCATTGGCGCGGATGCAGGACGCGGCGCACGCCCTCATTATTTATAGCGAGATGAAGCCGGGGTTTTGCGCGGGGGCAGACTTGCGCGAACTCTATCTTCGCTCCCAGGCGATGGAAAGGTCCGAAGCGGCGAGAGGGGTGCGGGATTTTCTGGAACGCATTCATCGCGTATTCAATATGATAGATGCCGCGCCGCTGACCACGATCGCGGCCGTGCATGGAGTAACTTTTGGCGGAGGCTTCGAGCTGGCGCTGACTTGCGATTTGATCATCGCGGACAAGATGGCGCGATTTTGTTTTCCGGAACTGCGGCTTGGATTGATTCCAGGATTTGGCGGGATCCCGCGACTGAAGCGAGACTTGGGAAATGCGGTGGTGCGGGATTTGTTGCTCACCGGGCGAAGCTTTAATGCGAACAAGGCCCAGCAGGTCGGTTTGGTGAGCCAGGTCGTGGGAGAAGGAGAGGCATTGCGCGCGGCGCGAGCAACGGCGGCCCAGCTGAAGAAATTCGATCGTGCTACCGCGGTCGCGGCCAAGAGATTCATCAAGCCGATTCCGCATGAGGAGTTGCGGCAGGAGATCGAGTTGTTCTGTGAATTATTTGCCAGTCCTGCGGTGGAAGCGGGTTTGCGGAGATTCGTGGAGAGTACGGATGCGCAACCTTATCTGCCGTAGCGGACCGGCAAGGGTTGAGTAGCAAGTACCGAGTACCGAGGGAAAGCAGGTTCCTCACGGGGCTGGCGCCCGTTTCGGAATGGCAAAGTTTTATCGGAATGGTTTTGAGAGGAGAGATGGCGAACGCTGAACAGACGCTGGATGAAATATTGCAACTTGCGGCGGCGCATTTTAAGGTGGCGCGCGAGAAACTTTCTCCGGATGACGATTTTTTCAAAACCCTGGGGATCGATAGTTTACAGACGCTCGACTTGCTGACGAAGCTGGAAAACCACTTTCATGTGGAACTACCCGATTACGAGTTGCAGGGCGTGTCCGACTTCCGCACGCTTGCGGGGAAAATACAGGCAAGGTTATAAAGAAATAAAGAATTCGAAGAGTGAATTGCCGAATGGAGTAAGGACGGGCATAATGCACTCTTCCAGGAATCAGTACTCGCAGTCTAGAGCATGAACTACAGCAACAACCGTCAACTTTCTTTGAATGCTCGATCTCCAAAAATATAGCTGCCTGGGTGCGGCCTTACGCGATGCGTTGGACCGGTTTTCCGGTGAGACCTGCCTGATTGAAGCGGATCGCGACCGTGAGAAGACCCGGCTTACCTACTCAGACTTCAAAGAAATCAGTTTGCCTTTGACGCGCGCGCTGGAGGACGCCGAGTTCGATGCCGGTGATCGCGCGGCCATTCTAATGACGAATCAGTCGAAGTGGCTGATCTCCGCCTATGCGATTTTCTATTGCGGCGGCGTGCTGGTTCCGTTGGATTACAAACTGACCGCGAATGAGCAGTTGGCCCTGCTGGAGCATTCGAAAGCCAAAGTGCTGGTCGTGGAATATCACCTTTGGCGGGCGATTATGCAGTTGCCGGAATTTTCCAAACTCAAGACCAGGCTGGTGCTGGTGACCGAGGCGCCGCTGAAGAGTGATCTTGGCGGAGGATTTCGCTGGGAAGATTTTAAGCGCAAGGGCGCGCCGGATTTTGTCATGCGAAAGCGCGACGATGTCGCTTGCATCGTCTACTCCTCGGGCACGGGCGGACGGCCCAAGGGATGCGTGCTGACGCACGAGAATTATCTGGAGCAGTGCCGGGCGCTGACCGCGTGGTATCCCTTTTGGCCGGGAGTACGGTATCTCAGCATTCTTCCCACGAATCATGCGATTGATTTCATGGTGGGGTTTATTGGCCCGTTTGTGTGCGGAGCCTGTGTCGTGCACCTGCGAACCTTGCGCCCGGAGTTTGTGCGGGATGCTTTTGTGCGTTACCGGATTACCTACGTCGCGCTTGTACCAATGATCGTGAAGAATCTAGAGCGCGGGTTGCGGGCCAAGTTCGACGAATTGCCGGCCTGGAAGCGGACGATTTTGAACCAGATGATCGGACTGAACAAGTTGCTCACGCGGGACAGACCGCGAGTGCGGTTGAGCCGATGGTTATTGCCGCAGGTACACCGGGCGTTTGGCGGAGATTTGCATGCGCTGATCACAGGTGGTGCGTTCATGGAACCCTCGACCATGCAATTCTTCTACGACTTGGGCATTCCGGTAGTGAATGGATATGGACTCACGGAAGCTGGGACGGCGCTGACCTTGAACGATCTGAAACCGTTTCGTGCGGATACGGTGGGTAAGCCGCTGCCGGGGGTGGAATTGAGAGTGCTGAGTCCGAACGACGAAGGGGTCGGCGAGATTGCAGCGCGCAGCAAGACCGTCATGTCAAATTATCTGGACGATGCCGAACTGACGCTGGAAACGATTGTCGACGGCTGGCTGCTGACCGGTGATTTGGGGCGCTTTGATAGGACCGGACATTTACAGCTCTTCGGCCGAAAGAAAAATATGATCGTGACCGAAGGCGGTAAGAATATTTATCCCGAGGATATTGAAACCATTTTCGATGGGCTGCCGGTGAAGGAATATTGCGTGTTCGCGGCCAACTATGTTTGGCCGCAAGGGAAGTTGGGCACGGAGATGCTGTTCGTGGCGCTGCGATTGGAACAGAATCAACGCTTCGACAGCGTTTTGCTACAGGAGATCGTGGGTCGCAACCGGAGGCTGCCGGATTTTAAACGGATTGGCGGATACCTGATCTGGGAAAAAGACTTTCCGCGCACGGCGTCAATGAAGATTAAGCGCCAACTGCTGGGTGAAGAGATCGGAAAAAATCTGGAGCGGGGAGCGGTGGTGGGGCTGTGAACCAGCGCCAGCCTTATCTCGGCGTGGTGAATCCGGCGGCGGGGGGCGGGCGAACCCGGAAGATGCTGGGCCCGGCGTTGGAGCGGCTGAAGGCTGGCGGAGTTGCGGTCGAGATAGTGGAGACGCGCGGCGCCGGCGATGCCACCCGGATTGCACAGGAAGCTTTCCGGGCGGGAAAAAGAAAATTTATCGCCGTGGGCGGCGACGGGACTTCTTACGAGTTGATCAACGGACTTTTCCCGCAGGCAGAAGGCGAAGACCCTCCCACGCTTGGGTTTCTGCCTTTAGGGACGGGCAATTCTTTTCTGCGCGATTTCAGCGATCAGGGAGTGGAATACGCGATTGAGTCGCTGATTGCGGGCCGAAGCCGAAGCTGCGATGTGCTGCGTTTGCACCATCGCGCCGGAGTGATTCATTACATCAATTTGCTGAGCGTGGGATTTCCCGCCGATGTTGCGAATCTGAGAGCGCGGCGATTCAGCGGTCAGGGAGAATTGGGATACGTGATCTCTATCTTCCTGGGGCTGGCCCGTTTGCAAAGACGGCCGTTTCCAGTGCGGGTGGATGGGGCAAATGACTTTGACCGGCGACGCTGTTTGTTTCTCACTTTTAACAACAGCAAGTTTACCGGCGGAACAATGATGATCGCTCCTAAGGCTGAAGTGAACAGTGGGCGCATCGAGTATGTTCGCTGGGGTCCGATTGGGAGAATGGGGCTGGTGCGTAATCTGCCGCGACTTTACGATGGCACACACATTCAGCATCCAATGGCGGAGAGAAAAGCGGTGCGGCGGGTCGAATTCGATCTGGAAAATCCAGTCGATGTAATGGTGGATGGAGAGGTGCTTACGCTGCATTGCGAGTCGATCGATATATTGCCCGGAGCGTTGAACGTAATCGCTTGATGGCGTGATATAAAAAGTTGAACGAGCGGGAAGGGAATCATGTCCGAACAGCGGCGGCAGCAGCAGAAAATGCGAGTGCAGGAACCGGAGAAGTTTGTTCCGTCCCGGAAGATGCTGATTTGGGGCGGGGTCATCGTGCTGTTCGCTCTTGCCTATGCGGGGGGATGGTACTACAGAAATCATAAGTACGATGACTTTGCGAAATGTCTGGCCTCGAAACAGACGAAGATGTATGGGCTGTATTGGTGCCCGCATTGCGCGGAGCAAAAAGAAATGTTTGGCAGGGCATTTCAGTACGTGCCCTACGTGGAATGCGCGATCCGGGGATCGAAGGCACTCAACCCGCAATGCTCGGCGGCGGGCATAAAATTGTTTCCCAGTTGGCAGTTTGGCACGAATCCTCCTAAAGAAGGCGTGTTTCCCTTGGAGGAGCTCTCCGATAAAACCGGGTGCAGTCTGCCGTGAGCACAGCCTCGGAACAATCTGAGAGCACTGCTCGCGAGAATAACGATCGCATTTTGTTTGTGGCGATCGCTATTCTTGCCCTCGCCGGCCTTCTAGTTTCCGCGGTATCTTTGCAACGTCACTATGCGAAGTCGGCCACTGCTTTTTGTGACATTGGAGAGAAGTTCAATTGCGACATCGTGAACCGGAGCGAGTACTCGAGCATCATGGGAATTCCGGTGGCTGGAATCGGAGTAGTGGGATATGGCTTGCTCCTGGCGCTAGCTACAGGTTACCGGTCGCACCGAGAAACGCCTTTACGCTTATTGCTCGCGGCCGCAGCGGGGCTCGCCTTCGCGCTTTATCTTACCTATGTGGAAGGCCGCATTCTCGATACATGGTGCGTCCTTTGTTTGAGCTCGCTGGCGATTATTGTGATGATCGCCGTGCTTGCGTCCGCGATTAAAGTGCGCGGTCGATTCAACGCCTGAAATTCTCTCCGATGGCAAGAACCCAGAAAATTAAAAATAATATAGTCGCTGCGCAGCCAATTCGCGCCGAAGGAGCGGTAGGGGATCTGCGGCTGCATGAGTTTCGCAGCCGTATTTTTCGCAATACTCGCTATCTGCGGGTGTGGCTGCCTCCGGGGTATGACGATGCGCAGAACGCGAGCCGCACCTATCCGGTTTTCTATCTCAACGACGGGCAGAATCTTTTTGAGGCTATTTCCGCATTCGGCGGAGTCGAATGGGGCGTGGACGAAACCGCGGATCGGCTGATTCGCCAGGGCGCGGTGCCGCCGATGATTGTTGTAGGCATTGATAATACGGGCAAAGATCGGCTGCGCGAATATGTGCCGTATCGCTCGTTCCATCCGAAGATGCTGCGCGTGCAAGGGCGTCACTATCCGGATTTTTTGATGAAGGAAGTGATGCCCTTTGTGGAATCGACTTATCGAATAGCGCCTGGGCCGGAAAATACTGGACTAGGCGGTTCTTCGCTGGGAGCGCTGATTGCGCTCTATACTGCGATTGCGCGGCCGGGAGTGATCGGCAAACTGCTGCTCGAAAGTCCGTCGCTATGGGTGGCGAGCCGGCAGGCGATCAAAGACAGTCGAGTGGTGCGGATCTGGCCGGAGAGAATATTCCTTGCGGCGGGAACGGCGGAAGCCAGCACTCCGGAACGCAGCCGCAGCGTAGTCGACGACGTGCGGGAACTCGCCGCGATCCTACGTCGTGCAGTGTTAAGCGAAAAACGACTGCGCATGGTGATCAAGGATGGAGCCAGCCACACGGAAGCAGCCTGGGCGGAACGATTTCCGGAGGCGCTGCAGTTTTTGTTTGGGGAGTAGTTTCGCGATGAAATTCATGCTGCGTAGAATCGCTATAGAAGACGCTTCTACCGGGCAATTCTTTCACAGACCGATGTGGATTTTTGTCACCGCGTTCCTTTTGAGGACGGCGGTGATGGCTACATTTTTCGCCCATAGTCAATTCACTTGGGGCGTGAACGAGTCAGCAGGGATCGCTCGTTCGATTGTCGAAGGGCACGGTTTTTCGTCCGCGTTTCACGTTGCGGATGGGCCAACCGCATGGCTTGCCCCTGTGTATCCCGCTCTGATCGCGGCAATATTTCGCTTTCTGGGAATAGAGAGCGTGGCTTCCGCAGGCGTAGCTGTCTTGTTCAATGTGATTTTTTCCTCGCTGACAGCGGCCGGAGGCATATTTTAAAAATGTCGGTTTCTCTTTACATCCTACCGGCGGCGCAATGCTCTATCAAAAGGAAGGGGAAATTGCATTTTC
>JGI12635J15846_10001662_pt1 | contig 19416 bp, 13 predicted proteins | sample BlaSpr_A8_OM2_M2_FD_15846 | JGI IMG/M metagenome (IMG submission 15846) | reverse complement strand
GGAGCCAACAACGTGAAGTCCACGGCCGACCAGAACGCGATCTGCACCAAGTGCCACACCGAGACGCGCGGGCCGTTCGTCTATGAACACGTCGCGGTCAAGGCCGAGGGGTGTGTGGGATGCCACACTCCGCACGGTTCCCAGAACGCCCGCCTGCTGAACATGCCGGCCATCAACCCGCTCTGCAACCAGTGCCACAGTGGCGTAGCTGCCAACACGGTTCACGGAATGGGCGCGGGGTCGTCGGAAACCATAACTTGTACGAACTGCCATACCAATATTCATGGCTCGAACATGAACGCGGCGTTCCTCAGGTAGGGGTCATCGATTGCAACGCGCCTGGAGAATTGCGGAGGCGGGGCCCGCGTTTCGATTGGGTGTAGGGATTCAGGGTCTCGACGAGCAATGTTTTTCAAATGAGGCTTTAGATGAACCCAGGATGGATTTCCCGGCTGTTGATTGAAAAGCATTCTCTTGCGGCGGCTCGATGCATTGTCGGGGGCATGGCCGCAGCCATTTTGGGCTTGACGGCGGGCACTGCCGTCGCGCAGCTTCCAATATTTGTGTCTCACCAGACCGCTCCGGACGGCTACACGCTTCACGAGTCTATCGATCTGGGCGGACATGTGGCCAATATCGCTGGCAGCGGTGCCATGTACGACACTCTGGTCAACCAGCAGTCCGGTCCGCGCATACTCGGGGAGACCTATGAACTGCGCGCGCTGCCGAACACGAAGAACACCCTCGTCGATCACTTGAAAGCCTTTACCAGCGGGCTCGGCGGCGATCCGTACAACGTTGCCAAGCTGGACTTTTCCAAGGGCAAGCTCTACGACTTCTCCGGCTTGTTCCGCCGTGACCGCCAGTACTTCGATTACAACCTGCTGGGCAATCCGAACCTTCCGCCCGGCCAGTCGATTCCAATCGGTCCCGCCGCGGCGCCGACGGGTTCCTACGCGTGGCCGCAGGTGACGCAGTCGCCGTTTATGTTCAACACGGTGCGCCGCATGACGGACACCAAACTTACACTGCTTCCGCTGTCGAAGGTGACCTTCCGCGTCGGCTACTCGCAGAACGTCTTCCAGGGTCCGAGCCTGTCGCCCAGCGGTTATCAGGTTGCCGGCGCCTACGACCTGCTGCTCCAGGAGTATCAGCGCGACAGCACTGATGACTGGACGGGATCGGTCGAGTGGAAGCCCGTATCGCGGACCCGGTTGACTTATGAAGAGCAGGTCACTCACTACAAGGGCGATTCCTATTACAGCCTGGCGCCCCAGTACTTCAACCTGCAGGAAGCGGACGGATACCGGGTAGCAGTGCTCCAGAACTACGACAATCCGATCAACAAGCCGGTCGGCATCACCTGCAACGCCGGCGTTGGAGCCGCCCCAATTTCTCCGGCGCAGACTCCGAACGGTCTACCCATCGTGGATCCGGCGTGTAATGTGATTACCAGCTATTCGCGTTCCCAGCCAACCCGCGAAATCTTCCCGACCGAAATCTTCCGGTTACAAAGCTCCAGCATCAAGAACGTTACGATGAACGGCAACGTTCGCTACACCTACGCCAACACGAGTCTGGCGAACTACTACGACGACTTCCAGGGTCTGGTCGGAACGAGCCGCGAAATCACGTTTGCCGGCAACGCCCGCGCCAAGCGGGAAGCGATCGCCACCGACTACGGCGTCACTTGGCAGGCGCTGAAAAAGCTCAGCATCTCCGAGCAGATCGACTACTCGAATGTGCACCAGCCGGGAGTTGCCAACATTACGAGTCTAACCACCGTGACTTCCGCAACCCCGAACATCAATAGCACGACGTTAACCACCACGGTGATCAACACTCCGATCAACCCGGCCACGGGCATGCCAACTTCTACGTTTGAGGGCAGTCCGAGCGTCGCCACGCCGCAGTTTGATTTCTTCGGCCAGAAGTTCATCACGAACAACCTCACAGCNGCGTACGACNTTACGGATCGCACCGTGTTCACGCTCACCTATCACCACCAGCAGCACACCATCGGCGAAGGTGCCGCGAACACCGCGGGATACCTGTCCGGCATCTCCAACTTCACCATCAACGAGAACGGCGGTACCTTCGGCGTCGCTGTGCAGCCGGCGAACAACTGGCATATCAACGGTTCGATCGAGGTTCTGTACGCCGACAATGTCCTCACCCCGGTCGCACCCCGCGAGCTTCAGCATTACAGAATTCACACCATTTACCGGCCGAAGACCTGGGCGACGTTCTCCGGCGCGTACAATGACCTCGAGCGCCACAACAATACGAACAATACAGGCACAGCGTCCGTTGATGGCCCGCTCCAACACGTCGATCATAGCCGCATCGTGAGTTTGAATGCCGACTTGACGCCGAACGAGCACTACGGGTTCGACATCGGCTATGCCTACAGCGGCGTGTACACGGCGACCAACATCTGCTTCCTGGGCACGGCCTCAAGCACCACCATACCGGGCGCCGCGACGTCCACCGGCACGGCTTGCCCGTCTCCGCCTCCCCGCGGGGGAAGTGGGCCTTATACTTTTGGTCCGGCCAAGGACTTCATGAACGCTCCAACGCAGTACGCGTCAGTGGCCTTGGCTCTTTCGCCGATCGACAAGTTCCACGCCAACATCGGCTACCGAATAAGCTCGGTCAACGGTAGCCGCTTTTTCAACGATCCGCGCGATGTGAACGGATCGCTGGTCTCTGTCTACCAGTCGCCTTTTGTGAATCTCTCCTATGCGATGGGAAAGAATCTGATCTGGAAGGGCGAGTACAACTACTTCGGCTACGGCGAGGGTGGTCCTTCGGGAGCACAGTATTGCAATCCTTCCAGCACGCTCCCGACGCCGACTACCCCGGCTCCGGTCGTGCTCTGCAGCACGCTGCCAAATACTGCGATGAACGGTCCGGCCTACGGGTTCACCGCTCCGCGGAACTTCCATGCCAACAACGTAACCGTTGGAGTGCATTACGCGTTCTAAAAACAACGGTGGCGTAGAAGCGCGCAACATTAATACTCTGAATTTGAATGGAGGCACAAACATGAAGAACGCGAACCTTCGAGTGCTCGCCACTTTGACGGCAATCGCTGTCCTGTCTTTTCCATCTTTGTCAGCCCAAGCGCAGGACGGGTCTGCAACGTACAAGGCAAAATGCGCCATGTGCCATGGCGCCGACGGGAGCAAAATGGCCGCCCATGATCTCCAGGGAGCGGCTGCGCAAGGCATGTCGGATGCCGATCTCGCGGCCATCATCACCAACGGGAAGGGCAAGATGCCGGCGTCAAAAGCGCTGAAACCGGATCAGGTTACGGCCCTGGTGGCTTACGTACGCACCCTGAAAAAGTAGCTCAAGGCAAAGCTCGCAGGACGAAGCTGGCAAAACGGAGGAGAGTCGCGCTTTCTCCATGAGCCTTAGAGAACGCCTACGCGAGTGGTCAAAACCGATTTATTTCTTCGCGCAGAATCCCGTCTCGCTCAGAGGGGCAGTGCTTACCACGAGCACCGGGCTCACTACGATCGGCTTCTGGTTCTATGAGATCTTCTTGCCCGGGCCGCAGCACCCTTATATCGGCATCCTCAGTTTTTCTCACGCTCCCGGCAATTTTTGTGCTGGGTGTTGCTGATTCCAGTTGGCATCCGGCTTAGGCGACGAAGTCTGCGCGGAAGTGGGGATCTGCCGGGAGTATTCCCGGCCGTCGACCTGCACCTGCCCGTCCTCCGGCGCACATGGGAGTGGGTGGGCCTGGCAACTGGGATCAACCTTCTCATCGTGGGAACCGCACCCCACCGCGGCGTTGAGTATCTGGATTCGACGAATTTCTGCGGAACCACGCGTCACGTGATGCTTCCCGAAAATACCGCTTATCATCTCCGGTGTGAACCGTGTTGACAAGCCTCCAGATTTAAGTGTCCACGAAGATTGGACGTGGACACTGACAGGTTAGGAGTGGGTGGTTGGCGGTGGATTGATCTCATCGGTGAAGATGTCTTCGTTGATGGCCTTGCCGATGGCCCGGTCGAGGCGAGTCAGCAGTTGCCCCAGAGTTTCGCCGCGATGACGAACCAGCATCGCCAAGCAGCGATCTTCATCGGCGGCGGTGGCGACGCAACCGATCGGGTGCAGCCTGCCGAGAGTGATATCACCGTCCTCGATCAACTCCGCGATGTTGGGCAGCAAGGTCGCAAGGTCCAAGGTGTGCGGAGTTCTGCACTACGGGCTTCTGATTCAGGCTGCGGGTTCGATTACGGGTGACGCGCTGGCGGCGAGATTCCAAGGCAACAACTCCTCGATGCGGCGGATAGGATGATCGGCGATACGGGTCAGCACTTCGCGCAGATAGGCTTCGGGATCGAGGCCATTTAGTTTCGCTGAACCGATCAGGCTGTAGATGGCGGCTGCGCGCTCGCCGCCCACATCCCATTATTCGACACCAATCTTGCAATGATTTCGAGGACGGTTTTCTTCGCGTGATAGCTCAGACCCTTTTGCCGGACGAACAAAGTAGCCACCGCCGCGTGAATTGACGTGGCCCAGAAATTTGTACCTTGTGGAATGAAAAACCGTCAGACAAAGTCAAAAGTCAAGTGCAGCAAACCTGAGAAAACTTCGTGAAGTCCAAGAGTCCGGCCAAGCTCAGATGATCGTCTCGGCCGGTTTCCAAGAGGTGCAGCGGTCGAAAGCCGTGTTACTTGACGCAAAGGAACTTGTGAAACCGGATTTTCTTCAGCTTCGCAGTCGGGTGAAGTTTGTGCGTGCTTTCGACCTTCGCATTATAGTCGCTGAACCACGACTTCAGTTCGAAGTTCGTTGTGTGATAGCTGAAGGCTCGCGTCTAGAATGACTGGGCTCAGATCATTTGAATGATCCCCTAGGCTTGAGTCAATCCAACTTCTCCTCAACACGCGCCTTTCCTTTCCGCTGGCCGAGCCATTCCGACAGTCTTTGACACAATCCCGCACACGCGTAGGTGGCTTTCATCTTGTCCTTTGCAATGGATTGTTGTTTTTGCTATACGTCAACCGTCAACACCCACTCGACGGAACACGATGCCTCGTTCACACCGAACATGAGATTTTGATTTTCCTATGCTTGCGCGGTCCGGAAGATGGCTCTTTCACTCTATATGCACGGCGTTGCGTCAAGAGTGCAAGGCTTTTCCCTCCCACCGATTTTCTTCCAATTTAGCCCCATATTGGGCTTGACATGGTGTGGGAATGCAGTAGACTTCGCTGCGTACCGCTGGCCTCACCCAAACAAGCAGCGGCATGATTTTTGATAGACGCCTGACGTTAGATTCGCCTGACGTTAGATTCGGAAGTTCACACTCGAAGGTTCACACTCCAGGAGGGAAACTCTGTGAAATTGACTAGCTTGGCGGTAATCACTCTTCTCGTGGCATTCGGATTCAGCGGCGCCGCGTTTGCCCAGGGCTCATTCGCCCTCGGCTTCACGTCCGCTGGCGACCAAGGGGAATATTGCAACTACGAGGTAATCCAGTACGGGCCCGGGTCTGAAAACAACTTCTACATGCAGGGCATCGACAATACTGTGGACGCCTGCGGCTACCCAGTCAACGGTACAGTCGAAGGTGTGAAGGTTGCCATCTCAGCTGCTGACGGCGCACCGGTTCTCTCCGGCCCTGCCTATGCATACGCCGACAATATTTACGACGCTGCCGGCGAATCATACACTGGAGACCAGTGGTTCGTCATCACCCAAACCAAACCCAGCAAGCTCCTGAAACATTATGGTTGGGTTGGCTACGCTGGCTTCTCTGGCCTCGAGTTTCTTGGGAACTACGGCTACCTGACGGCGACACTCCCGGGTGCCGCAGAAAACTCGAAAGCCGCTCTGAAAACGACCAACGCAGCAGCGGGTAAGCAGTCACAGATTAGGACGATCAAGTAGTGACTGGTTTGCATTGCTTGGTTCAGGCCACGCTGATTCACGGCGTGGCTTTTTTCTGTATGCTACAAAGACAACGATGTAGTTAAACCTTGGCAGCTTCCACGCGACCTAGATTTGAGTTGTCGTCCTGACCGGTCGAAGGGGAAGGGCCTGTGGATTTGCTCGCGGCGGGGGAATGCATGGGGCCTGTCCTGCGCTCAGGATGACATTGGGGAGTATGCTGCGAATTCTGCGAGCATGAGGTTTGAGATTAGGAGAATGAAAAAATGGTACGGCTGTTTGCGGCTATTCTGGTCATCTGCTGTCTCGCGGCACCACTGAGCGCTCAATCCTTGAAAGACCAAGCCTCAAAAGATCAAACTTCAAACGATCAAGCCTCGAAAGATGCCGGATCGGCTGGGCAGATGTCTGTCTCGCCGTCTGCGAAAACCCAGTTTCCGCTGGAGGCATTCCAGGAATTTTCCGCCGTGATGGTCGGGAGCATGTTTCCTGGGGATGAGCGGGAATCGCATATTTACCGGTCCGGCAAGCTGATGAGAACGCCTGGCCCGGAAGGGCGTAACTTCATCATTACAGATCTCAGCACCCAGGAAAGCTACGGGGTGGCGGCGACGGGGTGCATGCACGACCGCCACGCCCATGTCCTTTCCGCTCCGTTCTCCTTTATAGGGTTCGATATCACGGCGCAGAGGGTGGCCTCCGGGCAGGAGACGGTCGACGGCCATTCCTGCAAGATCGAGGACCTCACCCTCTCTTCGAAAAAGTTTCTGAAACCCGTCAAGCTGAGATTATGGGAGGCCGACGATCTGCAGGGCTTTCCCGTCAAAGTGCAATTTCTGCGGGGCTTCGGACACGACCCGGTGATTCACTACAAGAATGTGGTTTTGGGGCCGCAGGATCCTACACTCTTCATTTATCCGAATTCTTGCGAGAAATCCCCTGGTTACAACAAGCCAGTACCCAAGGCAGCCCCGGGAGCCGGCAAGCCATCCGCTGCGCCAGCCGGTACTCCGCAAAACTGATCCAAAGGTTTCGTGCGCTGTGGCCTACCGATCCCAGGCGGAAAAATCCGAAAATGCCGGTGATAAACTGTCAACGATGTCCTTGCTCAGCCGGTCCTCGATTCGCCAGCTGGTGTGCATTGTCTGGTTGAACATTGTATGCTTCACCGGCGCAGCACTCGCCGAAACGGCTGTGCCTCCGAATATCATTCTGATCACGCTGGACACGACCCGCGCCGACCGTATGGGTTTTTTGGGATCTGAGCGCGGAGTGACGCCGAATCTCGACAAACTGGCTCGCCGCTCCGTAGTTTTCACCCACGCCTACTCCCAGGCCCCATTTACTGCGCCGTCCCATGCCACCATCCTCACGGGCACGTATCCGCAATTCCACCAGGTCGAGGATTTCCAGGTGCCTCTGACCAAAGACCTGCCTTATGCGCCCGCGATTCTAAAAGCCCACGGATATCACACCGCGGCCTTCGTCGGTTCCATTGTTCTCGACCCGTTCCAGGGACTCGCCATCGGTTTTGACCGCGGCTTTGACACCTACGACGCCGGCTTCCACATGACGCGTCCCGGAGAGGACCATTACGCTGCTACCGACCGTCGCGGGGCGGTGGTGGTGGAGCACGCTCTGGCATGGTTGGACAAGCGCCCAGCCGGTCCGTTCTTCATGTGGGTGCATCTCTACGATCCGCACTTCCCCTACGAGGCTCCGGATCCTTTCGGGACCCGGTACAAATCGGCGCCCTACGATGGCGAGATTGCCTACTCGGATTCTGTTCTCGGAAAACTGCTGGACCAGTTGCGCGCGCAGGGACTTTTCGAAAACTCGGTGATTGCGATGATGTCCGATCATGGCGAGTCGCTGGGGGATCACGGAGAAGAATTCCACGGATTCTTTCTCTACGATGCAACCATCCACGTGCCGCTCCTGTTGAAGATGCCGGGAGACCGTTTTGCCGGGAAACGAATCGACAGCCACGTCGGACTGGTGGATGTGTTGCCCACGATTTTGCAGACGGCGGGAATCGAGGTTCCACAGGAAATGCAGGGCGGATCGCTGCTGGTTTTGATGGAGTCGACGCCGCCAGCTGCAAGTGGTGAAACCGCTCCGGCCTCATCCCCCGAACGGCCGCTCTATTCGGAAAGCGAATACGCAGTCCGCGCCTATGGCTGGAGTGCCGTGCGCTCCCTGCGTACCGGCAAGTATCTGTTTATTGAAGCGCCGCGCCGGGAACTCTATGACATGGTGGCGGACCCGAAGGCCGAGCACGACCTATCGCTTTCATCCAAGGCCGTGGCCGACACCCTGCAGGCCCAACTGGATGTTTTCCGGCTAAAAACCAGCAATAGCGGAGAAGCCCCCATCCCGGTTGCCGATCCTGAAGCGCAGGAGAAACTGGCCGCCCTCGGCTACACGGCGGCGAGCGGCGATTCCGCAAGGACTGCTGCTACGGGCATCGGCGGCGGCGATCCCAAGGACAAGATCGAGGTTGGCAACTGGATGGGAGAAGCCAACTACCTGCTGGAGGTGGCACGCCTTGATGAAGCCATTGTCTTGCTTAAGAAATCCATTGCCAAAGAACCTGACTTGTGGAGCGCCTATGCGAAACTGGGGTCGGCCGAGACCTACTTGCACAACTTCCCCGAGGCCGTGAAGGCGAGGCGCAGGTCGGTGGAATTGAAGCCGGATTCGGTCAATTTGCGCTATGAACTCGGCAAAGTATTAGTGGAGGCCCAGGATTACGAAGCGGCGGTGCCCGAGCTCGAGTTCGTCGTGGCGAAAATGCCGGGATCGTGGAAAACCCACATCCTGCTCAGCATTGCCGATTCCCGGACGAATCGTCTGCCGCAAGGCATCAAGGAGTGCGAAGCAGTCCTCGCCGTCCTTCCCGAAGAATACGGCGCCAACCTGCTTCTCGGGCGCGATCTCGTACTCTCGGGAAATCCAAATGCCGCTCTGCCCAAGCTGATGAAGGCAGCTTCGATTCGGCCCAGCGCACCCGATCCGCACCTGGTTCTGGCCGATGCCTATGCCAAATTAGGACGGAAAGACGACGCCGAGCGGGAGCGGAGTGTGGGCGAGCGTCTGGAAATGAACGGGCCCATGTCGGCACCAAACGAGCCCTAGACGTCCGCGCAACGGCTCCGGGCGAGTGCCCCTACGAGTGCTTATAAACGATCGCTCGTGAATCGGCTCAGGGGGCACGTTTTTCCGGCGACAATTCTTCCGATGCCCATGATTCGACGGTTGGCATGCATAGTTAGGCTGGCGGTCTGGCTAGTGGCGAGCGCGCAGGCGGCGCCTCTGCCCGCGCCACCCATTTCCTCTCAACCCAACATCATTCTGATCACGTTGGACACGACCCGCGCCGATCGCATGGGGTTCCTGGGCTCGAAGCTCGGATTGACGCCGAACTTGGACGCCATGGCGCTCAATTCCGCAGCATTCACTCACGCTTATGCGCAGGCTCCTTTGACGCCAACCTCCCACGCGAGCATTCTGACGGGCACGTATCCGCAATTCCACCAGGTGAACGATTTTCAGGCGCCGCTAGCCACAGATCTGCCCTATGCTCCGGCGATCCTGCGCTCTCACGGATATCACACCGCGGCCTTTATTGGCGCGATCGCCCTGAACCCCGATCCAACGTACGCACCCGGCTTCGATCGCGGATTTGAGACCTACGATGCCGGTTTCCACAAAGAAGGCCCAGGAGAAGATCGCTACCACACCGTTCAACGCCGCGGGGACGAAGTGGTAGCACATGCGCTGGCGTGGCTGGACAAGCACCCTAGAGACCCGTTCTTTATCTGGATACATCTCTACGATGCGCACGATCCCTACGATCCGCCGGAACCCTACAAGAGCCGATATGCGTCGGCGCCCTACGACGGGGCGATCGCGTATGAGGATGCGGCGGTCGGGAAACTGCTTCGGCAGCTGAAATTGCGAGGTCTGTACGATGGTGCGGTAATGGCGATAACGGCCGATCACGGAGAATCGCTGGGGGCCCACGGCGAAGATACGCACGGGATTTTTCTCTACGATGAGACCATCCAGGTCCCGCTCCTGATTAAGCTGCCAGGGGCGAGTGCTGGCGGAAAACGGATCGAAGCTCGAGTCGAACTGGTCGACATATTGCCGACGCTGTTGCAAGAAGTTCGGATTGAGATACCGAAACCAGTACAGGGCAAATCGCTGCTTGTGTTAATGAAAACGGAAAGTGATTCGGCCGTGGAGATCTGGCGCGACCGGGCGGCGTATGCCCAGTCGGATGTTCCGCGGATCGAATTCGGCTGGAGCGCGGAGCAGTCGTTGCGCACGGGCAAGTATCTCTACATCCAGGCACCGCGCCGGGAACTGTATGACCAAGCGGCGGACCCAAAAGCGGCTCATGACCTGGCATCGTCATCCGTGGCGGTGGCTGACACGCTGGCAAGCCAACTGGAGACTTTCCGAATGAAAACGACCAGCCAGCGAGAGGCGCCGCACGCTGCTCTGGATCCAACCGCACAGCAGAAACTGGGAGCGCTCGGATACATGGCCTCGGGCGGAAATGTTTCACAGGAATCGGGCGCCGCTCATGCCGTCGACCCCAAGGATAAAATCGAAATTGCCGACTTGATCCATCGGGCCTTCTTGCTGATCGATGGCAATCGCGATCAGGAAGCGGTACCTCTGTTGCAGCAACTGATTGTCAAGGACCCTGACGCGCCTTTTGCCTATGCGCTACTCGGACAGTGTTTCGTTTCCCTGAAGCAGTACTCGCAGGCGGTTCCTCTGTTGCGCAAGGCTGTGCAAATGCGTCCGGACATGACCATTGCGCATTTCCATTTGGCCGGAGCATTCGTCGAAACGAAAGATTTTGACGGAGCGGCGGACGAGTTGGAGATTGTCGTAGCCCGGATGCCGGATTTCGAGGAAGCGCATCAGATGCTGGAGACGGCCTATGCCCTAGCGGGTCGCATCCCGGAGGCGATCGAGGAATGCGAAAAAGTGCTCGAGTCAGATCCGGATGACTACGGAAGCAATCTGCTGATCGGGCGACTGCTACTACGCTCGGGAGATCCCGCCTCCGCGTTGCCCAGGCTGAAGAAGGCGGCCTCGCTTCAACCCGCTGCACCCGACCCGCACCTTTCTCTGGCTGACGCCTACGCCAAGTTAGGACGAAATGACGATGCTGTCCGCGAGCGTGCTCGTGCCAAGCGATTGCAGGCGAGCCAACAGCCGGGCGCAGCAAACCCCAATCAGTAAGAGCCGCTGTTCTGACGTCGCTGCTCGGCTCGAAGGATCGGTGCTGGCAACACCTCCCAAGTTGATGACGATCTCCGTTACAGTGGAGCGCCGCACTGGATTCGCCTCCAGAATTTGCACGATTTGCAGCCCGCGAGAGCGGATTACGAGAGCGGATCAATGGATCAATGGATCAATGCTTTCATCGGCCGGCGCAGACCGCAGCTGGACTACTGGACATCAAAAAAAAGCCCCGCATCTCTGCGGGGCTGGCTCAAAGTTAGACAGTCTTAATTCTTGCCGGTGCCCTTCAGACTCGATGTCTGTGGGCTGTTTACGGCGTTATCCGACACTTGCAACGTCCCCGTCTCCACCCCCACTCCAGTGGGAGTGAACACGACGTCGATGGTGCAGTTGGCGTTGGAAGTCAATTCCGTCTGGCACGTTGTCGAGGAAACACTGAAGGGGCCAGTCGTTGAGATCGAGACGTTTTGAAGTATTACCTTCTGGTTGTTGGTAAGCGTAAACTTCTTCACCGTACTCGACTTCCCGACCACCGTTGCCGCGAACGAGGCGGTCGCCGGTGTTAACGCCGCCTGGGCTTTCCCCGTGCCGGACAGTGATACGGTCTGCGGACTGTTCGTACCGTTATCGTTGACCGAAAGCGTTCCCGTCAGTGCCCCGGTCTGGGTCGGTGCGAAGGTAACGCTGATCGTGCAACTCTTTCCAGCAGCCAAGGTGCTGCCGCAGATATTCGTTTGCCTGAAATTAGCGCTGGTTGTGATGCTGCTCAAGTACATCGTTGCGTTCGAGTTGTTGGTCAGGGTGGCTTTCTTGGCAGCGCTCGACGCCTCCACCACGACCGTGCCAAATGAGAGAGAGCTCGGCGTCAGACTGATGTCCGCACCGTTAATCTGCGGCGCCACGGTGAGGCTCAACGTGGTTGCGTTCGTCAAGCTACCCGACGTGCCCAGAATGGTCACAACGTCTGTTCCGGCAGTGGCCGAGCCGGTAGCTGACAGAGTCAGCGTGCTGGTGGAAGTTGCAGGATTTGGCGTGAAGGTCGCTGTGACACCACTCGGCAAGCCCGTAGCCGACAGCATGACGCTGCCGCTAAAACCATTCTGCGAGTTCACTGTGACTGTGGTCGTGGCGCTGCTACCCTGAATGGCCAATACGTTGGTCGGAGAGGCTGAAAGCCCAAAATCCGGCCCCGCTTCTGCTAGGAATGCGTTGATCAGACCGCTCCCGTTTGGACTACCCCAGCCGGTCGGCAAATCGTAGCCGGGGGTGGTCGGAAGGCCGTCGCTGCCGCTGACGATGTCGTGGAAATCGGTGTCATAGCCCGGCCCAAGACCAAAGTCGGTGTAGAGGGTGGGATTAATGAATCCGACCGTCTGCGCATAGCCATTGTTAGCTAGATTTTCATTGACCAGAGCGATGTACGCGGCCCACATCGGCGCCGCAAAACTGGTCCCGCCATAGTCGTTTTCCGTGCATGTCGTTTGGTCGGCGCACACGTAAAAGGAAAAATTCGCGTTTGCCGAGACGTCCGAGACGTCCCTATAAATCGTCGAACCTTTGTTGGCCGCGGTGATGATGCCCGGGAGTTGCTGCCAGGAGGGGATCGTAACGTTGGTCCCCCAGCCGCCGCCACCATCAACCCATGCGCTTTCTGAAGCCCAATCGCCGCCCGGGCCGGTCGTCTCTAGGTCCGTCCCGCCGACCGTCTGGACATATTGAGAATTCATCGGCCAGGGAGACGAGCCTTCATATGCACCACTGTCGCCGGCCGCTTCAAAATAGGTCTGACCCTGCGAAATCATCTTCATGAAGTACGGGTCGTCGGTGCTAGGATCAGCGGGACTCCAGCTCCACGAAGAGCTCAAATTCGCAGGCAGTGGAGTGTCGGTAGACATGCCGCTCAGCAGGGCAGTGTCGCTCGACCCTACGTAAACATAAATCGTGTTCAAGTTCGGAGCCATGCCAGCTGCCTGAGTGATGTCAATCGTCTGTTCCGTATCGTCACAGCTTGGCTCGGTGCAGAGAACGGGAGTTCCATCCGTGGAAATCCCAACGATGGGGACATAGAGTGTTTGCCCAGCGTTTTGGTAGTAGGTATTCACGTCCTCCATATCGAATCCGGCGTACTCCAGCAAACCGAGACTCTGGCCAGCGCCGGTGAGTGCCGATCCTTCGTAGTAGGCCGCGCGCATGTCACTGCCGCAGAAGGACTGGCCCGGACAGGAGCCCGTAGTGGCCAGGGGCTGCGCCTTGAAATCTCTGTGTACGTACAGGGGACGCGGGGTCGAATAGTTGTCCAGGCCCGAGATGTGCCACAGTTGGAAAGGTAGGTCCACCGTGGGCTCCCGGTCCGGAGCGTAGAAGGTGCGCTTCTCCGTGGGGTGTTGATAAACGTTCATGGCCACATTGAATGCTTTTTCGATCGTCGTCACCGAGCCTTCGAGCCGCACGTCCATACTGTCGCGGGACCCGCCAAGCACGGTAAATCCGTTCGCCTTCACGAAACGAATCAAGGCGTTGTAATCTCCCTGGCTGGGACCAAACTTCGCGGTAAATTCCGACGGCGTCACGTAGTGACGATAGGACGAGCTTTTAGGATCGGAGACTTCTTTCACGAACTTTTCCAGCCCCGGCTGATCACGCAAGGCCATCACGATATCGATATGCATGGTCTGGGTGGCGGGAAGCCGCCCGACTAACGGCGCTTGCCCATTAAGAGTTGCTTCACGCACATGACGCGTCAGCGGGGTCCGCGACTGCGCCTGGCAAACGACATTCACGCCCACCGTCGCGACAAGCGTGAGCAAAAACACAATCAGTTTTCGATTCACAATTTCTCCCTGTAATTTTAAGGTGTTAATCTCCTGGAAGATCGTTTCGCGTCGAAGCATGGCACAAAAAATCCCACACCTCTGAACCTGCCCAATCTGAACCTGCTCAATATGTCTGATTGGACTGGAATCCCTCTCGGCGGTAAAGCAGCGGCAACTCTATAATCATTTGGCCTGCTCGGACAAGATGAAACATTTTTCACCTCGAGTGCACTCGATTGGCTTCCGGCGCCCGGCGACGCGTCAGCCGGAAAATTNCTCCGGACATCAAAAACCCCGCATCTCTGCGGGGCTGGCTCAAAGTTAAACAGTCTTAATTCTTGGGAGCGCGGCAAGTTCCGCAAATATTCACCTCACCGCGGCGGCTCATCGGATTTGAGTAGGGGTGCGCCCGACCCGCGGCGACCGGATAGTCGGCGTTTCTCTGTTCGTGCGGCATCCAAGCTTGCTGCGACCTCGTCAAAAGTGGACGTGGGCCCCTTCCAACGCAATTGGTCGACGTCCTCAAACATTGCCAGATCGGTTCGTAATGTCGCCAGCGTTCGGAAGAGCAGTGCGTGATCGCGTTCGCCCGTGAGAGTATCTGCCAGAGCGCCAGCATTGGCGGCGTTCACGTGCCATTCGCGCCAATCTGTAGGAATCGATTCGAGATGGATAAATTTGGTGAGGACGGCCGCCGATGACTTTGCACCCCAGCCGCGCAGACCCGGATAGCCATCAGCGGAATCGCCCACCAGAGCTAGATAGTCCGGAATCGATTCTGGCGAAACACCAAATTTCTGTACTACTCCCTGTTCGTCTAGAGTGACGCGCGACCGCCGATTCAGTTGAACGATCCGCGTTCCTCGCACGCACTGCGCGAGATCTTTGTCTGGCGTGCATATGATCACTCGTTCAACTCGCGCATCGCGAGCTGCCAGAACGGCTCCGGCTGCAAGCGCATCATCGGCTTCGAACTCAGACATCGGCCAGACAACGATGCCTGCCGCCGACAACACGCTCTCCAAGATCGGAAATTGCGACATGAGGTCAGGTTCAACGCCTTCGCTAGTCTTGTAGCCCGACCACAAGTCATTGCGAAATGACTCGATCACGTGATCAGTCGCAACCGCGATGTGTGTCGCCCCACCACGGATCATTCCCAGAACCGACGAGAGCACGCCGCGGACAGCTGCGACTTCCTGACTGTTCCCATCTCGTGCGGAAGGCAGTGCGTAGTAATGCCGGAATAGTTCGTAGGTCCCGTCGACGAGATGGACTTCCACCGTGCAACTCCAACTCCACGCTAAAGGATAAGCATTCGGTTCGGCAACCCGCTTTCTGCTGGACCAAACCGAATTTCGTCCAACTTGGACGAGGAATTCATAGAGGCAAGGCCAGGGGACCCGATCCCAGACCTCTACCGTGCCAAGGTCCCACTCACCTGTTCCTGACTGACAACGCGCGTGAGCGGGAATGTGCTAGGAAAGGTCTTAAGCAATGTCACTCGGATTACATTCCGCTCATCAGGAAAAGGTATGTTCGCTATCATCGCGGAACGGCACCTGCGGCCGTGAGCCACGCCCCTTCCATAGGTGCGATCGAAGGATGCTGGCGGGAGGATCAGTCGACCTCGACGCGCCAGAAATCCATTCCGGCAATCCGCAGGATGCGCGGCTTGCCTTCGACGAAGCGGAGGAACTCCGCCGTGTCTGGCATCCACTCGCGGTCGATCGTCACATTGTTGGTGGGACCGGCCCCGACTGGGCATTGAGGACGTGCAGAGCAAAAGCTGTAAACAACGGTCTCGTTCCAACCTCCGCTGCCCGTTCGGGGAAAGCGCGAATACAGGTCCGCTTCCCGTGGTACCCCGTCCTCAGTTGTTCCAGAGAAAGCAGTGCGCTAGCCGCCGCTGCTGGCTGCGGAGCGAGCTTTGGTTTCGGTTGAACTCGGATAAACTGTTTTTTCTTCGAGTTGTTTCAGATTCCACGCATCCGCTACCAGGTACAGCGGACGGCCTTTCCCTTCCTCATAGATTCTGCCGACGTACTCGCCGAGGATGCCCACAGCGATCATTAAAGCGGCGTTGCTCATGCTGAGGACAACCATCAGGGAGGTCCAGCCTGGAACCGTCTTGCCGGAAAAATATTCTATGAGAGCGCGGATTGCCTCTTCGATTGCAACCAGCGTCATGATTCCAGCTCCGAAAAAGCTGATTCTCAAGGGCAGAGCAGAGAACGAGACTGCCGCTGTCCAGGCTAGGCGGATCATCTTGCGAAGTGAATATTTGGTGACTCCGGCGACTCTCGCTTCGCGCTCGTAGGGCACGCAGACCTGGGGATAGCCGACCCATGCGACCATGCCTCGCAGAAAGCGATGAAGCTCACGCATCGACCGCAGACTATCCACGCAGCGCCTCGACATCAGGCGAAAGTCGCCCACGTCTTGTGGCAGGGCTTTCAAAAAGAAGACTCGCATGCAGCGATAGAAGAACCAGGCGGTAAACTTCTTGAAAACGCTTTCGCCCGAGCGGGCCACGCGCTGGCCGCAAACCACGTCATAGCCCAGGCGGTACTGATCGACCATTCGATGGATCAGTTCGAGCGGATCCTGCAAATCCGCGTCAATCAAAACGATTGCTTCTCCGGAAGCGTGATCGATGCCGGCCGTGGATGCATATTCGTGTCCGAAATTGCGCGACAAATTCAAGACTTTGATCCGCGAATCAGTCTGGCTCCAATTGACCAGCAAATCGATGGTCTGATCGGAACTGCCGTCATTGACGGCGATGACTTCGCACGGATACGGAGAATTGTCCAGAAACTTGGTTAGCTGGGGCCGCAGCAGCGGAAAGATATCCTGTTCATTGTAAAACGGCATCACGATCGATAACAGCTTTGGATCGTGCCGCGGTGTGAGGATGCTATGAGTCATCACAAACCTTGTAATACTTTCGCTCGCCTGCGCGCTTGCTCGGCCTCGGCTGTGCGCCCCTGCGCGCCGTAGCAGTCGGCAAGTAGGTTCCACCGCTGGGGCTCAGGAGCGAGCTGCGTGGATTTTTCGAGGTAGGCAGTGGCGCGCTGGGCATTGTGGAGGGCAAGCCAAGCTCGGCCTCGCCCTTCGTCCACCTCCGCACTGAATTGGGCGTAGCTCGGGAGCGGAGCCCACTTCTTTCCGAAGCGCTCTGCACTATCAAAAGCGGAGAGCGCTTCTTCTGGCCGATTCATCGCAAGCTCGACATTGCCGAGCAGTTGATAACGCCCTGCAGGCAAGAGGGCGCGGTTGGCTGAGTTTTGGAGGGCGGATGCCGCTTCCGGATACTTCTTTTGCGCCATCATCAGCTGGGCTAATAGATACCAACCGATATCGGTCGGATGGATACGCAGGGCGCGTCGATACTGGATTTCGGCCTCCACAAATTTTCCATTCGCCTGCAACAGTTGTGCCCGAAGGAGCGGAAGGCCGGGATCGTTTGTGAACAAGGATTCCGCGTGGTCAAGCGCGTCGAAAGCTTCGCGGTCACGCCCTAACACGTAGTAGATCGATGCGCTATTGGCATAGAAGTTGTAGGCGTCGGCCCGTTCACGCGCGCTCGGTTTCGAGTTGTTGATTGGTGGTGGTTCCAGGCGCTGATTATCACAGTCTATTGCGAAGGTTTTGATCCACTGCTGGTTCTCGGGGCGATTGCGGACGAGCACGATGGAAACATCGTCGAGATAAACCGGCTTCCATCCGCTGCTCTCGCAGTACGACTTCAGGGGAACGTGTTCGAGGCCGCCGATGCGTGCGAGGGAAAGAATAATGGTGTTAATCCCGTAGCGATTCGCTTCCTGCATCCAGACGTCCGAGTCGGGGGACGACCCCACCAGGGTGGATTGCTTCGTCAGCAATTCGATGGGGAAGGGAATACCGCGGCCGTCGGCGAAGTCTGGATATTTGGGGCCAAGCTGGAGGGTCAGGTATCCGCCGCTGTCGTAGTCGTTGAAGAGTTGCCGGGGAAGGGCGTTGCTGGCAATGAATTGAACTGCACGTTGCGGATACCACCAGGACAATCCTGTGCCAAACGATGAGAGTTCGCCATTGGCCAGATAAGACCGGTTGGTGATTGTGTCGGCGATGTGAAGCAGCGTGAGGGCGGCGATGATTATCGTTGCTGCCATTGCCGCGGCGGGAGCAAGGCGCCTTGAAGATTTATGAAATGGAAAGAGTGGACGGGGGAATATGTCTGGCGAGATGACGATCAGGACAATGGCGAAAAGCGCCTGGAAACGCACGTGCTCCGCGGAGAGGTACGCCGCGCCGGCGAGCAGCAGCGCGTTCGCAAACTGGCGGCGATAGAGCGCGATGACTGCTGCCAAACCGGCAAAGGCCAGCAGCCACCAGTAGCTGTTGTTCGGATCGCGAAGTTGGAACGCACCAGCGAGGGAGGCTGCCGTGAGGCGCACCGCCGACCACTCGCCGACGATTGCGCTCTGAAACTCAGCAAGTTTGTCGTGGGCAAGGAGTGCGCGATAGACTCCTATGCCCCATGGATTGATCGCTGCGGCAAGAAACGTGAGTACGACCCAGGGTGCCGCACTCTTTATCCTTATTCTTATTTGTGCAAGTCGCGCGGGGACGTCCGATTGCTGGGACGTGAAGCAGAGCGCGAGCAACGCCTCGGCCGCGAAAAAGCACAGCAACGCGATGCCGGCTGAGAACCCCGAATGAACGTTGACCCAGACCAGCATGATCGGGGGCAGCAGCCACAGCGGGGCATTACCTTCTCGCCGCTGTTTGCACAATAGTGCCAAATAAATGGCGAAGAACAGTGTGGTGAAAAGCTCAGCGCGGGGAGCAGTTCGAAATGCAATTGACGGCACCGCGAGAATCGCGAGTCCGCAAGTGAGTGGGCGCGGACGCCCGACGGCGATTGCCACGACGGCTGCGCAGGCGAGCGCATTGATCCATGAAAGTGCGGGGAATCCGCCGACTGTGTACACGAGATAGAGCAGTGCGCCGCCGAATGGCGGATAGATCCAGTGCACGCCGTAGGCTGTGTACGACAGGACATCGGTTCGCGGCACCTGATGATGAGTGATTAGATAGCGACCGAGCGACAGTAACCATCCCACATCGAAGTCAGCTACGGTGCGCAATCCGGCGACAAACGCGTAGGCCAATGCCAGGCCGAAGAAAGCCCATGCCGTGGTGCGCTGTGTCTGCTCGCCGAAGAGGTCCATCAAGGAAGTCCTATCTAGTCATCATAAGAGTCAGTTGGAGATTTTCCACAAACGGGGTGGTTACGGTAGTCACCCGGCTGCGCGGGCTGCGTTCTCATGCTGCGCGTGAGGAGGCGCGAACCCCATAACCGCACCATGTCTAATCGACACATGCCTAACCCGGCCGTGGCGCAAACGGATTGCCAGCGGCGGGCTGCGCG